>Ga0335081_10016738_pt1 | contig 11878 bp, 8 predicted proteins | sample Lox_Sample_35_FD_206713 | JGI IMG/M metagenome (GOLD analysis project Ga0335081, IMG submission 206713) | Soil microbial communities from Loxahatchee National Wildlife Refuge, Florida, United States - Lox_Sample_3.5 | ecosystem: Environmental > Terrestrial > Soil > Wetlands | place: USA: Florida... | reverse complement strand
GGCCGGCTTTAGCCGGGCATCTTGTTGAATTCAAAGTGCCGCCCTAAAGGGCGCCGCTACGAAAACCGCTCGAAACCGGGTTTTTCATCACCCTGCTAGGGTCGCTTTGGACCAGTAAGGCGGGGGTTCGGGATTCGCGAAGATAGGCGGGCGTCGAGGTTCGCGGGACGTGACCGCAAATTTGCTGGGCCAATCCGTTGATTCGACGATGGTTGCTGGCCAAGTGGCTCAGCCGAGGATGCCACGGCGTGATGAATCTAAAGGAGTTACTAACGAAGCTTTGAACGAGCGTTAGACGAGCCTGTTGGGGTTTTGCCGGGCCGCGGAAACATGGCGATGCCGATCTGTTGATTCAACAAGGGTTGTTAGTCAGGTTGCAGAGTTGAGGGGGAGAGCGCTTGCTCAATCTAAAGGACTTGCTGATCGTCTTACCGGGGAGCCTTGAGCGTGTATTTGAAGACGGGCCAAGCTCTGGGGCCCCTCTTTTCGTGGCAGAATCGTACCAGGTTCCGCCATTTCCTGCCAAAACGTGGCAGAATATGGCATCGAATCGACGCTTTTCGCGACCGACTTGTTAGGACGAGCCAAGCCTTGCGAAGGTGTGAAGTATTTGCAAAGGAGCTTCCAACACAGTCTTTCATGTCGCTTCGCGACACCGCGAAGCATGAAACTTGCGCCGACTTCGGGGACCGTCGAGCTGAGTGCCGAAATATCGGCGCATTTTCAGGGCAGAGACACAGAGGCACAGAGAGAAACGAGAAGCGTCTGGAAACAAACATCTCATGTGATCTTCTCACTCTTTCTCCGTGTCTCTGCGCCCCTGTGTTTGTTTTCTCTCAGCCTTTGCGGCTCGGCACCATCCCAACGAGCGCAGAACACGTTTTGGCCGGGAGGTGGTCACAGGATTTCACGAGCCGGTCGCTGGTTGGTTACCGACATGGTTAGACTGAGAAAATTAACCCAGGGGGGTAATTACCTTTTTTCCCTTGTGGAAATCTGACTTTCACGGAGAGCCTCTATTGAAAACAAATGGGTTATCCGAGCAAATGTCCGTTTTCGGGCATTCTATGGGCTGCCAAATCGTGCCAAATTCTGCCAATTCCTACCAAAAACGTGCAGAGAACGGGCGCGAAGACGGCAAATAAGGGCAGATAACGGAGGTTTTTTGCGACCGATTTATTTAAACCGTGTCAAGTCCCGCGGCTCATGTCAAGCCATGAAAGGAGGAGAGCTGAAGCCAAAACGAAGTCAGGCCTTTTAGAACGGCATGTGGCCCCAAAACGAAGCCGATTCGCCAGCGCGCCGATCATCGCCGGGCAGATATGAGGGGCGGCAGGCCGCGGGGCTCACTCGGAGGGTGGCGGAAGGGTATAGTACTCGTACGAGACTCTCCAAGTGAACTCACGGCCGGGGTCGACGGTCATGGTGATAAAGGGCTCCATCGCCAGCACTCTCCGGATTGACCAGAGATTCTCGAAAGAAAGCGGCCGGTCACCGCTGATCCTCATGCCGGCGCCGACTTTGTGGTTCTCAATGCGGATGTCGTTGTCTTGGGGGCTGTCGCTGAAACCCAGCACCGGGATTTCCACAACGTCCTTATTCGCCAGCGCCTTCAAATAGGCGATGTGGTTTCCTCGGATTTCCGCGAGCTGTTTCTCGGTCGGCTGGGGTGAATGAATCGGGAAGGGAACCGTGATCGAGAAATCAGGACCGGGGGCCTGATGGTCCAGTACGAGGAAATTGTGATTGTAAACGGCGGTTTGGATGGTGCGGTGGCCGGTGTTCCTTAAACTGTGTTCCAAAACCATCTGCGGCTTGCCGGCTACTAAGCGCACTGTCTTCCGGTAGACATAACCATAGCCGGAAGATGGGTCGGCGAGCGTCTGGGTGAACTCGACGGAGTCGGGATGCGTTCTGACGGTCCATTTGCCGGGGTCCACGATCTGGTACAGCTTGACGAAATCATAGTTGGCGTCGTCCTTGCGCAATACTCCGACGCCGATTTTGACGAAGGTTCCGCCGGGCTTGGCCTCAGCCCATCCCAAGGCGGCTCCATTGGTCTGGAATTCTTCCACCGGACCCGAATCGGCAGTGCAGGGGGAGGCAATGACCTTCGTTCCCTGGTAAGCAAAGTCATGGACCGTGGGGTCCACGCCGTCAAACCACGGCCCATAGTAGTTATGCCCGTGATACTCCAGGCCGGCAATCGCTCCCGACCAGTCGAACCGGGTGGCACGATAGTATCCGTGGCGGGCGTCGGGGAGGTACAGCTTGACGTGAATCTGGCCGTTGGTGATGGAGGCCTGGGGATAATCGGCCGGCGGGGGCGCGGCGTTGGCCGACCCGCCCTCTCGACCGTCATAGCCTAGTTGTATAGCTAACAAGGAGATGATCCCGACGGTGAGGGTGATGATGGTCGCGTCGCGCTGCATGATGCCTGCTGACCCCCTTTCGTACACCGAAGGGATACGTTACCATACTTTGGGTGACTTCTGGCGTGGGTTGGGTAACATTCGCCGGTGGTACCCTACGAGGCCGCGATGACCGTCTTCGACGAGATTGTCAAGCTCTTTACGACCGGGGGTGACGCAGCCTACTTCGGCGAACCGGTGTCCCAAAAAGAGCACGCGCTGCAAGCCGCTGGCCTCGCCGCGCTGGAGCACGCCCCGGAATCGCTTGTGGCGGCGGCGTTACTGCACGACGTTGGCCACCTGGTGCATGGTCTGCCGGAGGATATCGCCGACCAGGGCGTGGATGCGCGCCACGAAGCGGCGGGCGAAGCCTGGCTGGCCCGATACTTCGGGCCGGAGCTGACCGATCCGGTGCGGTTGCACGTCGACGCGAAGCGTTACCTCTGCCGCGTCGATCCGGAGTACGTGAGCCGGTTGTCGCCGGCCTCGGTGGAGAGTCTGGCGCTCCAGGGCGGACCGTTCAGCGAGGCGGAAGCGCGGCGGTTCCAGGAGCACCGTTACTTCCGCGAGGCGGTCCGCCTGCGCCGCTGGGATGATCGAGCCAAGATTCCTGGGCTAGACGTTCCCGATCTCGAATCTTATCGGGCGGCGGTCGAGGGGACGGTCCGTCGTCGGTAGTCAGGGTCAGCAGCCTGCTAGTCATTGTTTGCTTCAGAAGATCTCAAGGCGCAGGATTTCCTCTACGACTTCCTCAGGCGCGCGGCCTTCCGTGGACACCCGATGGTCGGCGAGGCGATAGAACGGCAGCCGCTGTTCAAGGAGGCTGCGGAAGCTCAGATCGTCACGAAACAGCGGTCGGTTGTCGATCGCCTGGCAGCGCACGCGCAGCTCATCCAGAGTGCAATCGAGCCAGATGGTGGCTCCGCCGGTGGCGCGGATCAGTTGCAGGTTTGGTTCCTGAACGAAGGTGCCCCCGCCGAGCGCGATCACGGCGGGCTCAGTGCGGGAGACTTCGGTCAAGGCCGCGTGTTCGATGCGGCGAAAGGCGGGTTCACCGGCCTGCGCGAAGATCTGGCGAATGGTCTCGCCTTGGGCGGCCTCAATCACTGCATCCAGATCGATAAAGGGCCAGCCCAGCGCCCGCGCCAGCAGTACGCCCACAGTGGACTTGCCGCTTCCCATGAACCCCAGAAGGTAAATCAGTCTGGTCATGGGCTGATTGTATCACTGGGCGATCCGATGATTGAGGCGTTCGCTGCTGTGGTCGCTGAGCTCGCGAAGAAGAATGATGAATGGGGAACGATGGATGACCGCCGAAGAGCCGCCGCCACAGATTCACGGCTTCAGCGTTCATCGTCCATCGTTGTCTCGATGGCTCAATGGATTGATGTGGATGCTGCCGCTGAATGACGTGAGCTCGACCGTTGCCTTGCCGGCGTTGGCAGTCCAGGCCGTCCCGGGATACGAGGCTAGACGCCGGGGTTTGGATCGAAGGGGAACTTCAGGATCACGGATCACCTTGCCTTTTATGGACTTCGCAACCAGTTCAAAAGACCCGTTGGGAGAGGTGAAAACATCCATGTTGCCGTTCCAGGTGGAAAGTTGATAGTCGGCGGCGGGAACGAAGTCACCTTCAAAAACGATCTTGCCCGAGGTAGTGCCGGCGCGCAGATCGGTGCCGGTGGGAGAGATGAAGTAAAGGTTGCCGCACACCGAGTTGGCTTCCACGCGCCCGGCAGAGCGGCTGATCCTGATATCGCCGTTGAGCGAGCGCACCGCCAGATGGCCGCTCACATCGTCTACCTCAATGGGAGCGCCGCCCGATTCAACGCCGACGTCTCCTTGCAGCCTTTGCACCTGCACGTCACCGTCGAAGTTGTGGAGGTCAAGGCTCGATGCCAAAGGAACTTCGAGAAGATAATCGGTAGTCCGGTCCTTCGCGCTCAGCGTGCCCTCCCGCGCATGGCTCTCCAGGCGGAGCTTCTCCGCGGGTCCCTTGGAGGGCATCGTCTCCATTTCCACATCCATGCGCGACGAGGCAGTGGTGGAAACGACGTGGATCTGCAGCTTGTCCCAGCCCTTCACCACCACGTGGCCGGTGAGGTTGGTCAAGGTGACACGTGGGGCAAGCGCGGCTTCGATGGTCTTCTCGATACGCTCCCCACCTTGCTGGGCGAAACCGCTGAAGGGGAGGGAGAGTAGCAACAGCCCCGTGAAACCCAGCGCTGCCGTCCGGGCGGGTCTTGGTGCCTCACGTTGCCAAAATCGGTTGATCACGTTCAGGTTCCTTCCGGTTCAGCGACCGGCATATTCCAGCGCTGAGGATAACACTTCCGCCTTGCGAATATAAGCCCCTTGCAGATACTCGCGCGCCAAGCTGCTGTCCGGTCCTTGCTCGATGGAATGTTCGGCTTCCTGGATAGAATTGTCTAACGACTCCAGGCTCTTACTGAAATCAGCTTTCACTTCTGGCGTCATCGCTGCTTCCTGCTCGCGATAACTGCGCTCGAGCAGCCGCACCTGTTCCTGGGTCTGCAACAAGGCCGCCTCTTCGCTCGGCTGGAGATTCCTGTCCGCTTGGGCGCGCTTGCTTACCTGCGGGCCCCCGAGTAGCAGCACACCTAGAAAAATCACCCCTGCCATCGCGGCAACCGGCGCCGGATGGAGGAATTCAAAGTGCCGGAGCCAGCCAGTCCACTGACTTAGTTGCTCGTGAATCACGCCTTCGGCCGCCAGAGTGGCACGGATATTGGCCCAGACTCTCGGGGAGGGATCCGACAGCTCCAGCCTGCTGGCCTCCGTAATCATCTGTTCGAGGTCCCTCAGCACCACGCCGCAAAATCCACACTCCTCAGCGTGCCGGGCCACGGCGGGCGTGTTCTCGCCCTCCAGGTAGGCTGAGAGGGCGGCGTGAAACGCACGGCAGGCGTCGCTCGCGCTAGCCTTGGACAACAGTCCTTCCGCAGCCATGGCGGCGCGGATGTTGACCCAAACCCGGGCGGGTGGATCCTGTCGTTCCAGCCTGCTGGCCTCTGCCACGATGAGTTGCAGGTCTCTGAGCAAAGCGCCACAGAACTCACACCGCCCGGCGTGCGCGGCCACCGCAGGGTTTCCTTCCTGCTCCAGGAAGGCGGCAAGTCCGGCGTCAAACTCCTGGCAGCCGTCGCTCGGTCCCACCGTCATTCCGCGTAACTGCTCTGCCATGGCTTTACGACCTCTCGTGTTGCTGTGCTTGCCCGGCGCCGGCGGTCGTTTCCGTGGCCTCCACGGCAGCGGCTTTCCGCGCCTCGTCCCGGCGCAGCCACTCGCGCAGCTTCAGGCGCGCCTTGTGCAATTGCGACTTGGAATTACCGACGGAATAACTCATGATCTGGGCAATCTCGTTGTGCTCGTAACCTTCCACATCGTGCAGGACGAAGACCGCACGGTAACCCGGCGGCAACTCGGCGATGGCCCGGTCCAGGTTGATCCGGTCTACCGACCCGATCAGGCGACGGTCGTCATCGCCGTACTCCCGCTTGACCGGCCCCTCCTGCGAACTGTCAATCTCATCCAGCGAAACCTGTTGCAGGCCTTTCTTCCGCAGGTGCATGAGCACCACATTCACCACCAGCCGATGCAACCAAGTCGAAAACGCTGATTCCCCGCGGAACGTGGACAACTTCCTGAAGACCTGAAGGAAAGCTTCCTGCGACAAATCCTCCGCTTCTGTCGGATCGCTGACCATTCGCAAGCAAAGGGAGTAAACTCGACGCTTGTGGGCTTCAAAGAGCGCCGCGAACGCAGCTTCGTCCCCCCTCTGTGCGCGTGCGATCAGTTGAGCGTCGGAAGCGGCCTTGGTTTGTGCGTTTTTGTCTGAGCTCAAAGCGCTTCACTTGGGCCGCACCTCAACTCGTTCGGTGAGATGCGGGGCATCTGACGGGAGTTGTACTGGCCATCGATCTGACAATAGACGTTCAGCCCATCCTCCGGGTTACGGTTCAGTGGTCAGATTTGAGTTCGCAGTTCTCGGCAAGAAACGCCCAAAATCGATAGTGGGCGTGGGGCTGCACTGAAAACTGAAAACTGTACCTTCACGGCACGTGAACTACAGCCTTGCCGATTCCGGCATTCCCGGCGCTGTCAAAGGCCCGCAGGTTGACCACGTGCTCGCCCGGCGCCAACTCCCCTGTGTTCACCGTAAAGGTCTCGCGGCGCGAGTCCACCACGCCATCGTCACAGTAAATGTCTCTCCATTCCTTGCCATCAATTGAAAACTCCGCGCTGTGCAGGGGCGAGACGCTGTCCTCCGCCTGAAAATGAACTTCCATCCCACCGGCGCGCTTCTCGACCTTCAGCACCGTGACGTCCGGCGGCGTGTTGTCGATCCAGAACGGCGCGCTTACCATTTCCGCCTGGCGCGCCGTGCCGGGAGGATTGGACGCGTCGTCCGAGGCTACGATCTTAGCCAGATAGCGCCCGTCGGAGAGCGACGCCGCATCCAGCGTGAAGCTGGTCTGTCCCAGACGGTTCTTCACCAGGTGCCACTCCTCTTCGTCGGCCGCCTTCAGGTAGAGCGAATAAACCAACGTGTCGCCGTTGGGGTCGTCCGCCTGCCAACTCAGGGTGACCGGAACCTTCTCTACTTGAGGCCTGGAGGGGGCGCTGGGACCGAAACTGCCGGAAGAGGTGACCGTTACGACGCCGCCCGAGAACGGACTGGCGTTGGCCGATCCCCCCGTGGGACTGGACCTCTCGCCGGCGGTGGAAACGCTGAAGGAGCGGATTTCCGGGGCCAGGTTCTGGTTAAGATAGGAAAGCGTGACGTCGTCCAGCACCGGCGTCGTGGACCCCGACCCCCGCAGCACCGCCTTCCACTGAATAAAGCGTGCCGGCGGGCTCTTGATCGGGCTGCCGTTAGGATCGCTAATCGGACCATCCCAGTCGCTCCAGGTAGGGTCCGGGCGATCGGTATTGCCCGAGCGTGTGAAAAACTGGATGGAAGCGCCCGCCGGGGTTTCGCCCCGCCACACCAGCGTGCCCCAATGCGAGACGAACTTCGTGTCCTTCACCTGCGATTCGAAAGTGCCTTCAGCGCCAGGAGTGGCGCCCAGGCGGAAGAGCTTGGCGACACTCGCGGTGGCGGCATAGAGATCGCCGCCCTCAAGCAGCAGTCGGGTAGCCAGTGCTTCCCGCGTTTCGGCCAGCAGCGTCAGGCCGGAGCCTTCGCGCGACGGTGCCAAGTCAAAGATACGACCGTCGGCGTCGGTGGAGAACAGCACCCGGTTATTGCGCACCGCCAGACCGAATATGCTCTCGTTGTTGGAGCTCCAGACGGTCTCGACACTCGCGTCCGGGTGGATCTCAATCAACGCGCCTTTTCCCTGGGGCATTTTGGCAACCGAGAAGGGCGCGCTCGGCGCTGCGGATCGATTGAAGCTGGGGGGCTCCGCCGGGGTTGGAGACGGATTCTGGGCCTTGGCGCTCTCCTCCGGCACCTCGTCCGCCGACGCTTCTACCGTGACGGTGGTGACGCCGGGAGCGCTCGTGGGCACCGGGCCGGTGGGCATCAACAGGTCGGGTGAGCCCTTACCACCGGCCCCGCCGAGCGCCGCCGCATAAATGTCACCTTGAGCGTCCACGGCCAGCGCATGCACCTCGGGCAGGCTGGCCTGATAAATCACGAAGGCCTTGCCCTCCGGCGTGATGCGGTAGATCAACCCATTCGGGACGCTGCCCGCCAACAGATCGCCCGACTTTTCACCCGACTTCTCGAAGGTGAGGCACATGATGTGCGTTTGCTTGGCGTCGTAGAACAGCGAACCTTTGCCATTCGCGTCGATCCGGAAGATCTTTCCCTGGTCGCCGGTTCCCGCATAGAGGCGGCCCTCGGCGTCGAAATTCAGCGCCCAGATGTATTTCGTTTTCGCTTCGTAGAAAACGGAGGACTTTCCGTCGGGCGTAACCCTGTAGATCTTTCCCTCCGGCGAGGTCCCCACGTAAAGGTCGCCGTCCGGACCCACCGCCAGTGCGAACACGTCGGGCTCCTGCGCCTTGAAGAACACCGACCCCTTGTGTTGCGCGTCGACTTTGAAGACTTTGCCTTGATGCCCGGTGCCGATGTAGAGGTTGTGGTTGCGGTCCGCCGCCAGCGACAGGGCCAGGTTTTCGTCCGGGCTGAACACGGCCTTCATCTCGGGCGAGATTCTCAGCTCGCCTTCGCTGCTGAGAGCAACGTTGGTCATCGTGCCCTGCAGGAAGTCCTCAAAGGACCCGACCTGCCAAAAACTCGTCTCCACCGCCGCCAACGGTACCGTCAGAACGGCCACCAGCGACGCAATCAGGACTGCCTTGCAGTTCTTCATTCCCCAACCTTTCAGAAACCGGAAACTCGAAACTGGAAAATCGAAACTCGAAATTCGATGATTGATCGACGCAGCGCCCTTCGGTCTTCAATGAAGCAATGGCTCAATGGCGCAATGACTCAATTCTCCGATGACTCAATCACCCAATTCCCTCAGTCCCCTTCAGTTGCCACGCGCAGCAGCAGCAACTTGTCGCCATGAATCGTATAGGGAGAAGGCTCGGCCTCAAAGTCCCCGATCACCGAGGTCCAACTGAACGTCGCGCTGCTGGAAGCCCCGGGTTCCGCCATCAGGGTCTGAAGCAGGGAAGGCGGAGGCGACGGGTATTCGTCGCCCTGCAGCGTGAAAGAACGCTGGGGAGCCATCAGCAGCGCGTAAAGGCGGTTGTTACGCCGCATGCGATTAAGGGCCCGCACCAGTTGATCGAGGCTGCGCGGCGAACCCGCGAGCGGCGTTATTCGGAATTGCATGGCGTTGAGGCTGGCGCCGCCGCCCACGATCAGCGAGAGCACCTTATCGCTGACGCTGTCGGGAATGGTCACCGGAATCTTCTCCGTGAGGCTTTCGCCCGACGGCGTGCGCAGCAGCGCGGTGACCTCGATGTGGTCGCCGGGATGCACCTCTGACTCCGTGGCCCACACCTGCTCCACCTCGGCCACTCGCCGCTCGTCTCGCGAAACTGCCGTGATGTCGATTCCCTCGACGTGCAGTCCGGGGAAGTTGCTATTCATGATGTAGTTCAGCGGAGTGGCGATGGCGAGGCCGGCCGGTGCGGCCGCGCTCATGTCGGAAGAGGCGACGTCCTCCAGATCCACGGACTGGCCACCCGAGAGCCGGATCTTGCCCTTGATTTCCAGCGTGCCCGGTCCCATCGCCCGCTCGGTCGCGGTGAGCACCGAGACCACCGTCAGATTCAATAGCAACGGCGAGAGAAACGGCTCCTGGACGATGTTCAGGTTGTAATCGGTCTGCCGGTTCAGCGTCGAATCGAGGCGAATGTGGACCGGAATGAGCGAAGCCTTGTCGCCCACCACTCCGTAGACCGCGGACGAGCGGTCTTGCTGAATGGTGCCCACCGGCTCGCCGGGCGCATCGATTTTGAAGGAACTGGAAAGGCTCGGCATCGTGGCCAGCACGTGCGCGGGCGCAAAGGGGATCGCCGCCGGCCCCATTTGCAGCAGGCGGTGGCCGCAGGCGTAGAGATCGTCGCCCTTACGGTAGGTTACGGTGCAGTCGAGGTTGAGGTTCAGGTCGCCGCTCACCAGGAACATGCTTACCATCGAGCCGGGGACGAGACTCTTGATGGGGTCCGAATCTTCGGTCGCTGGCGCCGGCGCGCCGCTGAGAACCCCGCCCGCCATGGGTTCGAATCCCATGGCGCGGAAGATGGGCGCGTAGGCCTCCACCACGCTGCTGGGAAAGCCACCGAAATGCAAGGGCAGGGAAAGGTTCACCATCGAGTTCGGCGAACCTTGCGACGTGGTGAGCCGTTTCATCCAGGCTGGCGCCGCATCGGTTTGCGCTGGGTCCGGGATAAGACGCGCGCCGCCGGGCGAGTCAACAATCTTAAATCCCTGGCTTGCTCCGGGCGAAGCGAACGCGCTGGCGCTGGGTGAAACGGCCGAAACGGTCGAAGCGGGATCGCCCGTCCCCACCCGCATCGCTGCGGAGGCTTTACGATGGCCGTCCGCCGCCGTTTTCGCTTGCGGGACGGCGTCGATCATCTGCTCGATGGGAGTGATGCCGGCGATGGGTTCTTTGGAAAAAGGGAACGCGATTGCCACGGCGCCCACCAGCTTGCCGTCGATGTAGACCGGACTGCCGCTCATCCCGGCGATCACGCCGGTCTCGGCAAGCGGCCCGCCGGAGAGTCGCGCCAGGATCAGGTCCTGCTTAGGTGCGACGGCGTTACGGAGCACGCCCAGAATCTCCACCTGAAACTCGGTAATGTTGTCGCCCTGGAAGATCGTGCGCCCCACTCCCTTCAGTCCCGCGCGAACCTCGCTTAGCGGGAAGAACTTGATGTCGTCCTGGGCGTGCAATTGCGGAACCAGGAACGACAATGGAATCAGGAATGACCATACCAGGAGTGAAGCAACCAGCCACCGAGTCTTCATAAGCGTTGTGCACCTTTAGCCGTGAGCCCCTCCCCTTTAGTCTAGGAGATATCCGATTGGCACGTCAACTGGTTGATTCTGGGTACTGGTGTCAATACCGGCCGCGATGAAATGGGTTGCCAAGGCGAGGGCACTCGCGCTGCGATGATCGCAAAGGTGGGCCGACGGTTCCTCTTGTTGTCTCGTTTTCTTCGCTCCTGATCTGCATCACCACGGCCTGGCTCACGCTGCCTCTCGCCTTCACGCCGCGAGCGTTCGTTGACAAATTCCCACAACTTGTTAACCTTCAAAGTGGGATTTAGAAATTGCTGAGGGAGAGGAAGCCGTGGAGACTAAGCGCACTCACATTGTCATTTCCGGGCACCTAGTAGCCCAAATTGACCGGATCGTGGGCAAACGTGGGCGCAGTAAATTCTTCACCCCTCGCCTGATCTTGGGGGCAAGTTCATCAGGACCAAGATTTTCCTTATTGACAAGTTCGATACCCTGCCCTATACTCATTTTAATCGGTGAGCTAGGTGAGTCGCCGACTAAAGTGTACCCAGGAATTGTGAAGGGCGAACTGGAAAGGGCAAAGGGTGATTAATGGTGAAGTGTAAAGAAAACTGACGATGGCAATTGGGGGTGGGCAATTGAAAAACCTGCGCTTGCCAATCAGCACCTCAGCCAGGGCATGGGCGACGGACACGGGGCGAGGGCAAGCGCCTGGAGAAGGGTCGAGGAGGCCAGGCAGGGGTGGCTTTATGCCGCCAATAGGGAGTAGTTTCGGCCTCCAAATCGTGCCAAATTTTACCAATTTTTACCAAAAGCGTGCAGCGAACCGGCTCGAACCGGCAGTTAAGGACCAGTTAAGGTTTTTTTCACGGTCGATTTTATTAAAACGTGTCAAGTATGGTGACTCGTGTCAAGCCGTAATCGATAGTCCCCTTTTTTCCAAAGAGGGCGAAGAAATTAGCCGCAGAGATACAGAGATCCAGTTGGGGAGAATGAGGACGACGCGCAGATA
>Ga0335081_10016737_pt1 | contig 11879 bp, 13 predicted proteins | sample Lox_Sample_35_FD_206713 | JGI IMG/M metagenome (GOLD analysis project Ga0335081, IMG submission 206713) | Soil microbial communities from Loxahatchee National Wildlife Refuge, Florida, United States - Lox_Sample_3.5 | ecosystem: Environmental > Terrestrial > Soil > Wetlands | place: USA... | reverse complement strand
AAGGCGCCGAGCCAGCCAAGGGCGAGAAGGCTGCCAAGAGCGAGAAGCCCGAAAAGGGCGAGAAGAAGGAGAAAGAAGGTAAGAAGTAGCATAGCGGTGGCTGGTGGCTAGTGGTGAGTGGCTAGTGAAGAGTAAGAATCACTCGTGTGCGTATCAAAGCTAATCAGGCGGGCGGCACGGTATGGCCACTAGCAATATTCCAGCAGCTTGTCTTCACTGGCCACTAGCCACTAACCACTAGCCACTGTGAAATTGATTGTCGGCCTTGGCAATCCCGGTTACGAGTACCACCTGACGCCGCACAATCTCGGGTTCATGGCGGCGGACCGGTTGGCCGAAATCGGTGGGGTTGAGATCTCGCGGCCGGAAGCGCAGGCGTTGACCGCCCGTGCCACGCTGCACCAGGTGGCCGTGGTGCTGGCCAAGCCGCAAACGTACATGAACCTGAGCGGCTCCTCCGTCGCCCGGCTGTTGGAGAAGTACGAACTGGAAGTCCAGGACCTTATTGTCCTGGTAGACGAATTCGACCTGCCGTTCGGCGCGCTGCGAATCCGGATGCGGGGTAGCGCCGGCAGCCACAATGGGCTGAAGTCCGTGATCGGTGCTCTTCAGTCCGACGATTTCGTTCGCGTGCGAATGGGATTCCAACCGGAGCATCCGGTCGGCGACCGGCGCGATTTCGTTCTCGGACGTTTCCGCCGAGCCGACCTCGAAGCGGTGGCGGAGATGGTGGACCGCTGCGCCGAGGCGGTGGGCGTGATCCTGAAGGAAGGCGTTGAAACGGCGATGAACCGCTACAATCGGCGCGGCCCGTCGCCAACGAACTGAGGTTCTATGCGTAAATACGAATTGGTTTTTATCGTTCGAACCGATGTCCCGGAAGAGGACGTGGAAAAGCTCCTCACCCAGATGCAAGGGGTGGTGACCGGCGGCGGGGGTAAAGTCGAGAAGGCGGAGAAGTTGGGTCGCCGGCGGCTGGCCTATCGGGTCCGGCGCCAGCGCGAGGGCCTGTACATCCTGCTCGTCTTCGAAGGCAGCGGGGACGTGGTGAAGGAACTGGAACGTCGTCTCAAGGTGGCGGATCCGGTGATCAAGTTCCTGACGGTGCGCACCGATGAAGAGCTCAAGCGCGCTGAAAAGATGAAGGCGGCACGGGCGCGTCAGGAGTCCAAGAAGCGCCGGCCCAAGCCCGCCGCGCCGGCGGCTGCCGTCTTTCCGGCGGAAGCGGAAGCAGCTCAGGCGTGAAGGAGTGACAGAGTTATGGCAACCACAAGAAACATCGCGGCGTCCGGCGAGCGTCCGTCGAGGCGAGAAGGCGGTCCCGGCGGCGGCGGACGCAAGCAGTACTTTCGCCGGCGTAAGGTATGCAAGTTCTGCGAGGAGAAGATCGACGTCGTAGACTACAAAGACGTGAGGCTGATGGAGCAGTTCGTCTCCGAACGTGGCAAGATTCTGCCCCGGCGACTGACTGGCACCTGCTCGCCCCATCAACACTTGTTGACCGCCGCAATCAAGCGCGCGCGGAACATCGCGCTGCTTCCGTTCGCGTCGGAGATGTGAAAGAACCGCCATCAGGGGCTAGCCGTCTTTCGGTTTCCCGTCTCGAGGACGAGGCACGGCCAACCGCGACGACGGAACGTCTGGTGTCGAGTCATTTTGAAATTACCGGCGATCGCCATGATCAAAGCGTTTCTGCTGCATGTGATCGCTGAGGGCTAGAGGGGTAAACATGGAAGTGATTCTTCTCGAGGACGTCGAAAAGCTCGGCACGCGCGGGCAGATTGTGAAGGTGACGGGCGGCTACGGGCGTAATTTCCTTTTGCCCAAGAAGCTGGCTATCGCCGCCACCGTCCAGAACAAGAAGTGGGTGGATCAGCAGCGGGTGAAGTTCCTGAAGCTCGCTGCCAAGGAAAAAGGCGAGGCCGAGGATCTGGCGACCATCATGCAGGGCGTTAGCGTGACGTTCACTCGCAAAGCCGGCGAACACGGAACCTTGTTCGGCTCGGTGACGGCCATCGACATCGCCGAGAAGCTGGCGGTGCAGGGCTATCAGATGGATCGGCGCAAGATCCAGCTTCCCACGCCGCTGAAGCTGGTGGGCGAGTACGACGTGCCGATCAAGCTCCACCGCGAAGTGTCCGCGATCATCAAGGTGAAGGTGGAGAGCGACGCGCCCGTCGTGCCCGCCGCTGCTCCGCCCGCCGCGCCGGCCGCGGCCGCAGAGCCCGCTGCTCCGCCTCCCCCGCCGAAAGAGAAGTAATTCGCGGCGTCGCGGTGAGCGATCAAGTGAATGGGCGGCCGTACAAGACTGTGAGCGGTGAGCACGCGGTTTTTTTTCTGTGGCCCAAGGGCTCAATCACTCAAGCCCTATCTGACCGAAATCAATTCTTCTTCCCCTCGTCCCCGAACTGGTATAATCAGTCTCCAGAGATTAGAATCTTGGGGTCATCACCAATTCCATGCCGGCGGCAGCGGTGAGCGAAAGAACGTTTCCCCACAACCTCGAAGCCGAACGCGCGCTGCTCGGCTCCATCCTGGTTGACCATCAAGCGCTGAACATCGCCCTCGAGTTTGTCGGGAAGGACGACTTTTTCTCCGACTCCCACCGCATCATCTTTGAGAGGATGCTCGAGCTTTCGGAGCGGAACCGCTCCATCGAACTCGTCTCTCTCTCGGATGAACTGGGAAAACTGGGCTTGCTCGAGAAAGTAGGTGGCGCCGGCTATCTGGCATCGCTGATGGACGGCGTGCCGATCGGCGCTACGGCGAGCGTGATGGAATACTCGCGCATCGTCAAGGACAAGTCGGTGATGCGCCGGCTCATCAACGCTTCGCACAACGTCATTGCCCGCTGTCTGGAAGGCACCGACGACCCGGAAACACTGATCGACCTCGCCCAAAGCCAGATCTTCGAGATCGCCGGGCAGCATGTGCAGTCGGGATTCATGGCGATCCACGAGATCGTCAAGTCGAGCTTCGGCAACATCGACGTGCTGTTCGACCAGGGCAAGCGCGTGACCGGCGTCGAAACCGGCTTCGTCGATCTCGACAGCATGACTTCGGGGTTTCAGCCGGGAGAACTGATCATCATCGCAGCGCGGCCGTCAGTGGGCAAGACGGCGCTGGCGCTCAACATTGCCGCCAACGCGGCCACCCAGCACAAGAAGAAGGTGGGAGTCTTCTCGCTCGAGATGAGCAAGGAATCGCTGGTGACGCGGCTGCTGTGCTCGGAAGCGGGCATCGACAGTCACAAGCTTCGCACCGGTTTCTCCAGCCGGGAAGATTGGGACAAGATGATGCGCGCGCTCGGCCGGTTGGCGGAAGCGCCCCTCTACATCGAGGACAGTGCCGCCCTCAACGTCATGCAGATTCGCACCAAGGCGCGGCGGCTCAAAGAGGAAAAAGGGCTCGACATGCTCGTCGTCGACTACCTCCAGTTGGTGACGGGCGGGTCGCCGGGCTCGCGCTATGAGAATCGCACCCAGGAGGTCTCGTTCATCTCGCGCGCCCTGAAGAGCATCGCCAAGGAGCTCAAGGTGCCTGTGGTAGCGCTCTCGCAGTTGAGTCGCGCTCCCGAACAGCGGCCCGGACAGAAGCCGCAACTCTCCGATCTGCGCGAGTCCGGATCGATCGAGCAGGATGCCGACGTGGTGATCTTCATCTTTCGCGAGCGCCCGTCGAAAGACGAGCAAGACGACGAGCCGGGCGTCGAGGTGAAGTTGATCATCGGCAAGCAGCGCAACGGTCCCACGGGCGATGTTCCGCTGGTCTTTCTGAAGCCCTACACCCGCTTTGAGAATCCTGCCCCTCGCAGCGAGAAAGCATGGGAAGAGTGAGAGCCCGACCTCCCGGCCAGCCGTGACCAACGTAATCCAAAAACTCCTCCGCCCTACGTGGGCGGAGATCTCGCTCTCGGCACTGGGCAGGAACTTCAGCCGCGTCCGCCGGTTGGCGGATGAGCGAAAAGTGATGGCGGTGATCAAGGCCGACGCCTACGGTCACGGCGCCGTACCCGTAGCTAGATGTCTGGCCGAGGCGGGAGCCGACAGCTTCGGCGTCGCCACCGTCGAGGAAGCAGTCGAACTGCGCGAGGCCGAAATCCGCCAGCCGATCTTGCTGCTGGGCGGGCTCTACATGAGCGACCCGGCGGACTTGATTCACTATCAACTCACGCCCAGCGTCTCCTCCACCGCCCGCCTCGATACCTACGCCGACTGCGCGCGCCGCCACAACCGGCCCATCGAGTTTCACCTCAAGGTGGATACCGGCCTGGGCCGGCTGGGCATGCCGCCGAGACGCCTCGCCTCCTTCGTCGATCACTATCGCGAGCTGGAGCGAAATGCCGCCTTGCAGGACGGAGCGGCGGGCCTGCGACTGAAGGGCCTGATGACTCACCTAGCCTCGGCCCCGGACCTCGTCTCCACCCAGACCGACGAGCAACTGGCCTTGTTCAACGCCGCGCTTACCGAATTGCGCCGGCTCGGCATCAGCCCGGAATGGGTCCACGTCTCCAACAGCGCCGCCCTTGTCACTCGCAGCGATTTTCCCGAGAACCTGATCCGCATCGGCGCGCTGCTCTACGGCTACTGCCTGCCGCTGGTTTTGCCTCCGGGCCGCCAACCCCCCGACGTCCCGTCGTTCGAGCCCATCCTCACCTTCAAGTCGCGCGTGGTCTACCTGAAGGACGTGCCGGCCGGAACCCCGCTGGGATACGGGGCCGCGTTTCACACCCGCCGGCCTTCGCGCATCGCCACGGTTCCAGTAGGCTATGCAGATGGGCTCAGCCGAGCCCTTTCCAACCGCGGCCGCGCCATCGTGCGCGGCCAAGGCGCGAAGATCGTCGGCACCATCAGCATGGACCTCACGTTGCTCGACGCCACCGACATTCCCGGCGTCAGCGTCGGCGACGAGGTAACGCTGATCGGCAAATCGGATCACTGCTCCATCACCGCGCTTGAGATCGCCCAGCAACTGGACACCGTCCCTTATGAAGTCCTCTGCTCCATCGGCAAGCGTGTGCCTCGGATCTACGTGGACTGAAGCTCTCATACCGGGCCTCGTCGGAACAACTCCGGAAAGACCTGGCGGTAAATCGACATTCCCAACGCCGCGTTCATTCCCATCACCTCGAGCTCTGCGATCTCTTCGCTGGTGGTGATTCCTCCTGCGGCGGTGATCGGCAACTGGGTAGCCGAGCGCAGGCCACGAAACCAATCGAGGTTGGTACCGCGCAGTTGGCCCTCCACGTCGATGCACGTCGACAGAAACTCCGAGCAATAAGGCTCGAACTGTGGCAACGCCTCGCGAGCCGTCACCGTCAAAACCGTCTTCCAACCATGAATGGCCACGTGGTCGCCCAGGCAGTCGACCGCAATCATAATCTTCTCGCGTGGCACAGCGGTGGATAGTTCCTTCAGAAACGCATCATTGATTCCTTGCGGGGTGAAGGCGGCACTGCCAACGATCACCTTGTGCGCGCCGTCGTTTACCACCTGGCGCGCTCGATCGATCGAGCGGATACCGCCGCCGACGCGGCACGGTTTGCGGCGACAGAGTTGACGGACAATATCGGCTTGCGGCTCGCGTCCCATGGCGGCGTCGAGGTCGATCACCTGAATCTCTGGGTAGCTGGCGAACTTCTCGAGCACCGCGAGCGGGTCCGGCAGTTCCAAGGCTTTTCGATTTTCGTTGCCCTGAACGAGCTGGACCACCTTGCGGCCCATCAGATCGATGCAAGGAATGATCATTTTGAAAACCAGTCGAAGAGTCAAAGGTCGAAAATCGAAAGCAGGGGCTAGTGGCAGGTGCGAGTGGCTAGCGAAGACGAAGACTAAAGCGAGACCGTCTTCTCTTCACTCTTCACTCTTCACTCGTCACTCGTCACTCGCCACTGCTTCTGGCCTTCGACCTTCAACTATCTTTCACAACCGCATCGGCACGCCCGCCGCGCTCAGGTATTCCTTCAGACTGCGAATGGTGTACTGATCGAAGTGAAAAATGGAAGCCGCGAGTGCTGCGTCCGCGGCGCCGCGCACAAAGACCTCCGCAAAGTGGGCGGGCGAACCAGCGCCGCCCGAAGCGATCACCGGAATATGAACGGCATGCGAGACGGTGGAGGTCAATTCACAGTCGAACCCCGCCTGCGTGCCATCCGCGTCCATTGAAGTCAGCAGGATTTCTCCCGCCCCCATTGATTCGACTCGACCAGCCCACTCGACGGCATCTAGCTCGGTTTCGTGCGTACCTCCGTAGGTGAGCACTCGCCAAAGCGTTTCCCCATTCGCGCCCTCGCTCTCTTTCAGGGGGGCGCTGCGTCTAGCGTCGATCGCTACGACTACCGCCTGGCTTCCGAACCGCGTCGCCAGCTCCCCAATCAAATCCGGCGTCTCCACCGCCGCGGTATTGATCGCTACTTTGTCCGCACCCGCCGCCAACAGCCGCAACGCGTCATCCACGGCGCGCACTCCCCCGCCCACACTAAGAGGGATGAACAGCCGCCGCGCCACGCGATTCACCGTGTCCATCAGCGTCGCGCGACCCTCGCGCGATGCCGAGATATCCAGCATCACCAGCTCATCCGCGCCCTCGCGATTGTAGACTTCCGCCAGGTCTCCAGGATCGCCCGCGTCGCGCAGGTCCACGAAACGGACCCCCTTCACCACGCGGCCGTCCTTACAATCGAGGCACGGAATAATTCGTTTTGCGAACATCTGGAGGTCGTCAGTTGTCAGTCGTCAGTGGTCAGTGGTTAGAACGTGTGAAGTAATTACAAAAATAAAACGTTTCTCGCCAAGGTGCAAAGCTCGCAAAGCAAGCAAGGGTTCTTCTTTGCGACTTTTCGCGCCTTTGCGACTTTGCGAGAAACTTCTTATCTTTTCACAAGTTCTCAATCGCCAGTTGTGGCATCTCACCGTCCGTTTACTCGTGGCTCGCCCTGCTGGGCGACGGGCAACGGACCAATGACAACGGACAGCTCCTTCTCTCAAAGTTCCAAAAAATTGTTCAATACCCGCAAGCCGACCGCGCCTGATTTCTCGGGATGGAACTGCACCGCCCACAGGCGGGGGGACCCTCCCATTTCCACCGCAGCGGCGAAACGCTGTCCATAATCCGTGACCGCGACGGACTCCGGTGTCGGCGGGCCGTAAAACGAGTGGCAGTAATACACGAAGCTTCCATCCGGAATGCCGCGCAGCAGACCACTCTCCGATGCACCATTGTGACGGTCTATTTCAAGCTGGCTCCAGCCGACGTGCGGCACTTTGAACACGCCTTCAAAACGGCGGACGCGCCCTGGCAGAATTCCCAGGCCCGCAAGCCCGGGCGCTTCATCGCTCCCTTCATAAAGTGCTTGCAAGCCGAGACAAATCCCAAGAAACGGCTTGTCTTTCTCCAGCACGTTTCTCAGCGGTTCCATCAATCGGCGTTCTTCGAGCGACTGCATCATCGTGGCAAAGTGTCCTTGGCCAGGAAAAATAACCTTGCTCGCCGCCGCGAGCTGCTCCGGGCGGTCGACGATACATGCCTGGTGCCCGAGATACTGGACCGCCCGCAGGACCGAACCCGTGTTGCCGGCACCGTAATCGAGCAGCGCGATCATAGCAAGCCCTTGGTGGAAGGAAGTTGGCGCTTGAGGCGCGAGTCGCGCGAACAAGCATAACGCAGCGCGCGCGCGAAGGCTTTGAACAGCGCTTCTACCGCGTGGTGACTGGAGCGGCCGTAAGCGACCTTCAAATGGACGTTGGCGGCCGCCGCGGTGGCAAAGGCCTGGAAGAAGTCCTCCAGCAACTCCCGCTGAAGGTCGCCGATGGAGCGCGCCTTGATCGGCGCGTGCAGCACCAGATACGGGCGCCCGCTCAAATCGATAGCGGCGAGAGCCAGCGTCTCATCCATCGGCATGATGAAATAGCCGGCGCGGTTGATGCCCTTTTTGTCTCCCAGCGCCTCGCGCAGCGTCTGCCCCAGCACCAGACCGACGTCTTCCACCGTGTGATGCTGGTCGACGTCCAAATCGCCGCGCGCTTCGATCGTCAGGTCGAAGCCGCCGTGGCGCGCAAACAATTCCAGCATGTGGTCGAAAAAGCGGATGCCGGTGGACACCTGGTAGCGGCCACGGCCATCGATATTCAAGCTGGCGCGGATATCGGTTTCCGTGGTCTGGCGGTGGATCGTCGCCCGGCGTGCCTTCATGCGAACCGCTCCTTCGGAGAATAGCTGACCAGATCTTGCCATGCGCCCGCGCCGTCTCCGGTATCCATCGTATCCATCAGGGGCCGCAACAGCTCGAATTGCCGCGCCAAGCGACGCGTCTGGGCGGTGGTGCCGACGGTCAGCCGAAGGTAGCGCCGCAGGTGAGGATCGTGACTCCAGTCGCGCACCAGGATGTCCTGCTCGCGCAACCGCCGCGCGATTTCCGGCGCCCGATCTCCCACGCGCACGAAGACGAAATTGGCCGCGCTCGGCAGGTACGAGACGCCCATCTTTTCCAGCCGCGCGCACAGCAGCTCGCGATTGGCGCAGATGGTGGCGGCATAGCGCCGCACATAGTCCTCTTGCCGGATGGCCTCCAGCGCACCCACCAGCGCCAGAGAATTCACCGGGAAAACAGCGTGAGCCCGCCGCATCAGGCCGGCCAGCTCGACGTTAGCGATCAGGACTCCGAGCCGTACACCGGCCAGCCCAAACCCTTTTGAAAACGTCCGCGCGACGATGAGGTTCGAAAACTCGTGGATCCAGGGAAGCACGGTCTCGCCCGAAAAATCAAAATAGGCTTCGTCCACCAGCACCACCACCTTGGGCGCGGCGCGCAAGATGGCTCGAAGGTCGGCCTTGGAGATCAAGGTACCGGTGGGATTGTTGGGATTGGCGAGCGCCATCCATCGCGTGCGGCGAGTCACGGCCTTGATGATGCTCGTGGCCGCCAGTCGCACCTGATCATCGTAGGGCACTAGCCTCGTCTTGCCGGCCGCCACCGCCTGGAAGAACTGGTACATTGAGAAGGTGGGCGCGGGTATCACCAACTCGTCGCCGGGATCGACGAACGTATCGCAGATCAGCTTGATGGCGTCGTCGATGCCGTTGGTCATCAGCAGCTCGTTGGCCGAAACGCCAAAGTAGCTGGCCAGGATTTCGCGAGCGCCTTCGTATTCAGGGTAACGTGCAAGCCCGCCAGCATCGAGCGCCCGGCGAAGCGCGCGGACCACGGCGGGAGCACAGCCGACAGTATTCTCATTAAAATCGAGGCGCAGCATGCCGGCGCGCCCTTCGAGCGGCGGGTGGTACTGCGGCAGCTTCGCTACCGACCTGCGCGGCCTGACCTGGAGCGCCATGTTAGGACCTAAACCTCGTTTCCACCGAATAGGCGTGGGCCTTGAGCCCCTCGGTCTTGGCCAGCGTTACGATAGCGCCCCTCAGTCGTGCCAGTCCCGGCCGGCTGAGCCGCTGCACGGAGATCCGCTTCACAAAGTCGGCCGCGCCGAGGCCGCCACTTAAACGCGCGGCGCCGCCCGTGGGCAGGATGTGATTCGGGCCCGAGGTATAGTCGCCCGCCGCCACGGCGCTGTAGCTGCCAAGAAAGATGGAGCCCGCGGAGTGAATCCGGTCGAGCGCTTCCGCCGCGTCATCGAGCAACGTGAGGTGTTCCGGCGCCAGACGATTCACCAAGTCCACCGATTCGCTCAGATCGCGCGTCAGGACAATGGCTCCCTGGCCAGCAAGCGACTGCTCCGCTACCGGCAGCCCGCCATTGAACTGTTTTACTAAAATCTCGTCCACCGCGGCCTGCACTTCCCGCGCCAGCGCCGGCGATGAAGTAATGAAGATGGCCACCGCATCGGGATCGTGCTCGGCCTGCGCCACCAGGTCCGCTGCAATCCATGTGGCGTGCCCGCGCGATCCGACCACCACCAACTCGCTGGGACCAGCGACAAAGTCGATGCCGCACTCTCCCGCCACGAGTTTCTTCGCCGCCGCCACGTAGCGATTGCCGGGGCCAACGATCTTGTCGACGCGCGGTACGCTCTCGCTACCGAAAGCAAAGGCGGCGATGGCCTGCGCGCCGCCCAGGCGAAACACCTTGTCCACTCCCAAGAGATGCGCAGCCACCAGCACCGCGGGCGCCGGGCGCGGCGACGTTACCACGATCTCGCGTACCCCCGCGACTTGGGCAGGAATCACGCTCATCAGGACGGTCGAAGGCAAGGGGAAACGTCCGCCGGGGACATAGCAAGCCACGCGATCGAGGGGGCGAACAATCTGACTCACTTCCACGCCGGCTCCATTAGAGGCCCGCCATGGGCGCGGTAACTGGCGCCGCGCGGTGGCCCGAATGTTCTTCACCGCCAGGCCGATCGCCAGCTTGAAATCCGGAGAGGCCCGCTCGTACGCCTCGAGAATCTCCGCCTCGCTGACCGTGAACCCGGCCTTACGGAGGTCGATCTTCTCAAAGCGCCGCGTCAACCGCACCAGCGCTGTGTCACCGTTCTGGCGAACGTCCGCCAGGATGCGGCGCGCCACCACTTCGGCTTGCGCAAGCTGAGTCCGGCGCCCTTCCAGCAAGCGTGCGATTCGCGGTTTGTCGGTGCTGCGGATGATCTGCATGTCGACGAAGCTCTCAGCCATCAGAACGGGTGGAAATGAAACACAGAGGCACAGAGACACGGAGAAAAGAACGGGATCGTACGAAGATGTCGCTTGTTCTCCTCATTTTCTCTGTGCCTCTGTGTCTCTGTGATGGAAGCTCCTTCGCAATTAGCTGAAGGCTGATTCCTTGATAGCTGAAAGCTGACCTCTCATAACACGATCTTATTCAACGGGTACTCCACAATTCCTTGCGCGTTGGCGGCCTTGAGACGCGGGATGATCTCGCGCACCGTCTTCTCTTCGATCACCGTGTTCACCGCCACCCATTCCGCGTCGCTCAGGTTGGAAATGGTGGGGCGTTTCAACGCAGGCAGAACGGCGAGGACGTTCTCCAGATCAGCTCGCTTCACGTTGAGCATCAGCCCCACCTTGCCCGCGGCCTCGATCGCGCCCTGCAACAGCATCACCAGGGTTTCGATCTTGGCGCGCTTCCACCCGTCTTCCCAGGCGGCCGAGTTAGCGATGAACTTGGTGTTGGACTCGAGCACCGTCTCCATGATGCGCAGTCCGTTGGCGCGCAGCGACGAGCCGGTCTCCGTGACCTCGACGATGGCGTCCGCCAGCACCGGCGGCTTCACCTCTGTCGCGCCCCAGGAGAACTCCACCTTGGCTTTGACGCTGTGGTTGGCTAGGTACCTTGTCGTTACATTAACCAATTCAGTAGCGATGATCTTTCCTTCCAGGTCTTTCACGCTTCGGAACGGCGAGTCTTCCGGCGCCGCCAGCACCCAGCGCACCTTGCCGAACGTCTGCTTGGAGTAGACGAGGTCGGCCACTTCCACCACGCGCGCATCGTTCTCCAGTATCCAGTCTTTACCCGTCAGGCCGGCGTCCAACACCCCGTCTTCCACGTAGCGCGCCATCTCCTGAGCGCGAATCAACATGCACTCGATCTCTTCGTCATCGACGTGCGGAAAGTATGAACGCGGATTCACGGTGATCTCAAACCCCGCCCGGCGAAAAAGCTGGAGCGAAGCATCCTGGAGGCTGCCCTTGGGCAAGCCGAGCTTTAGCTTGTTCATTTCGACCTTTCTGCATCGGGACCAGGGACTGGAGAAGAGAATAATGAATGATGAACAAAAGAAAGGCGCTTCGTGCTTTTTCGTTCATCATTCATCATTCAGCATTCATCATTCATCGTTTCTTCCAGTCCCTAGCCCCCAGTCCCTAGTCCCTGCTTTTGTACACGGCCGCCGGATCGAACTCACGCTGCGCAATGATCTCTCCGCCGTCCGGCG
>Ga0335081_10016736_pt1 | contig 11880 bp, 13 predicted proteins | sample Lox_Sample_35_FD_206713 | JGI IMG/M metagenome (GOLD analysis project Ga0335081, IMG submission 206713) | Soil microbial communities from Loxahatchee National Wildlife Refuge, Florida, United States - Lox_Sample_3.5 | ecosystem: Environmental > Terrestrial > Soil > Wetlands | place: USA... | reverse complement strand
GCCGTTCGGCGTCTTCGTTCGCTTCGCGGGGGGACGCGGCCTCGTGCCAGCCAGCGAGATCGGAACCCCGCGGGGCTCCGACCTGCGCAAGGCGTTTAAGGTGGGGGATGCGTTCCGGGCCCTCGTCACCGCGATCGACGAACAGGGCCGGATCCGGCTCTCGCGGACCCAGGCCGAGCAGGCCGCGGAGCGCGCCGAGGCGGAGGAGTACCTCGCCAAGGCGTCGCCGCGGGAGCCGGGAAAGGGCTTCGGAACGCTCGGGGACCTGCTCCGGGCCAAGCTCGACAAGAAGTGAAGGTCTCGAGGCCCGCGTCCCCTCCGGCGCACCCGGTGTGGGCACCGCGACCACTCTCACGCAGAGTTCACACCGTCGGCGGCTCGGTGATATGACCGTTGCTCCGTGAGGCTCCACAGGCTTCTGCCTTTGGGGGTTGCTCGGGTCCGTGCTCCCGCCTTTCAATGGCGGGGCTTCTTCCAACGTCGGCCAGGGCAGTCGGCCTTTTGGAGGGCGAATGCGCATCTTGACACTCGGTGTAGTGGCCACGCTGGCGATCGCGAACCCGGGGCGTGCCCTCGGGCAGCACTCGAGCTCCAAGCTCGCCATCGGGACCATCAGCGGGGATTCCAGCCGGGTGCGCCGGCAGATCCTGGTCCAGCTGTGCGGCCCGTACGAATGCGTCGCCCCGACCAAGCTCACCACCGAGTCCCGGCCGGACCCCGCCAAGCTGGCGCGTGCCGGCGTCGCCGGCTACTTGGGCGGCGCCGTGACCGGGGAGCCAGGCGCGCGCCGGCTGGCCCTCACCCTGACGACGCCCGCCTCCACCGCGCACAAGCCGGCGCGGACCTGGCACTATCACCTCGCCCCCGACGGGAGCCTCAAGTCCCCGAACCTGGAACGCTTCTCCATCGAGCTGGACGAGGCGCTCCAAGCTGGCGAGGCGCATCCTCCGCCCGCCCCGGTCGCCCCGCCCCAGGCTCCTACCCCGGCTCCGCCTTCCGCGAAGGCGCCGCCGCCGCCCCCTCCCCCCCCGCCGGCCCCGGCGCCTGCCGCCCCAGCTCCCGCCGCTGCAGCCCCTGCGCCCAAACCCGCCCCCGCGCCGGCCGCGGCCTCCGAGAAGCCCGCGGCCGAGATGCCGCTTCGCTTCGCTGCCGAGGGCGGGCTTTGGGTGACGAATCGGAAGCTCAGCTATTCGGGGGCCACGACCCCGCCCGGTGCGACCGGGCTCAGGACCTTCGACGCGAGTGGCATCTTCGTCCCCCTCTTGCGCCTCGAGGTCTACCCGGGCGCTCTCGCCGGGGCAAAACCGCTCTGGGCCGGCATCGGGCTTTACTTCGACTACGGTCACTCGGTCGGTCTCAAGGTCGAGCCGCCCTCCGGCTCGACCGAGGGGTCTCATGACGCATCGCTTTCCGTCCTCGACGCCGGGCTCTTGTGGCGGCTGCGCCCCGTCTCCGGGTCTCGGTTCACGGTCGCGCCGGCGGTCGGATACCGCGCGCTGCAGCAGGTCACCTCGGCGAAGAATGGGGTGACGATCGGGGGCCTCCCGGACACGAACCTCTCCGGCTACGAGGTCCGGGTCGATCTCGACGCCCCGCTGAGCGGTCACGTCTCGCTCCAGGCCGGCGGCGGCTATACCTTCTGGACCTCGGCGAAGGACCTGGTCGGGGACGGGTTCTTCGGCAAGGGCTCGGCGCGAGGGCTCGAGGTGGAAGGCGGTGCCGCGTTCCGCCTCACGAGGGTGCTGACGATCCGGGCGCTCGTCGAGTACCAGTCCACCTCGTACTCGTCCCTCGCCGACCCGGCCCCCAGCCTTGGCTCCGCCGCCGGGGCCACCGACGCCTATTTGGGGGCCCGCGCCATGTTGCGGGGAGAGTTCTAACCCTTCCGACGAGGGGCGCGTAGGACCGCGCCCGAGAAGCCCACCTGCCCCGCGGTGACCGGCGAGCCCTCCCCTTCATCGCGGGGTGGAGGGCGCCGGGGCGTCCGGGCGAAGCTCTGCTTCGAAATCGTGCACCGGTGCAAGGAGCGCCAGGAGTTCGGCACATCCGCGGTGTGCGATCGGGCAAGCGCCGCGCAAGCGGGCCCGGGGGCAGCGCCCCACGGGGGCCCGGGGAGATGAGCACGCTTCCCGGCCATCCATGGCGCGGTGCAGCAGCACAGGCTCGGCCCCGGCCGAACACGGGCCCGCGGCATGTGCCGGCCATTCCACGGGAAGGCCGGGAAGGGAAGCGCGCGGGTCCGGCAAGGCGCGGCAGCGAGCCGCCGGTCGGAAGGTCATCGAGCTCTCGACCTCGCCCGCGGGGCTGCGCTAGCCTGGGGTTTTTGGAGCGCCCAGAACCCCCTGCCGAGCCCCACCGTGGGGCCGTTTGAGAAGGACCTGCACGATGACCGGTGAGCGCCCCACCAATAACCCGCACCTCCTCCGATGGGTGGAGGAGTCCGCCCGGCTGCTCAAGCCCGATCGCATCGTCTGGTGTGACGGATCGAAGGTCGAGTTCGACCGGCTCATGGCGGAGGCGATCAAGGCCGGCACGTTCATTGCGCTGGACCAGGTGAAGTGGCCTGGCTGCTACTACCACCAGTCGAGCCAGAACGACGTGGCCCGCGTGGAGCACCTCACATTCATCTGCACGCCCACCCGCGAAGAGGCCGGCCCCACCAACAACTGGATGGATCCGGCCCAGGCCCGCGAGCTCCTCGGCGGCCTCTTCGACGGGGCCATGAAGGGGCGGACCCTCTACGTGGTGCCGTACATCATGGGCCCGGCTGACTCACCCTTCGCCAAGGTCGGGGTGGAGATCACCGACTCCATTTACGTGGTTCTCTCCATGGGGATCATGGCGCGCATGGGGAAGGTGGCGCTCGACCGGCTCGGGCGGTCCGACGCCTTCAACCGTGGCCTGCACTCGGTCCGCGACTGCGACCCTTCGCGCCGCTACATCTGCCACTTCCCCCAGGACGACACCATCTGGTCGGTGGGCTCGGGGTACGGGGGGAACGCCCTTCTCGGCAAGAAGTGCCTGGCCCTGCGCATCGCGAGTTACCTGGCCCGCAAGGAGGGCTGGCTGGCCGAGCACATGCTCATCCTGGAGGCGGAGTCGCCAAAGGGGCAGAAGCAGTATGCGGCGGCCGCCTTCCCTTCGGCCTGCGGCAAGACCAACTTCGCGATGATGATCCCGCCGGCCGCGTTCCCGGGCTGGAAGGTCCGGACCGTGGGGGACGACATCGCCTGGATGCGGGTGGGCGAGGACGGGCGGCTGTGGGCCGTGAACCCGGAGAACGGCTACTTCGGCGTGGCCCCCGGCACGAACCGCAAGACCAATCCCAACGCGATGGACACCGTCCGCCGCGACTCGTTCTTCACCAACGTGGGATGGACAGCGAGGTGCCGGCCGAGTGCCTCGACTGGAAGGGCACGCCCTGGAGGAAGGGGTCGACCGAGAAGATCGCACACCCGAACAGCCGGTTCACGTCGCCGGCGCGCAACAACCCCGCCCTGTCGCCGGCCGTCGACGACCCGAGGGGCGTGCCCATCTCCGCCATTCTCTTCGGGGGCCGGAGGTCCACCACCGTGCCGCTGGTGCTCGAGGCGTTCAACTGGACCCACGGCGTCTACATGGGCGCGACCATGGGCTCCGAGACCACCGCCGCCGCCACCGGGCTCAAGGAGGGGGTGCGCCGGGATCCCCTGGCCATGCTGCCGTTCTGTGGTTACGACGCCGGGACCTACCTGAGCCACTGGCTCGACATGCAGCAGCGCATCCCCAACCCGCCGAAGCTCTTCATGGTCAACTGGTTCCGGAAGGGCCCGGACGGCAAGTTCCTATGGCCGGGGTTCGGTGACAACATGCGGGTTCTGAAGTGGATCCTCGACAGGTGCGACGGCCGGGTCGACGCCCGCGAGACCCTCATCGGCTATACCCCGCGCGAGGAGGACCTCGTCCTCGACGGGATCGACACGACCGAAGAAGCGGTAAGAGCCGTCACCCGCATCGACCTCGAGGAATGGGAGGAGGAGCTGGAGTCGCAGGCCGAGTGGTTCGAGAAGCTCGGTCCCACCCTCCCCCGCCCGCTCGCCTTGCAGCGGGAGCTGCTCCTCGAGCGGGTCCGGGCCGCGAGGAAGGTCCACTAGGCCCACCTCCCCCGGCGTTACACTCCCCGCGGTGTGTACCCTCGCGCTCGGTTTCAGGCTCGACCGCCGCTGGCCCGTGCTCGTGGCCGCCAATCGGGACGAGCACCTCGACCGGCCCACCGAGGGCTGGGCTCTGCGGGGGGGGGCGAGCGGCGAGGCCCTCCGGGCCACCCCTCTCGACCGCCGCGCCGGGGGAACCTGGATCGGAGTATCCGCCCGCGGTGTCTTCGCCGGCCTCACGAATCACTACCTGCGATTCGACGGCTACCCCGACCCCACCCGCCGCTCCCGCGGGGAGCTGGTCGAGCGGGCGCTCGCCGCCCCGGGAGCGGCCGCGGCCGCCGAAGCGCTCAGGCCGCTCGACCCCGCACTCTGGAATCCGTTCCACCTCGTGGTGGCCGACTCAGAGGGCGCCTTCCTCCTTTGGTACGACGGCGAGGAGCGAGGGCTTCTGGAGCTCGGCCCCGGGCTCCACGTGGTCACCGAGATCGACCGGGAGGGGCGCGGGGCACGCGGGGACCTCATCCGGGCGCGCTGGCCCGCCGATCCCACCCTGCCGCGGCTGCGCGATCTGCTCGTTCAGCACGGTGCGCTGCCCCCGGCGAGCGCCGCCACCTGCATCCACGGGGACCCGCTCTATGGTACCCGCTCCTCGGCCATCCTCCGCCTCGCGCCCGACCTCGCCGCGAGCGAGCTGTACGTGGCCGAGGCGCGGCCGTGTATCGCGCCCCACGAGGACCGCTCGGACCTGCTCCTCGCCCTCTCGCGGCGCGCTTGACGCGACCCTCCCCCCGGCATAGGAGCGATCGACATGGGCCTTCTCGACCGCATACAGCTCACGAAACACATCGCCACCCCGCCCGAGGCCATCGAGATCGCGGAGGGCGGCGGCATCCGGATCGTCTGGCCGGGGGGAGCAGAGGTGACCGTGCCCGCCGCGCGAATGCGCGACGCCTGCCCCTGCGCCGGCTGCGTGGAGGAGGGGACCGGCCGAAAGCTCCTCGATGCGGCCACCATCCCGGCCGACATCCGCCCCCTGGAGATCGCCCCGGTCGGCTCCTATGCGGTCCAGTTCCGCTGGTCGGACGGGCACTCCACCGGGATCTACTCCTGGGAGACGCTCCGCCGCGCTTGCGGCCTCGGAGCGAATCCTTGACGAGGGAGGGATTAGACCGGGCTCCGCTGGGGGGCTGAAACCGGGATGTGGGCGTTCCGGGGAGGGCCGTGGCCATCGCGGGAGGTGCCGAACGTCACCCTCCGCGGATCGCCGCTCCCGCCGCGGAGGGCGTGGACGAGGAGCTTCACGGTGTTGACGTCGGCGTGGCGAGTCATGGTCTCGCCCACGAGGACGTCCACCGCGCCCCGCGCGTCGAACGCGGCCGAGCGGTAGGGGCGAGGCTGGGTCAGCGCGCAGAAGGCGCTCGCCACCGAGATCACCTCCACCGCCCGGGCCGGAGGATGATCGAGGCCCGGGTACCCCTGCCCGCAGCGCCAGTGATGGCTGCGGGCGGCGGCCACGGCCGGGTGGTGCCCCAGGACCGTGGCCACGTGGTAGGCCCCGAGCAACGGGTGGGCCGCGATCCTCTCCACCTGCTGGACCGACAGGCGGTCGCGGTGAGCGAAGAGCCGCGCTGGCAGCTGGCGCATTCCCAGGTCGTGGAGGAGCGCGGCCGCGGCCATGTCGGTGAGGGTCCGCCCCGGCCCGACGGCGGTGAGCAGGACGCGGACGCCCACCGCGGCGGTCAAGAGGGCGTGCCGGTACACCCCCGGCTGCTCGGCGCGCGAGGTCACAAGCTCCTCGATCAAGGGCTCGGGCAACTCGACGGCGAGAAGGATCTCCTCGACGGCCTCCCGCGCGCCGCGCCGGCCGAAGAGCGGCTGGTAGACGGGGCTCTCGAAGGGGAGCTCGAGATCGGCGGCGAGGACGGTGGCGGAGAGCCGGCGGCGCAAGAGGTCCGGCGCGCGACCGGCCGCTTCCTCGATGGCTTCCGGCGAGATCACCTGGCCGCGGGGAGCGATCACCCTCCCCCGGCAGTCGACCAGGTCGTCCTGGAGCGTCAGCCGATCGAACACGCCTGACCGAAGCTAACAGGGCGCCGGCCCCGAAGGCGAGGTGGCCCCCATCCTGGCCCGGGGAGCGGCCGGGAGGTGTGCATGCGCCCACATCGACGATCGTCCGTTCCGGGTACCGCCCCGGGTCGAGGGGCCCGAGGGCCCTTGCGCCGGCGCTATCGCCGCCGGTTCCGGGAAAGGGCGCGGTCCATCTCGCGCTTCGATTCCCGCTCGGCGATCGCGTCGCGGCGATCCTCGCGAGCGCGGCCTCGGGCGAGCCCGAGCTCGACCTTGGCCCAGCCCTCCTTGAAGTAGAGCCGTAGCGGGACGAGGGTGTAACCGCGCTGCTCGACCTTGCCGCGGATGCGATCGATCTCCGCCCGCCGGAGCAGGAGCTTGCGGTCCCGGAGCGGTGCGTGGCCGAAGTGCGCGGCCTGCCGGTACTCGCCGATCCGGCAGTTCACGAGGAAGAGCTCGTCCCCGCGCGGCTGCGCATAGGCATCACTCAGGCTGACGTTCCCCTCGCGGATCGACTTGACCTCGCTTCCGGTGAGGGCGAGGCCGGCCTCGAAAGTGTCCTCGACGGAGTACTCGTGGCGGGCCCGTCGGTTCTGGGCGACGAGCTTCACGCCCGGGTCGGATTTCTCAGGCCTGCCCCTCATGGAAGGCGGGCGTTGTCGATGAGCCGCGTCGCGCCCACGAACGCGGCGAGGAGCATCACGCTTCCGGGCTCGGCGCGGTCCACCTTCGCCAGGGTCTCGGGGTGGACCACCTCGACGTAGTCGACCCGCACCTCGGACGCCTCGAGCCGCGCGCGGGCCCGGGCCCGCAGTTCTACGGCGTCGCGGCGACCTTCGGCGGTCTCTTCCTGCGCGGCCCGGAGCGCCGCGGAGAGCGAAAGGGCCCGCGCCCGATCGGCGGGAGCGAGGTAGGCGTTGCGCGAGGAGAGAGCGAGGCCGTCCGGCTCGCGCACGATCGGCATCCCGACGATCTCGATCCCGAACGAGAGATCGCGCGAGAGGGCCCGGATCACCGCCAGCTGCTGGTAGTCCTTCTCGCCGAAGAGCGCCAGGTGAGGCCGCGTCAGGTTGAACAGCTTCGCCACGACCGTGGCCACCCCGCGGAAGTGCCCGGGCCTTGCGGCGCCGCAGAGCCCGGTGGAGACCCGCTCCACGGTCACCCAGGTCTCGTGGTCCGGCCCAAAGATGCGTTCGGCCCGCTCGGGCGCGAGCACCCAGTCCACGCCCGCTCGGGCGCACTTCTCGAGATCGCCCGTGAGGTCGCGCGGGTAACGGGCCAGGTCCTCCCCGGGCCCGAACTGCGTGGGGTTGACGAAGATCGTGGCCAGGGAGAGGCCTAGCCCTCCCCCGCGGTCCGCGCGCACCCGCGCCTCCCGCAAGAGCGAGAGGTGGCCCTCGTGCAAGGCTCCCATGGTGGGGACGAGGGCCAGTCGTGCCCCCCTCTCTCTCGCCGAGAGGCACTTCGCCCGCCAGGCTTCCGGGTCCGTGAACAGCTCGGGAGTCCTCACCAAGGGTCTCCTGCTCTGGTCCGGTGGCTCTGTTGGAAGAGCCGCCTCAGACGGGGGCACCCATCGCGTCAGGCGGCTCGCCGCTGCCCTGGTCCTTCTCGCCCCCCGCGAGCGGCACGAGCCGAAGGGCGCTCGAGTGGAAGCTGTGCGCATCGGCGGGGAAGGTTCCGGAACGGACCTCCGCAGCATAGGCGGCGACCGCGCCGCGCACCGCACCGCCCAGCTCGCCGAATCGCTTCACGAACCGGGGGGTGAACGCCTCGTCGAGGCCCAAGAGGTCGTTGAGAACGAGCACCTGACCGTCGCAGTATGGGCCGGCGCCGATGCCGATGGTGGGAATGGCGAGCTGGGCGGTGACGAGCCGGGCCAGCTCCGCGGGGATGCACTCCAGGACCACCGCGTAGCAACCGGCCGCCTCCAGGGCGCGGGCGTCGCGGAGGAGTTGCTGGGCGTGCTCGGAGTCCTTCCCCTGGACGACGTATCCGCCCATCCGGTGAACCGATTGCGGGGTGAGGCCGATGTGCCCCATGACCGGGATGCCCGCGCGGACGATGCGCCGGATCACCTCGGAGAACTCGCCCCCCCCTTCAAGCTTCACCGCCTCCGCGCCCCCTTCGGCCACGAGCCGCACCGACGCCCGGACCGCTTCGTCGGCCGAGGCCTGGTAGGTCCCGAAGGGCAGGTCGCAGACGAGGTGGGCCCGCCCGTCCCCGCGGGCAAGCCCGCGGCGGACCGCGGCGCAGTGGTAGGCCATCTGATCCAGGGTCACCGGGAGCGTGGAGTCGTGGCCCTGGACCACCATGCCCAGCGAATCCCCCACCAGCACCGCGTCGACGCCCGCCGCGGCGACGAGCCGCGCCGCCGTGGCGTCATAGGCGGTGACGAAGACGATCCGCTCGCCGGACTTTTTCATCCGGCGCAGGTCGTGGATGCTCACGTGTCGGGGCGCCTCGGGGGCGTTGGCGGACATCGGGGAACCTCCGGTGCAGGCCCCTCGCGGGGTCCCGCCCGTTTCATCGGGGGAAGAACTCTAACCCGGTTTCGTGCCGAGAGGCACGTAATGGCGGGTCCCCTTGTGGTGCCGCGAAATCACAGAGAGCAGTGTCTCGAGGTCGTCGGCATTCGCCTCGAAGTCGATGTCGCTCGTGTTCACCACGAGCAGGGGCGTGTCGTCGTAATGAAAGAAGAAGTCCCGATACGCCTTGGCCAGGGCGTCGAGGTAGGTAGGGTCGATGCTCCGCTCATAATCCCGACCGCGTTTCTTGATCCGGGAGAGCAGGACGTCGGTGCGCGCCTGGAGGTAGACGACGAGATCCGGCCGCGCCACGCGCGGGCCCAAGAGGTCGTAAACCTGGTGGTAGAGAGCCAGCTCGGCCGGCTCCAGAGTCAGCGCCGCGAAGATCCGGTCCTTGGCGAAGAGGTAATCGGAGACGGTCGACTGGCTGAAGAGGTCCCGCTGGAGGAGGGCCTGCTGCTGCTGGTACCGGGAGAGCAGGAAGAAAAGCTGTGCCTGGAACGCGTGCTTGCGGCGGTGGGCGTAGAAGCCCGGCAGGAAAGGGTTCTCGTCCGGCTGCTCCAGGACGAGTCGCCCGCCGATGCGCTCGGCGAGGACCTGTGCGAGAGCGGTCTTGCCCACGCCGATGGGACCTTCGATGGCGACGTGCCGGGGTCGATCCATTGCGATCGTTGGGAGAGGGCGAGACTGCCACGCCGATCCGACCTCGGCAACGGTGGCGATCGAACCCGCGCGTCACGGGGGCATGACAGATCGATCGTCCTACACCTGATCTACCGATCACAGTTTCTTTGACAGGTGGCGTCACGTCACGTATCGTCACGGCCGATTGCGGAAGCGGAGGTTTGGGATGGGTAGCCGAATCGCGACGAGGCAGAAGGCGGTCACGGCTCCTGCGGGCCCTCTGGACGCTCGGCTGGAGGAGGTGGACCCCGCCTTTCAGCGCGCCATCCTCAAGATCGCCATCGAGCTAAGGAAGCCGAACGCACCGAGCTACGAGACCATCGTAGAGGCCACCATCGAGAGCATGCGGCTCGAAGGGGATGCGTTTCGCCGCTACCTCGGCGAGAACGGAGCTCGCAACATGAGCCTCCTCCTCGCCACCGCGCGTGCGGCTGGCTTTTGACGAGTTCCACGGGCGCCCGTTCGACAGGTGGGCGGGCGGGCAGAGGGTTCAGCGGACGGGCGCCCGTGGTGTAGAAATCCCAGCCGGATCGGGAGCTTGCCCGAGTGCCCGCTCCAGGGCGGCCCACTCTTTGAGCTCGAGCGTCTCACCGCGGCGCCCGGGGTCAATGCCCGCCGCTGCCATGGCTGCCTCGAGCCTTTTCGCGGGCGCGACTCGTCCGGCGAGAAGCGCGTTGCGGAGCATCTTGCGCCGCTGGCCAAACCCCGCCTTGACGAGCCGGCGGAACCGGGCCTCGTCCAGGACCTCGTCCGCGGGGGGCCGGAAGGAGGCGGAGAGCAACGCGCTCTCCACCCGGGGCGGCGGCCAGAAGGCCCCCTTCGGTACCCGACGCACGAGCCTCACCTCGGCCTGGCGCTGGAGGAACACCGAGAGCACGCCGAAGTCGTGGGTCCCGGGGGCGGCGGCGATCCGCTCCGCCACCTCGCGCTGGAGCAGGAACAGGGCGCGTCGGATGAAAGCGGCGGCGTCGAGCAGCGAGAACAGGATCGGACTCGAGAGGTGGTAGGGCAGGTTCCCGGCGAGGGCCAGCCTGGGTGACGCGCCGGCCCCGTCCCCCGCGCCGTACCGCCTCGAGAGCGCGGGCCAGTCGAGTCGAGCCGCGTCGGCCTCGAGGAGGACGATCCGGCCGCCCAGCTCGCCCCGGAGCACCCGGACCATGTCCCGGTCGCGCTCCACAGCCACGACCCTTGCCCCGCGGGCGAGGAGGCGAACGGACAGGTGGCCGAGGCCCGCGCCCAGCTCGACCACCGTCTCCCCCGGGGCCGGCGCGGCCAGCCGGGCGATGTCGTCGAGCACCTCGGGTTCCGAGAGGAAGTTCTGCCCCCAGCTCTTCTTCGGGCGCAGGCCGTACCGGACGAGCAGGTCGCGTGGGCTAGGGTAGTCCTTCGGGGTCGGGTCCACGGGGCAGGACATCCGCGGGCAGCGCTCCTAGAGCCGCCAGGCGGGGTCGGCGTTCAGGTCGGCTTTGGCCCGAACGCCCCGCAAGAGCGCGTGCGTGCCGGCCACGGCGATCATGGCAGCGTTGTCGGTGCAAAGCTTCACCGGAGGGAGGATGGCGGTCATCCCCTCGTACTCCGCCACCCGGGCGTTGACCACCGCCCGGAGCCGGCTGTTCGCTGCCACCCCGCCCGAGAGCAAGAGCCGCTCGAAGGAGAACCGGCGCGCCGCCCGGAATGCCTTGTCCACGAGGGCTCGGACGATGGCCTCCTGGTAGCTCGCGCACAGGTCGGCGAGGGCCTGGCCCTGCGGGACCCCGTGCCTCTTCACGTGGTGGAGCAGCGCGGTCTTGAGCCCGGAGAAGCTGAAGTCGAGATCCGAGCCCTTGACGATCGCCCTGGGGAAGCGGACCGCAGCGGGATCGCCGTCGCAGGCCAGCCGGTCGATGGCGATGCCCCCCGGGTAGGGAAGGCCGAGGAGCTTCGCCCCCTTGTCGAACGCCTCGCCGGCAGCGTCGTCGCGGGTCTGCCCGAGCAACCGGTAATCGCCGAAGCCGCGGGCAGCGTACATCGAGGTGTGGCCGCCCGAGACCACGAGCCCCAGGTACGGGAAAGTGGGCGGCGTCTCGCCCAGGAAGGCGGCGACGAGGTGGCCCTCGAGGTGGTTCACCGGGACGAGAGGCCTCCGCCAGGCGAGGGAGAGGGCCTTCGCCGCCTGCACGCCCACGAGCAAGGCCCCGACCAGCCCCGGGCCGCTCGTCACGGCCAGGGCGTCGATGGCCTCGGGCCCGACCCCGGCGCGCGAGAGCGCCTCGTCCACCACCGGCATCATCTGGACTACGTGGTTGCGGCTCGCGAGCTCGGGAACAACGCCGCCGAAGCGCCGGTGGATCTCGATCTGCGTGGCCACCACGTCCGAGAGCGCGCGCCGCCCGTCCTCCACCACCGCCGCCGCGGTCTCGTCGCAGGACGTTTCGATGCCGAGCACCTTCATGGGCGCACGACTCTTAACCCGGTTGCGGACTTCGCGC
>Ga0335081_10016735_pt1 | contig 11880 bp, 7 predicted proteins | sample Lox_Sample_35_FD_206713 | JGI IMG/M metagenome (GOLD analysis project Ga0335081, IMG submission 206713) | Soil microbial communities from Loxahatchee National Wildlife Refuge, Florida, United States - Lox_Sample_3.5 | ecosystem: Environmental > Terrestrial > Soil > Wetlands | place: USA: Florida... | reverse complement strand
GGCTGGAAGTCGAAGTCGGCGTTGCCTCGCTGTTCAGCCGCGGGCAAACCGAGTGGGATACCAATTTTATATTCAAGAAGCCTTTTGATCTGTCGTCGACCGTCGAGATCGAACCCGGCATCGGTCCGGCGTTGATTCACACGACCGTGGCCGGCAGGACCATGAATTCCGCAGCCGGCCAGATCACCCTCGATTTCCACTTCTGGCCCTCGCCGGCGCGAACATTTGGCTGGTTCCTGGAGCCGAGCTACAGCTATGATTTCGGCAAAGGGCACGAACAATCGCTCGGCGTGAGCGTCGGCCTGCTTGTTGCAGTCCCATGATCGGCCGGGTCGATGCGGCCGTCTGGCTCGGCCAGCGGCGGCGCGGCTCAATCACGCGTTATTTCCCTCGCCATCCGCAAGCGTGCTACGTGCCGTTGCCCGAGATTTATTGCGCTTCGCTGCGCCAAGTTCGCATGCCAAGTTCGCTCAAGCCAAGGGGAGGTCGTGTGTCGTCGTCGCCGATCCTCGACAACAAGGACCCGCAGGCGCCGTCGATGTTCGAGCCGGCGGCCTTGCTGCGCCAAGCGCGCCGGCAGAAGGGCCTGCCGGTCGCCGATATGCCCGGGCTCTGCATTCTCGATCCGGACGGCGATATCCTGCGCCGCCTCAAGGCTTCCGGAGCGGCAAAACGGCTGGAGGCCTGGCCCTGTTATCACACCGAGCTCTACGGCTTCGAGCTCGCCGGTGCCGTCGCCGGCATCATCGGCTGCGCGGTCGGCGCGCCGTTTGCGGTCCTGGTGGCCGAGGAGTTGTTCGCCTGCGGCTGCCGCATCCTGATCAGCCTGACGTCGGCGGGACAGATCGTGCCGGCGGGACCGCCGCCCTATTTTGTCGTCATCGATCGGGCGCTGCGCGATGAAGGCACCAGCTATCATTACGCGGCGCCCGAAGCGTTCGCCGCGGCCGATCCGCGGCTCGTCGCGGCGGCTAGCTGCGCGCTGGCACAAGCCGGCCTCACCGCGCAAGTCGGGGCGAGTTGGACCACTGACGCGCCCTTCCGCGAGACCGAAGCGGCGGTCGCGGCGGCGCGCGCTCACGGCGCGCTCGCCGTCGAAATGGAGGCGGCCGCGCTCTACAGCTTTGCACGCCGGCGCAACAAGGCGGTGCTTTGCCTCGCGCATGTCACCAACACGATGGGGCTCGCCGACGAGGATTTCGAGAAAGGCGAAGCCGACGGGACCGCCGATGCGTTGCAGATTCTAGCGACGCTCGCGCGTGCCCTGCCGGCGGCCATGTCCGACTAGCGTCGGGCAAAACCAAGACCCGCCGCTGGCCGCGCCCCCCGCTCGGCACGATGAAGCCAACGCATCGCAAAGCGGGGGATTCGCGCCGGCGGCTTCGTGACAAGGCCCGTCATCATGTTACTATGGGTTGCGAAATTGCTTATGAGTGGCAAGCAGTTGGCGGAAAACGCAGCAAATCGGGCGCGCCGCTGAAAAGCAGGTCTGGCGGTGATGAGCGGAGCTTTGCGACATGGCTGCTCGTCGCTGGTAGGCGGCGCCAATTCGTGGGCTTTGCACATGGCGGGCGTCGGGAAAGCGCTGAAAGGCCGGACCGATGCAGCCGTCCGGTCGCGTCATCTTGCCGCCGCGCTGATTCTTCTCTTGGGCGGATGTGCTCAATTCAATGACTTTGTCGAAGCTCCTGCTCCCGCTCCGGACGCCGTTGTCGTCCGTAGCGCCAGTTCCGTTCGCCCATTCGGCGAAGCCGCGCTCGCGTCAACGCCGCAGCCGCGCGCCGCGGCCGCTCCGAGCGCCCGTCTGCTCACTCTCGGAGCCGCGCTCGCCCTGGTGCAAGCCGAGAACGCCGACCTGATCGCCAATGCCGCCGGCGTCGCGGCGGTCGCGGCCCGCCAGATTGACGCCGGCAAGCTCACCAACCCGGAGGCCGGCATTTACGTCGAGGATATCGGCTTCCGTCCCGAAACCCAGACCACGCTGCAACTCAGTCAAGCGTTGCCGCTGACCGCAAAGCTCGCCCACGAGCAGGCGGTCGCACGCGGCGCGCATGACGTCGCGCAGCGCGAGGCCGATGTCCGTCGCCTTGAGATCTACGGCGAGACGGCGCGCACCTTCATCGCCTTGCTGGTTGTGCAGCGCCGCGCCGCGCTCGCCAATGACCAGCTGACGCTGGTGAAACGATTGTCCGCGGCCGAAGAGGCGCGGGTCGAGGCCGGGCAGCGGGCGCCTTACGAGCGCAGCCGTGCGGTCGCAGCATTGGCGGAGGCGCAGCTACGGGTCGAGGAAATCCACCGCGACATCCAAGTGCTCCGACAACGCCTCGCCTCGTTCTGGAACGGCGACGTGAAGTCGTTCCGCGAGGTCAGCGGCGATCTTGGCCACATGCCCGCGATCCCGGCACTGCCGGCATTGCTGGCTCGGCTTGACGGCAGCCCTGAGGTCGTCCGCGTTGCCGCCGAGATCGCGCTTCGGCGCTCGGCTTTGGCGCTGGAGCAAGCCAAGGCAACACCGGACCTCGTCGTCACCGGCGGCGTCCGCCGCCACGAGGAGTTCAGCAACTACGCGGCGGTCGCCGGCCTGACGATGCCGCTGCCGATCATCAATCGCAACGAAAGCGGGATAGCGGAAGCCGCGTATCGCAGAGAGCAGGCCGAGCTTGAACTCACGGCCGTAAGGCGGCGCGTAAAGGCCATCGTCAGCGAGAATTTCGAGAAACTGACCGCCGCCGCTGCCGAGATCGATGCGCTGCAAAAGACCCTGATCCCGGCCTCGGAGAATGCCATCGCGGCGGTCCGCGAAGGCTATGAAGCGCGCAAATTTCCGCTGTCGGAACTGCTGATCGCCGAACAGTCATTGGGGGCGCTGCGCGAAAAGCTGGCGACGACGCTCGGCGCCTATCACCAATACTACGTCGATCTCGAGCAGTTGCTCGGCGGCGAGTTTTATGGCCGACACAGCGAGAAGCTACGCTGATGCGGACCCGAGGCATTATCTTGCTTTTGCTGATCGGGGCGGCGGCGGGCGCCCTGCTGCAGAAGCCCGTCTCGCGGCTGCTGCCGGCTCTCCCCGGCCAGAGCGCGGAGCTCGGGAGCGATGACAGGGGCGGCGGCAACGAAGGCAAGGACGCGGCCCGTGCGAAGGACAAGCGGCTGATTTCCGTTGATCCCGACATCGCCAAGATGCTGGGGATCGAAATCGCGGCCGCGACGCCCGGCGTCATGCCGGCCGAGATTCACGTCAGCGGGACCATCGGCTTCAACGAGGACAAGCTCGCTCGCATTGTCACACGCGCCGCCGGAACGACGCGAAGCGTTCTCGCCAACATTGGCGACCGGGTCGAGGCCGGCCAGAGCCTCGCTATTCTCGACAGCAAGGACGTTGCCGACGCCAAGGCGGTCTACCTCGCCGCCAAGGACAAGCTGAGCCTGGCCGAGATGACGTTCAATCGGGAAGACGCGCTGTTCAACAAGCGCGTCTCCTCCGAGCAGGACCTGATCAGCGCCAGGAGAGAACTGGCGCAGGCGCGCAGCGATATGCGCAGCGCGACCCAGAATCTGCTGACGCTCGGGTTCCACAACGACGCCCTGGAACGGCTCGCGGCCGAGCCCATCGATCTGAGCCGCGTCGATATTGTCGCCCCCTTCGCCGGCGAGGTGGTCGAGAAGCACATCTTCACCGGCGAATTCCTGAGGCAGGATCGCGAAGTCTTTGTCGTCGCCGATCTCGGGGTGGTCTGGGTGCATCTGCAGGTCAGCGCCGACCGACTCAAGGACGTTGCCGTCGGTGCGCCGGTCGAGATCGCCGACGGCCACGGCCTGCGTGCCGACGTCAAGGTGAGCTACCTCGCACCGGTGATCTCGAACGAGACACGGGCCGCGGTCGCTCGCGTCGAGCTTCCCAATCCCGAGCATGCGTGGCGCCCCGGTTCGGTCGTTGAGGCGACAATCGAGGGGCCCGCCGCGGCGGCGGCAGTCGTCGTGCCGAGCGCCGCCATCCAGACCGTCCAGGGCCAGCCGAGCGTATTTTTGCCGGTCGCGGGCGGATTTCGCCTGCAGGCGGTCAAGCTCGGGCGGTCGAACGAGCAGCAGGTCGAGATCGTCAAGGGCCTGAACGTGGGCGACAAGGTCGCGGTGGGACAGACCTTCGCGCTCAAATCCGAGCTGGAGAAGGGCGGCGGAGAGGACAATGATTGATCGCCGTCGATCTGCGGGAGGCGCGCCATGTTGAAATGGCTCATCGAGGCGTCGCTGCGCAACCGCTTCCTGGTCTTGTTTCTTGCCGGGCTCGCCGTTGTCGCCGGCGTACTGGCGACGACCCGTCTCCCCATCGACGCCGTGCCCGACATCACCAATCGGCAAGTCCAGATCAATACCGTCGTGCCGAGCCTGGCGCCGGAAGAGGTCGAGGCGCAGGTGACATTCCCGATCGAGACGTCCGTTGCCGGCATACCGGGGCTCGTCTCCACGCGCTCGATCTCGCGCAACGGCTTTAGCCAGGTGACCGCCGTTTTCGACGATGACACCGACATCTATTTCGCGCGTCAGCAGTTGAACGAACGCCTGGTGGCGGCGCATGACACGCTGCCCGCGGGCGCCGAACCAGTCTTGGGTCCGGTCGCAACCGGACTTGGGGAGCTGTTCTGGTGGACGCTGTCCTACGGGCCGAAGCCGGCGACGCCGCGTACCGGCGAGCCTGGCTGGCAACCCGACGGCTCTTATCTGACGCCGCAAGGCGAAGTGTTGGCGACGCCCCTGGAGCGGGCGACCTACTTGCGGACGCTCCAGGATTGGACGATCAGGCCCCGGATGTTGAGCGTTCCCGGAGTGGCCGGCGTCGATACCGCGGGCGGCTATTTGCGTCAGCTCGAAGTCCAGCCGGATCCGATGCGGCTCATTGCCTATGGCATCACGCTCGACGAGATCGCCGCCGCCATCGCCGGCAGCAACATCGCGACCAGCGCCGGCTACATCGAAAGTCACGGCGCGGCCTATGTCGCGCGCGCCGACGGTCGTCTTCGCTCGGCGCAGGACGTCGCACGCGTCGTCGTCGCGACGCGCGACAACGTGCCGGTGACGGTCGCCGATCTCGCCCGCGTGGTGCCGGGCGAAGAGCAGCGCATGGGCAGCGCCAGCGCCGACGGCGAGGAGGTGGTCCTGGGCATCGCGCTGATGCGCATCGGCGGCAATAGCCGGACCGTTGCCACCGCGGCGAGCGAGCGGCTGCGGGAGATCGTTCCCGGCCTTCCGCCCGGCATCGTCGCAACCCCGGTGCTCGATCGAACCAAACTGGTCGATGCGACCATCCGCACGGTCGCATCGAACCTCGGCGAAGGGGCTCTGCTGGTCGTCCTGGTGCTGTTGCTGACGATCGGCAATGTCCGCGCAGCGCTAGTGACCGCGCTGGTCATTCCGTTGTCGTTGCTGATCACTGCGACCGGCATGGTCGAGAGCGGAGTGAGCGCCAACCTGATGAGCCTCGGCGCGCTCGATTTCGGGCTCATCGTCGACGGCACCATCATCATCGTCGAGAACTCGCTGCGGCGCTTGCAAGAGGCGACGCTCGGCCTCGGCCGGGCGCTCGATGCCGACGAGCGCCGGGCGATCGTGTCGCGCGCAACCTACGAGATGATCAGGCCGTCGGTGTATGGGCAGATCATTATCTGCATCGTTTACGTTCCCGTCCTGTTGCTGACCGGCGTCGAAGGAAAGACCTTCCACCCGATGGCGATCACCGTCATCTTCGCGCTCGCATCTGCCTTCGTGCTTTCGCTGACCGTCATTCCGACGCTGGTTTTCACCGTGCTCACCGGGCGTCGCGGCGGGCAGCACGAAGGGTTCATTGTTCGAATCGCGCGCCGGGTCTATCCGCCGGTGTTGCAAGCCGCCTTCCGCCACGGATTTGTTGTTTGGCTCGGCGCCGGCGCGGTACTGGCGCTCGCCGTGCCGGCCTACTTGTCGCTCGGACAAGAGTTTATTCCCTCGCTCGACGAATTCGATATTGCGGCCGAGATCAACAAGATTCCGAGCACGAGCGATCGACAGGCAAGCGCCATGCAGCATGTGATCGAGCACGTGCTGATGACGCTGCCAGAAGTCGGCTTCGTGGTGTCCAAGACCGGCACCGCCGAGCTGGCGACCGATCCGATGCCCCCCTCCAGCGCCGACGTCTACATCATCCTCAAGCCGCGGGATCAGTGGCCGCGACCGGGAGAATCGAAGGCTTCCGTGCTGGCGCGCATCGAGAAGGAGGTCGACCGCATTCCTGGAACGACGAAGGAGTTCTCGCAGCCCATTGCGCTGCGTTTCAACGAGCTCATCGCCGGTGTCAAAAGCGATCTCGGCATCAAGATCTTCGGCGACGACTTGCCGACGTTGCATAATATCGGCGATCAAGTTGCGAGCGTGATCGACGACGTGCGCGGAGCCGTCGATATCAAGGTCGAGCAGACGAGAGGGCAGCCCGTCGTCACGCTGCGCCCAAATCGCGACGCGGTGGCCTACTACGGCGTTAAGCCGAGCGACATCTACGACACCCTCACCACGGCCGTCCGAGGCCGGATCGTCGGCCAGATCTACGAGGGCACGCTGCACTATCCGATCGTGCTGCGCTTCCCGGAGGCGTATCGATCGGGCGCTGCCGCGCCGGAGCGGCTGCCGGTTCCGCTGCCGCAGTCTCAGGAACAGCCGCGGCAGGTGCGCAATGCCTCGCTCGAGCCGCAGGCCGCACCGATGCGGCATTTCATTCCGCTCTCCGACGTGGCGCGTCTCGAGGTCGCCGATGCCGATGCGCAGATCAGCCGCGAGAACGGCAAACGGCGCGTCGTCGTTACGGCCAATATCCGTGGCCGGGACCTCGGTTCGACGGTCGACGACGCGCGGCGGCAGGTCGCGGACAGGATCAAGCTGCCGCCCGGCGTCTGGATTGAGTGGGGCGGACAGATCGAAAATCTGCAGTCGGCCCGGCAACGGCTCGCTGTCATCATCCCGATCTGCTTTGCCGCCATCATCGCGCTGCTCTACGGTGCCGTCGGCTCATTCCGCCAGGCCGCCATTATCTTCACCGGCGTGCCGTTCGGCCTCACCGGCGGCGTATTTTCGCTCTGGGCCGCCGGCATGCCGTTCTCCATTTCCGCCGCCGTGGGCTTCATTGCGCTGTCCGGCGTCGCGGTTCTCAATGGTCTCGTCCTCGGCAACTCGATCAACGACCTCGTCGCGGCCGGGATTGAACCGGCCGAGGCGTGCCGCCAAGGCGCACTCGCGCGGCTGCGTCCGGTCATCATGACGGCGCTCGTCGCCTCGCTCGGTTTCTTGCCGATGGCGCTTGCCACCGGCGCCGGAGCGGAAGTGCAGCGGCCGCTCGCGGTCGTGGTCATCGGCGGCGTCATCACCAGCACCGCACTCACCTTGATCGTGCTGCCCGCGCTTTATCGACGGCTGGTGTTTCCGCGGGCGATCGAGCAAGGAGGAACTGGTGCGCCATAGGATTACTCCGCTGTTGCTCGCAGCAATCGCGCTGTTGCCGCCCGCTGCGGCCGCGCGCGCCGCCGACATCGTCGCGACCATCGCGGCGACGCCCAATCTGACCATCCTGTCTGCGGCGATCGAGACCGCGGGGATCGGAAGCTTGCTCAAGGGACCCGGGCCATTCACGGTGTTCGCGCCGACGGATGAGGCTTTCAAGCGGCTTCCATCCGGTGCGTTGACCAACCTGATGAAGCCGGAGAACCGGCAGCAGCTCGTCAAGCTCCTCACTTATCACGTGGCGCCGGTGCGGCTCGGCGCCAAGGACATGGACGGAAGGGAGTTCACAACCAAGAGCGTCAACGGCAAGGACATCGAAATCGATGCCGACGATCCCGGCGAAGGAATCAAGATCAACAGGGGAAAGATCGTTCAGCCGGACCTGGCGGCGGACAATGGCGTGATCCACGAGATCAACCGCGTGCTGCTGCCGTAGCGATGCGTTGACCCGAGCATCGATCGCAGCCACCAAAAGCGCGTGCGCCGACAAGGTCCGCGGTTTTGTCAAGCTTGACGATCGCGGAGCAAACGATTTAGGCGTTTGCGGCGATCGCCTGGTGGCGCGCATGCTTTCGAGGGGAGGGCGCAATGACTATCAAGCTCCACTATCATCCGCTCTCGACTTTTTCGCGTCGGGTCCGCATCGCGGTTGCCGAGAAAGGGATTCCGCACGAGCTGGTCCTGGTCGACATGGCGGCGCGCAAGCACCGTGAACAGCCTTATCTGTCGCTTAACCCCTATGGCCGGGTGCCGACGTTGGAGGAGGACGGTTTCGTGCTCTTCGAGTCGACCGCTATCCTCAACTATCTTGAGGCGACGCACCCGACCCCGGCGCTGGTGCCGGCCGACGCGCGCGGCCGGGCGCTTGTGGACATGCACATGAAGCTCTGCGACCTGCAGCTTTCCCGCTATACCTCGACTATCGTGTTTCCCAAACGCTTCCTGCCCAAGGAGAAATGGAACACCGCCGCGATGGCGGAGGCGAAGGCCGAGATCGAGAAGCACTTCGCGATCCTCGAGAAACAGCTTGCCGGCAAGACCTATCTGGTCGCCGAGACGTTCTCGCTCGCCGAGGTGTGCTACATGCCGTTCCTGCACTTCCTGGCGCTGATGGAGATCGATCCGCCAAAGGCGATCGCGGAATGGAGCGACCGGCTGCTCAAGCGTCCGAGTGCGGTCGCGACGCGGCCGGAGAAATAGCGGAAAGCATGGTCTGGAAGAGCCGGCTCCGGACGTGATCCGCGACACAGACGGCTTCTTCCGGGAAGATCGCTCTAGAGTTCAGAGCGGCAATCGCTTCAATAGGCAGCGACGGCGCCTCGCGGCGCTTGCCGGCCGCGCCACCGGACCCGCTGCGCGGGCCGGCTTTCCGCCGCGGCAATTTTGACCCGCTGTCCATGCCTCAAGTGGGCCTGTTGAGAAGACTGCTCCCGTTTCGGCGCCCGCGCGCTCGCGAGCATGCGTTTGCGCGCAATCACGGCGCGATGCCGAATGGGAGCTGGGTCAGCAACGCCAGCCGTGGCGAGGATTGATTTTGCCGGCTCCGCGTCATCAGCGACGGCACCCGGGGCGACGCCGGGCGGGCAGGCCGCGTTTGGATCAAGCTCCGCGCCCGCAGCCGGTGGATTGAACACGTAGCGGTGGCCGCAGACCGCGATGGTCGGCGGCCTGTGCTCCTCCAGGAACGCGTCGCTTCCCGCTTTCAGCATCGCCCAAAACGCCGCGTTCGGATTGCTGGCGGCATGCGACGCCAGGTTCTCGGCGGTCATGCGGAAGGGAAAGGCCTCGAGCTGCACCTTGTCCTGGCCGCCCTCAAAGGCTTCGCTGATCAGTGCGTAGATTTCGTCGATGTTCGGATTGGTCATGGCGTAACAGCCGATCGAGTGGCAGCCGCCATGCACCATCACCACGGTGCCGGTTCGCCCCAGCGAGCGGTCGAAGGCATTGGGAAAACCGATATTGAAGGCGAGATATTCGCGCGAGCGCGGATTGAGCTGCGTCGGAGTAATCTCGTAAAAGCCTTCCGGCGCCTGGTGGTCGCCCTCGCGGATCTTGGGTCCGAGCTGTCCGGAAAACTTGCAGATCGGATAGGATTGGAGCAGCGCATATTTGCCGTCTCGATCCTCTTTCCAGACTTCAAGGATGCTTTCGCTCTTATAGAGACGCAGCATGATCGGCGCGGCGCGATCCATGTTCAGGCTGCTCATTTGCTGCAGCGTGGCGGCGCGAACCGTGCCGCTCTTGAACGGCGCCCCGATATCGTCGAGCGGCAGCGAACAGCCGCAGAGGCCGGTTAGGGCGGCCGCGAGCGCCAGAGCGCCGACCAAAGACGACGCTTGCCTGCGGCGGCGCGACGCCTGCGCAGCTTTCATCAGTGAGCGCATCAAAGCCTGGAACCTTTTGGCGCCACCTCGGGCGCCATCGACCAACAAATTGCCATTGCCGTTTCTAATCTACGCTATTGCCGGGGGATTCGGGAACCCACGCCTCGTGATGTCAAGGCCGGTTAACCTTGTTTCCAACAACTGATATCGCCGAATGCGTGGCCACCCGGCGCGCCACGACGACGCAGGCGAGTTCCAGAACCGGTCTACATTGGTCGGCCGCGGCGGTCTGTGCGCCAGAAGCGGCTTGCTCGCTCTGCAGGCGCGGGCTTACCTTGCCGCGCTTGCCGCGGCACAATGTATCTTGCCGGTATCCGGCCGTTTTGAGCAGGAATGACGACCGAGAGCGCCGAATCCGAGGAAGCGCCGCTCGCAGGCGAGCCAATCCGCGCCGCGAAAGCGGCGCGATCTGCGAAGGCGCCGGGCTGGGCGCTGGCGGTGTTCGCCGGCATCGCGGCCGCTTTCATAGTAGTGACGCTCGCTCTCGGCATCACGTTGCGCGAATCGTACCGGACGTCGCAGCGCGAGGCTGGGATTTTCGCGAGCCTCGGCGCCGCCGCCTCCGCGGCGGGCTTTTGCGACCGCGCGTTGCGGTTCTTCGTCGCTGGCCTGCCGCCCGGCGAAGGCGCTTCGCCCTGGTCGTTTCGCTCGAATGAGCTCGAGGGCGATCTCTCGTTCTTTGCGTCGAGGCGCGATTGCTATTTCCAATTGGCCTTGACCGGACACGCCGGCCTCGTCAACAGCGCAGCGTTCAGCCCGGACGGCTCTCGCGTGCTCACCGGCTCCTGGGACGCGACCGCGCGGATCTGGGACGCCAGGACCGGCACCGCGCTGTTGACGCTGTCGGGCCATAAGACCTGGCTCAGCGCCGCCGCGTTTAGTCCAGACGGCTCGCGCGTCGTCACCGCCTCCTGGGACAAGACCGCGCGCGTGTGGGATGCGCGCTCCGGTGCGGTTATCGCCACGCTCTCGGGGCATCGCGATTCAGTCAACAGCGCAGCGTTCAGCCCGAACGGCTCCCGGATCGTCACCACCTCGAACGACAACACCGCGCGGGTGTGGGATGCGGCGACTGGCGCAGTCATCGCCACGCTCGCCGGACATGCCGACGCGGTCAACAGCGCGAGCTTCAGCCCGGACGGCTCGCGCGTCCTCACCACCTCTTTCGACGGCACTGCGCGGATATGGGATGCCGCGACCGGCGCGGCCCTGGCGACCATGTCCGGACACACGGTCTGGCTGTGGAATGCCGCGTTCAGCCCGGACGGCTCTCGCATCGTCACGGCGTCCGAGGACAGGACCGCGCAGCTGTGGGACGCCGCGAGCGGCGCCGCTCTCGCCACGCTTGCCGGGCATACCGGTCCCGTCCTCGAGGCGACGTATAGCGCCGATGGCTCGCGCATCGTCACCGCGTCGTTCGACGGCACCGCACGGGTCTGGGACGGCGCGAGCGGCGCGGCGCTCGCCACGCTCTCGGGGCACGCGGGCTGGGTATGGAGCGCGAGGTTCAGCCCGGACGGCTCGCGCATCGTCACCGCATCGAATGACGGCACCGCGCGGGTATGGGACGCCGAAACCGGCGCTATCCTCGCGACGCTTGCCGGACACACCGGCGCGGTGTTCAGAGCGGCGTTCAGCCCCGACGGGGCTCGCGTGGTCACCGCCTCCTTCGACGGCACCGCGCGGGTGTGGGAGCTCGACCGCGGCGCGCCGCTCTCGGTTGTCACCAGCGATGGCGAGGCCATAAACGGCGCGGCATTGAGCCCCGATGGCACCCGCATTGTCGTCGTATCCGAGGACAAGACCGCGCGAATCTGGGACGCTAAAGCGAACGCCCTCCTCGCCATCCTCTCGGGACACACCGACGCAGTGAACGGCGCGGCGTTCAGCCCCGACGGCGCGCGCATCGTCACTGCGTCCGACGACGAGACCGCGCGGGTGTGGGACGCCGCGACCGGCGCTGCGCTCGTCA
>Ga0335081_10016734_pt1 | contig 11880 bp, 10 predicted proteins | sample Lox_Sample_35_FD_206713 | JGI IMG/M metagenome (GOLD analysis project Ga0335081, IMG submission 206713) | Soil microbial communities from Loxahatchee National Wildlife Refuge, Florida, United States - Lox_Sample_3.5 | ecosystem: Environmental > Terrestrial > Soil > Wetlands | place: USA... | reverse complement strand
TCCGAACCGTTGGTCGATGCGTTCACGGGCGCGGGGGGCGTCCCGGGGATCTACAACGACGAAGAAGCACCACTTCGCGCCGGCGTGACACGATCTGCTCCCAATCGCAGCGAGGCGAACAAGCTCATTCAGCACGCCGGAGATCCGCGCGCTCGCGGGGGAGCGGTTCGGCTTCTCCGCGTTTCGCCCCGGTCAGCTGCGAGCGATCGAATCCCTGCTCGCCGGACGCGACGTGCTGGCGGTGCTCCCCACGGGCGGCGGGAAGTCGGCGATCTACGAGCTCGCCGGCCTCCTCACGACGGGGCCCACGGTCGTCGTCAGCCCCCTGATCGCCCTCGAGAACGATCAACAGGCCCACCTCACGGCGGCGGGTCTGTCGACCACCGTGCTGAACTCGAGCCTCTCCAAGCGCGCCTGGACGGCAGCCCTCCTCGCCGCGCAACGCCCGGAGGAGTTTGTGTTCGTCTCGCCCGAGGAGCTGTCGAACGCCCAGGTGGGGGAGGCCCTGTCGGCCGCCGAGCCGGGTCTGTTCGTGGTGGACGAGGCTCACCTCGTCAGCCAATGGGGTCAGGACTTCCGGCCCGACTACCTGCGTCTCGGCGCCCAGGCTGACGCGCTCGGGGCTCACGTGCGGCTCGCGCTGACGGCGACCGCCGCCCCGCCGGTCCGGGCCGAGATATCGAGGCGCCTGGGCCTGCGAGATCCCGATGTGGTGGTCGGGGACTTCGACCGTCCACTGATCGAGCTGTCCGTGCGGCGGGTCGCCACCGCCGCCGACAAGCGCCGGGAGCTCGAAGCGTCCGCGTGGGAGCTCGCCGGCCCCGGGATCGTGTATGCGGCCACGCGCGCCGGCGCCACCCTCGCGAGGGACGTGCTCTGCGAGGCGGGCCACAGCACGACCCTCTACCACGCGGGTCTCTCCTCCTCGACACGCCGTGCGGCGATGGAGGCGTTCCTCGCCGGCTCAGCGCGGATCGTGTGCGCCACCGTCGCATTCGGCATGGGCATCGACAAGCCCGACGTCTCTTGGGTCCTCCACGCCGACGTCCCCAGCTCGCTCGACGCGTACTACCAGGAGTTCGGACGCGCCGGCCGCGACGGCGCTCCGGCCCACGCCCGCCTGCTCTACCGGTCCGCCGACGTGGCACAGGCTCGTCATCTGTCGGCACGGCCGGTGTCCGAGAAGTCGGTCGCCGCGGTCGCACAGCACCTCGCAGGTGCAACCGGCGAGACCGTCCACTCGACGCTGTCCCGCGCGCTCGGGCTGGCCCCGCGAACGGTTACGCTCGCGCTTGCCCGCCTAACCGACGTGGGGTCCGCGTGCTGGAGCGCGGAGGGGAACGTTCACTGGACCGGGGCCGAGGACGTCCCCGCCGCGCTCGAGGCCTCGCGCGAGGAGGCCGAGCGCGCCCTCGAGATCGAGCGATCGCGTCTGGAGATGATGCGCCGCTACGCGGAGACGACCGGCTGCCGCCGCTCGTTTCTGCTCACCTACTTCGGCCAGGACTACCCCGGGCCGTGCGGAGCGTGCGACAACGACCGCCTGCTCCCGGCCCCAGAGCCTGCGGTACGACCCTTCGAGCTGGGGGAAAGGGTCATCAGCGAGCGGTGGGGCGAGGGGACCGTGCAGCGCTACGACGGAGATCAGCTGACCGTCCTGTTCGACGAGCACGGCTATCGCGACCTGCTCGTCCCGCTCGTGCTCGAACGCGGCCTCCTGCGTCCCCTCGGCGGGTGAGCGGTCGCTGCCCGGCGGCGGGACCGGTGGGCTCCCGCGGGCGGGGCCGGGCCCGGGCGATCGGCGCGCCCGGCCCGGGCGATCGGCGTATAAGCTCATGCCGCTGATGCCGCACGTATCGCGTGGCTTCTCGGGTCGCAGACGCATGGACGCCGATCCGTCGCGCCTGCCGCCCGGCCAGTACCTCACGCCGGACTTTCCGGTGCTCTCGGCGGGGCCCACGCCGCACACGCCGCTGGACCAGTGGAGCTTCACGATCGAAGGCGAGGTCGAGCAACCCGCGTCGTGGACGTGGCAGGAGTTCCTGGCCCTGCCGGCGGAGGAGGTCACCGTCGACATCCACTGCGTCACGAAGTGGTCCAAGTTCGACACCACGTGGCGGGGCGTGTCGCTGGACACCCTGCTCGGCAGCGTTCAGACCTCGGCCGACTACCTGACGGCCTGGTGCGACGGTGGGTACACCACCAACCTCGCCGTCGAGGACGTCGCCGGCGGCAGGGCGTGGGTCGCCTACGAGTACGCGAAGCAATCGCTCGAACCCGAGCACGGCGGACCAGCGAGGCTGCTGGTCCCACACCTGTACTTCTGGAAGAGCGCCAAGTGGGTTCGCGGCCTGCGGCTCACCCGGGATGAGCACCCCGGGTTCTGGGAGACCTACGGCTACCACAACCACGGGGACCCGTGGCTCGAGCAGCGCTACCAGGGAGACTGACCTGGCAGCTGGGGACCGTCACCCAGCTCGTCCGCGAGACCGAGCGCGTGAAGAGCATCTTGCTCGAGGTCCCCGACTGGCCCGGCCATCGCCCGGGCCAGCACGTTGACGTCCGACTCACCGCGGAGGACGGCTATCAGGCCCAGCGCAGCTACTCGATCGGCTCCGCTCCCGAGGACGCGGGGCTGATGCTCACGGTCGAGCGCCTCGAGGACGGCGAGGTCTCTAGCTACCTGGTGGACGAGCTCAGAGCCGGAGACGAACTCGAGCTGCGGGGGCCGATCGGCGGTTACTTCGTGTGGGACGCCTCGGAGCCGGGCCCCGTGCTGCTCGTGGGGGGTGGCTCGGGGATCGTCCCGTTTCACGCGATGCTGCGCCACCGCGTCGCGGGTGGCAGCCAAGCGCCGGTGCGCCTGCTGTATTCCGCGCGCTCCGAGGAGGAAATCGTCTACCGCGAGCAGCTGATGGAGCTCGGGGGCCACGAGGGAATCGACATCCGCTACACGCTCACCCGCCACTCGCCGCCGGGATGGGACGGCTACAGCGGGCGGATCGACCAACGCTTGATCGAAGAGGTCGCCTGGCCGGTTGGCGAGCAGCCGCTGAACCTCGTCTGTGGGCCGAGCGGCTTCGTCGAGACCGCGGCGGATGGGCTGGCCCAGATCGGCCACGCCCAGGCACGGGTCAGGACCGAGCGGTTCGGGCCGACGGGGTAGAGACGGTGGAGGTCCTCGACGGAAACGCGATCGCGGGCGACCTGTTCGACCTGTTCGGGCGCGACCTCACGACCGCGACCGGCTCGTGTGAGCACTGCGGGCGCCGGTCGATGGTCGGCGAGCTCGTCGTCTACGCCCGGGCCCCGGGGAGGGTCGTCCGCTGCCCCCACTGCGGCGCCGTCGTGATGGTCCTCGTCCAGATCGCGCAGGCGATGCACCTCACCATGGAGCATTTTGACCTGCCGCCGGGGCGGCTGTCGGGCCCTCCGGCCTGAGCGCTTCGTGAGCCAGGCCGCCGAACTGCCGGCCCGCCGCGTCGGGCTCTCCGAGGTCGCCCGCGAGTGGACCCGGATCGGGGTCAGCGGGTTCGGGGGCCCGCCGGCGCACATCGCCCTGCTGCGGCGGCTCACGGTGGAGCGTGCCGGCTGGCTGGACGCACATGAATTCGAAGACGCGAACGCCGCCTGCGGGCTGCTGCCCGGGCCCGCCTCCACCCAGCTGGCGATCTATTGCGCCTACCGCGTCGCCGGCCGCGCAGGGGCGCTGATCGGGGGACTCGGCTTCGTGCTGCCGGCCGTGGTCGCCGTGCTCGCGCTGTCTCCGCTGTTTCTCGGCAGCTCACCGCCGGCCTGGGTCCGCGGCGCGAGCGCGGGAGCCGGGGCGGCCCTGCCGGTGGTGGCCCTGCACGCGGCCCGGATGCTGATCGGCCCGAGCCTCGCCCGGGTCCGGGGCGAGCGCCCGCGGGTCCTTCGCTGGGTCCTGTACCTGGCGGCGGGCGTCGTCGTGTCGGTGTTCGCGGGCTCCTACCTGGTGCTCGCGATCGCCGGGTGCGGGGGGCTCGAGCTGCTCCTGGGCAGCTCCCGGGCGGGCACCGGGGATGGCGGGCGGCGTCAGCTGGCGTTGGTTGGGGTGGCGGCGTCCTCGGGAGGGGTGCCGGCCCTGGCGTGGACGGCCCTGAAGGTCGGTGCGCTGTCGTTCGGGGGCGGCTTCGTGATCGTCCCGCTGATGCAGAGCGACGCGGTCCACGTTCACCACTGGATGACCAACGCCCAGTTCCTGACCGCGGTCGCGCTCGGGCAGGTGACGCCGGGGCCGGTCGTGGCGACGGTGGCCGCGGTCGGCTACGCGGCCGAGGGCCTCGCCGGCGGAATCATGGCCGCGGCCGTCGCGTTCGCACCGTCGTTCCTGTTCGTGCTGCTCGGCGCCGGAGCGTTCGGGCGCCTGCGTACCGACCGGCGGGCGCGGTCGTTCCTCGACGGCGCCGGGCCGGCCGCGATCGGGGCGATCCTCGGGGCGGCGATCACGCTCGCCACCGCGCTCCAGCAGGGCTGGCAGTTCGCGCTGCTGGCGCTTGGGGCCGTGGCGATATTGCTGCTCGGGCGCAGCTTCCTGGCCACGCTGCTCGCCTCCGCCGGCGTGGGGGTCGTGCTGGCGCTCGCCGGGGCCCCGCTGCCCTGAGCAGCCCTGGGGGCGCCGTGTGCCGGCGCCGTTGCCCGGCGCCGTTTGCCGGCGCCGGGCCGCCCCCTTCCCCGGGCGCTCCTGGCTAGCCGCCCGACAGGCGGATGCGGTTTGCCACGCCGCAGCCACTCCAACCGGTGCGCACCTGGGCGGGGCTGGGGGGATCGTCGGCCAGCAGCTCGGGGACGCTCACCGCCCGCAGGTGGCGGCGTCGCAGCGCCGCGAAGACCCCGAGCATCGCCCGGATCGTCTGGCCGCGGTTCTCGTGCATGAGGATGATCGCCCCGGGCTTGAGGCCGGCGACGACGTTGTGGGCTATCTGCGCGTAGTCGGCCCCGAGCGAGTCTTCGCTGTCCACCGTCCACAGGATCTCGAGCAGGCCGTGGCTGCGCGCGATCCGATCGACGGCCGCGTCGTGGCGCCCGTAGGGGGGGCGGAACAGGAAGATGTGCCCGCCGGATGCGCGTTCCAGCGCACGCTGGGTGCCCACGATCTGCTGCTCGGCGGCGGCCGGGGGGAGCGCCGTCAGCAGGGGGTGGGTGAACGTGTGGTCGCCCACCGCCCCGATCCCGCGCTCGGCCCGGACCGCCCCCGGGACGAGCGGGATGTTCCTGCCGACCACGAAGAAGGTCGCCTGGACTCCGTGCTTGCGCAGCTTGTCGAGCATCAGCCGCGTGTAGGGGCCGGGTCCGTCGTCGAACGTGAGCGCGATCTCGTCGCCCCGGCGCCCGGCGCAGTAGATCGGCTTGCCGAGCGAGATCAGCCTGCCGACCTCCGCCGGCGGCCCCACCCCGGGCGACGCCCTCGCGGCGCCCGGCGCTCGTGCCGGCAGCGATCTCGTCTGCGGCCCGGCCGTGCCGGTAGCGGTGCGGATATGCCGGCGAGCGCCCGAGCTGCCCCCGACCACCAGCACGACGATCCCCAGCGCGGCGAGCACGAGCGCGACGAGCACGAGCGTGGCGAGCAGCCGGCGCCTGCGGCGGGTCGCCGCGCGCGGGCCCTGCTCGGCAGCGGCGCGCGGGGAACCGTCTCGGGGTCGACCGCGCTGGTCTGCTCGCACTCGCCTCAGACGCTAGCGGACCCCTGTGCTTGTGGTAGCTTCCGGCGCGGCTTCGGCGCCGGTGCGCACTGCGCCCCGCTCCGCCGAGCACCCCACAAGGGCAACGGATTTGCAGCCTCACGCAAGGACGGCCAGCTACGGACCCGGGAGAGCGCCCGAGCGCCTCGGTCGCCGGCGTGCCCGGCTGCGGTCGTCCCACTCGTCGGCGCGGGCGGCCGGGCTCCTGGTCGCGGCGACCGCGGCCCTGCTCGCCACCGGACACAGCACGGCGAGCGCCGCCACCGCGTCAGCTACGACGGCGGCGGCTGCGCCGTGTGTGTTCTGGGGTGAAGGACACGCCTGCCAGAGCACCGACCCCCACGTGATCCTGGAAGTCGTCAACCAGCACGAAACCTCGCAGTGCGCGTTCCACGAAAGCTGGACGTGGGGGGACGGCACCCCGGGGGAGCAGACCACCCTGAGGGGAAGCATCGAAGGCAGCACCCAGCTGCTCGGAAGCCACACCTACGCACGCCCCGGCACCTACAAGATCAGCGTCAGCGGCTACGTCGTCTCCGAAGAACCGGGCCTGGATTTCATCTGCGAAGCGCCTCCCGTCGAATATACCTTCACGCTCCTGCCGGGCACCGGCACCGGAGCCGCCGGCGGCGTGCTGGGCGTCAAGGAAAGCGCGCGGCCCTCGCCGCCGGTCGTCAGCAACTTCACCCAGAGCCACAGGGAATGGCGGGCCGGTCCGGCGCTCGCGCGACTCGCCCGCAGCCGCAACGGCCCGGCGAGCCCGGTGGGAACGGTCTTCTCGTTCGACGTCAACGAGCAGACGAGCGTGAAGCTGTCGTTCCTGCGCGAGGCCGCGGGGCGGAGGGCCGGCGGCAGGTGCGCGCCCGTCAGCCGCAAGAACCGCCGGCGGGCGCGGTGCAGGCTCTCGACGCCCGCCGGGTCGCTGTCCTTCACCGCCCGCCCCGGTCGCAACCGGGCCTACTTCCAGGGGCGCATCTCGGTCTCGCAGACGCTCACCCCCGCCAGCTACGCGCTCACGGTCACGGCCACCAACTCCGCGGGCCAGCGCTCGGCGCCCCGGTCGCTGCACTTCACGATCCTCCGGTAGGCACCGCGCGCGGAGCCGGTCGCGCCGGGCTAGAGTGTTACGGGCAGGACCGAGGCATCGACCGATGAACAGGATCCGCGGCGCCGCGCTTTTCGGACTGACCGCCGGGCTGGCACTCCGGCCGATGCTGCGCAGGGTCCTGCTGGTGCGCCTGCGCCGGGACGTGGAGCGCATCAACTGCGGCGACTACCGCCCCTTCCTGCGCGCCTACGCCGACGACGCCGTCCTGCACTTCAACGACGGCCAGCACCGGTGGGCGGGCGATCACCGCGGCAAGCCCGCGATCGAGCGTTTCCTGCGCGATTTCGTGGCGGCCGGCCTGAAGGTCGAGCTGAGGGACCTCTGGCTGAGCGGGCCGCCCTGGCGGATGACCGTGATCGGCCGCCTCGACGACGAGGCCAGGGGCCCCGACGGAGAGCTCCTGTACTCCAATCGCGTGGTGCTCGTGCTGCAGACCCGGTGGGGCAGGATCGTGCGCCACGACGACTTCTACGAGGACACTTCCCGGATGGCGGCCTTCGAGGCGGCCCTGCGCGACCTCGGGATCGACCCCGTGGCCGAGACTTTGCAGGCAGCCGAGAGCCCGCGGGTTACGCCCCCGTTAAGCGTGTAACCGGAGCCTCCGGGCTCGGCTACACTCCCACTCCCAGAGTACGGACGACGGGACAGGAGGGGATCGGATGCGAGGGGCTTTGGAAGCTGTGGACGCGCGCGCACACACCCGCGCGGCGATCGAGCGTCTTGTGCGCCTGGACCGGCGCATGTTGCTGGCGGCGGCCCTTCTGTCGCTGGCCGCAGGCCTCGCGCTGAGGGAGGCCTCGACGGGGCGCTCGCCGGCGAGTTCCCGTGTCGCGGCCGCGCATGCGCTCCCCGTGCGCGGCATGGTGGCGCTCCCGGCCACGCTCCGGGGTCCAGTGTCCGCGGCCATGGGGGCCGATGACCCGGCCTACCTCGTCACGCCCCGGAGCGGAGGGCGGCTCGCCGCGCGGACTCCCGCCGAGCACCTCAGCAGCAGCTTCGGCGCGTCGGGCGTCACGGTCCGCTCCGCCACCGCCCGGCTGTCCCTGGGTCTGCGCGCCGTAGGCTTCGGAACCGCGCTCGTGCCGCTCGCCCCTGTGGCCCCGAGCGCGCACGCCAACCACGTCCTCTACTCGCGCTCGGGACTGGCCGAGTGGTACACCAACGGCCCGCTCGGGCTCGAGCAGGGCTTCACGATCGCCCGCCCGCCCGCCGGCCGCCCGGCCGGGCCGCTGACGCTCGAGCTGAGCCTCTCGACCAGCGCTCCGCCGGTGCTCGCCCGGGGGGCCAAGAGCTTCACCGTCGGCCCGCCCGGCCCGGGCTCGGTCGGCTATAGCGGCCTGACCGCGGTCGACGCCCGTGGACACGTGCTCCCCAGCAGCCTTCAGATCCGCGGTGGGCACCTGCTGATCCAGCTGGATGCCGCCCACGCGGCCTATCCGGTGAAGGTCGACCCGTTCCTCCAGCAGGGCCCCGCGCTGACCGGCTCGGGCGAGAGCGGGAACGGGCGCTTCGGTGCGAGCGTGGCGCTCTCGGCCGACGGCAACACCGCCCTGGTCGGAGGCTGGCGCGACGCCGAAGAAGCCGGGGCCGCCTGGGTGTTCACGCGCTCGGGGGAAGCCTGGACGCAGCAGGGCTCGAAGCTGACGGGCTCCGGCGGGGTCGGCAAAGAGCGCTTCGGCGCAAGCGTGGCCCTGTCCGGCGACGGCAACACGGCGCTGATCGGCGGCGATCGCGACAACGCCTTCGAAGGGGCCGCCTGGGCCTTCATCCGCGAAAGCGGGGTCTGGTCCCAGCAGGGCGGGAAGCTGACCCCGAGCGATGAGACCGGCGAAGGCGGCTTCGGCACGAGCGTCGCGCTGTCCGGCGACGGCAACACGGCGCTGATCGGCGCCTCGGAAGACAACACGGTCGGCGCCGCGTGGGCGTTCGTCCGCTCCGAAGGGGGCGTGTGGAGCCAGCAGGGCTCGAAGCTGACCGGCACGGGCGCCGCCAAATTCCCCGAATTCGGGATCAGCGTGGCCCTCTCCAGCGACGGCAACACGGCGCTGGTCGGCGGCTCCGGCGACAACGGGAGCGCCGGCGCGGTGTGGCCGTTCCACCGCACGGGGGGAGCGTGGGCCCAGCAGGGCTCGAAGCTCACCGGCTCGGGCGAGAGCGGCGCGGGCCGTTTCGGAGAAAGCGTCGCGCTGTCGAGCGACGGCAACGCGGCCGTGATCGGCGGCGGCGGCGACAGCCACAACAGCGGTGCTGCGTGGGCGTTCACGCGCTCCGGCGGAGTCTGGTCGCAGCAGGGCGCCAAGCTGATCGGCGCCGGCGAAGGCACCGAAGAAGAATTCGGCGACAGCGTCGCGTCCTCGGCCGATGGCACGACCGCCCTGGTGGGCGCACGCTTCTCCCACATCGGAGCCGGCACGGCCTACGTGCTCACGAGCGGACCCCACGCCCCGAGCGTGGTGACCGGCGAGCCGTCCTCGGAGACGGCTAGCTCGGCGGTCCTCAACGCCACCGTCAACCCGAACGGGCAGAACGTGACCGCATGCCAGTTCGAATACGGGCCCTCGATCGCGTACGAAGAAAGCGTTCCATGCGAAACCCTGCCCGGAGCCGGAGAAGCGCCCGTGGCCGTCTCGGCGAACGTCACGGGGCTGACGATCCAGCTCTACCACTACCGGATCTCCGCGACCAACGCGACGGGCACCAACCACGGCGCGGACCGCACGTTCACACCGAAAGCCGGTCCGGGGCCCACCGTCACGAAGCTGTCGGTCAAGAAGGGCCCCGCCTCGGGCGACACGGCCGTGACGATCACGGGCACGAACTTCATCGCCCCCGTGACCGTCAAGTTCGGCGCCTCCGAAGCAACGGCGCCAACGCTCAACTCGTCGACGTCGATCTCGGTCAAATCCCCCCCGGGCACCGCCGGCTCAGCCCCCGTGACCGTCACCACCCCCAACGGCACGAGCGCGCCCGCGTCGAAGACCGCGTTCAAGTACGGCAACCCGACCGTCGAAAGCGTGTCGCCGAGCAGCGGACCGGCCGCCGGCGGGACCACGGTGACGGTCAAAGGAAGCGGCTTCGCGCTCGGCAGCGCCACGACGTTCCTGTTCAAGAAGACCGCCGGGAAATCGGCGAGCTGCTCGTCGACCAGCGAATGCACGGTCACCTCGCCCGCCGGGACGGGCACCGTCGACGTGATCGCCTCGGTCGCCGGCAAGAAGAGCAAGAAGAACCCCGGGCCCGACTCTTACGAATACAAATGACCTAGCCCGTCCGGGTCGTGTCGCGGGGCCGCGCCGAGCGCGGCCCCGACCGGCGAGCACGGCAGCGCGGATGGTGGTAGCTTGGGCTGCGCGTTCAGACCCTCGCGCCGCTCGCGGGGTTAGCTCGTGGGGCCTGCGCCTCGGCGCCGCTGGGAGACAGCGGTCGCCCCAACCGAGACCGCTGCAGCGGTCGCCCAACCGAATAGCCAGTGGAGGAACTGATGGAGCGTGTTACGGAAAGACGCAACCTTCTGGCAGTGTTGGCGGTCCTCGCTCTCAGCCTGTTCGTGCTGAGCGCCACCGCCTCCGCTCATACGACCCGCCACAAGCGGGCCACGCCGCGTACCGACCCGATCGGTGAAGAAACCGCCTCGCCCGAAACATGCGTGATCAACACGCTGCCCGATTCGTTCATGGACCAGGGCGAGTTCGGCACCGCTTCGAGCATCGCCGACGTGATCGAAGTCGAGTGCGAACCCGTGTATGCGGAGCATTGGGTCAGAATCAGCGCGACCGAGCTCTACAGTCGCTGCGACGACAGGCTCTACTGGACGACGCCCACGGAACCATTCCACTTCAGCACGAGCGGACCGAGCTTCAAGGTCGAACTCGACAACGATGGCAACGCGACGGCCGTGGTGCTGGGCGGACCATCGTGCGCGGCCGGCGAGAGCCTCGTCTCCGCGCATCTGGAATCCGCGCCGTACACGACCGTCACCACGGCGTTCACGGTGCTGCCCCCGAGGGTGACCGACCCAGAGGTCATCGCCACCCCCGAAAACAAGGTCGAGGGCGAGGAGTACAGCGACGTGGCCACCATCGTGCAGGTCGAGTTCCCGCCCGTGTTCGCGGAGGAACCGGTCAACATCAACGCGGCCCAGCTGTACGCACGCTGTAAAGAGGACTACCGGCTCGACTGGATCGTGATGGGCACGACCGGGCCGAAGCCGCTCGCCACGCACGCCGAAGAAGCGACGGTGTGGCTCGACAACGACGGCAACGCCTTCGTGGTGCTGTTCGGCAACTACTCGTGTGCGGCCGGCACCAGCATGATCGAAGCAAGCCTCGAAAACGCTCCGTACACGACCATGACGACCACCTTCACGGTGGAACCGCCGCGGCCGACCTTCCCTGAATAAGGGCGGCGCCCGCTCGTCTGACGGGGCGAGCGGCGATGAGCAGACAGGAGGCCCGGGGGCAACCCCGGGCCTCCTGCACATCGGGCCGGCGCCAGCGGCGCTCCTCCATCTCGTCGATGCACGCGGGCGATCGCCGGGATCAAAACGTGGTCCTCGTCCGGGGAGACCTCGATCCCGTTGGTCTCCCGGATACGGGACCAGCGTCTCCGCGCCGGTCCGCCTCAGGCACTATCCTCGCGGCGCAAGCGCCCCTCAGCGGGCTCACCCACAAAGGAGGGAACCCCCGTGATTGCGACCAGCTATCCGCTCCTCGAAGTGTTCTGGACGATGCTGATCTTCTTCGCCTTCTTCATCTGGATCTGGCTGCTGATCACCGTCTTCATGGACATCTTCCGCCGCCAGGACATCGGTGGCTGGGGCAAGACGGGTTGGATCATCTTCGTGATCGTCCTCCCGTACCTCGGGGTGTTCGTGTACCTGATCGCAGAGCACAAGGGGATGACCGAACGTTCCATCAAGGACCAGCAGGAAGCCAAGACGCAGATGGACGACTACGTGCGCTCGGTCGCCGGCAAGAGCGACCCCGCGTCCCAGATCGCCAGCGCCAAGGACCTGCTCGACAGGGGCGCCATCACGCAGGCCGAGTTCGACGCGATCAAGCAGAAGGCGCT
>Ga0335081_10016733_pt1 | contig 11880 bp, 12 predicted proteins | sample Lox_Sample_35_FD_206713 | JGI IMG/M metagenome (GOLD analysis project Ga0335081, IMG submission 206713) | Soil microbial communities from Loxahatchee National Wildlife Refuge, Florida, United States - Lox_Sample_3.5 | ecosystem: Environmental > Terrestrial > Soil > Wetlands | place: USA... | reverse complement strand
GCAAGCAGCAGATTGTCCTCGACCGTGTGCATTTCGAACACCGTCGGCTTCTGGAACTTGCGGCCGATGCCGAGCTCGGCGATTTCGGTTTCGTCGAGTTTGGAGAGGTCGTATGAGCCCTCCTCGAAAAAGACGTCACCGGAATCGGGGCGCGTCTTGCCGGTAATCACATCCATCATCGTGGTCTTGCCGGCGCCGTTGGGGCCAATGATGGCGCGCATCTCGCCGGGCTCGATGATGAAGGACAATTCGTTGAGCGCCTTGAAGCCGTCGAACGACACGCTGATGCCGTCGAGATAAAGCAGCGCTGTGGTGGTGTGTTTCTCGATCATGGCGCCCTACTCCGCCGCGTGCGGGGTCGCGTTGTTCGGCGGCGCGATCGTGCCCTGCTCGGCCGCGGCCGAGCGCGCCGCCGCGCGCCTATCGAAGCCCCATTTCAGCGTGCCGATGATGCCGCGCGGCAGCAGCAGGGTGACACCGATGAACAGCGCGCCGAGCATGAACAGCCAATAGGGCGCGAGCACGCCGGAGGTGAAATAAGTCTTGGCGTAGTTGATCAGGATGGCGCCGAGCACCGCGCCGGTCAGCGTGCCGCGGCCGCCGACGGCGACCCAGATCACCGCCTCGATGGAGTTGCCGGGTGCGAATTCGCTGGGGTTGATGATGCCGACTTGCGGCACGTAGAGCGCACCGGCGACGCCCGCCATGCAGGCCGACAGCGTGAACACGAACAGCTTATAGTTCTCGACCCGGTAGCCGAGGAAGCGCGTGCGCGATTCGGCATCGCGCACCGCGATCAGCACCTTGCCGAATTTCGACGTGACGATGGCGCGGCAGATGAGGAAGGCGAGCGCGAGCGCGACGCAAGTGATCACCAGCAGCGCGTTGCGCGTCGTCTCCGTCTGCACGTTGAAGCCGATAATGTCCTTGAAGTCGGTGAGACCGTTGTTGCCGCCGAAGCCGAAATCGTTGCGGAAGAAGCCGAGCAGCAGCGCGTAGGTCATCGCCTGCGTGATGATGGAGAGATAGACGCCGGTAACGCGCGAGCGGAAAGCGAACCAGCCGAATACGAAGGCGAGCAGGCCGGGCACCAAGAGGATCATCAGCGCCGCATAGGCGAAGTGCTGGAAGCCGTACCAATAAACCGGCAGCGCCTTCCAGTTCAGGAACACCATAAAATCGGGAAGGATCGGATCGCCATAGACGCCGCGGGTGCCGATCTGGCGCATCAGATACATGCCCATGGCATAGCCGCCGAGTGCGAAGAACGCGCCGTGGCCGAGGGAAAGGATGCCGGCATAGCCCCAGATCAGGTCGATGGAGAGCGCGAGCAGCGCGTAGCAGAGATATTTGCCGAACAAGGCGACGAGATAGGTCGAGACGTGAAAGGCCGAACTCGGCGGCACCAAGAGGTTCAACACCGGAATGGCGACCGCAAAGGCGCCGAGCAGCACCAGAAAGACGACGGCACCCTTGTCGATGAGACGGGTGAGCGGAAAGGCGCCCATTATGCCTCCACCGCCCTGCCCTTGAGCGCGAACATGCCGCGCGGCCGTTTCTGGATGAACAGGATGATCAGCACCAGGATGGCGATCTTACCGAGGACAGCGCCGGCAAACGGCTCGAGGAACTTGTTGGCGATGCCGAGGGTAAAGGCGCCGACCAGCGTGCCCCACAGATTTCCGACGCCGCCGAACACCACCACCATGAAGCTATCGATGATGTAGCCCTGCCCGAGGTTGGGCGACACGTTGTCGATTTGCGACAGCGCAACGCCGGCCATGCCGGCGATCCCGGAGCCGAGCCCGAAGGTAAGGGCGTCGATACGCGCCGTGCGGATGCCCATGGCCGCCGCCATCGAGCGGTTCTGCGTCACCGCGCGCATCTCGAGGCCAAGCCGGGTGAAGCGCAGCATGGCGAGCAAAGCCGCGAACACGATCATGGTGAAGATGATGATCCACAGCCGGTTATAGGTGATGGTGATGCCGCCGAGGTCGAAAGCGCCGCTCATCCACGACGGATTGCCGACGTCCTTGTTGGTCGGACCGAAGACGGTGCGCACCAACTGCTGCAGGATCAACGACAGGCCCCACGTAGCGAGCAGCGTCTCCAGCGGGCGGCCGTAAAGGAAGCGGATGATGGTGCGCTCGACGATGATGCCGGCGGCGCCCGCCACCAGAAACGACAACGGAATGGCGATCACCAGCGAGTAGTCGAACAGCGCCGGGTTATAGGCGCGGATGATCTGCTGCACCACGAAGGTCGTATAGGCGCCGAGCATCACCATTTCGCCGTGCGCCATGTTGATGACGCCCATCACGCCGAAGGTAATGGCAAGCCCGATCGCCGCGAGCAGCAGCACCGAGCCGAGCGAGAGGCCGTACCAAAGATTTTGCACGGTGTTCCAGATCGCCAAGGTGCGCTGGATCTTGGCTCGCGCCGCAGCGATCGCCGCATGCACGTCCTGCGGCTGATTGGCCGCGATGCCGTCGAGCAGGCCGAGCGCGTCTTGGTCGCCACGATCGCGGATGATCGCGATGGCGGCGACTTTATCCGCGTCGCTCGCTTTCGGATTGGTGAGAACGATGGCGGCGTGCGCCTCGTTCATCGCTTTCTTGACGCGCGGGTCTTTTTCCGCCGCCAACGCCTTGTCCAAGGCGGCGAGCGCGCTGGCGTCGCGCGATTTGAAGACCGCCTGCGCCGCGTCGTAGCGCTGGCTCGCGTTCGGCGACATCAGCGTCAGGCTGCCGAGATCGGCGTCGATGATGCCGCGCAGCCGGTTATTGACGATCACGGTGTCGATATCGTCGGGCGGCGTACCGGTAAACGCCTTCCCGGTAGCGGCGTCGAGAAGCTTGCCGTCCTTGGTCTTGATGTAAACCTTCTTCTGCGCGGCGCTGAACATCAGCCGTGCGTCTTCCGCTGCCGCGAGCACCTGGGCGGCCAAAGGATTGCCGCTGGCGGCGACCTTGTCGATCGCCTCGCCGGTATCGCTCAAAGAGCCTTCGGTGAAGCCGACGAGCGCGTCTTCGTAAGGACCCGCATGGGCCGTCGCCGCGGCTGCGACGAGAAAGCCGAGGGCGCAGACGAGCGCCAGCATGCGATCGTGGAAGCTACGCATTGCAATCATTCCCGGCGTTTGTGTTTTGGGGAGGCGGCGGACCGTCCGCCGCCTCCGTGGAATCCATTATCGGTTCCGTTCGTTGGACGGTCCTCGCGCGATCACGAGGAGCCGCTGCACTTCTTGGTGACCTTGTTGTAGTGGCCGCACTTCAGCGTCACCCAGTCGGATATGTAGTCCTTCGAACCGGGCAGGTAGTCGGACCAGGCATCGCCGGGGACGAGACCCTTCGTCTTCCACACCACGTCGAATTGGCCGTCGCCGCGGATTTCGCCGATATAGACCGGCTTAGTGATATGGTGGTTCGGCAGCATGGTGGAGATGCCGCCGGTGAGGTTGGCCTGCTTGATGCCAGGCAGCGCGGCGATGACCTTGTCGGCATCGGTCGACTTCACCTTTTCCACCGCCTTCACCCACATATTGAAGCCGATGTAGTGGGCTTCCATCGGGTCGTTGGTGGTGCGGTTCGGCTTCTTGGTGAACTCGTGCCATTCCTTGATGAAGGCGGCGTTCGCCGGGGTCTTGATCGACTCGAAGTAGTTCCAGGCGGCGAGATGGCCGACCAGCGGCTTGGTGTCGAGACCGGCGAGTTCTTCTTCGCCGACCGAGAACGCCACGACCGGGATATCGGTCGCTTTAATGCCCTGGTTGCCGAGCTCCTTGTAGAAAGGAACGTTGGCGTCGCCGTTGACGGTGGAGACCACCGCCGTCTTCTTGCCGGCCGAGCCGAAGGCCTTGATCTTCGACACTTCGGTCTGCCAGTCGGAGAAGCCGAACGGCGTGTAGTTGATCATGATGTCTTCATCCTTGACGCCTTTCGCCTTCAGATAGGCCTCGAGGATCTTGTTGGTGGTGCGCGGATAGACGTAGTCGGTGCCTTCCAGCACCCAGCGCTTCACCGACCCGCCGTCCTTCGACATCAGATAATCGACGGCCGGAATGGCCTGCTGGTTGGGCGCGGCGCCGGTGTAGAACACGTTGCGCTCGCTCTCTTCGCCCTCGTACTGCACCGGATAGAACAGGATCGAGTTCAGTTCCTTGAACACCGGCAGCACGGATTTACGCGACACCGAGGTCCAGCAACCGAACACGACGGCGACGTGATCCTTGGAGATCAGCTCGCGCGCCTTTTCGGCAAACAGCGGCCAGTTCGAGGCCGGGTCGACGACGACCGGCTCGAGTTTCTTGCCGAGCAGGCCGCCTTTCTTGTTCTGCTGGTCGATCAACATCAGCATCACGTCTTTCAACGTGGTCTCGCTGATCGCCATGGTGCCGGAGAGCGAATGCAGAATACCGACCTTGATCGTGTCTTCAGCCTTGGCCGGCTGAACGGCGGCCGCGGCAGCAATAGCCAATCCCGCGGCGGCCGCGAGCCACCGACGGGCACCCGGTCGCGACGCGACCGAAACTGAGTTGAGCATGAGCGAAGTCCCCTGCGTTTGACGCGCGCGACATTGCCCGGCGACATTTCCGCGCGCTGTGGGGTTCGCAAAGCCTGTGCCAAGGCCGCTGTTTTAAGATAACGCATTGCAATATCATGATATTTTTAGTATGGCCTGTGGATTGCCTAATATTAAGGCGCGGACGACTGATCATGAAATAGGCAGAATGCCGTCGATTCTCTCAATCGTACACAATTCGCCGCGCAAATCGGTTTTGTCCTCCCCAAAGCTCATTGAGCCGGATGCGGCGCGAGATGAGCCGCTGCGGGAGCAGGTCCAATCTTCGGCCGGCCCGAGCACAAGCCTTGTGCCGGCCATCCGCGTCTTACTACTGTGCGGCCTTATAAGACGCGGATGGCCGGGATAAGCCCGGCCATACCCATTCTGTGGGAGTTCTTTATGCCGGAGCAAAAGACCGGGCTTGTCATCACCGCTCATCCCGGCGATTTCGTCTGGCGCGCCGGCGGCGCCATCGCGCTGCACGCCAAGAAGGGCTATCGCGTCAAGATCGTCTGCATGTCGTTCGGCGAGCGCGGCGAGAGCCAGTTCGCTTGGAAGGAGCCGGGTGCGACGCTCGAAAGCGTCAAGGCCGGGCGCAAGGACGAGGCCGAGCGCGCCGCCGCCTTGCTCGGCGCCGAGATCGAATTCTTCGACTGCGGCGACTACCCGCTCAAGCTCAACGAGCAGCATTTCGGCCGTATGGTCGATATCTATCGCGAGACCAACCCGGCCTTCGTGCTCACTCACGCGCTGGAAGATCCGTATAATTTCGATCATCCCAACGCCGCGCATTTCGCGCAGGAAACGCGCGTGGTGGCGCAGGCCATGGGGCACAAGCCGGGCGCCAAATACAAATATTCGGCGCCGCCGGTCTATCTGTTCGAGCCGCACCAGCCGGAGCAGTGCAACTATAAGCCCGATCTGATCCTCAAGATCGACGAGGTGTGGGAGGTCAAATACAAAGCCTTCCAAATCCTCGCCGCGCAGAAGCACCTGTGGGGTTATTACGAGCGCGTCGCGCTCAACCGCGGCATCCAGGGCTCGCGCAATACCGGCGTGCCGATGACCTATGGCGAGGCTTATCAGACGCTTTTCCCGCGCGTCGTCACCGAAACGCTTGGCTGAGCTCGGAGGAAACTATGAAACCCGTCGTTGTCCGCAACATCAACCGCGCCGATCCCAACGCCGTCGGCACGCTCGGGGCCTGCGGCGTCGCCACCTCGCACGAGGCGCTCGGACGCTCCGGCCTGATGAAGCCCTATATGCGGCCCATTTGGCCCGGCGCTTCGATCGGCGGTCCGGCCGTCACGGTGCTGGCCCAGCCCGGCGACAATTGGATGATCCATGTGGCGGTCGAGCAGTGCAAAAAAGGCGACGTGCTCGTGGTCGGCTGCACCGCCGACAACACCGACGGCATGTTCGGCGAGTTGCTGGCGACGGCGCTCATCGCGCGCGGCGTCATCGGCCTCGTCATCGACGCCGGCTGCCGCGACGTCAAGGTGCTCAAGGAGATGGGCTTTCCGGTGTGGTCAAAGGCGATCTCGGCCAAAGGTACGGTGAAGGCGACGCTCGGCGCGGTCAACATTCCGGTGGTCTGTGGCGGCGTCAACGTCGAGCCGGGCGACGTGGTGGTGGCCGACGACGACGGCGTGGTGGTGGTTCCGAAAAAGCTCGCCGTCGAAACCGCTGCTAAGGCGCAGAAGCGCAAGGACGACGAGGACGGCAAGCGCAAACAGCTCGAGGCCGGCGTGCTCTCGCTCGACATGTACAAGATGCGCGAGGGATTGGAGCAGGCCGGGCTGCGTTATGTCGACAGGCCGGAAGACGTCTAAGCATTAGCGTTGACGCGCGGTTAATGCGCGCATTTGTGCTGCAGTGGCGCGATTTAATCGCCATTGCAATGCTGTCATAATGTCGTTCGCGCAGAATTCCCGTAAAGCTATACCGCGGCGCTTAAAGGTATCTTTAAACCTCCGGAACAAAAGTTCCTTCGCAACCAACACGCGGAGAAGAAATCTCATGGCGAAGCTTGTTGCGTTTTTGAAGAATGAATCGGGGGCTACTGCGATTGAATACGGCCTGATCGCCGCCGGCATTTCCGTAGCGATCATCGCCGTCGTCAATGGTTTGGGCACTCAGCTCAATGCCACCTTCACGAGCATCTCGACCCAGCTCAAGTAAGAAGCTGGCTCGCAACGACCGGTGACGAAGCCGTCAGCGACGGAGCGGCTTCATTTTTTTAATAGACCATCAAGCATGCGTCGGCCCGCCGGGGTGGAACCTGATTGCCGCGGCAACACCGAGGATCAGGAACGCGGCGAGCGTGACGCTCTGCGCGATGAGAAACGGCGCCTCATTGCCGTTCGGCGCCAGCGCGTGCAGCGCGGGCACTTTTAGAAATGCCTGCACGATCAGAACAAAGACATTGAACCACAGCGCGGCAATCGCGGCGGCCACGTAGATCCAACGCCAACTGCCCATCAGGTGCCGGCCGTAAAGGCCGATCAGCGCGACGGCGAGAATAAGCAGCGACAGCACGCCGAGCACCAGCGCCGGCGTGACGGTTTTTATGGGAAACAACAACCCGGTCGCGCTGGTCAGGACGGTCGTCACCAGGAACAGCGAGGTGAGAGCGACGAGCTGACGCGAGGCGAGCATGGCGATGAGCACGATAACGCCGCTGACGATCGCGACCAGACTAATGATGACGTGCAGCGTCGTGAAAGCCGAAAGCGATAGCAAACCGAGGATCATGACGCCCCTCCTACCGCATGATACGGCCGTAGTAGACTCTTACTACGCCGGCGCCGCGACGAACAGTCGCCGGGCGCCACGCATGTCGAGCCATAAGCCCGCCGCCGTGTGGGTGAGCCGAATGATGGAAGTATTACAATTCGCGCAGCGAAGAATGGCGCCCATGGCGCCACCATAGGCGCGCACGGCGCCGATTTCGGCGACCGCGCCACAACCGTCGCAAATCACTTCCGCCGCCGTCACATCGAGCGCGAACAATTCGTGCAAGAGTCCGCCGGCCGCGTTGCCGTCGAGCGGGGCAGCTCCCTGAGACTCATCCGCCATGTTGACCTCCCTCGTTAGCGGCCCGTCGGACCGAAGCGTTCGGTCTTGATCAGATGCGGCTCGTGGCCGAGCGCGTGCAAATCGCGCGCAGCAGTCTCGACCAGCGGCGTCGGCCCGCAGACGAAAATGCGTGGCTGCGCTTCGGGGGCAACGCCGACATTTTGCAGCATGGCGCGGTCGATGCGGCGCGTATAACCGCTCCAGCCTGCCGGCCGCTCGCGCGTGAGCGTGTGCACGATCTTGAGGCCGCCGCCCTGCCCGGCCAGACGATCGAGTTCGACGCGATAGATGATGTCATCGGCGCGGCGCGACGAGTAAAGCAACGTCGCCGGCACCGTGCTCATCGCTACCGCACGATGACGCAACATGGCCATTAGCGGCACCACGCCCGAGCCACCGGCAATAAGAAACAGCGGGCCGCCGAGATCCAGCGTCCATATGAAATAGCCGCCGATCGGGCCGCGCAATTCGAAGCGATCGCCGACGCGCGCTTCGCCGGCGAGATAGGACGATACTTCGCCGTCATCGAGGCGCTCGACGGTGAGCATCAGCGCAGCGGCGGCCGCCGGCGCCGAAGCGATCGAGTAGCTGCGCTGCGCCTGGTAACCGTCCTCGGCGGTCAGACGTACATCGACGTGCTGGCCTGCCTTGTGCCCGGGCCAGTCCGGCACATCAAGCACGAGGCTGCGCACGTGTGGGGTTTCGTCAATGACATCGCGGATCGTCGCCGTGATCCAACGCAGACGCGCCGGAGCGGCGACATCAGTCGCCGGCATAACGCTGCTCACGCCAGGGGTCGCCGTAGATGTGATAGCCGAGTTCCTCCCAGAAGCCCGGCTGCTCGATATCGATGAATTGCAGGCGGCGCACCCATTTCGCGCTTTTCCAGAAATAAAGACGCGGCACCAGAAGCCGCGCCGGGCCGCCGTGCTCGGGGTCGAGCGGCTCGCCGGCAAAATGCGTCGCCACCATGGCCTTGCCGTCGACGAGATCCTCGGCCGGCATGTTGGTGGTGTAGTCGCCGTCGCAATGTACGAGCACAAATGGCGCCGGTGGCTCGGCGAGGCCGGCGGCCTCGAGCAAGGTGTCGATCGACACGCCGCGCCAATTTGTGTCGAGCTTCGACCAGGTGGTAACGCAATGGATATCGACCGTCAGCTCCGTCTGCGGCAGCGCGTTGAATTCGGCCCAACTCCATTCGCCGACCGGGCTCTCGCCGTCTTCGAGCGTCAGGCGCCAACTTTTGAGATCGGTCTCCGGCGTCGGGCCGGCGGAGAGCACCGGAAAATCGGTCACGAGATGCTGGCCCGGTGGAATGCGCGCGCTGGGGCCGCCAGCTTTGCGGCCGCGAAAGCCCCGGGCAATCGGAGGTTCGCTCATGAGAACCGACCCATTCACCGGCGGCTCAGTGTCGTCGCCGCCGGTTGCGAAGACAAGATGCCAAAGCCGTCAGCGGTTGGCGTGGCCCCAAGGCGCGATGCGGCGTTCCAGCCATTTCAGGCCGGCGGTGAGCGATACGCCGAGCACCATCAGCACGATCACCGGCACGAAAGTCTTGTCCATCTCGAAATTGTTGGCGTAGCGCGTGATCATGAAGCCGAGGCCGGAGATGGTGGTGTAGAATTCGGCAATGATCATGCCGACGAGACCGCGGCCGATCGCGAGCCGCACGCCGGCGGCGATATAGGGCACCGCAAAGGGCAGCAGCACGTCCCGCCACATACGCCACTCGGTCGAACGGAACGAGCGCGCGACTTCCAGCATGTTCTTGTCGCATTCGCGCACGCCCTGATAGGTGTTGATCAGGATCGGGAATACCGCGAACAAGAACACCACAATGACCTTGGCCTTCAGATATATGCCGAACCACAGCACTAGAAGCGGCACCAGCGCGACCAGTGGTGTCGCGTAGAGCGCGTTGATCGGCAGGTCGAGCGCCCAGTCGAGCCAGCGCACGCGCGCCATCAGAACGGCGAGCGGAATGCCGACGACGATCGCGCTGATGAGCCCGTAGACCATCACCTCGAGACTTTGCGCGAGGTAGTACGGTAGATCGCCATTGACGGTGAGTTGGTAGAACGCCACGGCGATTTTGGTCGGATAGGTGAAGAAGATCGGGCTGATGAACGGACCGACGATCTGCCAGACGATGAGGATGACGGCGAGGAAGCCGTAGCGGAACAGCGCCTTGCTTTCCCACCAGGCAAGCTTCTTGCCCGGCGCGGCAGCAGTTTGCGTCGTCGTCATTCCGCCGGCGTGCATTTCGTTGGCGACGCTCATTGCATGACTCCCAGGCGCCAAGCCCTATCCCTCAAACCGCGAGCGGACGCCGCCAATGCGACGACCGCCCCCGTACCGTTTCCACAAGCCTTGCCTCTAGAACACAGCGGTCGGGCAAACGGGTCCCTTCCATTCGCCCAGGTCCTTGATCGCCTTTTCCGCGAAGTCCTTGTCGACGATTTGATCATAGCTTGGGACTTTGCCCTTTTCGATATTGCCGACCTTCTCCATCAGATTGGCGGTGTAGTTGACGCGGTCCGGCGATAGGCCGGTGTTGGCGTCCCAGATGCAATTCTTCACCAGATAATCGTAGGTCTCGGCGACGATCTTTTCCGGATAGCCGGTCTCCTTGACGATGACCGGCAGCACTTTGGCTCGGTCGGTGTACAACAGTCGGGCGGCCTCGATGGTCCCTTTGACGAAGGCCTCAAGCGCCGGACCCTTGTTCTTGATCGTGTCCTCGCGCGCCGAATAGACGGTATAGAGCTGCTTGGGCTGCAGCTCCCACATGCGCGCGATAGCGTGCAGGCTCGGCACTTTCTCCTTGGCCTGCATCTCCTGCTCGACATGCAAAATGGCGGTGTCGACCTGATCGGCGACGAGCGCCGGAACGTCTTCGGTGGCGATGGTGACGAAGTTTACGTCCTTCGGATTGACCTTGGCGGCGCGGAGCACGGCCTTGCTCAAGATGTCGGCAAAACCGCCCGGCTGCTGGATGCCGATGCGCTTGCCCTTGAGGTCGGCCATGGTCTTGATGTTGTCGTGCACCACCATCGAAGCTTCGAACTTGTAGAGCGTCGCCAGCAACACCTTCACCTGCGAACCCTTGGAGATGGCGACCATGGTGGTGGCACCCGGCGCCTGCGCGATGTCGAGATTGCCGGCAAGCATGGCGCGGAACACCTTGACGCCGCCGTCGAGCGCCACGGTTTCGACGTCGAGCCCGTATTTTTTGTAAATGCCGAGGTCCTTGGCGATCAGCACCGGCATGTGCACGACGTTCGGCGGCGTCGTCGGCATGCCGATCACAAGCTTGTTGGCTTGCGCGAGGGCCGTGCCGGGCAGCGCGAGCGCGGCGAGTACGGTCAAGATCGCGGGAAATTTGCGCATGTCGTCCTCCCAATTTTTCTTTTGCGCCGGTCCGCGTCGCCCACACGAAACGAGCCGGCCGCGGGCATTCCCGCGATAGGCGAGATATTGCCTGATTGCTCCCGCAAAAACAACGAACCGCCCCAGTAATTGCCAGCCTGAAACGTTTCCGCAATTTGACCGGGAAGCAGGGCAAAGGTTAATTGCATAGCATCGAGGCAGCTATGGCGGAGTTCACGGTCGAGTTCGGCAAGTCCGCAACACCCGAGGCGCCGGACGGGCGCCTCGATGGCGCCGCTTTCCACCGCAACCAGGAACCGATCTGGTCGGCGCTCGCGCCGTTCCTGGACGCGCAGACCGGAGACGTGCTCGAACTCGGCAGCGGCACCGGTCAGCACGCCGCCACCTATGCGGCGCTCACGCCACAGCTCACCTGGTGGCCGAGCGACATCAATCCGGCGCATCTTGCCAGCATCGCAGCCTGGCGTCAGTACGCAAAGCTCGCCAACCTGCGAGCGCCGCAGCGCATCGACCTCACCGACCCGGCGTGGTCGTGGAGCGCGGCGGGCGACCACGAACTCACCGCCATGCTGTGCATCAATGTGCTGCACATTTCGTCTTGGGCGGTGTCGCAGCATCTGTTCGCGGGCGCGGGACGCTATTTACGTTCGGGCGGCCGGCTCTTCATCTACGGCCCGTTCATGCGCAATGGCCGGCACACCGCGCCAAGCAATGAAGCCTTCGACGCCAGCCTGCGCGCGAAAAACCCTGACTGGGGCGTGCGCGATATCGCCTGCCTCGATGCGCTTGCGCAAGCGGCCGGCTTGCTGCCGGCCGCCATCACGCCGATGCCGGCCAACAATCTGGTTC
>Ga0335081_10016732_pt1 | contig 11880 bp, 7 predicted proteins | sample Lox_Sample_35_FD_206713 | JGI IMG/M metagenome (GOLD analysis project Ga0335081, IMG submission 206713) | Soil microbial communities from Loxahatchee National Wildlife Refuge, Florida, United States - Lox_Sample_3.5 | ecosystem: Environmental > Terrestrial > Soil > Wetlands | place: USA: Florida... | reverse complement strand
GAGACCCAGCCGGGTGCGGCGGAACGCAAGGTAGAGAAAGGCGAACATGCCGACCGAGATCGCCATCATCAGCACCTTGTAGGCGGGATAGCTGGTGCCGAAGATCCAGAAGGCGGGAAAGTCGATCGCCGCCGGAACCCGGTTCTCGATCGGATTGCGACCCCAGACCATGACGACGCATTCGACGATGACGTAGGCGAGGCCGAAGGTGAACAGGATCTCGGCGACGTGGCCTTGGCGGTGCACGTGCCGCAATCCGTAGCGCTCGATCAGCGCGCTGATTCCGGCCACCACGAGTGGTGCGATCACCAGCGCCGGCCAGAAGCCGATCCAACGGCCGATCTGATACGAGAAATAGGCGCCCAGCATGAACATGCTCGCATGGGCGAAGTTGAGCACGCCCATCAGGCTGAAGATCAGCGTGAGCCCGCTCGACACCATGAACAGCAGCAGCCCGTAGACGACGCCGTTCAGAAGCGAAAAGGTGACGATCTCGAGCATCGGTATCCCCGCGCAGCGGGGAATGTAGGGCCGGACTCATCCGGCCGGCGCTCGCGCGCGAATGAATTCGCGCCTACATCCCGCTCACGCGGGAGCGACGATCAGGGGCTCGGCCGCTGCATCTGGCACGTCGTCGGTGTGGCCGTATCCTTGGCCTCGATCCGGGCGTCGGTGCGGAAGCCGAGGCCCGTCTGCTCGGCGTCGTGCTTGACGTGATCGGTAAAGGTGGCCACGAACAGCGGCTGCAGCAGCTGATGATTGTCGGCTCGCATCTGCACTTCCCCGACGCTGGTCATGAATTTCATCCCCTCGAGCGCGCGCGCCACCTTGACCGGGTCGTTGGACTTCGCCTTCGCGGCCGCGGCGGCGAACATTCCGAACGCGGTGTTGAGGCGGTAATAGTTGAACTCGTCCTCCTTGCCCGTGAAGCGCTGCTTGAACGCGACCACATCCGGATCGAGCTCGGGCGTGACGTTGGTGTGATACGACGTGACGACCTTTACCACGTCCTTGCCGTCGCGGCCGATCGCGGTCGGCGCGCCAAGGGCGTCGGCGTAGAAGGTGTACCACGTCACCTTGAGGCCCGCGTCCTTGCCCGCCTTGAGCAGCAGGAACATGTCGTTGCTCCAGTTGCCGGTGATCACCGTATCGGCGCCGGAGGCCTTGATCTTGGCCACGTAGGGCGAGAAGTCCTGGACCTTCTGCAGGGGATGGAGCTCGTCGCCGACGATCTGGATGTCGGGACGCTTGGCGGCGAGCATCTTGCGCGCCGCGGCCGCCACCGCGCGCCCGAAGGAATAGTCCTGGTTGATGAGGTAGACCTTCTTCACCTCGGCCTGCTTGGCGATCTGATCCGTGAGCGCCGCCATCTTCATGTCGACGTCGGAATCGAAGCGGAAGTGCCAGAAGTTGCACTTGGCGTTGGTCAGCGCCGGGTCGATCGCGGCGTAGTTGAAATAGAGCACCTCCTTGCCGGGATTGCGCTCGTTGTACTTGAGGATCGCGTCGGAGAGCGCCAGCGCGACGGCGCTGCCGTTGCCCTGGAAAATGTAGCGGGCGCCTTCGTCGAGCGCCTTTTTCAGCGCGATCAGCGACTCCTGCGGGTCGACCTTGTTGTCGTAGAAGGCGATCGTGAGCTTCTCGCCGTTCAAGCCCCCCGCGGCGTTGATCTTGTCGATCTCGTAGAGGAAGTGCTTCTGGGCGTTGATGCCGGCGCTGGCGGCGCCGCCTGACAGAGGATCGATGTACGCGAGCTTGACCTCGGCGGCGGCAGGCAGCGAGGCGACGCTGGCGGCCAGCGACAGGGCGGCAAGGGCGACGACCGAGAACATGCGCATGGCTCCTCCTTTTCGGGACCCCACGGGAATGCCGGCGTTTGCTCGGTGGAGGAGTTCGCCGGTCGGCGAGTGGGCAGGTCGTCGGATGCTACCGTCAGGCACCGGGCATTTCAAGCGCGCTAGAATCGGGCCCCGAGCCGCCCGTAAGAGAGAGGCGGCGTTAGGAGGAGGCTATGCAGGGCCTGATGATGAACGTGCCGCTGATGATCTCGTCGCTCATCCGGCACGCGGATATCTACCACGGCGACGCAGAGATCGTCTCGCGCACCATCGAGGGGCCGATGCACCGCTACACCTATCGGGAGGCGCACACGCGGGCGCGGCGGCTCGTGCGGGCGCTCGAGCGGCTGGGCGTCAAGCCGGGAGACCGGGTCGGCACGCTGGCGTGGAACGGCTACCGGCACTTCGAGCTCTACTACGCCGTGTCGGGGATGGGCGCGGTGATCCATACGGTCAACCCGCGGCTGTTCCACGACCAGCTCGTCTACATCGTCAACGACGCCGAGGACAAGGTCCTGCTGTTCGACATCAATCTGGCGGCGCTGGTCGAGAAGCTCGCGCCAGCGTGCAAGGGTGTCAAGCGCTGGATCGCGCTCGCCGATCGCGAGCACCTGCCCAAGGTGGCGATTCCCGGGCTCGGCTGCTACGAAGAGCTGCTCGCCACCGAGGACGACGGCTTCGACTGGCCGGTCTTCGACGAGAACACCGCCGCGGGACTGTGCTACACGTCCGGCACGACGGGCCATCCAAAGGGCGTGCTGTTCTCGCATCGCTCGACCGTGCTGCACGCTTTCGCGATCTCGCTGCCAGACACGAAGAATCTCTCCGCGAGAAGCTCGGTGCTCGCCATCGTGCCGATGTTCCACGTCAACGCCTGGGGCATTCCCTACGCCGCGCCGATGGTGGGCGCGAAGCTGGTTTTCCCCGGTGCGGCGCTCGACGGAGCGAGCCTCTACGAGTTGATGGAGATGGAAGAGGTCGACAGCACGTCCGCGGTTCCTACGGTGTGGATGAGCCTCGTCAACTACATGCGGGAGCACAAGCTCAGGTTCTCCACGCTCAAGTCGACGACCATCGGGGGCGCGGCTTGTCCGCCGGCGCTGCTCGACACGCTCGAAAACGAGTTTGGCGTGCGCGTCGCCCACGGTTGGGGCATGACCGAGATGAGCCCCGTCGGAACGATCAACGCGGCCAAGGCCAACGCCCGCACGCTTTCGCCGGAGGCGCGCCGGCAGCTCGCGCTCAAGCAAGGCCGGCCTCTGTACGGCGTGGAGATCAAGACCGTCGACGGCGCCGGCAAAGATCTGCCTCGCGATGGGAAAAGCGCCGGCAACATCCTGGTGCGCGGACCGTGGGTGCTCAGCCGGTACTTCAAGGACGCGGGCGGCGATCCGCTGACTCCCGAGGGCTGGTTCCCGACCGGCGACGTCGGCACGATCGACGCCGATGGCTACCTGCAGATCACCGACCGTTCCAAGGACGTGATCAAGTCCGGCGGGGAATGGATCAGCTCGATCGAGCTGGAGAACATCGCGGTGGGCCATCCAGCGGTCGCGGAAGCCGCCGTAATCGGCGTGCGCCATCCCAAGTGGGACGAACGACCGCTCCTGATCGTGGTCAAGCGTCCGGACGTGGAGGTGGGCAAAGAAGCGCTGCTCAAGTTCTACGAGGGCAAGATCGCCAAGTGGTGGCTGCCCGACGACGTGGTATTCGTCGATGAGCTGCCGCACACGGCGACGGGCAAGCTGTCGAAGCGCACGCTGCGCGAGCGATTCAAGGACTACCGCCTGCCGACGGCGACAGTCGTAGGTCCGGATTCATCCGCACAGCGCGCGAATGAATTCGCGCCTACATCGCCGCGAAGGCGCGAATCGTAGGTCCGGATTGATTCCGGACGGCGCGCGACTGAATTCGCGCCTACATCGCGCGGCGAGCGACGAGGCTCGCTAGGTCTGCGCGTGCTGACCCGTCCATGCCCCGCGCAGCTCGGCCACGATCTCGGACTCGCGGCCCTGATAGCGCGGTGAGAAGTGGAATGGGGCGACCGCACGGGCGCCTGCGCTACGCGCGATCTCGCCCGCCTGGCGCGCCGTCAGGTGGTTCTTGCGCTCCGCGTGGTCCGCGTCTTCGTCAAGGAACACGCTTTCGATGAAAAGCAGATCCACGCCCGAAAGCAATGCGGTCAGAGCTCGGACGTTGGCCTCGGTGTAGCGCAGGTCGGTCACATAGCCGATGCGCCGGCCGGCGACGACGTCGAGGATCAGAGGGCGCAGCTCGCCGGCGGTCCGCGTCATCGTGTGGTCGCCCTCGCGATCGCGCCATTCGACGAGGATCGGCGTCGAATCGGGCGCCCCGGTGAGCACCGCATGCTTGAGCTCGCGCAGCCACGCCCCGGTCGATACGCCGAGTTCCGAGAGGCGGTCCTTGGCGACGTTGACGTGCGCCTTCTCCTCGAGCGCGTAGGCGAGGCACGGCACGTCGTGGTCGACGAAGCGCGCGCGGACGCGGAACGTCGCCTCGTCGTGCACGACGTCGCCGGAGATAGAAAATGCGCCGCAGTCCTCGCGCGCGAAGCGGTTGCGGCTCGAGAAGCGGCAGCGCCGCCCCTCGGCGCTGGCACCGATCTCGCGAGCCTCGATCGCGAGCTCGACGTCGTAGCGATGTACCACGTTCCACGTATAGGCCCGAAGCTTGTGCTCGACCTGATCGATGAACTGCGGCCCGCCGTACATCGTCACCTCGGGTTTGCGCCCCAGCACCACGCGGAGCCACTGATCGAATCCCGCGAAGTGGTCCATGTGGGTGTGCGTGACGAAGATTTGCGAGAGCCGCATGAGCTTGCGCGGCGGGAGCACGCTTACGTCGCCGAGATCGAAGAGCAGTGCCCGGCGCTCGTCGCGGAAATCGACGTACAGGCCCGGATCGCCGAACGCCTCGTGCACGAGCTGCGGATCGAAGAGATGGCGCATGCCGCTACGATAGCGCGAAGCGCGGGGTTGTTCCGCCTGGAGGGCCAAGCAAAATGCGCGGTCGAGCCCGCGCGGCGTGCAGCGACCCGTTGCCCTCGGAAGCCAGGCGCGACCGCCGCGCCGGGGCTGCGGCAGCGGCGTGGCCGGGCTCTGGTGACCGTGCCTCGGGGGGACCGTGTCCGGGCGGCAGCCGCCGGTGGTCCCGGCGAAGACGAGCCGGACGGGATCGGGGGAAGGTGAGCGTTGATCTTGCTGACCGTAAACGTCGTGACTTGCGCGGCCCAATCCGACATCCGCGTCGGGAACCCGAACCGTCGCGTGTCCAATGCGAGATTCGTCACCAGCACGAAGTTGCCGCTGAACACCAGGCTCGCCGGAAACAACAGGCCTTTCACGCACCCTGATTGTCGATGCCGTTCGTTAGAGTCGATGATCAGGCCGTCGGCGCCGTTGACGCTGTAGGCGAGCACTTCGGGAGTCCCGGCGACGGCGTCCGCCAGCACGGGAATCTTCACCACGGAGTCGTCCCCGGTGTCGGCCACGAACAGCGCCGTGCCGCCGGTGTTGAACGCGAGACCGTTGGCGCCGAATGGAGGCTTGCCGCTCGTTTGCAACAGGGGGGCGGACACCCACGGGGCCGGCGCCTGGTTGCACGGGGCGATCTTCCATATCGTTCCGGTGAAAGACGCCGAGACGTAGATGTTGCCGGCGCTGTCGAACGTGAGCGCGTTCGTGCCTTCGCCCGGCCCGAGCGCGCTGCACATCGTGTCCGAGCCGTCCGTCGGATTGACCTGCAGCAGGTTGCCCGTTCCGATATCGGGCACCAGCAACGCGGCTTGCCGGGTGGAAGGCAAGTCCGATCAGGTGTGCGCTGGCGTCGGGATGGACGGTGACTTCCCGGATGAACTTACCCTGCGGGCCGAACGTGATGATCTTCCCGGGCGCTGTCGACTCGCCCGCCGGCAGCCATCCGAAGGTCGAGACGTAAATGTTGCCTGCCGCGTCGACCGCGATCCCTTCCGCCGGCGTCGTGCCCTGGCAGGGTAGCGAATGTGGTCGCCGGACTGCGATTCCAGGCGTGCGCTGGAACGGCAAGGCCAAGGGCCAGCGACGCCAGGAAAAGACAAACGCAGGGTTCGTTGCATGGGCACCTCCTGAAGAGCCACGGCGCCCCTGACCAAGATCCCGGGCCTGCGGCGGCGACGGGATTGTTTCGGTCGCCTGCCGTGTCAGCCTTGCCCGCGCCCTGCGGCGCGGCCGACCCCAAGCTTTGGTCGAATCGGCGCGTGCTCGCCGCGGCGCGCGACGACCCCCGCCGGTCCGCGACGCCGACCGGCGCGTCCCGTTGCGCAGCGTCAGTCGCTCTGGTCCTGCGGTTCCTCGCGCTCGGAGCCGGCGCCGGCCATCACCATCAGCGCGGTCAGCAGGATGCCGGCGAAGCCGCCCACCGCGAAAACCAACATCAACACCCAGCTTGCATCCACGGTTCCCCCTGATCCTCGATACCCCGGTCGCGCGTCTGCGGGTCTTTGGCGCCGAGTTGTCGTTGTCAACATGTGTATGCAAAACCGATACCTTGATCGCAACCTTTTGTTTTAGCGTAACCTTTCAATGCGCTGTCAATCGAACTGTAAGAAGCCCCGACACCGGCGCCGACGGTCCGCGCAGAACAACAGAGGTCGTTCTCTCTGCCCGCCCCCAGGCGGCGCCGGTCAGCCACACCCCAGATACGCGTCCCGCACGCGCGGATCGCCGGCCACGGCCTTCGGCGCTCCTTCGGCGATAACCTGGCCGCGGTCGAGCACGAGGATGCGGTCGGCGTGGGCGAAGACCACGTCCATATCGTGCTCGGTGAACAGCACTGCAATGCCTTTCTCGCGCGCGCGCTCGACGGCGAGGCGCATGACTGCGGTGCGGAGGGCCATGGGCATGCCGGCGGTCGGCTCGTCCATCAGCAGGAGGCGCGGCGCGTTGGCGAGCGCCAGCGCGAGCTCGATCCGCTTCGTGTCGCCATACGAGAGCGTGCCGCAACTCTGTTCGGCGACCGCAGGCAGGCCGACACGCTCCAGCAGCGCGTCGGCCTCCGCGCGATGCAACGCTGCGGCGCGCGCGTCGACTCGGCGCTCCTCGCCGGCGTGGGCGATCAGCGCCATCTGGACGTTCTCGCGCACCGTCATCGAAGCGAAGGTCGCCGCCACCTGGAAGGTGCGGCCGACGCCTCTGCGGGCGATCGCGCGCGGCGGGAGCCGCTCGATCCTCTCGCCGAGCAGCGCGATCGTGCCGGCATCGGCACGCAGCTGGCCGCTCAGCACGTTGAAGCAGGTCGTCTTGCCGGCGCCGTTCGGCCCGATCATCGCCACCGTCTCGCCGGCGGACACGCTGAGCGACACATCGCGCAGCGCCTCGACGGCGCCGAACGACTTGGTGAGTCCGCTCGCGACCAGAACCGGCGCGGGCGAAGGATTCATCGCGCGATCCTCTCGAGCAGCCGGCGCACCCAGCCGCCCAGGCCCATCGGAAACACCGTGACCAGCAGCAGAATGGCCGCACCAAGGCCGGCGCGCCAGTATTCGGTCGCCCGCGACAGCGTGTCCTGCAGGCCGATGAAGGCGGCGGCGCCCAGCAGCGGGCCGGCCAGGGTGTTGAGGCCGCCAAGCAGAACCATCACCAGCGCGTCGATCGAGCGCGGAATGGCCAGCGTCTCGGGCGAAATGCTGCCCTTCGAAAACGCGTACAGGGCGCCGGCGAGACCGGCGAGCGCTCCGGCGAACGCGAAGGCGGTCCACTGTGTCGCGCGCGCATCGATCCCGCTCGCCTCGGCCCGCAAGGGTGCATCGCGCGCGGCGCGAAGCGCATAGCCGAAAGGCGTCTGCGCGAGCCAGGCGATGCTCGCCAACCCGAGACCCACCAGCGCGAGCGTGAAATGGAAATACGCCGACTTGCCGGCGAGCAGAGCCGGCGGCCAGACTCCGACGAGGCCGTTGGAGCCGCCGGTGAAACTGTCCCACTGGAACGCGATCGACCAGACGATCTGGGCGAAGGCGAGCGTAAGCATGGCGAGATAGATGCCCGAAAGCCGCACGCAGAACCAGCCGAAAGCGAGCGCGCCCAGCGCCGCCACGACCGGCGCAAGCGCGATCGCCGCCGCGAGCGGCGCGCCGTGGCGAGCGGCGACCGCGGCGGCGTACGCGCCGAGACCGAAGTACGCCGCATGGCCGAACGACGCCAGGCCGCCCGTGCCGAGCAGCAGCTGAAGGCTTGCCGCGAACAACGCGAAAACGAGCACGTCGGTCGCGAGCACGACGTCGTACTCGTCCCCGACGAGCGGCAGGAGCGTCGCGAGCGCGAGCGCGACCAGGGCGGCGATCACGCTGCGCCGTCCGGCCGGACGAACGAGCGCGCGCTGTTCGGCGAGCGGCGTCGTGGGCGCGTGAGGCGGCGCCCTGCCGAGCAGCCCGTGCGGCTTCACCGCCAGCACCAGCGCCATTACGACGAACTCGATCACCAGCGTGAGCCTGGAGAAGGCGACCGTGAGACCCGCCACCTCCACGTCGCCCAGCGCGATGCACAGTGCGCGGGTCAGCCCGATCAGCAGCGCGGCGATGAACGCGCCCGGGATCGATCCCAGGCCGCCGACAACGGTCACGACGAAGGCTTCGGCGATGACCGAAAGATCCATCCCCAGATGCGCGGATTCGCGCGGGAGCTGCAGCCCGCCCGCGAGACCCGCCAGCGCGGCCCCTGCGAAGAAGACGCTGGTGAACAGCCACGCCTGGTCGATGCCCAGTGCCTGCACGAGGACCCGGTTCTCGGAGGCCGCGCGCACGAGTACGCCCCAGCGCGTGTGCCGAACGAGCCACCAGAGGACGAGGAGCACTACCGGGCCCACGGCGATGAGCAGCGCGTCGTACTGCGGCAGGACGCCGCCGGCGATCGCCAGCGTGCCGCGGAAGCCGGCCGCGAGCGGGCCGAGGAGATCCTCCGGTCCCCAGAGCGCGAGCACGGCGTCTGCCACGATCAGCACGACGCCGAAGGTGGCGATGAGCTGCAGCAGCTCCGGGGCGCGATAGATCCTGCGCAGGACGACGATCTCGACCGCCGCGCCGATCGTGCCCACCGCGAGCGAGGCGCCCAGCACCGAGAGCCAGTAGCCTGGAACGTTCGCCCCGAAGCGCTCGATCGCGCTGTAGGCGACGTAGGCGCCCAGCATGTAGAGCGAGCCGTGGGCGAAGTTGACGATGCGGGTGACGCCGAAGATAAGCGTCAGGCCCGCGGCGAGGAGAAACAGCGACGAAGCGCTCGCGAGCCCGTTGAGAAGCTGGATCGGCAACGCGGAGAGCGTCAAGCGCGACTCCGCGCGCCTCGTCGCCGCAGATGCGGATTCATTCGCACGTCCTGCGGGGCCGAACGAATTCGGCCCCACCGCCGGCGGAGTCGCGTCGGTGCGAATTCATTCGCACCCTCAACATGGCCGAAGAGAGTCCGGCCTACGGGCGGTGGGCACGCACCCAGTCGTCGGACGGAAGGTAATCGGCGCCGTCAGCGTACTTCCAGTCGATCATCACCCCCTTGCCGTCTTTGAGGGCGATCCGGCCGACGAAGGCGCCCATGGTCGACTGATGGTCGATCGCGCGGTAGGTGATACGTCCGAAGGGCGTCTCGACCGCCAGGCCCTTCATCGCTGCGACCAGTTTCTCGACGTCGGTCGACCTCGCCTTGGCGATTGCGGCGGCTACGCTCTTGATCGCGCTGTAGCCGACGACCGAGCCCTCGCGCGGGTAGTCGTTGAACTTTGCCCGATACGCAGCGAGAAACCGGCGGTGCTCCGGGGTGGCGATCGCATACCACGGATAGCCGGTCACGTACCAGCCCGCGGGCGCTTCGTCCTTGAGCGGATCGAGGTACTCCGGCTCGCCGGCAAGCAGATTGAACACCGGCCGATCGCGGAACAGGCCGCGGAGCTCACCTTCCCGCACGAACTTGGCGAGGTCGCCGGCGAAGAGCGAGGAGAAGATCGCGTCGGGCTTGGCGTCGATCAGCGCCTGCACCACCGGTCCGGCGTCGATCTTGCCGAGCGGCGCGGAGATTTCCACGAATTCGATGCCGCCAGGCTGGCGGGCAATCATCAGCTGCTTGAAGGCGGCGGTGGCCGCCGTGCCGTACTCGTAGTTGGGGTAGACAATCGCCCAGCGCCGTTTGTTGAGGCGCACCGCGTTCGGGACGAGCATCGCGGTCTGCATGTAGGTCGATGGCCGCAGGCGGAAAGTGTACTGGTTGCCGTCCTCCCAGACGATCTTGTCGGTGAGCGGCTCGGCGGCGAGGAAGAAGGCGCGTCGCTGCTTGGCGAAATCCGCCACCGCGAGCCCGACTGCCGAAGAAAACGTCCCCATGAGGACGTCGGCCTTCTCGCGTGCGAGGAGCTCTTCCGCCACGCGCACCGCATCGCCGGGATTGCCGTTGTCGTCGCGCACGATCAGCTCGAGCGGGCGGCCCAGCACCCCGCCGGCGCCGTTGATTTCCTCGACCGCGAGCTCCATGCCCTTCCGGTACGGCTCCAGAAACGCCGGGAACGTCTTGTAACTGTTGAGCTCGCCCAGGCGGATCGGTTGGCCCGTAGCAACACCCGCTTCCAGCGCGGCCGCAAGGACCAGCATTCCCATTAGCCCGGACCGCGATTTCATTCCCACCTCGCTAAGGGTTGTCATGGATGCCGCTCCCGGCGACCGGACCTTGGCTCATTTCGCTATCGATGCCCGGGCGTGCCGTCGTCGGCCAAGCGTGGAGCGCGATCATAGCCGTGCTTGCCGCCGCAGGGAAAGCGCCCGCGCGACCTCGCGTTTCCGGCTTCTATGCTTATGCCGCCCGCGGCTCGCGACGAGCGCTGTCCGGAAGGTAAAATATTCGTTTTGCCCGCGGCAGATACGCACACCCTTCGATGCTGAAGCTCGGATTCGGGTTTGCCTTTCCCGATCTCTATTCCGGCCGTGGACTGGAGGGTGTCGACGCGGCTTTTCGAACCTGGCTCTCCGACGCCGAGCCCGCGCTCGCCGCTGGACTTATCGCCGCGCGGCAAGCGCCCGATGCGCTGGGGCGGAAAGCCGAATCCGAGCTCCTGATCGCGCTCGCGCCGCAGCTCGAGGACTGGCTCGCGAGGCTGTTCGGAATCGAAGCGGAAGTCCGCGCGCTGCAGGCCGCGCAGAACGAGCTGGCGCCGATCTTCGCCTGCAAGCGGCAGGTCGTGCAGCGCAAGGCCATGAACAGATACAACCCCGAGGAGGCGGCGGGCTTCGACGGTGCGGCGCTGCGCGCCGCGCTCGAGGCGCGCATCGGCGCGTCGCTCTCGGCAGCCAATGGAGAGCTTGCCTATGCGCGCACCGTCGGCGAATGGGGCCTCGACGAAGTCGCGCACGCCTCCGATATCGATCTGGCGCTGCGCTATGCGGCCTGGGCCGCGCACACGCCCGAAGGCCGCGCCTTCCACCGCAAGGGCGTGCTGTTCAAGGCGCCGCGCAAGCTCGACTCTCTGCGCCTCGTTCCGGTCGAGGCCGAGACGCGGCACGGGATCGACATGTGGCGACTGGGCCCCGAGCACCAGCGCCGGCGCGACGGTTTCGCGCTCACCGACCCCGGCACCGATCTCGTCGGCGGGCTCGACCAGGCGCACTACTGCATCTGGTGCCACGAGCAGCAGAAGGACTCCTGCGCCTCGGGGCTGCGCGAGAAGAAGGCCCAAGGCGGCGGCGCGGCCGCGTTTCGCAAGTCGCCGTTCGGCGTGACGCTCACCGGCTGTCCGCTGGACGAGAAGATCTCGGAGTTCCACAAGCTGCGCGCCGAAGGCTGGGCGCTCGGCGCGTTGGCGGTGATCTGCGTGGACAATCCGCTGGTCGCGGCGACCGGTCACCGCATCTGCAACGACTGCATGAAGGCCTGCATCTACCAGAAGCAGCAGCCGGTCGACATCCCGCAGTCGGAGACACGCCTGCTCAAGGATGTGCTCGCGCTGCCCTGGGGCTTCGAGGTGTATTCGCTGCTAACGCGCTGGAACCCGCTCAACCTGCGTCGGCCCGTGCCGC
>Ga0335081_10016731_pt1 | contig 11881 bp, 6 predicted proteins | sample Lox_Sample_35_FD_206713 | JGI IMG/M metagenome (GOLD analysis project Ga0335081, IMG submission 206713) | Soil microbial communities from Loxahatchee National Wildlife Refuge, Florida, United States - Lox_Sample_3.5 | ecosystem: Environmental > Terrestrial > Soil > Wetlands | place: USA: Florida... | reverse complement strand
TGGAACGTTTTTTCCCCCAAGCACGACATCCAGTTAGGGCAGCAGGCGGCGGCGCAGAATGACCGGCAATTGGCGCTGATCGACGACGTCGGCGTGCTGACGTACGTGAGTAGCCTGGGCGGGCGCCTGGCGGCGGTGGCCCCCAATAATGAGGGCTACTCCTTTACGTTCCGGGTGGTAAACAGTCCGGACATTAACGCCTGCGCGTTGCCCGGCGGGTTTATCTACGTGAATCGGGCCACTATTGAATCGGCGCAGGACGAGGCGCAACTTGCGGGTGTGATCGCTCACGAAGAGGGCCACGTGGTGATGCGCCACGCCACGCAGCGCGCGACGGAATTGCTTCTGCACCGACTTGGGTTCGGCGTTCTTGAAGGCTTGCTGGGGCAGAACTTGGGAGCCCGCTTGACGGAAATGGGCGTCAACTTCCTCATTGGCTCGACCCTGCTCAAGTACTCGCCAGACGAGGAGACGCAGGCGGACGCCGTGGGCACCTACATGCTCTACCGCGCCGGCTACGATCCGCGCGCCATGACGCAGTTCTTCGCGATCATCCGGCAGAAGTACCCGCAGCAAACCACGGAGTATTTCCTGGATCATCCGGCCCCCGAGCGCCGCATGGAGAAGGTGGAAGCAGAGATTCCGCAGTTGGGTCCGCCGTTGGCGAACCCCAAGACCGACAGTACGGAGTTTCGCCTCACGAAGGACAGGCTGCTTCATATGCCGCTGCCCCCCAAGCCGGAACCGGCGCAGCAGTAAGGCAGCAGTAAGGAAGGTACCGGGAAACTCGGACGGGTTTTGCTGCATCAGCTTTACAGGCGTATCAGTCGCACCGCTGATTGCCGGCCACTCGCCACATCTTTCCACGTGGCAATCGGCCATCACATAAGACGAGAGGTTTACATGTTCGTCCCCAAGGCAGTCTATCGCTCCGCAGGATTGGCGGTAGCGATCGTGTGTTGCTGCGCCCTTTACTTCATGGCGTCGGCGCCGACCGCAGCCGACGAAGGCATGTGGACTTTTGACAATCCGCCGGTAAAACAACTCCAGGAAGGTTATGGTTTCACGCCCACGCAAGCGTGGCTCGACCATGTGCGTTTGGCGAGCGTGCGGTTCAACGACGGCGGCTCCGGATCCTTCGTCAGTCCCCATGGCCTGGTTCTGACCAACCACCACGTGGCACTGGGCCAGTTGCAGAAGATGTCCAGCCCGCAGAAGGACTACGTGACCGACGGCTTCCTGGCTCGAACGGCGGCGGAGGAATTGAAGTGTCCCGACTTGGAATTGAATGTCCTCGAGTCTATGGAAAACGTTACCGAACGAGTCCAAGGCGTGACCAAGCCCGGCATGAGCGAAGAGGAAGCACTCAAGGCGCACAAGGCGGAGATCGCCAAAATCGAGAAGGAGAGCCAGGACGCCACGGGTCTACGCTCCGATGTTGTCACCCTCTACCTGGGCGGCGAGTACTGGCTCTATCGCTACAAGAAATACACCGACGTCAGGCTTGTTTTTGCCCCGGAGGAACAGATCGCCTTCTTCGGCGGTGATCCGGACAATTTCACTTACCCGCGCTACGATCTCGACTTGGCATTGTTCCGTGTCTACGAGAATGGGAACCCCGTCGAGAGCAAGGTTTACCTGAGGTGGAACGCGAAGGGTCCCAAGGCTGGAGACTTGGTGTTCGTCTCGGGTAACCCGGGTTCCACGGCCCGGCTCGACACGATGGTTGAACTCGAAGCGCAGCGAGACTACAGTCTGCCCCTCACTCTCAGCCTGCTTCGCCGCCAGCGCGACGTGCTCAAGAAATACGCGGCGCAAGGACCCGAGCAGGCACGCCAGGCGACGAACAGCATCTTCGGTATCGAGAACTCGATTAAGGCCATTCAAGGCCGTTACCAGGGTCTGCTGGACAAGAACCTGATGGCTAAGCGCGCCCACGACGAGAAGGACTTCCGGGCGCGCCTGGCGGGAAATCCCGAATGGCAGAACGCCTACGGAGATGCCTGGGACCAGATCGCTGCCGCCGAGGCCAAGGTTTTGGAGCGCAGAAAGGCGCTGGCTTACCGCCAACTCCGCGGGTCTCGCCTGGCAAATCTGGCCACCAGCATTGTGCTCTGCGCTCAGGAAGTAAAGAAGCCCAACGGCGAGCGCTTGGACGGTTATCACGACTCGCAACTGGACTCGCTGCGCTTCCGGCTTCTCTCCCGCGCGCCCTTCTATCCTCAGATGGAGGAAGCGGTGATGACCGATAGCCTCGAGTTGTCCCGCCAGGAGCTCGGCGACGACGATCCGTTCATCAAGGCGGTCCTCGACGGCCGTCCGCCGGCGGAGGTGGTGAAAGGGTTGATCGAGGACACCAAGCTCGCGGATCCTGCGGTTCGCAAAGCGCTGGTGGAGCGCGGCGATGCGGCCGTGGAGGCCTCGAACGACCCGATGATCACTTTTGCGCGCCGCGTCGTTCCGCAGATCCGGGAGACGCGAAAGTGGCTTGAGGACAACGTCGAAAGCGTCGAAACGCCGGCCGGGGAGAAGATCGGCAAGGCGCGTTTCGCCGTGTACGGCAAGTCGGCTTATCCCGACGCCACTTTCACCCTGCGCCTTTCCTACGGCACCGTCAAAGGCTATCCCATGAATGGAACCGAGGCACCGCCGCTGACCACGCTTTACGGCCTCTACGACCGTGCCTATGGCTTCGCCCTGCAGCCGCCCTTTGACCTGCCGGCGCGTTACCTCGATCCGGCGCGCAAGTCGCAACTCGATCTTTCTGCGCCGCTGAATTTTGTCAGTGATTGCGACATCATCGGCGGCAACTCGGGCTCGCCGGTGATTGATCGGGACGCCGAACTGGTGGGCCTGATCTTCGACGGCAATATCGAGGGCCTGGTGGGGGAGTACGTCTACTACGAGGTGAACAATCGCGCCGTGGCTGTGGATACGGCGGCGATGACGGAGGCCCTGCGCAAGCTGTACGACGCCGGATTCCTGGCGGATGAGCTAAAAGGGAAATGATGAATGATGAACAGAAGAAAGAACACAGGAGACAGGAGTCAGGAGACAGAATGAAGAGATTTTGCATTCGGTTGTCATGCTCTCTATTCCGGCTTCTGTCTTCTCCTGTTGTTCATCATTCATCATCCATAGTTCATCATTCTTCTGCGAACCTTGAAATTCTCAAAGCTCGATAGCCGCCTTCACCGTGGGATCGTCCATGGTGCGCGCGAGTTGGAAGCCCAGCTTCTCGCAGAGACGCTGCATCTCGCGGTTTTCGGAAAGAATATCCGCCGTGATTCGCCTCAGCTTTTCATGACGGGCGATTTCGATCAGGCGCCGCAGCAGTTCAGCCCCGAGCCCGCGGCGCTGACAGCAATCACTGATCAGCAGCGCGAACTCCGCTTCGTTGGCGTTGTGAGTTTTGGTCATCCGGCCTACGCCGAGGATCTCGTGCCCTCCGGTCGCGGGGTCCTCTCGGTCCACCACTAAAGCCATCTCGTGATCATAATCGATGAAGCAGATGCGAGTGAGGCGATCGTGCTCCACGCGCTGGCTGAGATTCAGCACGTGGAAGTAGCGCATGTAGACGCTGCGCTCGGAGAGCGTCTGGTGGAACTTCACCATCTGCGGCTCATCCTCCGGCCGGATCGGCCGAATGGTCACCGCCGTGCCGTCCTTCATCGTGAACCTGCCGACGTACTCGATCGGGTAAGGACGAATCGCGAGTCGCGGTAGTTGCTCCTCACTCACTTCCGGCCCGTGCAACACGAAGCGGGCGTCGAGGGCGATCAGCCCGTCCGACGAGGCCAGCAGCGGGTTGATGTCGATCTCCTTGATGGCCCTTTCTTCCACCACAAGCTGGCTGAACCTGACCATGAGCTGCTCGAGCGCGGCCATATCCACAGGCTTTTGCCCGCGGACGCCCTGCAAGGCACGGTAGACGAGCGTCTGCTCCATCATGCGACGCGCCAGCGTGCTGTTGAGCGGCGGCAAAGCCAGCGCCCGATCGCGGTAGACCTCCACAAGTTGGCCGCCGGAGCCGAACAGCAGCACCGGGCCGAACTGCGGGTCCAGGGTGCTGCCGAGGATCAGCTCGTAGCCGTCGCGTTTGATCATAGGCTGAATGGTGACGCCATCGAAGTTGCCCGGTCCGGCCTTGGCCAGCACGGAGGCCTCGATCTCCCGGTAGGCGCTGCGAACTGCGTCCTCGCTGGCCAGGTTCAGCTTCACCCCGCCCACATCCGTTTTATGCGTGATGGTTTGCGAGTGCAGCTTCACCACCACCGGATAACCCATGTCGCCGGCGGCGCGCACCGCCTCATCCTCCGAGGCAGCGGCGAGCGTAAGGACCGTTGGGATACCGTATGCGCGCAGGACCTGCTTGGACTCGAATTCGGTCAGCAGCGTCCGGCCAGCCTGGCGGGCGTCGCGGATGATCCCGGCGGCGACCTCCCGGCCGGATGCGAGCTCGCCACCATCGCGCACGCGAGTCGGCGTCTCATAGAGACCGTGCAGGTTGTAACTGTAACGCCACATGTAATGGAACACCTTAACCGCGGTGTCGGGATAAGGGAAGGTCGGGATGTTGGCCTGATTGAGAATCGCCTCTCCGGCGGCGACGGTGGTGCCGCCCATCCAACTGGCGATGAGCGGCTTGCCCGCCAGCTTGGCGTAGGGTTTCAGCCGCTCCGCCGTCTGGGTGGGATCCGTCATCGACTGTGGCGTCAGGATGGCTAACAGTCCGTCGCTCGACGGATCCTTGGCCACAATTTCCACCGCCTTGGCGTACCGTTCGGCGTCCGCATCGCCCAGGATATCGATGGGATTCGCGTGGCTCCAATGCGGCGGCAGGAACTTGTTCAGCGCCTCGATGGTTTCCGGCTGGAGATGGGCAAGCTCACCGCCGGTACCGGCCAGCGCGTCCGCCGCCAGCACGCCCGGGCCGCCGGCGTTGGTGAGCACGGTGAGGCGCGGACCACGCGGCCGCGGCTGTTTGGCGAGCACTTCGGCCATGTAAAAGAGGTCGGCAATGTTGTTGACGCGCAGCACGCCCGAGCGGCGGAAAGCCGCGTCAAGCACCTCGTCACTGCCGGTCAGGGCGCCGGTGTGGGAAGCGGCCGCCTTAGCCGCTGCCTCCGAGCGCCCCGCTTTGATCACGATGATGGGCTTGGTCAGCGCCACGCGACGCGCCGCGGAGAGGAACGCCCGCGGAGCGCCGATGGATTCCATGTAGATGATGATGCTACGCGTGCGGGCATCATCGCCCAGGTAGTCGATGAGGTCGCCCCAGCCCACGTCGAGCATCGAGCCGATGGAGAGGAAAGCACTGAACCCCACCATCTCGCGCAGGCTCCAGTCAAGCACGGCGGTGCACAGCGCGCCGCTCTGGCTGATGAATCCCACGCTGCCCGGCCGCGCCATGGCGCTGGCGAAAGTGGCGTTGAGGCCGCTCAGCGGGCTCATCACCCCCAGGCAGTTAGGGCCGATCACGCGCAGTCCGGTGCGGCTTGCCTGCCGCACGATTTGCGCCTCTAAATCCGCGCCCGGCGCGCCGATCTCCTTGAACCCGGCGGAGATGACAATCGCCCCTTTCAGGCCCGCATCGACGCACTCGCCGATGATTCCCGGGACGGTGGGCGCCGGCGTCACGATCACCGCCAGATCCACTTCCGCCGGTACGGCGCCGATGTTGGGATACGCTTTGATGCCCAATACGCTCGGTCGCTTGGGGTTGACGGGGAACACCGTCCCGCCGAAAGGATTGGTCACCAGATTCCACAGCAGGGTGCGTCCCACACTGTTGGGAGTCTCCGTGGCGCCAATCACCGCCACCGTCTTGGGCTCGAAAAACACGTCGAGCGAAGGCTGCCTGCCACGCAGGATATCGTGCGCCGGCTCAACTGCCGGGGGCGCGTTGGGCTTCGTGGGCTTCAACCGTATGGGTTTCTCCACCACTTCCGTGCTCATAGTGTTCTCTCCTCTGACTGTCTCCGTGCCGACCTTAGTACCGCGGTGACGGCGGCCCCGCCATCGTCACCCGCAAACGGACCAATCACCTCTTGATAGATGAAGAAGTTCAATTACGCTATCGCAATTCCAGTCTGCAGGGTTCGAAGTCGACTCGCTCATGACGCCGGTCACAGATGACTGTAACCCAGATCACATTTTCCGCTAGTTCGGCTTGACATGAGCCTCCGGGCTTGACACGTTTTAATAAAATCGCTTATCTGGGTATTCAATTGACTCCAGTACCGCAATCTATTGTGGTTCTGGAGCCTCCTGTAGACCGCAGGCTTGTCAATGCGGAGGCCCCTCATTCGGATTTGGAACCAACCACTTACGGCAGCGAACGGTGGCACCCAAGGCCATGCCCGGAGCGGCGCCGCGGCCAAGGCTGCGCCCGTCGACCAACAATACATGGGCTTACTGGAGTCATTTGTATAGCCAGAATGCCATATTCTGCCGCGTTTTGGACCGGTCTTCAAAGACGCGCTTAAGGCTCGGCAGAAGCACGGTTAGCAAGCTCTTAAATTGAGCAAGCGCTCTCCCCCTCTGCGCCCCAAACTGGCTAACAACCTTCGTTGAATCAACAGATCGGCATCTTCCTGCTCGCTACTCGCCACTCGTCACTTCGTCGAATTTGGTTGCAGCTCTGTCGCAGTATGTTATATAAGTCCTTTTGATTCAGTATGTTTTGCCTTCTTCGGTTGGGCAGTTGGCTAGCAACCATCGTCGAATCAACGGATTGGCCTCGCAATTTCGCGGTCATGCCCCGAAAACCCCGAATCCCCGAACCCCGAGCCCGCCTTCGGCAATTCCTAACCCCGAGTCTCGAATCCCGAACCTCGGCTTTACCGGTCCAAAGCGATTCTGGAGAATTATACAGTACCAAAGGATGGTTGTCAAAACGAATATTTCGCGGATCGCTAGCTCCTGCCCATGCTAGAACTCCGATTAGTGGGGAGGCCCTCGGAATGAATGATAACCTCTTTGACGGGTTTTGAGAGGTTAGGGCTCCTGGGTTCGGGAGGAAAAGAGGTCAAAGGCGCTACAAGTCCGCGCTTCGATTTACGTTGCTTTCTGAGCGCGTTGCACGAGAACAACTACATCACTAAAACATTGGCGACTAGGGAGGAAATATTTCCTTGAGTCTCTGTTTTCCGGACCGTCAAGGGCGTATCTCAGGTTAGGCAACTATACGGTCATGTGACGGCAAACGGTACTTTCCAGTGCTTATTGTGGAGCTCAGACCTGCTGGGTCTACAGTGTGCCGTTAACTAGACGAACGAATCTGTACCCGAACTCGCGCATGATTTCGAAGTAGAAGTCCGGAGCGCGCAGGTAGCGGCCCCACTTCCCCCCGCCATAGTCCCGTGCAAAACCCGCCGAGTCCTCCGCCTCGGCTTCAGCGGTTCCCTCGACCGTCTCCTCGTCGGAGGCTCGCGCCTCGTCGATCTCGATCTGGCCTTGGCCCGTCAGCTTGTGCTTGGCGAACATCCGCCAAGCCTTCCGTCCAAAGGTCGGCCTGGCGCTTCACCATAATCCGAAGTCCCTCGTTCGAAAAATCGGACCTCGTTCTCAGAATGCGGTCTCGTAGTCTCTCTGCCGCTTCCTGCCGCTGTTCCTCGCCGTCTCGCTCGCCGAGAATCTCTGCCAAAGGTCGCCTCACCTGAACGAAGCGAACCAGATTAGATAGTCAAGAGCCTTTTGAGCCGTGTCGGCGGCCTTGGGTAGCTTCAGTTCGGGCAGGGAGTGACGTGCCCGAATCGCGAGGTAAAACAAGATGCGGTTGCTGAGGACGTAAGCCATGCTTCGCGCCGCCCAGTCAATGGCTTCCCACCAGGACTTGCTGTCGTTGCGGTCGAAAATCCACTGCTGCTCCCTCGCCATCCAAAGTTCGCAGCCGCGTGTCGAAGGCTTTGTCTTCGTCAGCCTTCACGGACAAGTGGTCCCGCAGTTCGCGCACAGGACCTAACGGTCCGGCGAGATGGCTTTCCAGAACGTTGACATAGAACTCCGATGGCGGGAGACCATAGTCTCTCTTACGCCCCAACCAGATGTCGGCGAACTCGGCGTAAAACCGGGGAAGGAATTCATCTTGCAGCTTCGCTCTCACCGCCGGGCGCGTGACGTCCTCCGGCCTGTTGAGTTCGAGATGGAGCCTCCACTCACCGATGCACTTCTCGTGCAGCGACTCAACGTCCCACAGTTTCCTGTCGAACAAGGCTAGATGCTCAACGTTCCACGTGAAGAAGTAGTGGCAGTTCTCCCGAGTCGCCTTGGTAAACGCGTCCTGGACCAGCGACGGATCGAAAGGCGAGCGACCCTGCTGTGTACCCGGTAACTTTACTTCTCCGCAGAGGGCCAGCTTTCCCCGCCCACCGGGCTTCCGCTCGTACACACGGAAGTCCTGACGCTGCAGGCTGCCACGCCCGAAGGACTCTATCTCCGAGGAGTGGAAAGGGAGCTCGGATCGAGTCTCAAAGATTTTGTCTGACCATTTGGAGTCGTAGAAATAGCGCTTGAGCTGCTCGACCACAGCCTTATTCGGAGCCGCATCCTTGTTGGGTGAGAGCGTGCCCGGAACCTTGTATTCGACGATGACGCTGCCGTAGACAGAGTCCCGCCGGCCAGTAGCGATGGTAACGTTGTGATGCTCTTCCAGGGGATTGAGTTTGGCGCGACGCGCGAACTGCTTGAGCGCCCCCGCTACCTCAAATTGCAGGTCCGTCTCCGACTTTGCCCAGTCGGCCGCGCGCTGAATCTGATCGGCCAGCGTGAATGGCGCTGTGGCTGACAATCTCATCCAGCGATTCCGGCTTCGGGTGGCTAGTCGGCGTTCCCCCATTGATTTTCCCCTCTGCCCGCTAGGACGTTGGCGCCAGCGTCGGTCAACGTGCCGATTATACTACGCAACAGGAGCGAGCGCGCGGGAGCGCTTCTTCCTCTGGATGGCCCGGGAGCGACCCCGATGTCACGCATTCCCCCAAGCGGTATAACGGTCGGAGTGAATCAGCTCGCCGGCCAGCAACCAACGCGGTAATTCGGGAGTGGAGGTTCCAGATTCAAGATCAGAGCACCGGAAAAGGCTTTTGGCTGGGGATCGCCCGATTTCGCAAGCGCACGTGCGCCACCGCCCCGCCACCTTGACCGTAACGCGAAACCGTGCCAGAAAATCGGTTTTGTGGCAATGTGCTAGAATACGTTCATCAGGATCGGAGTGTGCTATGACGGAAGAAGTCCGAGTTCGGGTGAGCCAGAATGGTCGCGTGGTTATCCCAGCTTCCTTCCGCAGGACGTTGGGCATCCAGGTGGGGGATGAAGTCCTGCTGCGGATCCGAGACGATGAACTGCGGATCACCACCCAGCAGCGGCGCATCCAACGCGCGCAGCGCCGCGCCCGACGCTACCTGAGCCCCGGCGCGTCCCTGGTGGATGAGTTGCTGGCGGAGCGGAGAGAGGCGGCCAAGAATGAATAGGATCATCCTGGACGACTCTGCCATCCTGGCGGTGATTCATCAGGAGCCGGGATATGAAAGACTCACCCCCGATTTGCTCGGCCGGGCAGTGGCCAGCGCCGTCAATCTGGCGGAGGTCCAGGGAAAGCTCGTGAGCCGCGGATGGATGTCCGATGAAGCATGGGAAGACGCCACCAGCCCGATCCAAGAGGTGGTGCCTTTCAACCAGGAGCAGGCCAGGGTTGCCGGCGATCTGATTGCTGAGACCCGGCAGCTTGGCCTCTCGCTGGGGGACCGCGCCTGCCTCGCGCTCGGAATCGGGCTCAAAGGCCCGATTTACACGTGCCAAAAGGCGTGGAAAAGCCTTCGACTCGGTGTTCCCATCCACGTCCTACGTTAAACTTGACCGGGAATCGCTTCCCGCGACACGACTTTGTACCACCCATTTCCCCAAGCCGTATGACGGCCGGCGTGAATCAGCTCGCCGGCCAGCAACCAGCGAAGCAAGTCGAGATTGGAGATTGGAGATTCGACATTATTCGACATTTGAAACCCGGAATTCGTAAGTGCATTGGCCGACGAAGCCGGAAAGTTCGTGACGCTGGCGGGTCTTGGACGAACGGCGCGAGCGCTCGACCCAATGGCCCTCGGCAGGGATGGTACGGACCTGTTCGGCGCGTCGACCCAGTCCTTTGAAGTCGGCGTCGATGGGGCCGGATCCGTAGTAAGGTGGAGAGAGCGTTGAGCCGGTCGCGCACGCGCTTGAAAAGATGATGGAACTCGGGCCGGCGGACGATCTCTTCCCCGAACTTGAGGCTGGTGGGAGTGAGGAAGACAGTCAAGAGTCGAGAGACGAAAGTCGAAAGCTGCGCTAGGCGGGCGCCCACGTAGTTGGCGAGAGTGAGGCTGGGCGGGGTGTGGAAGAGTTCGTCGGGGCGCTGTAAACCATAGAAGACAGACAGATCCATCGCTTCGCTCAGGATGACAGTAGGGGAGGGGGCGCTGGCGGGCGGCGAGGGCTCGAAAACAGCTTTATAAGGACAGGCTTCACCGAGGGGGCAATGCCGGGCGTCGCGACACTCCGGGATACAAACGAGGCGGCGAAACGCGCTGCCGAAGGCTCCGCGCAGGGTGTTGCCCTTGTTCTCCGCCGGCAGCCGCAACGCCTGCCGCGGCACTCGAGCCGTCACCAAACGGCCCGGCCGAGTACTTTATCGGGTGGGCGCGATCGTTGGCTTCACCCTGCGTTTCGCCATAACCGCTGCGCCCTTCGGGCTCCCAAGGCTTCGCTTTGGGGCGAGGCCGACGACCCTAGAGAAAGAAGAAACACAAAAAAGGGCACTGCTAATCAGACAAGAAAGGGACATTCTTAATGAAAGTTGACACGTGCCGGCGCCCCGGCGCCGCGGTTGACAATGGGAAGTCCTCGTGGTAAATTGGAATATACTGTGGAAATCTCGTCGGTGCACGCTAACTCCGGTTGAGCGGATTTGCCCTCTCTGGGGCAGGATACTCTTGACATCGGATCGCACTACAGATTACCATGGGTCTCTCGACAAGAAGTCTCGGGCGGCGTAACCCTGCGATGAAGACCAGGGTGATGACCGTCTCTAGTGCTGTAGTGCCCTCCCGGCGCTCAGGAAGGTTACTCGACTCTTCAGAGTTTCAGTATGCTTCCTCAGGCTTGCCCCCGAGGGGTGACTTGCAGAAGCGAGTTCTGTAAGCCAGAGGGCGGAGCTATAACTGCAGCTTCTAAGCGTGGGGGCAGCACCAGCAACGCGTCGCGCCGGTCGCAGCGTTTTCTATGCTGAGTTGCATCAATGATGGACTGGCCGCAAGCCGTAGGGCATCCCGCCGGGGGGCGGTTCACTGTACCAGCGGTTGCAGTTTCAAGGTGGCCCTTTGGAGAATAGGGGAGTGATGCCAATGACAGACGAGTTTGGGAAATCGACCATAGCGCTGCAACAGGTCCGCGACTCATCGAGGCCCGTTCAGCCGTTGATCAACGTTACTTCAGTCTCGGAGTTTGAACACCCCTCTGCTCTGCGCGCCCTCGAAGCGTTGCGTAAACGCTGGTGGGAAATCGCCGCGGTGGCCATAGCTGTCCTGGTTAGTGCCACCATTTACTCGTTCAAGGCGGAGCCGGTGTACGAGGCAACGGCCCGGCTGGACATCGAGGCTGAAACACCAATGCTCCTGTCGGCGGACAGCATCTATCGCAACATGCCCACCGAGGCCGACGAGACCTTTCTCTTGACGCAGACCCAAGTGCTGACGAGCGACAACTTGGCTTGGCAAACGATCGAGCAACTGAAGCTTGCGGATAATCCCAGTTTTGTCAAGCAGGGCAAAAAGCAACCGAAAGGGTCGGAGGATTCCCCCGACGTTCGCGGACGTTTGGTGAAAGTGTTCAGCGCCAATCTTGACGTCAG
>Ga0335081_10016729_pt1 | contig 11881 bp, 7 predicted proteins | sample Lox_Sample_35_FD_206713 | JGI IMG/M metagenome (GOLD analysis project Ga0335081, IMG submission 206713) | Soil microbial communities from Loxahatchee National Wildlife Refuge, Florida, United States - Lox_Sample_3.5 | ecosystem: Environmental > Terrestrial > Soil > Wetlands | place: USA: Florida... | reverse complement strand
AGGCGATGTCGCCGCTCCAGATAAAAGCCGCGCCGGTGGCGTAGGTCATGCCGTTGTAGTCCATCACGTAAGCATTGCCGCCGAAGTGCGGCTCTTTTTCGAGGAGGAGGAAATCGTGGTCGCGCAGAAGATAGCCTGTGGTGAGACCGCTGATGCCTCCGCCGACGATGACGTAGTCGTGCTTCGCCGAGACGGGAGGCAGGGTGAACTTATGATCGTCACGCACCTGATGGCAGATGGTGTTGTTCTCGCCGTCGACCGCTGGTGGCGAAGTTTCAGCGGAGAGCAATGACAGATCAATCGGACAACCCGCGGCAATCGATCCCGCTACGACGTACTTAATGAAGTCTCTACGGTTGGGGCTCATCTCAGTCTCCTTGGGCCGGCGCTTCCATCAGGTCGGCGGCAATTTCAGTGGCTGCTTCTGCCTGGGTTCGCAGGCGATACCAAATCACAATCGCAATCAGGGAAAAAACAAAAATGATGCTGGATATGGCGTTAATTTCCGGGGTGATGCCGCGCCGCAAACGTCCCCAGATCTCGAGCGGCAGGGTATTGTCGCGGCCGATGAGGAAGAAGCTGACGGCGATCTCATCCATCGAGAGAGTAAAAATGAGTAGCGCTGCGCCGATGATCGACAGGCGCAGGTTAGGAATCGTTACTCGCCAGAAGGTTTGCCAGTAATTTGCTCCCAGATCGAGTGAAGCTTCTTCCTGGGCGCGATCGAGCTTCTGCAGACCGGCGAAGACCTCAGTGGTGGCGACGGAAATCAGAGCTGTGCCATGGCCGAGGATGATGGTGGTCAGGCTCAGCTTGAGGTCGGCTTCACGAAACAACATTAGTAAGGACAGGCCGGTGATGATGCCGGGAAGAATGAGGGGGAGCAAAACCAGCCTGCGAAAAAGCGCTTTGCCGGGCAAGTTGGCGCGATCCAAGGCCAGCGCTGCCGGAATGCCGAAGGCTAGCGAGATCGCCATGGCTGCAAACGCGACCAGGAGGCTGTTCAACACTGACGTCCACATGGCATCGTCGGCAAACAACATGCGATACCAGTCAAGTGTGAGGTTGTGGGGCGGAAATCCGCCGACGCCTGATCCGTTGAACGAGTAGACAATGAGCGTGACGATCGGCAGATAGAGGAAACTGAAAACTGCAATTGCATGCCAGGGCAGCCAGCGGGAAGTGCGTTCCGGGTTCATCGGAAGCTCCATTTCTTCTCCAGATTTTCCGAGACAAAAAGCAGAGCCAGCACCAGCAGCAACATGCATAGCGAGATCGCCGCACCCAAGGGCCAGTTGTAGGCTGCGCCGAAGAGGCTGACGACGATGTTCGAGATCATGATGCCGCTGGGCCCGCCGAGCAGCAATGGCGCGAGAAAATCGCCGAGGCTGAGAACGAAGGCAAAGGTCGCACCCGCCAGCACGCCGGGAATCGACAGAGGGAAGATCACGCGCCAGAAAGTTTGCAGTGGAGACGCACCGAGATCGTGTGAGGCTTCCACCAGGTTCCGTGGAATGTGCTCGAGCGAAGCGTAGATCGGCAGAAATGTGAAAGGTGTGTAGATGTGAGTGAGAGTCAGAACGACGGCGAAGGGGCTGTAAAGTAGAAATTCCAGGGGGTGTTTTGTGACGTGAACGTACTGCAGAAGCGTGTTGAGCACGCCATCGCTGCCCAGAATCGTCTTCCAGGCATAGGCACGCACCAGGTAGCTGACCCACAGAGGGATGATCACGAGTTGATAGAAGAGGTCTTTTCTCGGGCCGGCGTGGAACGACAGATAATAGGCCAACGGATACCCGAGCAGCAGCGAAAAGATCATTACGCGGGCTGCGATCCACATAGAGCGGAGAAGGGTTTGCCAGTAAACATCAACCGTCAGCAGTTCGCGATAGTTGTCCAGCGACCAGGAATGAACAATCGTCTGCGCTGGGGAGACTGACCAGAAGCTGTAGCAGAAGAGCAGCGCATACGGCACCAGCAGAAACCCGGCGACCCACAGCAGAGGAGGAACGCTGATGGCGGCTCGGTAGGCGCGCGAAAACATCAGATGCGCTCCTCCGATTCGCGAACCGGGACTGCATCTTCGGGAGAAAATTCCAGGGCCAGATCGCCTTGCCAGCTGTCTTGCGCGGCAGTTCGCACCGTGAGGTTCAATCCGTCAGCGCACTCGACCTGCAGCAGCTCGGTAGAACCATGAAAGGCCTGGTGGCGAATACGTCCGCGCAATCGCACCGCACCGGCGGCAGATGAGCTGGCGATGTGGATGCTTTCAGGTCGCAGAGAAAATAGCGCCCAGCCTTCCGGAAGCTTGACCGGCCAGGCCATCGATCCGCAGTGCGCTATGCCCGCATTGACCTGAGCTCTTAGAAGATTGGTGTGGCCGATGAACTGGGCGGTGTAGGCGGTCGCGGGGCGGCTATAGATTTCACGCGGAGAGGCGATCTGCTCCAGTTCCCCCATGCGCAAGAGCGCGATGCGGTCCGACATCACCATGGCTTCTTCCTGGTCGTGGGTGACGAAGACGAACGCAATGCCGACTTCACGTTGTAACGACTTCAGTTCGACCTGCATCTGGCGGCGAAGATTGGCGTCCAGCGCAGAAAGAGGTTCGTCGAGCAAAAGCAGGCGCGGACGATTGACCAGGGCGCGCGCCAGCGCGATGCGCTGCTGCTGCCCGCCACTGATTTTTGCTGGCTTGGCATTGGCATAAGTGGTCATTTTGACCATGGCCAGCGCATCTTGGACCCTGGTTGCAATTTCGTTCTTGGGAAGTTTGGCGACGCGAAGTCCGTAACCAACGTTCTCCCCGACTGTCAAATGCGGAAACAAGGCGTAGTGCTGAAAGACAGTGTTTACGCGGCGACTGTATGGAGGAAGCACATCGAGCCGTTCGCCTCCCATCCAAACTTCGCCGGAACTGGCACTCTCAAAGCCGGCAATGATTCGTAATAGAGTTGTTTTGCCCGAACCGCTTTCTCCAAGGATGGTGAGGAACTCGCCTTCCGCGATTTCGAGAGAAATATCGCGCAGCACAGGGTTCTTGCCGAAGGATTTGGCGACGTTGCGGATGGAGAGCAGAGTGCCGTGTCCAGTTGTGCTTTGCGGCGCGGGTTGAACTTGGATCGCCATTATTTTCGATCGTGCATTTTCTCGCGAACGCAGGGTGCTTTGCGACAGCCCTCAGAAAAGCGGCCTTACTGTGCCGCTTTTACTTCGTTCCAGATTTCGTTGTACTTGGCGCGGCGGGGAACGTTTTGCCAGAAGTAAATGTGCTTCTGGTAATTGTCCACGTCGTCGAGATGCAAGCCCTTGATCTGATCCGGAGTCATGAACTGCGCTGCCTGCGGATTGGCTGGCGTGTATCCGGTCACGTCGGTCACTTTTTTCTGCGTCTCTGCCTCGATCATGTATTCGAGAAATTTGTATGCCAGGTCTTTGTTGTCGCTGCCGGCGGTAATCATCAAGTGATCGATCCAGCCGGTGGTGTTTTCTTTGGGAATTGTCTCGCCGACGGGGACATTGAGTTTGCGCAGTTGATTGGTCATGAGTGGCCAGCCCATGGCCGCGACCACTTCGTGGTTTTGAAAAAGATTGGTAAGTTCTCCGCCGGTGGACCACATTTTGCGCATGTTCGGCTTGAGTTCCAGCAGTTTTTTCTTGACGGCTTCCAGCTGCTCATCGGTGAGATTGTAGAGCCGGCTGGGGTCGGGCTTATCGAAGCCGAGCACTTGCGCCGCCATGTAAACCGTGGAAAGATCGTCCCAGACGGAAATCTTGCCACGGTACTTGGGATCCCAAAATACGTTCCAGCTGTCCGGCGGCTGGGAAAATGCCGTGGTGTCATAGATGAGCGGGTCGGGACCCCACATGAATGGCACGCCAAATACCTGACCTTTTAGTCGCACCAGAGGCAGGGAGGTCAGCTGAGGGGAAAGCTGGCCGTAGCCGGGAAGCATGCCTAAATCGAGTGGAGCAGCAAGACCGCCAGTCGCGATGGAAGTGGCGACGTCGCTCGACGGCGAGATGACGTCATAAGTCCCGGCGCTGCCGCCGCGCAGCTTTGCGACCAATTCGTCGCTTGATCCCATGTAGGAAGCGGAAACCTTGCAGTGGTTCGTCTCTTCAAAAGCGTGAACAAAAGAAGGATCGGCATAGCCTTCCCAAACGAGGAGGTTGAGCGTCGGAGTTTTCTTCGAGCAGGCGCTCAACAAACTCAGCAGCACCACGCCTAATAAAGCTACGAATCTTCGGATCATCAGTGTGGCTCCGTAACAGATTTCGTACTCCAATTCGGCGACTGATAGACAACCTTTCCACCAACCACGGTCAGAAGCACTTCCGTCTTGGAAATGTCACGCGGTGAAACCTCGAACAGGCTCTGGGAGAGCACAATCAGGTCCGCCAACTTGCCAGGCTGCAGCGAGCCTTCCGACCTTTCGCGATGTCCAGCAAATGCCGCGTCGAGCGTGTAGCCGCGGATGGCTTCCGCCAGAGTAAGACGCTGCTCGGGCAACCAGCCGCCCTTGGGTTCGCCATCGGTTGTCTGACGAGTCACGGCGTTCTGTATGCCCGACCAGGGGTTCATGGTCACGATCGGCCAATCGCTACCGAATGCGAGCACGCCTCCGCCATTTTTCACAGTGCGCCACGCCCACCCTCTTTCTGCGCGTTCAAGCCCCAGATTCTTAGCCCAGACTTTGAGGACGTCATCGTCGGGATACGCGTGCAGGGGTTGAAAGCTGGCAATCACCCCAAGCTGGCCGAATCGCGGCAGGTCGGTTGCCGCAGCGTCTTCAATGTGCTCGATACGATGGCGCGCCTCTGTGGTGTGGTTAATGCGCTGCGCGCTTTCATATCCATCAAGCGCGAGACGAATGGCACGATCTCCGATGGCGTGGGTGAAAATCTGGATGCCATTGCGGTCAAGTTCGGTGACCGCGCGCTGGTATTGTTCCGGTTCCCAGAGCAGATGGCCCGACTGCGTGTCATCCGCGTAAGGCGCGAGCATCGCGGCCGTACGGGTTTCGATGACCCCATCCAGAAAGAACTTAGCCTTACCGGCCGAGAGCCAGTCATCATGGTAGCGGCTGCGAGCAGCAAGGATAGACTTGACCTCCGAGTCGGTCAATGCCGGCGGGGCAATTCGCAATGCGATGTCGAAGCGTAGGGTGAGTTTCCCTTGTTCGCGTAGTTCGTTGTAAATGTCCAGGGAGTGGAAGTCGCCGCCACGCATGCTGACGCCGTCGGGACTGATGACACGAACCAATCCGAATCGATTTGCCTGCTGCATTCCTCGCAACAGGGCTGCGATGATCTGGTCATGGCTGGGCAGTGGGATTGCCCGGCGCATCAGATCGTCAGCTTCGTCTTCTTTAATAGCGCCGGTCGGCTCGCCAGTCGCGGGGTCGCGAACGATGGTTCCGCCCGGTGGGTTGACTGTGGCTTTGGAGATTCCGGCTGCTTGCAGCGCTTTGCTGTTTGCCCACCAGGTGTGTCCGTCGAAACTTTCGAGGTAGACAGGACGGTCGGGAACAACTGCATCGAGTTGCTGCCTGTTCGGAAGGCTGCCGGGCGGGAACACGGTGTAGGCCCAACCTCGGCCCAAGATCCATATGAGCTCGGGATGGGCAGCGGCGTATGTCCTTACGCGCTCTTGCATTTCAGCGACCGTAGTGGCTCCTTCAAGGTCCACCTGCATGAGACTTAGAGAACCGTCCAGGAAGTGGTTGTGGCAGTCGGTGAATCCCGGGAGAACGAGACGCTGGGCGGCGTCAATCGTCTTGGTGTGAGGTCCGCTCAGGCGGGCGATCTCGTTCTCGCTTCCAACTGCGACAATCTTGCCGTCTCGAATGGCAAGGGCCTGAGCCCACGGCTGATGAGAATTCACGGTGTAGATTCGGGCATTCACCAAGACCGTGTCGGCTGGGGAATCGGATAAAGCGGACGCCGGAAATCCGCAAAGCAAGAGCGCTAAGGCGCTGCACAAAATGCGAGTGTGTATCCTCACCAAACGCGAATCCTTTCCCTAGAACGTCGGTGGCGTATTTACCCACAGCACCCAAGCTTCGCTCCGGCCCGGGTTCAACCAGCGGTGCGGCATGGCGCTCTCGAAATAGAAGCTGTCGCCAGCTTTTAGCTGGTACTCTTCGCTCTGCACGGAAATGTGCAAGCTGCCGCGCAGGACGTAAAGAAATTCCTCCCCCTCGTGGGTGTAAGACTCGCCACTGCCGGACTTCGGCGAGATGCGAAACAGATGCGGCTCCATGACCGTATTTCCCCAGGCCAGCAGTTCCATGCGGACTCCAGGGCCGGCCTCGAGAACTTTGCGCTTGTTCGGCGAGACCACGCGGCTGTTGGATTCGGCCACGTCGAAGAAGTCCAAAATGTTGGTTTTGTAAAATCGCGCCAGCTTGCGCAGTGTGCTTACGGAGGCGCTCATCTGCGAACGCTCGAGGGCACTGAGAAATCCTACTGAAATGCCGATCGCCTTGGCGACTTGTGCCAAGGAAGCGCCGCGTTGCAAGCGCAAACTGCGCAGATGGCTGCCTACCGAAGCTTGGCGATCAGGACGCGAGCGCACGAGTCCCTCGCGCTTTAACAGTTGCACGATCGCAGGCGCATTCAAGCCACGAACCTTGCGCAGGAAGCGCGCCCGCTTGAGCACCTTCACATCCTCGGGAGTGTAAAGGCGGTACTTGCTGTCACTGCGCTGAGGGCGCGACAGTCCTAATCTTTCCCAGGAGCGGATCACGGAAGGAGAGACGCCTGCCATGCGTGCCACATCGCCGATTTTCAAGTAGGGTTTGGCGTCGGCGAGTTTCATGGCGTGAACGCGTGACTGACCGCATGAATCGCGGTCATTTCAGGGGCCGATTTTTCGCTTGACACCGTGATCGGCTTTCTCTAACCTTGCGCGATTATAGCAAGGTTTGTTTTTCCCGCAAGCGGCTATGAAGAAATCATTTCCGTGGCAGCGGAGAGGAGCCCCGATGCATCCGTCTGTGATGTCTCGCCTGTTGGTGTTGGGTTTGATCGCACTGATTTCCGTTCCTGGATTTGCGCAGGGAACCGGAGGCCGGATTCTTGGCAGGGTGGCCGATCCCAGCGGCGCCGTGCTGGCCAACGTAAAGGTCTCGCTGGTCAATGACGCGACGGGTGTGAACCGCGACACCACGACCAACGAAAACGGAGACTACACGTTCGTCGAAGTTCCGGTCGGATCGTACAGTCTTAACTTCGACCTCGCCGGATTTAAGAAGACTGTCCGCCACGACGTTGTGTTGCAGGTGAATGCGGTTGTGACACTGAATATGGTCATGCAGTTGGGCCAGGTGCAGGAAGTGGTAGACGTCACTTCCGAGGCGCCGCTGATTGAAACTACCAGCACGCAACTCGGCGCCGTCGTGGATGATCGCTCGGTAACGCAACTTCCGCTCAATGCCCGCGACACCTATCAATTCCTTCAACTGCAGCCCGGTGTGATGTCGACTGTCGGTTCGAGCAATACGACGATCTACGGCAGCGATCAAGCGGGTGCGGTATCAGTAAACGGCGGGCGCGGACGCTCGAACAATTTCAGCGTCAACGGCGGAGATGCCAACGACCAGTTCGTCAACCTGCCGACGGTGCAGCCCTCCCCCGATAGCATTCAAGAATTTCGCGTTCTGACAAACACGTTTGACGCCGAGTATGGAAGAAACTCGGGCTCAGTTGTCAACGTGGTGACGAAATCCGGCACCAACGACTGGCACGGCAATGTCTATGAATTCTTTCGCAATACGGTTCTGAATTCGCGTAATTACTTCGACCCCACTACGCCGCAGTTCAATCAAAACCAGTTTGGCGGAACCTTTGGCGGGCCGATCAAAAAAGATCGCACCTTCTTTTTTGCATCTTATGAAGGCCGCAGAATCCGGCAGGGAATTACTTCTCCGCAAGTGACTTTGCCAAGCGCGCAAGAACTGCCCACCGCAAACCATCCGTTCGCGGATTTCTCCGACACCAACGGCTTTGACGGGACGCTCGCGAATTCCAGCATTCTTGCGAACAGGCCCGGGTGTCAGGCGGCGATCAGCGCCGGTGGCGGCGCGGCATTGGCGGATGGAGTCGCGTATGCGGATATTTTCCCCAATAGCGTGATTCCGCTGGCATGCATGGATGCGACCTCGGTCGACCTGCTACAGTTTGTACCCGGTTCTTCGGTGACGATCCCGGTGCAGCCTGATCGTGAAGATCAGGGTACTTTTCGCTTCGACCATCGCATCAACGACAAGCAAAACCTGAGTGTCTATTACTACATCACCGACCGCCATGTGCTGCAGCCGTTCGCGAATTTCCAGCTGGCGGGAGCTGATGTGCCGGGTTTTGGTGCGGTTATCAATGAGCGCTTCCAGCAGTGGAACATCAGCCATACCTGGACACTGACCAGCAATACGGTCAATGAATTCCGTTTTAACTTCAATCGCGAAGCACAGAGAACTTTCCAGCATCCGCAGCGCACCAGCCTGGTGCAGGACGCGTGTCCGCCAGCCCCGACGTGGTTGACGAATGTGACAGGGCCAGTGCCATGCTTCTCCGATGGCACGTCGGCCAACAGCCTCGGAATTCACCCCGGCCTGGGGCCTCAGCGTGAAGGTCTGCCCTTTATCCAGATTTCGGGTGGTTTTGCTCTCGGTAACAACGCGGAAGGTGAACTTCCGCAGGTAGGGAACTCGTTCCAGTGGTCTGACACCTTGACCAAGGTTTCCGGCAACCACACCTTCAAGTTTGGTGGGGACGTGCGGCGCCAGCGCTTCGATCAGACCTTGTACTTCAACGTCAGCGGCGAATACTTCTACTTTGGCGGAGGCCCGAACGATCCCGCGGCAGACAACGGAAACCTGTATCCGAATTTCTTGTTAGGCTTGCCCGACCAATACGGACAGGGCTCGGCACAAACAGAAAACGTCCGCAGTACGTCGCTTTACTTGTTTGCGCAGGACAGCTGGAAGATCAAACCGAACCTCACATTGAATTATGGTCTGCGTTGGGAATTCAACACGCCGATTGCTGATATTGGTCATCGCGTGCAGACATTTCGGCCTGGCCGGGTCAGCTCGATTTATCCTTGCTTGAATACGGTGGACACTGATTGCACTTCACAAAATCCTGTCGGCCTTGTTGTACCTGGCGATACCGGTGTTCCCGCTGGTCTGACGCAAACCTATTCCAAAGCGTTTGCCCCACGTATCGGCATCGCCTGGAGTCCGGGGACGACGGGCAAGACCAGCATTCGAGCCGGTTGGGGGCTTTTCTACAATCCAATTGAACAGCTGGTGCTCGAACAGTTCAGCGCTGAACCACCATTCGGCGGCAGCATTATTCTCAGCAATACGCAATTCAATACCCCGTTTCTTGGTCAGGATGGAACCGTCTTTCCCAATGTGTTCAACGGAATTATTACTCCGAAGCCAGGAACTCCCATTAATTGGGGCCTGTATGAGCCCATCCTGCTGTTTGGCCAGTTCCAACCACATATGCGGACCCAATATTCGGCGCAGTACAACCTGACGATCCAGCGCGAGCTAACGCGCGATATGAAATTGCAGGTTGGATACGTCGGATCGCAGGGACATCGGTTGCTGGCGACGCATGACGTTAACTTCGGGAATGCCCAAAGTTGTGTCGATTTGAACAACATTTCAATTGCGGCGAATGACCCCAATCTGGCTTGCGGCCAGTTCTTCGCGGACAGTTCCTTCAACATTGCGGCGGGAGAAATTCCGGCAGGGATGACCCTGCACATGCCATACGGGCCGCAGGCGACCGTCACCGGTCCGAATCCGACGCCGATCACTTTGGTTGGCTTGCGTCCAAATTCCTCGCCGCTATGCAATCCGTTCACAGCTGTCGGTTGCCCGGCCACGGGAGTGCCGGTTTTCTCCAGCATCTTTGCGCAAGACACGATTGCCAACTCGGCTTATAACTCACTGCAGGTGTCGCTGGACCGGCGCTTCTCGCACGGTTTCCAGGTGACAGCGGCTTACACCTACAGCAAATCGATCGACCAGGCGTCGAGCTTTGAAGGCATCCTCAATCCGATCGATCCAGCGCGCAGCCGGGCATTGTCCTTGTTCGACGCGCGACATCGCATTGTGGTCAGCTACTACTGGGTGATTCCGACACCAAAATACGATGGAGCCAAAGGCAAGCTCCTTGATGGATGGGCGCTCTCCGGAATTACTACATTCCAGACCGGTTTCCCGATCCGCATCACTTCCGATGCTGATAACGAGTTGATGGACAGCTTCGACTTCGAACTGCCGGGAGAGCCGGATCAGTTGAAGCCCTTCCGTACACAGCATCCGCAGAGCAACAACAACTACTTCTTTGATCCAACGACCTTTACGGAAGATCCGAGTGTCGTGTTTGGGCGGATTGGCAACGCTCCTCGCACCATCTGCTGCGGCCCGCACATCAGCAATACGGATTTCGCGGTGTTGAAGACGATCCCGTGGGGAGACAATAAACGCTTCGAGTTCCGCGCCGAGCTGTTCAACATTTTCAACCATACGCAGTTTTTCAACCCGGACGGCAACAGCAGCGACGGGACGCAGTTTGGACAGGTTACGCAGGCGCGCGACCCGAGGGAAGTGCAATTTGCGCTAAAATTTTATTTCTAGCCCGAAATCCCGGCGGTTTCGGCCGCCGGGCACATTCTAATAGCCGCTTCGCAGTGGCTTGAGCACCCTTGGAGACCCGATGTACCCCGAATTGCAACAAGAAATTTCTACCTTCGAGCGACGTACGCCCAAATCCGCCGAATCGCATAAACGCAACCTGAAGCGCATTCCCCTGGGCGTGGCCAGCAATTACCGCGCTTATGATCCCTATCCGATCTTCGTGAAGGAGGGAAGCGGCTCGCATTTTCGCGATCTCGATGGCAACGACTATATCGACCACAACTTGTGCTTCGGCGCATTGATGGCGGGACATTGTCATCCGGCAGTGATGAAGGCGGTACAGGCGCGCTTGAGTACCGGAACCATGTTCGGCATGCCGCACGATATGGAGTGGCAACTCGCGGAAGAGATTGCCCAGCGTTTTCCGGTAGAGATGGTGCGCTTCGGATCGAGCGGTACTGAAGCGACAATGCACGCGTGCCGTTTGGCGCGAGCTGCAACCGGCCGTGACAAGATCTTGAAGTTCGAAGGCGGATACCACGGTTTGCATGACGCGGCTCTTGTCAGCGTTAAGCCACATGCCCCGGAATTTGGAGACGTGCACAATCCGATTTCGGTTCCTGGCGGATTGGGCGTACCCAAAGCGAGTATCGCCAACGTCCCGGTTGCCACTTTCAACGATCTGGATACGGTCGAGCGACGATTCAAGGAGAATCCCGGCGAGATCGCGGCCATCATTCTCGAGCCCATCATGATGAACGTGGGTCTGTGTATGCCGCAACCCGGGTTCCTGAAGGGCTTGCGGGAGATCGCCACGAAGAATGGTTCGTTGCTGATCTTTGACGAGGTCAAGACCGGCGCGAAACTCGGATGGGGTGGCGCATCAGAATACTTCGGCGTGGCGCCGGACATGATTTGCCTGGCCAAGTCGATCGGCGGTGGCTTCCCGCTGGCAGCGTTCGGAACTCACAAATCAGTGATGGACCTGATTTCGCAGCACAAGGTGTTTCACGGCGGTACATACAACACAAATCCGGTATCCATGGCGGCGGGCTTGGCGACATTCCGTGAAGTGCTGACGCTGCAGAATTACGAGCACGTCGGCAAGCTCAGCAAGAAGCTAACGGCCGGATATCAAAAGACGATCGGCAAAGTCGGATTGCAGGCTTACGTCGCAAGTGCCGGCGCTAACGGCGCATTGATGCTTTATTCGAAGGAAG
>Ga0335081_10016728_pt1 | contig 11882 bp, 11 predicted proteins | sample Lox_Sample_35_FD_206713 | JGI IMG/M metagenome (GOLD analysis project Ga0335081, IMG submission 206713) | Soil microbial communities from Loxahatchee National Wildlife Refuge, Florida, United States - Lox_Sample_3.5 | ecosystem: Environmental > Terrestrial > Soil > Wetlands | place: USA... | reverse complement strand
GCTAGCTAGGATACATTGAAGGTAACACGGCCTGGAATTAGCACAGGTTGACTTGGGGGACGTACACATAGGACACGTTGAACCGTGAGAGCTCTTGAACCACTGACTCGTTAGGAGCTTAATTGATATAATGACAGTACTTTGAATAGGCAAAGTGCGTGGAACCAGTGACCGTTGGGACACTGTTTCGTTGGCAACGTTCTATCCACGGCAATGACGCCATAGCAAATCGCACACTCATTAAGATGGGCAAAATATCCCTTGACATTACTCACGAAGAGAGTCAAAGCATCCACAATCGTTCCGTTCTGCCGTAAGCCAAGGACGCTTGGTCCACCTACCTTGCAGGCAATTTTACAAGCGAGAATCCATTTGTTCCAACGATCCTGAGTTACACCAACGCGGCTGTTTCCCACAATCTCGACCTCGACAAGAGGATAGCTAGGTGGCAATCGAATCGACATTTCGTTGTTCTGGCCCTCTTCGACTTGATATTTCGTATTGATTTCCTTTGTAATCTCATTCACTCGCACTTCAACGTTCTCGTCATCGAACTCGGACTGTGAGATCGCGGTTTTGATGGCGGAGAGTTCGTCGTAAATAATTTTGTTCGAAAAGAACTTTGCCACATAACTGCGATTAGAGTGACGACGAGGGGGGGTTTCGAAACCTTTGGATCCGTTCCTGGAGTAATCGGTCTCGCAGATCAAACCATTCAGCCCGGATTGGCGCAGAGGCATAGTTGAGAGCTTGACAAAATACAAAAGCCGTATTCGCTTGGAGCTTGGTTTCCTCGTCTTCCGCTTCTCCTAAAGCTAGTTCGTCGAATGTTATTTTTGAGAGATCGACGGGTCTTTCGGTATCAAGAAATAATTCACCGACAACAGCCACCAACAGTGTCGGGATATAGGTTCCGTCCGACAGCTCTTCGAGGTATTTGGATCGAAGTCGAAATGACTGTTGGTAAGTAGTTACATAATGCAGGAATGTACACTCTCAACAAAATGATGAAATATCAAAGTCCATGCCATCAGGTAGCCTTCCAAGGTCCTCCGACGCATATTCTCTGCTGCTAGATCGTTGGTCTCGTGGAGGAATGAAGTGTCCACGATGATGGACAGAAGTTCTTCGGGCAGGCCTTGGAATTTGGCCGGTTCGCCATTCGACGCCGGCGCAAGAGCAGCATCGATCTCAAGCTGCTCTTTCGTCTTGTTGATATGCGCCAACAAAAGTTGGTATGCCGCTTCTCGGATATGTCTAGGCCCTTGACTTACGAGTGGATAAAGCTACTGTTAATAATTGAACGGTCGGATATACCTGAGATGCTTCATCTTCTGTTATCAACGAAGGCGGTATAAATTTCGACAGCCGAAGAAGCTGTGAATTACAGAGGTCCACAGGTTGACTATCCTCATCATTTTCTACAGTGAGCATGGAAGAGACGTTAGATATAACCTGCAGATGTGAGAATCAAATCGAGAACTTGCTTGAATAGAGGCGTCTTCTTTGTAGCCGAGAGTTGATCCTCCAATGCCGACGAGCCACCTTGAATAGTCGCGAATTGGCTGACCAATTTCAACGCCGTGAACTTCAGAGGCAAAAAGTCCGAGGAGCCGTTGACGCAAGACTATGAAATCAACCGAGAAGCAAGGAAGGAAGATACTACCTCCAACGAATCATTCAGCAAACTATAGGTTTTCTCCCAAAAGTCGCCTTCGGCATGTTTGATCCACGGCAACAAAGATTTCACCAAACGCAGTACCTCCGTCAAAACAACCCAGTGGAATGGTGAATCTCCAACAACATCCACCCAATTCAGCGTTGTTCGAAGGAGCATGATTTGCCGGAATTCCTTGATTCGAGCCCAAAATGAATCATCGATTTCGCACAAGATATTTAAAGTCGCCAATTTCGGGAGACCATCTTCCGTCAAAGCGGCCAACCCAGCACTCGCACCAACGCCACTTACAGAACTGACGAGGCGGTTGAGAATGAGATCTAATTCTTTCGAACCATTCAGGAGCTCTGAATATCCGCAGACTAGTGCCGGGATTAGGAAACCTGCGATTAGACGAGCGTTCCAGATTTACAGGTACGTGATCTATGGCTTTTCACTTCCTTGAGTTCGTTTGAAGCGGCATTGCCATCGAGACCAATGACTTGAGATGTGACGGGCAAAACATCACACAGAATCCTTCCAGCGTAATACCCACTAGGATCGTCATTCGCTGCAACGTTTTTCAGGTGCTGAACAAGGGCGTCGCAGATGTGCAAGGGCAACTACAAGTCAGTGTGCGGTAGTTAGGCAAGTATAACCTTGTCCACTAATTGAATACATTGGGCTTGATAATCGAGGTAGTCGATCTCCTTGACATTCGAACTTATGGTCCACAAGTCATTGGCTGCAGAGTATGCCAACTTGTCTTTTGACAACGCGGAATGAAGTAGTAAATAATGAATGACAGTGGGCAAATCGGCTTCGATTCTGGCTCCAAAAAACGACATTCCGCTAAGCAAGATTCGAAGATAGAACAGGGAAAAGCGACCACTGATAGCTACGGATGCTGACAGGCGGGTGTCAGTACGAGATTCGGCAGCGATAAACGGAAGGAACACGTGGCCGAGGCCGCTCGTCAGGGAAAGAGAGGAGTCTGGGAAGGAGAGAACGGGAAGCTGCTTCGAAACGGAGAACAGTGAAGTGAGGAACCCCTTTCTCTTGGACTCTTCCGCCCGCATTACCAACCAGTATGCAAAGTCGCCTAGTAGTTTTAACCTACCAATTAGAGATCCACTTTTACCGTACCATATACGTTTTGCCGTCAAGGTCAATATTTTGGATCTCGTTTTTGACACTTGTTAGACAATAGTGGATCAACTGAACATGTTGTCCAGACGACGATATCGCCTTTTCGAAAATCTCTCGCAACGCGGCATCGGCAGTCCTGACCTTAGTTGCATTGCCAAGTCATCGATACGTGTAGATCTTCTGCAGGAACTTCGAGATATCCCAATTGGCAAAGATATCTTCTTGCTTCAGCTCTTGACTGTTCATATCGAGCATTGATTCGCCAAGAATGAGATTCGCGTCTTTCTGGAGAACAGCACCCAATATTTCAGACCAATTTTTCAAATACAATGTCGAAAGAATGAGCAGAGCCGTGGCAGTCTGAGGGGACACAAGAATTCCTTCCATGGTCAGCATAGCTACGCGAGAGAATATTCTACCCCGTAGATTGATTAGCGATCTCAACATCTTTTCCGACCTTTCATGATCGCTGGATTTCAGAGTCATTGCAATCTCCCGCACGAGATTGATATTGATTCCATCCGCCAAAACAAAATCTTCGGGACGGAGACCAGGCTTGCGATTGTCGGATGTCGAAAGGATATGTGAAAATAATGAATTCGGATCGGTGACGCCAATCAGTCCGATGCTTGGGATGGCTTCATCGATGACGGTCTTCCAGATTTCACGAGTTTCCTTGTAACGCGTCAACAATACAACGAGAACGCCAATGAATTTCTCGGAAGAAGGCGAGTGCAGCAATTTGACGACATTCTCAGAAGACGTCAAGACCTTCAGATCTTGGAGACCGTAAGTCGTCAAATCGGACAATGTAAACGCACGGTCTTGGAGGAGAGTTGCCAAAAAGCGCATCCCGTCGATCCAGTGACCATTAGTCTCCAGAATCATGGAAAGCGCCGCTTTGGCGACTTTCTGCAATTCTATTGAAAATCGTTTCAAAGCGGATGGATTGGCTTCATGCTGACCGAAATTGCGGAACATTGATAGCACAATTTTAATCCAATTACCCGAAACCTGGGCGAATTGGACGTTGAAATCGGAAATGGTTGGAGATTCCGACATGAGATGAATGAGATATTGACATTCTGTCCCCCAAATCCGCTCGAAGCCCTTCGCATCGTTTATTCGAGTGAGGACGTAACCGAATGCAGCTCCAGGTTCTCCGACCGCCGTTCCAGTGCAGGTTAAATACTCTCGCAATTTGGGAGTGAATTCCGTTGTCCAGGCTTCCAGCCGAGAATCATCGTCTTTGATGTCTTGAATGATCTCTACGAGAATAGTGTAGGTGACTTGTTGGGCGATTGCGGCGGAGGGACGCATCTCCTTTTTGGCCCCAACGAGTAATCCTTGATTTACCCAATGCAATAACTCTGATGTTGGTGTACCGTGACTATCTATGAGTCGATTAAAGAAGACATGTACTGTCTTCCAATAGTCCGGATTTGAAGTCATGCTTCCATGGGCAAGGAACTTGACAAACGGTTTATCGAAAGGTCGACCTTCTTGATTCCAGATTTGCGGCACAACTACAATCTCAGTCAACGCACAGATTTACGTACCCGATGCTGAATTTCCGAGAAGATCTGTAAAGTCGTTGATCGTCGTGCCATCGACAGAGGACATGCCTTTCTTGATGTAATGTAAATATTCAGCTTCATGCTCTTGTGCAATATCTAATTGTCAGCCCCACGCCCCGGATATTCGTGCCTGGGACACTCTTTGCAAAAGATGAAAGCATTTTGTAGAATGAACGCTGAACAAATGGATCCTTGATGGCAAACAACTTTTTCAATAACGCCGGTTTCATAAACTCCCTCAACTCACTCTTCGAATCACCATGCAATGCAAACATCTCTATCCCCAATAAGCATGTACCGGAAAGGGCCGTGAGTACCATTCAAATTGGCTAGAGTAGAAAGACACATGCCAATAACCAGCGCAAATCGTGACTCCATATCCTCAGCAGACATATACCGCTCATCACCTAACCTATCAGCCCCTCAGCCTGGACGGCACATGCTTATCGTCTTCGCACTGTCGTTATTAAGAACCTGCGAGATAAACCGCAACACATCCTCACCGTACTTCTCCCTCACAATTTCCCTCTTCTTCTCCGTGTCGAAAATCCCCACAAGCGACTCCTGCGCTGCCCTGGAAACCTGTCGATCCGAATCATAAAGCGCTATCCACCAAGGTCCAACACACGCCTTTAAATGTTTCGACAATCGACGTCCGGCCAAACGACATAGAACCGTATGTGCGGCGTGTGCGCGAAGGCGAACTTGTCGATCGAAGTCCGTTACCAGCGGCGCATAAAGCGTGATCTACCGTCAACCCATTGAAAGGCGGGAAGAGGGCGAACCCAAATAGAAAGGAGATTTTCGATCGTTGGATCGTCTAGGTCTGCGGTGGTGAGTTTGGATTGGAGATCCGCGACTGCTTTGGAGCGTGTTGTTGTGTCTCGTTTCTGGATGTTTTTGAGGATGACGACGAGGTCGGGGGGAAGAGAGGAGAGGTCGAGCAGCTTGGTGGTCGAGGACAGTGGGGACGACGGGGTGAAGTTGTCGAAGGATCCAAAGGCGCGAAAGTCGGAGACCGAGCCGAATGGAGAGCTATAGGATGATAAGCGTTGTTATTGCATAGACAGATACGCGGTCATTGGCGTTGGTGTCCTGGTTCCTTTTGTCTTTCGACTCATTGTGACTCTGGGGTTGCGAACGTTTCCTCCCAGAATTTTCGGGTCGCATTTCCCTGTGTCGTCACGTGCTTGTCATATCGCCCTCGGAATTCCGTTATGAAACAGGATTACTACAAATACATATGCCTCCGATTACTTTTCTTGAATCGGAGCCGTGAAAGTTAAACATCAAATCACGCCGGTTGTTCCTCAATGCTTTTCATCGCCTCCGTATCCGCCTCCTCTATTATCGACTTCAAATTGTTCGTCATTGTTCCATAAACCATCGTATGCCCATTCCCCATACTCCAAATCCACTGTAAATTATCCGCAATTTGGTGTGCAATCCGAAACTTTTTCGCCCTCAGTTTCTCCATAATCCACTGGAATTCTGCACTGATTAGTCCTCAACCACGTCTGAATAGGCGTACCCAATGGGTAGATTGGCTCCCCGAGGACAAGGCCAACACGCATTAGGTCATGCGTATGCCAGTGCACAGGGTCCGGTTTCCCTTCGTTCTTCGTCCGTTGCATATTAAACGCCAGTATCCGACAAAGCGTAATCGCGCTCGTAAACCTTACATACGGCTGCGGTCCAATTTCCGGGTGCGTCAACATCGTCGCCAAAATCACCAGCGAATGATACGAAATCAACAACAAAGCATACTGTTCATTCCGAAAGATCAACGGTGGATAATGTAAAAATTTCCCCTGTCCAGCAGTGGAAACACCCCTTCGAGCCATGATTTCCTCTGCTTGGCATTGCTCGACAATGGGTCGACGCATCCACGCTTCGAGGGCAGTGAGAATCTCGGCGCCCTGAGTCTTGATTTTTATTTCGTCGGTTTCGGGGTCGAAGTCTGTTGACTGGCGGTGTTGGAGGAGGGTCATGACTCTGTGTTCAAGGTCATCGAGTTCGAATTGTGCCAGAACGATTTCGATGAGATGCGGTTGTGACGCGGGGATGAATTCTTCCAACCATTTCCGGTGGACGGAGTCTTTATTTCCTTCGGGGGACGAGAGGGCGAACGGGATCCCTTCAAAGGCGAACCAGATGTCGAACATGATTGAGCCCCGATAGATGCACATGACGAGAGGGTGGGGTGCTTTTCGTGCGGAGAGCAGGTGATCTATCATTAAACGTAAACCTTGTAAATGTCGATGCGCCCCCATGATATCTCCCAGCTGTGCATAAATTTTGATGAGTTGGAAGACGGCACATAAATGGCCTTCGTCAAATGTGAGCTTTGAAATCGCAGTTTGAACGCTTGGAAGGAGTTGCGCGACGAATCGACGACTATTTTCGAGGGAGGAGGTATTGAGGATAGCATAGTATCCGGCTGCTTGACCCATGAGGGCTTGTCGAAGGGCATAATGATTGAGGGAGAGACTGTACATTCGATGGAGGAGACCGGGTACAAATCGCGGGATGCTGTTGTTGTCCCATGACAATGCGAGTTTGTGAAAATATTCCAGCCAGACTGAATCTTCTCGCGGTAATGTCATGTCATCAGGAGCTGGAAGCGGTCTGAATATCTGAATTTGCTGGCGCCTTTTGCTTTGCTCTTCATCGAGTTCTTGCATCCGCATGAAGATGTTGCTGTTCGAGTTTCCATAAGGCCCTCGGAGATCCACGAGTGGTGCGTAATTGGTATCCCATGTACCTGACACTGCTCCATCAGCCCTAAAAGCTTGGGGGATGCCACGAGAGGAGCCTTGTCCTTGATATACTGAGCCTGCGTTCATGATATCAGCTTGTAAAAGTGTCTCTGTGAAGTTTGGAAAATATATCAGTTGTTCGTCGGCAGGCGTGATGGCGGGGAAGTTGATATCGAATCCGCCTATAAGTGCATCCCAATCTGGGGATAACGGGGACGTCATGTTGAGGAGCAATGGGTGATGAACGAGTTTGTAGTTATCAATCGAGGAATATGTCCCTCATAGGGGTGAAATCATTTGATCCGGGATCACGAAAGTATTTATAGCCAGGGAAACGGGTTCGGGGTGGTAACGGTCCTAACAATCTGATAGGAGAGAATGTGCCTCCGAAGGTCTTATTTTAAACTATGGCTCGGCTGCAGGGTCCCTAACTCCGTTAGCGAGAAGATCACGACATGATGGCAAGGATTCGGACCGTGCATGGTGGATTATTGGTTCAGAATAGGCGACGACTGCACTGCCATGCGGGACAGTTGATTAGAAATTGGCCAGTGCTTAATGGAGTAAGCGGCTCGTATTCAGCCAACATGTGGTGGCTCAGTCCCTCGTATAATTATCCGCCTCAAGGGTTCGGACGCGGGGGGGCGGCAATACGGACAGCCCTTATTGCCTGTGTTCCGGTCCACATTCCGTTTGTAATCATCGAAGGATGGGCGCAAAATATAGGCTTTGCCGTTTATGTGGAGCACCATCTAAAGTTTTCCCAGCGCTGATCCGAATTTCGGCCCTTTGGGCCCTGGTGACGAACCTTAATTCGGATGGTATTATATAATAAATACGCCGCTTGGGGACAGGCCCAGGTCCCCGTTAGATAATTAATACCCTTGCCCTTTACGTAGCACACTGCCCGACATCGCCTTTGCGCGCGTGTGTGATGACGTTCCATCCCATTGATCCCAGCAAGGATGCCACGTTCCAGGTGACGCTGGGCTCAAGCTTTGACGAGGTCCCAAAGCAAACCTTCCATGGCCTTAAATGTACGTACGCATCATCACACCGCCCTTTTTAGCCGTTCGAACTAACATGTAATGCGAACAGACAACTTCAAGCCCGCCGCAATTGACTACTCACAACCAGGAACACTGACGCCGGCTGAGGACGGTGCAGGAGAAGTCTCCCTCGTCGTAGCATCTACCGCCGTACCTCCCTCCCCTACCATGATTATCAGGCGGCTCATGTTCGATAGGAGGGCGAACATCATGTCTTCCGTGGTCCCCTTCAGGAAACGAAGAGTAACGAATTCATCCTCATCTACGACCCAGAGACGAATTCCTTTGTCCTCGACCGAGTATCTTCTATATCCCGTCTCTCCGCTACCCGAGGTTCACGCACAAACACCCTCAACGGTGCCTCTGCACCACCCTCGCATGCCGATCGCCCATCCGAATCCACGCCGAGAAATCGATCAAAGAGCAACGATGATATCCCTAGGACATCACTCGACTCCTCCTCTAACAAGGACAACGTAATTGACATGGACTCCCTCGACGAAGAAGAAGAACGTGAAAAACAACCAGTCGTCCCAACCCTCGTCACTCCACGCCTCCCACCGGTTTCCCCAGTTCACCCCCGCGCCCCATCCTCCTCCCGAAAACAAGAAATCGTTTCCTCGGATGATGATTCCGAGATCGATATCGGCCCACCGTCAAACCCCCTGCCAACAACAACAACAAAAACGGCAGCGGCAGCGGCAGTGGACGCAGACGATGATGTCTCGGATGAGGATCTCGATGATTTGGCGAATGAACTCGAGTCGTCTTTGGAAAATCGTCCCGGGTCATCGTCGGAGGATGTTGACGATTCGGATGGGCCGCCAAGGGGGAAGGCTCCTGATTTTGGGAATGTGCCGAGGAGTGGGGGCCCGATTAGTATGAACCGGTTTGCGGGGGGGCGACGGCGGCAGGAGGAGGAGGAGAGTAGTAGTGATGATGACGATGATGATTGAGGGATTCGTGGGTAGTGGGCGGATTGAGGATAGAGGAGGAAGGGATATAATAGTTACGTGCATCAATACTTAATGGAGCACTCTCATAGAGTTATAGCCAGGGATTAAATTTTCACGGATTGCATCTTACTACGAGGGGCGAACGTTTGCCCCTATATCTTATTCGGGAGTAATTTCCCCCCACACGCCTGATTCGCTTAATTCCGCGCAACTGCTCGCCAAACGACACCATGTCCACGGACCTCAAAGAAGCAAGAAGACGCCCGCTCTTCAACCAATCGGCCCTGACAAAATTAATATGGACTCCGCGTTCTCGTAAAACATTAGATTCTCTAGTCGCCATCATCGAAAAAGAACCGCTTTTCAAGAAACAAGCCAAGTCAGCCCCGCTCCCAAAGTCGTTTTCTTGGCTCATAGGACAGCTTCTATGAGAATCGGCGACAGGCACTTTCCAGGGCGTTAAAAGGACAAGTACGACTACTTGAGCTGCAGAAGAAACATGGTTGGGATCGAGATACATTGATTACGGCCATGGCGTTGCTTGATGACCCGTATCCATTCATGTTGCATTTCGCCGCCTTCATGGCTGTGATTGAGAGCCAGGGCACCAAAGAACAAATCAGGGAATGGATTCCTCGGTGTGAGCGGATGGAAATTCTCGGTTGCTTCTCATTCTATTCCAAAGGCTAATTTAGGATGCTATGCGCAGACAGAGTAGCGCGGCTTGTTTTGGAAAGGTGTTACTGACGGGTAGGCTCGGACATGGGTCAAATGTGCAAGGCCTTGAGACAACCGCAACTTTCATCCCTGAAAGCGATGAATTTGAAATAAATTCACCTACTCTGACCGTATCTTCTCGTCCAAGCCCTTTTTGTAACAAGCAGTCCACGAAATGGTGGATTGGAGGTCTCGGAATTGAAGCGACTCATGCTCTAGTCCAAGCATCCCTCCGTATCGCCTCCAAGTCCGTCGGCCCACACCTCTTCATCGTCCCCATCCGTTCCCTCCAGGACCACTCTCCACTCCCGAACATTGAAGTTGGCGATATTGGTTCCAAGGCATTTGGTGGATTTGCAAAGAGCGACAACGGCTATGTCCGCTTCAATAAAGTCCACATTCCAAGGAAGAATATGTTGCAGCGATATTCGCAGGTGTCCGCTAAGGGAAAATTTACCCATCCAAAACAGGAAAAGTTGAGTTATGGGAGTATGATTACGCTCAGGGTCTATGTCGTGTACAGTGAAGCATGGAATTTAGCGAGGGCACTTACGATCGCAGTGAGATACACTAATATCCGCCGACAATTCCGCTCGACGAACCCCGGGGGAGGGGAGAAAGAGGATCAAGTCATCACGTACTCGTCTGTCAAGTATCGGTTAATCCCGCTTCTCGGCCTGGCGTTTGCATATATTTTCGCAGCAAAGGGGTTGCTTATGGGATACATGGAGATGATGTTTGAATTACAAAATCAGGGTGAATCAAAGGCGTTGGCGGAGGTGCATGCGTTGTCAAGCGGTCTCAAGGCATGTTCGACGTGGGATTGCCTTGCCGCAATCGAGGAGTGTCGCAAGGCTTGTGGAGGACATGGATTCAGTGCCTACGCTGGGATTGGGCATATTTGGGCTAATGGCGTTGCTAGTCAGACTTATGAAGGTTCATCTGCTATCGGCAAACGTTGACGGTAGGCGACAATTATGTTATTTCTCAGCAGACGGCGAGGGCATGTCTTAAGTATCTGGATGAAACTCGAAATTTACCTCCGAACGCACAGTATTTATCCCAACAACAAGCGCCAAAGGTGCAAATCAATTCGGCAAACGATTGGAAAAAGAGTGATGTGCAATTACAGGTTCTGGAATCTCGCGCGAGACAAGCAGTCAATAGGCTCGCAACACTCGTACAAAACGGAACACAATGGAAAGATTTGAATATGGATTGCGTAGCAGCCTCACGAGCCCACATCGAAGTCTTTATCCTTCGAAGCTTTATGCACACACTCTCTACCGCTGACGAATCTCTCCATCCAATCCTCCTAAAACTACAAAATCTGGTATTCCCCGCCCTCCCCCCGAGCTAACTAATACAAGTTTGCCTTGCATGTGCTGAGCAAAGCGGTGGGGGAATTACTGACCTTCGAAATTGTTACGCCGAAGCTGTCGGTATGGTTATCGGATGCTTATCGTAAGGAGGTGCTAGGACTAACGGCCCGGGAGGCGGTGCAAATAACGGATTCTTTTCGGTTTACGGATTATGAGTTGGGGAGCGTGCTCGGGCGCTTTGATGGGCAAGTATACGAGAAGTTGTGGGAGGAAGTGAGGAAAGACCCGGTGAATGTTGAGGGGACTTTTCGGGAGGATATTCGTCGGTTGACAACCTGGACGGACCGGAATCAGAGTAAACTGTAGGTACCAACTTCGCAGTAAGAGAGTGAGCATCTTTATTCATGGCCCAACAAATGAAATCATGGTCTGCAATATGCCATGCATATCTTTCAATACTGCCTCCCTATCGTGATTAGGGGTCTTCCTCGCAAGGCTGTCAAGAACCATGAACGACTAGCAAATGATGAAGGAACGACCTGACCAAAACGAAATTTTCAAGCTGTGGGTCAGGCAGGGACGGAAATATTCATTCCGCCCCAAGGTCCCTTGAATTGGGGCCGCTTAGACAGTTTGGAAGAAAGAGATGGCAGCAAATTCCGTCCGATTTGCCGAAGAATGATAAGCTCCATTCGA
>Ga0335081_10016727_pt1 | contig 11882 bp, 10 predicted proteins | sample Lox_Sample_35_FD_206713 | JGI IMG/M metagenome (GOLD analysis project Ga0335081, IMG submission 206713) | Soil microbial communities from Loxahatchee National Wildlife Refuge, Florida, United States - Lox_Sample_3.5 | ecosystem: Environmental > Terrestrial > Soil > Wetlands | place: USA... | reverse complement strand
CAGGATCGGCTCGATGCCGATGGGCAGATCGGCCCGGATCTCGCGCATGGTGTGCTCGACGTTCCGGCCAAGGGCCAGGATATCGCCGCCTTCCCGCATGGCGATGGCGAGACCGATGGCGGACCGGCCGTTCACGCGGAACATCGGTTGCGGCGGATCCGCATAGGAGCGATAGACCTCGGCGATGTCGCGCAGGCGGATCAGACGGCCATTCGCGACGAAATTCACATTCAGGATGTCCTGCTCGGATTGGAAAGCGCCGGTTACGCGGAGGGTAAGCGTCTCGTTGCCCGTTTGGATGGTCCCGGACGGACTGACGATGTTCTGCGCCGCGAGCGCGGCGACCAGGGCCCCCCGGTCGATGCCGAGACCCGCCAGCTGCTGTATCGAAAATTGGACGAAGATCTTCTCGTCCTGAGCGCCGAGGATCTCGATTTTGGACACATCGGGCACCTGCAGCAGCCGCGAGCGGATGTCTTCGACCCGGTCGCGGAGCTCGCGCTGCGTGAACCCGTCAGCGGTGACGCCGTAGATGATCCCGAAAGTATCGCCGAATTCGTCGTTAAAACCCGGGCCGACCACGCCGGCAGGAAGCGTATGGCGCATGTCGCCGATGCTCTTGCGGACGTGGTACCAGATGTCGGGAACCTGCGCGCCGGTGGTCTCTCCTTTGAGATTGACGAAGATGGTCGTCTTGCCGGGCTTCGTGTAACTGCGCAGAAAATCGAGGTTCGGCGTTTCCTGAAGCGTTCGCTCGAGCCGCTCGGTAACCTGCTGGAGCGTCTCGTCCAAGGTCGCGCCTGGCCAGGCCGCCTGTACGACCATCGTCTTGATGATGAACGCGGGGTCCTCGCTGCGCCCGAGGCGGAAGAAGGAGCCCAGTCCCGCGATCGTCACGGCGATCATGAGGTATATGACGAACGAGCGATGCTCGAGTGCCCATTTGGAAAGATTGAACTGCATTCAGAAGCTGTCCGTGCGTTCGAACTTTGCCCGGCGACGGTCGCGACAACGACGTGCCAGTGGAGGGGTCAGGATTGCGATCCGAGCAGTCGGACCTTCTGGCCAGGATGCAGCGCCTGCACTCCGGCGGTCACGACGATATCTCCCGCGTCCAAACCCTGGGCGATGACGACCGTCCCAGGGTCGTGGCGCAACAATTCGACATTGCGCAAGGACACGGTCGAGTGCTTGGGGTCGACGATCCAGACCGCGGGCTGGCGATTGAATTCGGTCAGAGCCGAGGCGGGTATCGCGATGACAGGCTCGGACTCCAGCTTGACGCTCCCGATGACGGTCGAGCCGAGCCGCATGGCCGCCGGTGGATCGCTCAGACCTACCTTGACCTCAAACGTCCTGGTGACGGGGTCGGCTTGCGGCGCGACCGTCCGGACCCGTCCGGTCGCCTTCACGGCCGGATCTTCCGTCAGCGTCACCGCGATCTCAGGGTCGCTCGGCGCCGCGCGCAGCAATTGGCCCGGCACTTCGAAGACCGCGTCCCGGCCGCCTTGCCGCGCAAGCTGTACGATCATTTGCCCGGCCTGCACCACCTCGCCCGGTTCGGCACCGCGGGCCGTCACGGTTCCAGGAGCATCGGCCTTGAGGACCGTGTAGCTCACCCGGTCGGCCGCCGTCTTCACTTGAGCTTCCGCGTCATCGACCTGGGCTTCCGCGTTTTGCAAATCCTTTTGCGCCGTATCAAACCGGGCTCGGGGCGTGGCGTCTTGCGCCAGAAGCCGTCGCTGCCGTTCGAAGGTGTCGCGCGCATAGGCCAATTGCGCTCGCGCGGCGGTCAGAGCGGACTCGGCGGAGCGCAGCGCGTTGACCTCGTTCTCGGGATCGAGCTCGGCGAGCACTTGCCCGGCCTCGACGCGATCGCCGATCGTCACCGGTCTTTTGATCATCCGCCCGCCGATGCGAAAAGCGAGCGACGCCTCGTCGTCAGCCTGGATGTGCCCGGTCAATACAACGGTTTCACCCGCCTCCCCTCTCACCGCCGTCACCGTCCGGACGGGCCGCACTTCCGGCGTATCGCTTTTAACGACCGGCTTGCACGACGCCAGCGCCAGCGCGACGGCGGGCAGAAGCAACCAGATCGATGCAGAACCGCGCTCTTTCACGCGAACCCCTTTGCCGATTCCGGACGAACAGATCCCGCGACGCCGTTCGTCACGCGGTTTTCGATCGGTATCGCAGCAGGTTACGCAACCGTTGCAGCGCCATATCTACCGCTTTTGATAGCGCGATCGGCATCGGGTGAACTCCGTAGTTCACTGACGTATATCTCATCAAAAAACGTCCTCACCCAGCCGGGCCACTGACAGCGCGGCAATGCCGTCGGCGATGCCGTGGCCGACAATCAGGCGCCCGTGATCATCGATTGTTTCGTTCGCTCCATTCTCGCGTCGTGGAGCGGGCGCGTATTCCTGCGAGTGCCGGCTCGGCAAAAATACACAGTCCACCCTATATCGACGCCCGCCGCCCCGTTTAAGGATGGCGCTCGATGCCGCACAGATGCGATTGCCGATCCGATGCGAAGCGAGAAACGGTGGCGGATATGCGCGTGATCGAGATCAAGCCGGTGCACGTGACCTTCATCGGCAGCGGCAATTTCGACGACGGGACGCTTCGATGCCGTGGCCAGACGCCGGCCTGGGCTTAAAAGCCGTGCTCGATGTCGCCGCGAGCGGTTGGGCGCGAAGCGGGGTCTGGCGGCTGAGCGGGTTTCTCGCCTTCTGGGTGGTGCTTTCCGGCGCCGAACTTGCCGATCTCCCGGTCGGGATCGTGGCCGGCGTGGCGGCGACCTGGGCCAGCTTGCGCCTTCTGCCGCCGGGCCCCGCGCGCGTATCGCTGCCGGCGCTGGGAAGTCTCGCGTTGCGCTTTTTTTACCAGTCCATCGTTGCCGGCGTCGACGTTGCGTGGCGCGCGCTGCACCCTCGGCTGCCGCTGCGACCGGGCTTCGTCGCTTATACGGTTCACTTTCCGCCCGGGACGGCTCGCAACGCATTCGCCGCGCTCACCAGTCTGCTGCCCGGCACGGTGCCGGCCGCACAGGAGCGCGGAGAGCTCGTCTATCACTGCCTCGATGTCGAGCAGCCGGTGGTGTCGCAACTGACGGCGGAAGAAGCGGCGATGTCGCGGGCGCTCGCCAATGACTGATTTTCTGACCGTGTCCCTCGGCTTCATTCTGGCGATGTTGGCACTGGGATTGATCCGTGTTCTGCGCGGCCCGGGAGAAGCCGACCGCATGATGGCGGCACAGCTGATCGGAACCGGGGGAATCGCCGCTTTGCTGCTGCTTGGCTCGGTGGCGGACCTGGCCGCGGCCATCGACGTCGCTTTGACGCTGGCGCTGCTTGCCACGTTCGCCTCCATTGCTTTCGTCAAGAAAGGGCTCTCCCGTCTTGGCGCGGAAAGTTCTGAAGCGAGGGAGGGCGGATCAGTTTGGCGCTCGACATTTTGACGATCGTCGCCGTTTCGGCGGGAGCGTTCTTCTTTCTCGCCGGCACCGTGGGCCTGCTCCGGTTCCCCGACACGCTGACGCGATTGCATGCGCTCACCAAGGCGGACAACCTCGGCGTGGGCCTCGTAGCGCTCGGACTCCTGCCGCGGGCCGGGAGCGTGAGCGGCGGCCTCAAGCTCATCTGCGTCTGGTTGCTGGTGCTGCTGGCCAGCGCGACGGTCTCGCAGCTCATCGCGCACGCCGCACGTGACAGCGGACCGCTGTCATGACGTTCGCGCTCGCGCTTCATATCGCGCTCGCCGGCATGATGCTCGGCCTGGCGGCCTGGACGATCGCTGCGCGCGAGACTTTCGCCGCCGTCGTCGGCTTCGTCGTCTATGGGCTGTTCCTTGCGCTCGTCTGGGTGCGCCTCGATGCGGTCGACGTGGCGCTGGCCGAGGCCGCGATCGGTGGCGGCCTCAACGGCGTGCTGCTGCTGGGCGCGGCGGCGCGCTTGCGGGCGACCGAGACGCCGGCGGACGCAGAGCGCCCCAGGGCAGGCCTGCGCCTGCTGGCCGCTTTGCTCTCGGCGACGGTCGCAGCGGCGCTGGCGGCCGCGGTTTTGCAGTTGCCCGAACCGGCGCCGACGCTCGCACCGGCCGCGGCGGCGAATGCTGCGGCGACCGGCCTCGCCAATCCCGTCACCAACGTGTTGATGGGTTTTCGCGCCATGGACACCATGCTGGAGAAAGTCGTGCTGCTGCTGGCGGTGGTCGGCGTGTGGTCGCTTGCGCCGGATCATTTCTGGGGTGGACGCCCGGGAGCGCGGCACGAGGCCGATCCACAGGGCACGCTCGCCTTTCTCGCCCGGGTGCTGACGCCGTTCGGCATCGTCGTGGGCATTTATCTCGCGTGGACCGGGGCCAGCCATCCCGGCGGCGCCTTCCAGGGCGCCACGATTCTCGCCGCCATGTGGCTGCTGATCATGATGGCCGGACTCGCGGACGCGCCGCCCACGAACGCACGGCGGTTGCGCCTCATGCTCATCGCCGGCCCCGGGGTCTTCCTCCTCGTTGGCCTCGGCGGGCTCGCCTTTGGCGAGGCGTTCCTCGCCTATCCCGCGGCCTACGCCAAGCCGCTGATCCTGGCCATCGAAGCCGCGATGGTGTTGACGCTCGCGATCACGCTCGCCCTGTTGGTTGCCGGTCCGCCCGAAAGGGGCGCGGCGCCATGAGCATTGCGAGCGTGTTCGCCTTGTGCGCCGCCGCGGCAGTGGGGCTCGGCCTCTACGGCCTTCTCGTCAGTCCACAGCCGCTGCGGAAGATCCTCGCCTTCAATCTTCTCGGCAGCGGCGTCTTCGTGTTGTTCGGCGTGGTCGCGCGCAGAGGGGCGGCGGCGGGTTTCGCCAGCGATCCGGTCCCGCAAGCGCTCGTCATCACCGGCATCGTGGTGGCCTTCTCCGCGACCGCATTGGCGGTTGCCTTGCTGCTGCGGTTGTTCCAGGCATCCGGTTCGGCGACGCTCGCCGCTCACTCATCGGCGCGTGCGGGCCGCGATCCTACCGGCACGTAATGCAGGATCCGGCCCCAGCTCTGGAGGCGGTGACGGCGGGCGCGTTCCTGTTGGTGCTGGCGATCGTCATCCCTGTAGCGGGGGCGCTGGCAGCCTTCGCCGCCGGCGGGCGATGGGTCGAACGGATCGCGCTGACGACCCTGCCGCTTGGCCTCGCGATCGCTGGGGCCATCGCGATCGCCCTGTGGCGGGCCGGCGCGCCGATCGTCTATCTGCTCGGCGCCTGGGCGCCGCCGCTCGGCGTGGCGCTGCGCGCGGATGGGCTCTCCGCGCTCATGATGGCGATCACGGCGGTTGTGATCTGCGGCGTTGGCGTCTTTGCATGCGCGGATTTTCGCATCCCCGCCGGAGCGACCGAGGCGCGCGCGCCATTCGCGTTCTGGATCCTGCTGCTGGCGATCTGGGCTGCGCTCAACATGGTCTTCGTCGCCGGGGACCTCTTCACGTTATACGTCGCGCTGGAGCTCTTGACCTTCGCCGCGGTGCCGCTCGTTTCGCTGGATGGCCGTGCGGAGACGCTGCAAGCCGCGCTGCGCTACCTCATCTTCGCGCTGCTCGGCTCGGCCTTCTATCTCGTCGGCAGCGCGCTGCTCTATGGCGCCTATGGCACCCTCGACATCGTCCTCCTGTCGCATCAGCTACGCGCGCAGCCGGCGACGCTGGTCGCGGCCGCGCTGATGACGGTCGGCCTGCTCGCCAAGACGGCGCTCTTCCCGCTGCATCTGTGGTTGCCGCCGGCCCATGCCGGCGCGCCGGCCGCTTGCAGCGCCGTGCTCTCGGCGCTGGTGGTGAAGGGATCGTTTTTCATCGTCGTGCGGCTGTGGTTCGATGCCATGCCGGGGCTGCCCGGGAGCGCCGCCGCGCAATTGCTCGCGGCGCTCGGCGCGGCGGCTATCGTGCTCGGCAGCATCGTTGCGCTGCGGCAGGACCGGCTGAAGCTGCTGGTCGCCTATTCGACACTCGCGCAGATCGGTTATCTGTTCCTGATGTTTCCGCTCGCCTTCGATCCCGCCACCGCGCGGCTCGCCGGCGGCGGCGCCCTCGCCGGCGGCCTTCTGCAGGCGATCTCGCACGCCACCGCCAAGGCCGCGATGTTCATGTCGACCGGACTGATCTACGCGGCGCTGGGACACGATCGCATCTCGGGGCTGGCCGGCGTCGCACGAGCGCTGCCGCTCAGCGTCCTCGCCTTCGCACTGGGCGGCGTGGCGCTGATCGGGCTGCCCGCAAGCGGCGCCTATCTCGCCAAGAGCCTGCTGCTGCAGGCGGCAGGCGACAGCGGGCAATGGTGGTGGGCGGTTGTCATCCAGGCCGGCGGTATGTTTACGGCGAGCTATTGGCTGCTTGTGCTCGTTCACGCGCTGGCGCGCGGGGATGCGTCGACCGCATTGCGGGCTCGCGTGTCGCGCCTCCAGGAAGCCGCCGCGCTGGCGCTCGCGCTGTGCTCGCTGTTGCTCGGGCTGTTTCCCTGGGACGCGTATCTGGCGATTCCGGCTGGCGCCGCGTCCAATCCGCTCACGCTCGAGGCGCTCTCGAGCGTGCTCTGGCCGATCGCGGGCGGCGCCGTGCTGGCGACCCTGCTGGGGCGCTCGGGACTTCCGCCGGCGCGCGTGCGCGTGGAGAATTTTTTCGTCGCCGTGATCAGTTCGGTCCGGCGCGGCGCGCTCGTCTTGAGCGGGACGATCGAGCGTCTCGATGGCGCGCTGCGGCAATGGCCCGTGGCCGGTATTTCGCTGTTGGTGATCGCGATACTGCTCGGTGCGGCGATGCAGGCCGCGCAGTCACTCGATTGACTCGGGGCACATTCGCAAAAAAGTCTACGCAAAAAGTCCCGCGCATCAGGCTGGCACGGCCGCGGCGAGACTGGCGGCGCGCGGATGCTAGTCCGAGGCGCCCGAGCCGGGCTGCGGCAGCGCCGCATGGGCCGGCGGCGCCTCGCGTTCTTCGACCCTCGCGCCCGGCTCGCGGCGCTCCTTGAGCCGCTCGAAGAGGTAGAAGAACAGCGGGACGAAGAGCAAGGCCAAGGTGGACGCGCCGATCATGCCGCCGGTGATGCCGGTGCCGATCGAGTGCCGGGCATTGGCGCCGGCCCCGGTCGCGATCACCAGCGGCAGGGTTCCGAAAATGAACGCCAGCGAGGTCATGATGATGGGACGCAGCCGCAGCTCGCCCGCCACCACCGCGGCGTCGAGGATCGACAGGCCTTCCTTCCGCTTCTCGACGGCGAATTCGATGATCAGGATCGCGTTCTTCGCCGCGAGCCCGATCATGGTCAAGAGGCCGATCTGGAAGTAGACATCGCTTTCGAGACCGCGCAGCCAGACCGCGGCAGCTGCACCCAGCACGCCAAAGGGGACGGCGGTCATCACCGCCGTGGGCAGTGCCCAGGACTCGAACTGGGCGGCGAGGATCAGGAAGACGAGCACGATGCCGAAGCCGAAGACGAGGACGGCCGCGCCGCCCGCCTGCTTCTCGGCAAAGGCGACGCCCGACCAGCCGAAAGCATATCCCTGGGGCAGGGTCTCGCGCGCGGTCTGTTCCATCGCGGCAATCGCCTGGCCCGAGCTGTAGCCGGATGCGGCGTCGCCGGTGATTTGCACGGCGGGGAAGGAATTGAAGTGCGAGACGAGCGCCGGACCCGCGGTATAGCTGAGGGTCACCAAGGTCGAGAGCGGAACCATGTGGTCGGGATCGGGTCCGACATAAAGCCGCGAGATGTCGTCAGGCGTCCGGCGATATTTGGAATCGGCCTGGACGATGACGTACCAGACGCGGTTGAACTGTTGGAACTGACTGACGAAGAGCGAGCCGAACTGCGCCTGAAGCGTATCGAAAATGCTGCTGATGGGAACCCCGAGCAGCACCGCCTTCTCGCGGTCGACCGCCACGTGCAGCTGCTGTCCCGATGCGTTGTAGGTCATGCTCAGCTTGGCGAGCTCGGGACGCTGCCGCGCCTTGGCGAGAAACTCCCGGGTCACGCGTTCGAGATCCTGGGCGTTGCCCGTTCCCTGATTCTGCAGCCAGAATTGGAAGCCGCCCTGCGAGGCGAGGCCGGGGATCGATGGCGGCGGCACCCCGAGGACGATGCCTTCCCTCATCCCGGCCGCATGGCGCATGAAATCGCGAATGACGGCATCGGCGCTGAGGGACGATGATTCGCGCTCGCTGTAAGGCTTGAGCGCGACGAAGAACGTGACCACGTTGAATTCGTACTGGCCGTCGACGATGTTGTAGCCGGCGACGCTGATGCGATAGAGAACCGCCGGATTCTGCGCGAGGGCCTGATCCATTTTGTGCGTGAGCGCCTTGGTCCGGTCGAGGCTCGCCGCGTCCGGCAAAATGCCGAGGGCAAAGATATAGCCTTGATCCTCTTGAGGAACGAAGCTGGTCGGAAGCATGCGCAGCAGCTGCCAGCTGGCGAGGACCAGGGCGCCGAACAGCAGCAGCGCGATCGAGGTATGACGGATGACCAGCATGATCGCCCGCCCGTAAGCCTTCTCCAAACTCTTGAACGAGCGGTTGAACCAGGCGAAGAAGCCGCGCTGCGGCGGCGTCGAGGTGCGCAGCAGCAGGGCGCACATCATCGGCGTCAGGGTCAGCGCGACGAAGCCGGAGATCGTGATCGAGACGGCGATGGTGACGGCGAATTGCTTGTAGAGCTGGCCGGTCGGACCGCCGATGAAGGCGGCCGGGATGAACACGGCGCAGAGCACCAGCACGATCGCCACGACCGGGCCGGTCACCTCGCTCATGGCGCGAAGTACGGCCGCCTTGGGGTCTTGCTTGTGCTCCATCATGTTGCGGTCGGCGTTTTCGATGACGACGATCGCATCGTCGACGACGAGCCCGATGGCGAGAACGAGGCCGAAGAGCGTTACCAGGTTCAAGGAAAATCCCAGCAAGAGCATGCCCACGAAGGTGCCGACGATCGACACCAGGATCGCCATGGTCGCGATCACCGTGGCGCGGAAGCTCTGCAGGAAGAGATACATGATGGCGATCACGAGCAGGATCGCTTCGCCCAAGGTGTGCACCACCTCCTTGATCGAGAGGCGCACGAAATCGGTGGTATCGAGGGCGATGACGTAGTCGAGACCGTCGGGGAAATCCTGCTTCAGCTCCTCGAGCGTCTTGCGCACGCCGTTCGAGACCTGAATCGCATTGGCGCCGGGCTGCTGGTAGATGACGATGAGCGGCGTCGGCTGCTCGTTGAGTTCGCTGTCCGAGAGATAGAGCTCCGAGCCGACCTGGGCCCGGGCGACGTCGCCGAGGTGGACCAGCGCGCTGCCGTCCTGGCTCGCGCGCAGCAGAATGTCCTCGTATTGCTCCGGCTCGGTAAATTGCCGCTGGCCGGTGATCGGGAAAGTCTGCTCCACCGCCTTGTCGTTCGGCGGTTGGCCGAGCTGACCCGCGCCGACGACCTGGTTCTGCCCCGCGATCGCCTGCTTGATCTGCGTCGTCGTAATGCCGAGCGACGCCATCCTGTCGGGATTGAGCCAGACGCGCATCGCCTGGTTGGCATTGCCGAACATGGTGGCCTGGCCGGCGCCCGGCACGCGCTGAATCGCGCTGAGCACGTAGATGTTGGCATAGTTGGTGACATAGCGCAGCGGATAGCGGCCATTCTTGGCGTAGAGGCCGACGATCATCAGCACGCTCGAGGATTGCTGCTGGACATTGACGCCGTACTGGATCACCGGCTGCGGCAGTTGCGGGGTCGCCAAATTCACCCGGTTCTGCACCAGCACCTGGTCGATATCCGGATCCGTCGACAGGTCGAAATAGACATTGATCGTCAATTGGCCCGAGGCCGAGCTCGTCGACGTCATGTAGAGCATGTTCGCAACGCCGTTGATCTCCGCTTCGATCGGCGCGGCGACCGACTGGGCAACGGTTTCCGCGTCCGCGCCGGCATAGCTCGTCGTCACCTGGATCTGCACCGGCGCGATCGTCGGGTACCAGGCGATCGGCAGGTTGATCACGGAGACGGTGCCGATCAGCACGATCACGATGGCGACGACCGAAGCGAAAACCGGATGATCGATGAAGAATTTCGAGAACATGGCGGAGCCTGCGCTAGTGTTTCGGCGAGGTTCCCGGGGCCGTGGTCGACCCCGTGCTGATCTGCGCTTCCGACTGCAAGGGCTCCGCCTTCACCAGCACCCCCGGCTGGAGCAGGCTGCTGCCGTCGACGATGACCTTCTCGCCGGGGCTCAGCCCCTGCGAAATGAACCAGTCATCGCCGTGCCAGTCGCCGACTACGACCGGGCGAAGCTCGGCCTTGCCGTCCTTGTCCACCACCCAGACCGCCTGGCCCTTCGCCGTCTGCCGTACCGCCCGCTGCGGCACGAGAATCGCCTCGGGGCGGACGAAGCCCAGCACGCGCGAGCGCACATATTCGTTGGGCTGTAGCAGCCCGTCCGGATTGTCCACGGTGGCGCGCACGAGGTAGGTGCCGGTTTTCGCATTGAAGGACGGAGCCCGGAAGCTGATCTGCCCTTTGTAGGGATAGATGGAGCCATCCGGCAGCGAGATCTCGACCTCATGCGTGTCGCCTCCCGCCGGCCCGCGCAACAGCCCGCTTTGCTCCTGCTTGCGGAACTCCAGCAGCTGATTCTGGGAGACGCTGTAATTGACCCACATCGGCGACACCACGGCGACGCTGGTGAGCTTGGTGTTGAGATCGCCGATATAGGTTCCATCCTGCTGCAGCGCGGCAGACGTAATGCCGGTCACCGGCGAGACGATCGTCGTGTAGGAGAGGTTCAGCTCCGCCGAGGCCAGATTCGCCTTGGCTTGATCGACCGCCGCTTGCGCCGCCTGAACCTCGCCGGTGGCGTTGTCCAGGTCCTTCTGTGCCATCGCGTTCAGCTTCACCAGAGGTCGGACGCGGTTGAGCCGCGCCTCCGCCGTGGTGAGCCGCGCTTGCTGCTGCGCCAGGGCCGCTTTCGCCGCGGCGACCTGCACCTCAAAGGGCTTCGGGTCCATTTTGAAGAGCACGTCGCCGGCCTTGACGATCGTGCCTTCCTGGTACACCCGCTTGTCGAGAAAGCCGGTGACCCGGGCATAAATCTCGACCTGCTGCGAGCTCTGGGTCTGGGCGATGAAGTCCATCGAGACCGGCACCGTGTGCGGCTCGACCGTGATCGTCGATACCGCCGGCGGCGGGCGTTCGGCCTGCTTCTCTTCCTTGCCGCAGCCGAGGAGCGGCAGCGATGCGGCAAGGGCGATCGCAGCGCTCTGCCAAGCGAGGCGGCGGAAGGAGCGCCCCGGCCCCCCTGCCGGCGGGGGCGAAAGGCCCGCCGGGCGCAGCGAGCGGCCAGAACCGAAGCGACCTTCACGAGAAAACAATTGCATGACCGACGGCGTCCCGAGCGCGGTTATGGTCACCTACCATTGGCCTCGGACGCGGCGGCGTATATCAGGTGTCTCCCCGAGATAAGCGACCAGAGCGCGGTAGCCGGCAAACCGCGCGCGACGACCGACGCGCTCAACCGACGATGTGCAGCCCGCCATCGACATAGATCGTCTCGCCGGTGATGAGACGCGCGCCGTCGGCGGAGAGGGCGGCGGTGGCGATGCCAACATCGTCGATCGTCACGAGCTGGCGTGCCGGCGCTTTTGCCGCCGCTTCGGTTAGAAGCTCGTCAAAATGGCTGATCCCGGAAGCGGCGCGGGTCTTGAGCGGCCCGGGGGAGATGATGTGGACGCGGATCCCTTTGGCGCCCAGCTCGAAGGCGAGATAGCGGCCGGTCGCCTCCAGCGCGGCTTTGACCGGGCCCATGAGATTGTAATGCTCGACGACCTTGTTGGCGCCGTAATAGCTCATGGTGAAGAGCGTTCCGCCCTCGGTCATGAGCGGCTCGGC
>Ga0335081_10016726_pt1 | contig 11883 bp, 11 predicted proteins | sample Lox_Sample_35_FD_206713 | JGI IMG/M metagenome (GOLD analysis project Ga0335081, IMG submission 206713) | Soil microbial communities from Loxahatchee National Wildlife Refuge, Florida, United States - Lox_Sample_3.5 | ecosystem: Environmental > Terrestrial > Soil > Wetlands | place: USA... | reverse complement strand
ACGACACCTGCCGCGGCAATCCGTCCGCTGTCCCGGTGAGTATCTTTCTGGAGCGCCCGCCGCTGGACGCAAGCCGCGACCGCTGACCGAGACGCCTGTTAGTCGTGAAAGCGCGGGTTAGTCACGAAATTGGCCCACTGCTTCGACAACTTCACCACCCAGCGATTGTGGAGCGCGAGGAAATCGTCTTTGGATTTCTTGTCGTTTATGTAGTCGCGAAGTGTATCGTCCAGCTCCGAATAAGCCGCTTTATAGATCGCGAACGCACCTTTCTTCCCGTCATCATTGAGATCGGGAACCGCCTCTCCGGTCGCCTGGACCATCGCGCGTGCCCGCTCCATCGCGTCCATATTCGTGATCGTCACGAACTGGTTCACGAAATCCTTGACCGCCTGCTTGTAGGCCTCCCGCTTCTCCGCGATTTCCGTACCGACCATAAACATGGCAGGGATGAGAATGACGGCGCCGATGGACGTGCCGACCACACCTCTCGACATAAAGGCCGCGCCGTTTGCCTCGATCACGGAAATGGCCGCAGCAATCCACCCACCCCCGGCCAGCACTATGTCTATTTTCTCTTCCGTACTGTAGCTTGGCTTCTCGGGGCGCTTCGACGTTTCAATCTTGTCGACATCGGTGCCGACCTTGTCCCACTTCTTGTCGGCCTCGCCCTGCGCCTTCGCGAAGCCTTCCTCATACGCTTGGGTGAGTTCGAGGTTGTTCGCGGCTTTGAGGGTCGCCCGATTCTTCGGGTCATCATGCTGGCCATCGGCGTAACCGAGGCGATAGGCCTCTCCTTTGTCCAGATTCTCTTTCGACGCTTGCGACGTGTTGGGGCTCACCGTCAGGGTCGTGGTTCCGACGCGGCCCGTGTTTGGTTCGCGGGCGGTAATCGTGACATTGCCCGCCTGGGATGTGCTGATGGCGAGACCCTTCTTCGTGTCATCGAATTGGGCCACATCCTCGTTCGAGGAAGACCAATCGAGGGCTTCGGTTTCCCGCTGGTTGTGTCCCCCCGGATAGAGTCCTTGCGCCTCGAACTGCTGCTTCTCGCCAAGCTGGATGGTTGGGTTGTCCGGCTCGATGACGATGTTCTGAATCTCCCATTCGTCCTGCGGGCCAAAGGGCGGCTTCGTCCCCTCATCAGGCTCGGCCCCATCGGACGACGTGGATGCCGCGACCGCCGCATCTGCGGAAGAGCCGTTGGGCGCGGACTTTTTGACATCGACGAGCAAGACCGTTTTCATCCAGGCGGCGCGGTCGCTAGGTTTCGCCGCTGGTGGGCTCGGGTCGCCCATCGAAGATCACCCCCTCAAAGCGTGACGATTTCAGATCGAACGGCTACTCCATCGATTCGCAATTACGGTGACCTATTTTTGAGCGGAACTCAAGCGGCGAGACGGTGTAGCGTTTGATCGAATTTGGCGAGGAGCGCGTGAAGGTCCTGGCGAGTGAAGGTTCTATTGAAAGGGCTTTGTGCTGCGCGATGCTGCGAATCGTCGAGGCTGGTTTCTCGTAGCGACGGAACGTTGAGCAATAGTTCGGACAAGTGCCTGTTCGCTTGCGCGAAGAGGTCATGGAACCAAGTAACGACGTCTGCTGCGACTGAGGGCCACCATGGCATAGCTTATCCGCTCAAAGCGAAGCCCTGACAAGTATCGCGCTGAGACTCAAGGAATGCGGCTTAAAGTCTCTTCGCCAGATCGCGCTAGCCCGCGTGTCCGCTATCCATGCTGTCGACTGGGGCACAGGGACGTTTTGTCGGCTTTCGGGAAGTCGACGGCGGTACACGGATGACCGCGATGGGCGCACACCGCCGGTGCCCGGCGACGCTGACCGCCCGCTTCTGGGAGCCTGACGGGTCGACCTACCGCTGACTTGAGTCGAACGCGGTCGTCGGCTGACAGTAGCCGTATTGGGTTGGACTCTAAATGCGCTCGAGAATGGTGAGGCCGCGCACGCGGTCGAGCAGATAGAGGAGGCCGCGCTCGTCGACGGCGACGTCGTTGCTCTGGACGCGCTCGGAGCCGGCGGGGACGTCGGGGAGGAAATGCGCGACCTCGCGCGGCGCGTGCGGGCGGGCGATGTCGATGATGCGGAGGCCCTGCGCGAACCAGGCGACGGGAATCTCGGGGCCCGTCACTTTCTCGGCCGGCTGATGGCAGGCGGTGAACTCCGGCTGCGTCGCGCCCTCCATGCCTTCCACCTGGAAGCTCGCGAAGGGCATGGGATGCCTCTCGTCGGTAATGTCGACGAGCCAGAGGAACGCCGGCGGTCCCGGCGCGATGCGGTTCACGTCCTCGTCGGCGACGAGCATGACGCGCCGGCCGGCGAGCGGGAAGGGGAGCGGCAGCGTGGTGTGCGTCGGGCAGGCGAAGGGCGGGCTCCAATCGAGCGCCGAGACGAGGCGCGGCTTCGCCATGTCGGCGATGTCGAGGATGACGAAGCCGCCATGCCAGTAGCTGGTATAGAGCCGGTCGCCCTGGCGCAGCGGATGGTGACAGCGATGCGCCGTGCCGCTCCAACTCGGCTGCTCGCCGCCCGCCGTCCATTGCCCGGGCATCCACCAGCGTCCCACTTCCTGCGGATGCGCGGCATCGGCGAGATCGAGGATCATGACGATGTTGCCGCGATACCCCTCGACGGTCGGCGAGGCGTAGACGTGGCGGCCGTCGAAATCGAAGCGGTGGACGCCCATCCCCGCCGTCTCCCAGCGGGTGATCTCGCGGGGGCGCCGGGGATCGCTCACGTCGAAGATGCCGAGGCCGCCGCGGAACTCGGGGGGCGGCGCGCTCTTGTCGGCGTTGTTGCGCTCGCGATTCACCACCATCAGGCCGTCGCCGACTCGCACCTTGTGGGAATGCGTGCCCGGCGGCATCTCGAGCCGTGCCAGCAGCTTCGGGTTCTTGGGGTCGGCCACGTCGACAATCGAGGTGCCGTTGGGCGCGCGCATATGGCCGATGAAGGCGATGCTTGCCTGGCGCACCACCTGCCCGCCGCCCGGGCAGTCGAAATATCCCACCTGCCGGAGGCCTCGTGCCGTCGCCATAGCTCAGCCCTCGTATTGGAGAGAAGTCATCATGCCCGCCATCATGTGATACTCGTTGTGGCAGTGGAACGCCCATTTGCCAGGGTTGTCGGCGTCGAAGGCGACGGCGACGCTGCCCATCGCCGGCACCAGCACGGTATCGCGCATCGCCCCCGGAAAGCGCCGGTCGCCGATGGCGACGACCTGGAAATGGTGGCCGTGGAGATGCATAGGATGCGCCATGCTCGTGCGGTTGCGCATGACGAGCTCGACGCGCTCGCCCTTTGCCGCCCTGAAAGGCGTGTCCTCGCCGTAGCGCTTGCCGTTGATGCCCCATTGAAAGCTCATCATGTCGCCGGTGAGCTCGGCCAAGAGCGTGCGGTCGGGCTTGCGGGGCGCCAGCGGGCGGGCCGCTTTCAGCTGTCCCTCGAGCGCGGGCGTGATCGGTTTCGTCGCTTCGCCGAGCGGCGCGATCTTGGCGATTTTGGCGTTGCCGTTGGCGAGAATGATGCCGGTCCGCTGCCGGTCGCCCTCGCGCAACGCCAGAATCGGGAAGGCGCCGGGCTCCGCTATCGCGAGCCGCAGATCGAGCCGCTGCGCCATGGCGATGGGGAAGCGCTTCCCCTTCACGGGCACGACATCGTCGCCGTCCACGGCGATGAGCTCGCCGGTGAGGCCGCCGAGATCGATCCAGAAATTCGTCGCGGAGGAGCCGTTGATGATGCGCAGCCGGACGTGCTGGTTCGAGACGCGGACCACCTCGGGATCGTCGAGCGTGCGGTCATTGGCAAGATAAGCGTCGAAGTCGATGTCGTTGATGTCCATCGCCATGGGCATGTCGTGATGCATGTGCTCCATCGCGCCGTGGTCCATATGCATGTGGTCCATACCGGCCATGCCGCCGTGATCCATCCCGGCCATGCTGCCGTGACCCATCCCGGCCATGCTGCCGTGACCCATCCCGGCCATGCTGCCGTGACTCATCCCTGCCATGCCGCCATGGGTGAGATCGGCGAAGATCGCCTCGGGCGCACGGAACGAGAAGTCGATGAGGAAGAGCACGACCTGCTGCTCGTCGACGTCAACGTCCTCGGTCACGCCGACGATGAGCGGCGCCGCCATCAGCTTCGAGCGCTGGAAGCCGACATGCGAATGCATCCAGTAGGTGCCGGCGCGGGTCAGCTCGAAGTCGTAGTCGTAGCTTTGGCCGGGCGGAAGCGCCGGCTGCGACAGATCGGGCGTGCCGTCCTGCGCCGAAGGCGGCGTGAGGCCGTGCCAATGGACGAGTGTCGGCTCTTGGAGTCGGTTCTCGAGCGTCAGCGCGAAACGGCCGCCAACGACAAAGTCCGCTCTGTCGAGGCTGAGGCCGAGAACGGGGGCGGCCTTGCCTTTGACCTCGAGCGTGCGCTTATGCGCGACGAGGCGACGCGGCGATTGCGCGCGGGCACCAGGGGCAATCAGCGCCGCGGCGGCGCCGCCGAGGAGGAGTTCGCGACGGGTGATGCTCATGGCCGCTCCCATTGCATCCATCTCAATGCCGAACAAATTCGACCTCATCCTGAGCGTGCGCGCGTCAGCGCGCTTGTCCAAGGACGCACGTCGTTATGCAGCGTCACTCGCCCATCTGCAACAGCGCGCCGCGGTGGCGGGCGCTGCGGAAGGCCACGAGGAAGATCACCCCGCCGAACGCCAGGTAAAGCGCGTCGAGCGCGAGCGCGGCGAGGAAATGGTCGAGGCGGAAGACGCCCTCCAGCATGACCGCGCGCATGCCCTCGAAGACATGCGCCGTAGGCAATGCCCAGGCGACGTATTGCAACCAATGCGGCAGGGTCGCGACGGGGTAGTAGACGGCGCTCGGCGGCGCCAGCAGGAAAGCGGCGAGCCAGGCGAGGCTCTCGGCGCCGAGACCGTGGCGCAGCAGCAGCGCGCCGATCATCAGCCCCAACGCCCAACCCATGACGAGAAGCAGCGAGAAGAACGCGAGCAGCGGCAGACCCAGCGTGAAGATCGAATAGTGATAGAACGGAATCGCCAGGACCGCCGCCGGCACGACGCCGATGACGACGCGCACCAGGCTCATGCTCAAGAGCGCGATGATCCATTCATAGGGGCGGAGCGGGCTCACGAAGAGATGGCCGAGATTGCGCGACCAGAGCTCCTCGAGGAAAGAGACGGAGACGCCGAGCTGGCCGCGGAACATCACGTCCCAGAGCAGCACGCCCGCCAGCAGCACGCCGCCGGCGCGCGCCAGATAGGAGCTGTTGGTCATGAGGAACTGGCTGGTAAAGCCCCACATCACCATCTGGACGACCGGCCAGTAGAGAAGCTCCAGCGTGCGCGGCCAGGAGCTCCGCATCAGATAGAGATAGCGCAGCAGCATGGCGCCGACGCGGCCGGGCGAGAAGCTCGCATGCTGGGTTGCGCTCATTGCGCCGCCAGCCGCTCGCCGGAGCGGGCGATGTCGAGGAACACCTCCTCGAGCGTGTCGCGGCCATAGCGCTCTATGAGCTCGCCGGGGCTGCCGCGATCGACGATGCGCCCCTGGCGCATCATCATCACCTGGGATGCAAGCCGCTCGACCTCGCCCATATTGTGGGAGGCGAGCAGGATGGTGGCGCCGTGGCGGGCGCGGTAGGCCTCGAGATAGCCCCGCACCCAGTCGGCGGTATCGGGATCGAGCGACGCCGTGGGCTCGTCGAGCAGCAGCAGCTCGGGCTCGTTCAAAAGCGCCTTGGCGAGCGCCACCCGCGTCTTCTGCCCGGCGCTCAGCTTGCCGGTCGCCGTGTCGAGAAAGGAGCGGATCTGGAGGTCTTGCGCCAGCGCCTCGATCCGCTCGCCGAGCCGCGCGATGCCATAGAGGTGGCCATAGATGGTGAGGTTCTGCCGCACCGTCAGGCGATGCGGCAGGTCGACATAGGGTGAGGAGAAATTGAGCCGCGGCAGCACGCGGTAGCGGTGGCGCAGCATGTCCTCGCCGAGGACGCGGATCTCGCCCGCGGTCGGCAGCAGCAGGCCCAGCAGCATGGCGAGCGTCGTCGTCTTGCCGGCACCGTTGCCGCCGAGCAGCGCCGCAGTCACCCCCTCCGGCACGGCGAAATCGATGCCGGCGACGGCGAGCGTGGCGTCGAAGCGCTTCGTCAGCCCGCGGACTTCGATGACCGGCGACATGCCACGCATCATGGCGAATCCCGCCGGCAGCGGCCACCGGCTGCTCCTTGGCCGCCCTTGTTCTATAATGCCGCGGCGCAGCAACCGCGGAGATAGAATGGCTGAGAGCGCCTCGCCCAGCGAACGCCGCAGGCCCGGGACCGATGTCTCGGTCAGCCTGCGCATGCTCGTCCTCATCCGCTGGGTGGTGGTGGCGGGGCAAGCGGCGACCATCCTCTTCGTCCATTACGGCCTCGGCTTCGTGCTGCCGCTGGAAGGGGCGCTCGCCGTCGTGGCGACCTCGGCCGCGCTCAACATCGCCGCCAGCTGGCCGCGCCGCCCCTCCTCGCGCCTCGGCGGTCGCCAGGCCTCGCTCTATCTTTCCTACGACATGCTGCAGCTCGGCATTCTGCTGTTCCTGACCGGCGGGCTGCAGAACCCCTTCGCCATGCTGATGCTGGCGCCGGTGACGGTTGCCGCCACCATCCTCTCGAAGCGGAGCGTCTTCTGGCTCTCGGCGCTCACCGTCGCCGCCATCACCGTCATCGCCATTGTGCATCTGCCGTTGCCCTGGCGCGAGGCGCCCTCGCCGCCGCCGCCGCTCTATGTCTTCGGCGTGTGGACGGCGCTGGTGCTGTCGACCGTGTTCATCGCCGGCTACACCTGGAACGTTGCCGAGGGCGCGCGGCGCATGCGGGACGCTTATTCGGCGACGCAGCTGGCGTTGGCGCGGGAACAGCGCGTCTCCGCGGTGGGCGGCATCGCCGCGGCGGCGGCGCATCAGCTCGGCAGCCCGCTCGCCACCATCGCGGTCGTCGCCAAGGAACTGGTGCGAGACCTCCCCGCCGACAGCCCCTTTGCCGAGGATGCGCTGCTGCTGCTGAGCCAGAGCGAGCGCTGCCGCACCATCCTCGCCGATCTCGCGCGCCAGCGCGACGGCGAGAGCGGCTCACCCTTCACGCGCCTCCCCTTCTCGGCGCTGGTCGAGGCGGCGGGCGAGCCTTATCTCGCCGAGGCCAAGACGATCCACTACACCACCGCCGCCGGCCGGGACGCCGATGGGCTGCCCGTCGAGGAGCCGCTGGTGCCGCGCAGCCCCGAGACCATGCATGGCCTCGGCAATCTCATCCAGAACGCCTCGCAATTCGCCCGGCATGCCGTCGACGTCACCACCAGCTGGAGCGAAGATACGGTGGCGGTCGACATCGTCGATGACGGACCGGGCTTTCCCCAAGCGGTTCTCGCCCGCATCGGCGAGCCCTATCTCTCCGGCCGCGGCGATGCGGCCGATCATATGGGCCTCGGCATCTTCATCGCCGAGAGCTTGCTGGAGCGCACCGGCGCGCGCGTCATCTTCGCCAATCTGCCCGATGGCGGCGCGCAGGTGGTGGTGGAGTGGCGGCGCGCGACGCTCGAAGGCACCGACGCCAAGCAACCGATGAAAGAGGCTCTCTTATGACCAGCGACGGCGGCACCCCGGCCCTATCGCCCTCGGTGCTCGAGGACTGGCCCGAATCAGAGCGCGGCCTGCTGCTCGTCGATGACGACGCGCCGCTCTGCCAGCGTTTGGCGCGCGCGATGGAGCGCCGCGGCTTCATCGTCACCACCGCTGACAGCGTCGCCACCGGCATTGCCGCCGCCACCGAGCGCTCGCCCGCTTTTGCCGTGGTCGATCTGCGGCTCGCCGACGGCAGCGGCCTCGAGGTGGTGAAGGCGCTGCGCCGGGCGCGGCCGGGCGCCCGCATCATCATGCTGACCGGCTACGGCAATATCGCCACCGCCGTGGCGGCGGTGAAAGCGGGCGCGCTCGACTATCTGCCGAAGCCCGCCGATGCCGATGCGGTGGAGCGGGCGCTGCTGGCGGGCGACGTCTCGCTGCCGCCGCCGCCCGAGGATCCGATGTCCGCCGACCGCGTGCGCTGGGAGCATATCCAGCGCGTCTTCGAGCAATGCGACCGCAACGTCTCGGAGACGGCGCGCCGGCTCAAGATGCATCGCCGCACCTTGCAGCGCATCCTCGGCAAGCACGCGCCCAGAAACTGATGATGCGCTCCCTGTGGCTTGCGGCCATCGTCGTCGCCGCGCTGGCGCTTGGCACCGCGCGGGCCGAAGAGACGGTTTCGCTGGCCGGCCTCAAGGTTACCGTCTGGGAGCCGGCGGGTTCTTCGTCGGGCGAGAAGCGGCCCGTCATCATCTTCTCGCATGGTTTCCATGGCTGCGGCACGCAATCGAGCTTTCTCATGACGGCACTGGCGGCCGACGGCTATGTCGTCTTCGCGCCCAACCATGCCGATGCGACTTGCCATGGCGGCGCCGCGCGTTGGCGCGACCCGGCCGAGGTCTCCTTCGGCCGGCCCGACCGATGGACGCCCTCGACCTATCACCGCCGTTTCGACGACATCCGGCATCTCGTCGCGGCGCTGAAGCAGGATCCGCGCTGGGCGCCGGGCCTCGATCTCGCGCGTATCGGTCTCGTCGGCCATTCGCTGGGCGGCTACACGGTGCTGGCGCTGGCTGGCGCCTGGCCCGGGCAGAAGCTGGACGGCGTCAAGGCGGTGCTGGCGCTCTCGCCCTATGCGCAAGCCTTCCTCGCGCATGACACGCTCGGGGGTCTTGGGGTGCCGGTGATGTATCAGGGCGGCTCCCGCGATCTCGGCATCACGCCGGCGGTGAAGCGGCCCGGCGGCGCTTATGACCGATCGCCCGCGCCCAAGTACTTCGTCGAATTCACCGGCGCCGGGCATCTCGCCTGGACCGATCTCAGACGCGACCTGCAGCCGGCGATCACCGCCTCGAGCATCGCCTTCCTCGATCATTATGTGAAGAGCGCGTCCGCCAATCCTCTTCTGACGCATGCGGGCGACGGCGTCGCCACCCTGCGCTATGCCTCGGAGCTCGGCACGAGCGGCGCTCGCTGAGCGGCTCTTTTCTGCCACAAGTCGCGCGCATTCGTGGTTAATCCGCGGTGAATCGTCTTGTTGCGGCGGTGGCGCGGCCTCATCATCGGGACGCAGAACGTTGCGGGGGAGAGAGCGACCATGGTGAAGATCGCGCCGGTGCACACCGCTTGGGCGGCCTATCTCGCCTGCATTCGTCATCATCGTGCCTTGCTGCAGCTGTCGCTGGGCTGGGTGACGCTCTTGGCGGGGCTGGTGTTTGCCGGCATGGTGCCGTGGCCGGAGGTGATCGCCTGGCCGCTACGGTTGGCGACGCTGGCGGCGGTGCCGATCGCCGCCGCGGCCTTCTTCGTCGCCGGCTGCCGCGTCGTCCTTCTCGATGAGGAGCCGCCACTCCTCATCACGCTCCGCTTCGGCGCGCGCGAGCGGCGCGGCGCGATCCATCTGCTGGCGATCGCTCTGCTGCCGGGCATGCCGCTTCTGCTGTTGGTGCTTCTCCTCGGCACCGGCGCCTGGTGGGCGCCGCTCGCCGCCCTGGCCGGGCTGCTGCTGCTCGTGGCGCCGGCGCTTGCGGCAAGCGCGCGCCTCGCGATCTCGCTTCCCGCCATCGCCATCGACGAGCCCGGCGAGCTGCTTCCCGTCGTTTGGCGCCACAGTCGGGGATGCGGGCCGCACCTGCTCTATGGCTGGCTTCTCTGCCTGTTGCCCTGGTTCCTTCCCTCTGCGTTGCTCTTCCTCGCGCTCGACCACGGCGCGACGGCCGCGAGCGCGGCGTCCATGGCGGAGCTCCTCGCATGCCCCTTGGGCTTTCTCGCCCTCGCCGCCTCTGCCGCCTTCTTCGCCTACGTCTTCGCCCAGCTCGCGGAGGGCGCGCCCGTTGAAGACGGGGTGGCAGACGCGCGGAAGGAGCCGCGGCTGGTTTAAGGCACGCGCCGCTTAGGCCGCTCCCATCCCCGCCGATCCCCGCTTATCGCCGCGGATCCCGATATCCACAATTTCGCGTGCTTTGACGCCTCACTACCGCCAGGCAAGCGTCGCCTATTGCCTATTCCGCCTAACCCACTGTCGGTCCAGGTAGATTTTTCCGGGGGTGCGTCGCGGGCGGCATTTTTTGCCGCCCGCGCCTCACCGGCGAGCCGACGCACGGCCTTTTCCGCGTTAAACAGGTTTTCGCTTTCCGGCACGAGAATTGCGCCACCGAGGGTCGCAGGCCGAGTGCGCCTGTGTTTCGTGAGCAGGAGAGAGCATGAGCGTCAGCAGTGTCTCCGGCTCGTCCTCCGTGTCTTCCTACCAGCTTTACCTGCAGCAGCTCCAACAGCAGCAGCAGGCGCAGCAAAGTGGGCAGGCGCATCATCATCACCACCATCATCATGGTGGCGGTGCCGAAGGGGTGGACCAGAGCCAACCGGCGACAGCGTCGACCGGAACGTCGAGCGCCACCGCGACCGCGTCCAACGGCGCAAGCAACGGCGGCGACAGCCAGGCGAGCAGCATTCTCGACATTCTCGCCTGAACCATAAGGACTGCGCGAGCCGTCGCCGAAGGCGGCGGATGATGCGCGTCCGGCACCGCCAGAATGACGCTGCCGGACTTCTACATAACCAATTGAAAATAATAGGTGATCCCAGTCTTGACCAATGGGATTGGTCACGCGCGTGGTCACAGAAAACGAAGTAGTACGTTTTGGGCGTATATCCGTTGTCGCCTGCTGTTGAGGGGTTATTAACCCCTCTTGTCGTAGCGTGTTCATGTGCGCCCACAGTTTCGGCGCATTGCCCTCTCGACGAGGCCACGAGCGAGACGGGCAGCTCCTTCAGGCTATGCGTTGCAACCTGAACCCGGAGCTGCCCCATGTCCGCTGCCACAGTGCCAACCCTCATTACTGCCGCCGCTTTGTGCGAGATGCTTGGCATCACGCGAGCCGGCCTGCCGACGATGCTCGAACGTGGAGCGTTGCCGCAGCCAATTAAACTAGGGGCCGCCCGCTCGGCGCCACTCCGTTGGGTCTTGGCCGAAGTCATCGAAGCGCTCGACCGCCAGCGTCTTCCTGCGCCGGCCACGAAGTCGCGCGTCGAGCCCGCACCTGAGCCCGCATCGCGTCGACCAAAGAAGGTCAAGCTCACGCCGCCGCGCAAGCGCGTCGCCTGATTGGAGCGCCGCTGCATCGAATGAAATCACCTTAAACCCGCCACCTACTCGGGGAGCGCGAGGCCCCGCGGTATGACAGGACAAGACCCATGCCCACGGACACCGAACCGACCGCGGCACTCGCGCCGAATTTCAACGTAGGCCAGCGCTATGTCGAGCTGCTGACAGGCTCGCCCAACACGCCCCTGTGTTGGCGCTTCCTCCCGGACAGCGAGGCAGAGGAGAAGCGTGTACTCGACTACGAGCGTGCGGAACGCGAGCGCCGCATAGCTGCTGGCGTCGATAAGGACGAAGCAAAAAGCTTCTGCCTGAAGCGCAACTACGACGGTTCCCTGTCGGAAGTGTGGGACGATCTTGTCGCCCATCAGCAAAAGGGGTGGGGCATCTTCGCCGTCGTCAATGAGGGCGGGCGTAACGGTAAAAGCATCACCAGGATACGAGCGAACTTTATCGACATGGACGGCAAGCTGCTGTCATCGGTCAAGTTCCACGTCGAGCCGGACTTCGTTGTGAAGCGGAATGATCTCCACTGGCACGCCTACTGGCTCGTCGCCGACTGTCACAAGGATGACTTCGCCAGCGCGCAGAAGCGCCTCGCCAAACACTATGGTAGCGACCCCGGTGTGCACGATCTCCCGCGCGTGCTCCGCGTCCCTGGTACCA
>Ga0335081_10016725_pt1 | contig 11883 bp, 15 predicted proteins | sample Lox_Sample_35_FD_206713 | JGI IMG/M metagenome (GOLD analysis project Ga0335081, IMG submission 206713) | Soil microbial communities from Loxahatchee National Wildlife Refuge, Florida, United States - Lox_Sample_3.5 | ecosystem: Environmental > Terrestrial > Soil > Wetlands | place: USA... | reverse complement strand
CTCGCTGAAACCTCTCGATTGCTTGGGAATCATCCAGCAAATGTTCGGGGAGAAACTTAAGCGCGACGCGGCGACCCAACCGTACGTCCTCGGCCTCATAAACCACGCCCATCCCGCCCCCGCCCAACTTTGACAGGATGCGGTAATGCAAGACCGTTTGCCCAATCAACTCCATAGTACGTGTGGCGCGAGTACAGGTGACGCAGGCCGGCCTGAACGCAGTCGAAGGTCCTCGCCCGCGTGAAGCGTAATGTTAGGCTGTCAGCACTCTGGGGTCAACTGTAACTAGGGTTGGTGTATACCGACGGAGAGGGCTAGTCGAATGCCAGCCCTCTCGGGCGGGCCGCCCGTACTTGGCCGCATAAAACTTCGCGCACAGGCGCTCGACAAACTCGTCGAAGTGCTCGGCCTCCAGCAACTCATTCAAACACTGATAAAACGGATGCCCCGGCGCGGACGCCAACTCCGTGTGCGCGATCCACAACCCCTCTTGCTTCTCCCGCTGCTTGCGCGTTCCCATCGCCATGCGCGCATTCTACGAATGATCCCTGTGAATCACACCATCTTTTCCGCTCCGGAATCTAGACTTGCACCACAGGCTGCTAGACGCAGCTTGGGCCTTGAGTCTGAGCTTCCATACTGACTAGCGCTTCGCAGCGACAACCGGAAGCGTCTGGTTGCGGAGCACTTCTTGTTCTTCACCTCGTGCTGTCGTTGACTCGTAGAAGAACGCTTCACCCAATTCGGCGAGGCGGAGCGAAGAGATCATGTGCCGATTTCCCCGGTTCACGATGAGCAGAGCGCTTGGGCCCTTCGCATCTTCAGTTGCCTTGGCAGGTAGAAGTGCTACTTTCCTCCCTGTTCTTGTCTCGTTGACAGCAACGAACACACGAGAGCCGACATCCTGAAATTGGATCGAATAATCGCCTGCAGGCAGGGTTGCCTGCCCCCACTGCGCCGGATAGGGCAGGGTGAAGGAGCCACGATAGATTGGGGCGGCGAAAGCGGCAGCGGTCAAGAAGGCTGTGCACAAAAGCGCTTTGGAGATGAGCGATTTCATTGTTCTTGCTCCTTTAGGGATTTTCGCGCCTGCCAGAGGTTCAACCGCCCTGACTCCAGCGCGTCGCCGCTGACTTTTCGCCGGAAAGCGGGGGACGAGCAATGGAAGCAGCCTATAAAGGAAGAGATATCTGACTAACATCGTAAGATATTGTTGGCACGATGCTTACGTCTTCAGATAACACGCCTTTTCATACCTGCGCGAAGAACCGGTGGTACACTGATGTGGCTTGGTGTAGTCGTGAAGTCCCCCACCTCCTCACCCGCGATTCTCCGCTTTGGGGTTTTCGAACTCAATCCGCACTCCGGTGAGCTCCGCAAGAAGGGCATGAAGATCAAGTTGAGTGGGCAGCCGGTCGACATCCTCGTGCTGCTCATGGAACGCCCGGGTCAAGTGGTGACCCGGGAGGAGATACAGAAGAGACTCTGGTCAAACGAAACCTTCGTTGACTTCGAGCAAGGCCTGAATAATGCGATGAAGCGACTGAGATCGGCTCTGGACGATAACGCAGAGAGCCCTCACTACATTGAAACTGTGCCGCGAAAGGGGTATCGATTTATCGCGGCAGTGGACGGCCCACCCGAAAATGGGGCCGGGATGGCAACGGCTGCGGGGGAGAAGCCGCGAACCAGAGAAAAGCTGAGTAAATCCAAGAAGGCTGGGTTAATACTTGCGGCCGTGCTTTTCTCGGGCCTGGTAGTCGCAGCGGCCTGGGGTCCTGGCGTCCTTGCAGGGCGCGACCGCCTCTTCGGAAGACATCAAATCGCCCCCATTCATTCGATCGCGGTGCTCCCGCTGGTGAATCTCTCCGGCGATCCGTCACAGGATTATTTTGGCGATGGAATGACCGATGAGCTGATCACGGCGCTGGCGGAGAACCGTTCGTTGCGTGTGGTGTCGCGCACGTCTGCCATGCAATACAAGGGAGTCAACAAGCCACTGCGTGAAATTGCGCAGTCGCTCGGGGTGGATGGAATTCTGGAAGGCTCGGTGAACCGTTCCGGCAATCATGTGCACGTAAATCTGCAATTGATCTACGCGCCGACCGATACCCACGTCTGGGCGCAGAGTTATGACCGCGACCTGAGCGGAGCGATGGCATTGCCGACCGAGCTTTCGCAAACGATTGCAACGGAGGCGAAAGTGTCGTCTGCTCCGGCCAAGGTAAAACGACCGGTCAGTCCAGAAGCGTACGACGCTTACCTGCAAGGTCGTTACTACTGGTTTGCGAGCAATTACGAACGAAGCAAGCAGTACTTCGAGAAGGCCATTGGGTTGCAGCCCGACTACGCTGCGGCCTTCAGTGGTCTTGCTGACAGTTATTGCGCGAGTGCGGTAAGCGGAGATATTCCCCCAAACCCGGCCTTCGAAAAAGACGAGCAGTACGCCCTTAGAGCTCTGGAACTAGATGATTCTTTGCCCGAGGCCCACACTTCTATAGCTGCCTACTATTTTTTCAATCGCTGGGACTGGCAGGATGCCGAGGCGCATGAGCTCCGTGCCATCGAACTGAATCCCAACGATGCCGAGGCCCGCCATATTCACGCGCACATTCTTACAGTGATGAACCGCGACGATGAAGCAGTACGCGAAGAAGCGCGATCCGCGGAGATTGATCCTTCTGCCCAGACCAGCGAATTGGGGATGGTGCTTCTTCATGCGCGACAGTACGACGCGGCCATCGCTGAGTTACGTGTGCGCGCAGAAATCCGGAGGGGGCGAGGCTGAGTTAGGGCAGGTTTTCCTAAGATACGATCAGCAACTGGCCCGCAAGCATTATCGTGGCGCAATTCACTTTGCGTATGACTACGCCATGATCGGACGCAAGGAAGAGACGCTGCGCGCGCTGGAAGATGCATTTCAGGAACGCGATCCATGGTTGGTGTTTTTGCAGAAGTATCAGGCCTTCGACTTCCTCCATTCGGAGCCGCGTTACCGGGCCCTCGTAACGAAGATGGGGCTGCCGCCGGCGTATTAGCGCATCCCTTCTAGCATCTCCGCACATCGCTGAAAGCTTGCAGCTGGTCCCACCGGACATATGCGTATCCGCCAAACGAAAGTACTTAGCATCAGGTGTGTGCCAGTAGGCTCGGCTATAATGTCCTGTAACGTGGGTTGGGTTTTCGCGCCTCGATCCCCTGCAGTGCCAGCGGAAGGATTCAGCCTCGTTACTGCATAGCAGAGTTTTGCATCGAAGAGTCAAAGGAGTCCGCATGGCGATCCAAAAGACGGAAAAAATCTGGCACAACGGGAAGCTGATCCCCTGGGATGAGGCCACGCTGCACGTGATGTCGCACGTGGTGAATTATGGCTCGTCGGTGTTTGAGGGCGTGCGTTGTTACGCGCCACCCAGCGGGCCAGCGATTTTCCGCGCTCCCGAGCACATGCAACGGCTGCTGGATTCAGCCAAAGTTTACCGCATCGACGTGGATTACACGCGCGATGAGCTGGTCGCGGCCATGACTTCATTGATCGCGAATAATGGCGTGTGGCCGTGCTATATCCGGCCGATTGTGTTGCGCGGGTACGGCGAGGCGGGGGTGAACCCGTTCAATTCGCCGACGGAGGTTTATATCTGCAATTATCCCTGGGGAAAATACCTGGGGACGGACTCGCAACAAGGCGCGGATGTTTGCGTTTCATCATGGACGCGTATTGCCCCAAATACTTTGCCCGCCATGGCGAAATCGGGCGCGAATTACATGAATTCGCAGCTGATCAAGATGGAAGCGGTAGTGAACGGCTATGTTGAGGGTATCGCGCTGGATGCCGAGGGTTACGTCAGCGAAGGGTCGGGAGAAAACGTGTTCGTTGTGCGCAACGGCGTTTTGCAAACCGCCCCGCTGGGCAATTCGGTGCTGCCGGGGATTACGCGGGATACGGTGTTACAGATCGCGCGCGATCTGGACATTCCCGTGGCCGAACAAAGCATCCCCCGCGAAATGCTTTACATCGCAGATGAAGCTTTCTTTAGTGGGACGGCGGCGGAAGTGACGCCGATTAGATCGGTCGACAAGATCAGCGTGGGTAAAGGCACGATTGGGCCGATCACGAAGGCGATCCAAAAGGAGTTCTACGGCGTTATTCGCGGCGAGAAAGCTGACCGGCACAACTGGTTGACGCAGGTGCCAGTGGGAAGCAAACAGCCGGTGGGAGTGTAAGCCGGCTCGAGGGCCGTCCTCGGCGCCTTACCTTCCGCACCAGATCAATTGGATGGGGTACTCGCGAAACGTCCGGTCAGCGGTCAGGATTACCATCTGTTCCTCAATCGCCTGAGCAATGAGAATACGGTCGAATGGGTCATTGTGATATAGGGGAAGATCGTCAACGCGCAAAGTGTGATTCTGCGTGATCGGAAGCGAACGAATGCCCTGCTCTCTGAGCCTCTTTGGAAGGTAACGGCCGGGTGGCTCTGGAAGGGTAACCTTGCCGGATTTCGCTTTGATCGCGATCTCCCAGGAACTGGATGCCGAGAGATAGATTTCTTCCCCTCCATCCTGAAGAATCTTGAGCCCATCCGGTCCGATCTTCCTGGCAGAACTGACACTCCAGAGCCAAACCATCGTATCGAGCAGATATTTCATTCCGATTTGGGTGATCTTCGCCTGGGCTTTTCCGGCTTGGGAAGTTCGCCTCCGTAGAATGCCTTCAGCAAATCATCGGGCAGTGGTGCGTCAAAATCGTCAGCCACCCAAACCCGGTCCTGATCCATACCCAGACGCCGGACTTTCCTCCTACATTCGACCGCAACCAAACGCGCGACGGGTACCCCGGCCCTGGCGATCGTAATCTCCTCGCCGTTTGAGACCCTTTGAAGCAACCGCGACAGGTGGGTTTTTGCCTGATGAATATTGACTTCCATACTCTTCAAGTATGGACTAAGTCTATGAACTAAGTTAATGTTTGAAGGTAAGGTCGGAGGTACTTCGGGGTTTAGCTTGTCCCGCTCGACTTTAGCCCGTCCACTTCGCTCCGCTTCCCAGAATGCCCATGATCTTTGCAAGGCGGCGCGTGCGGGTCGCTTCCTGTTTGGCTCCCTCGATTGCCTGAGCCATTTCCTTTTTATTGGTAAACGAAAGCTTCTCCCAATTTGCTTTTGCCTTCTTGTTTTTTGCCAGCGCTTTTTTCAGGGCAGGAGGCGCTGCGACGGCACGCTCCTCTCCGTCGCGCTCCATCACCACATTGACGGTGTCTCCCGGCTCGACACCCGCGCCCTTGCAGAGAGCTTTGTTCACCGGCATCATGCGGGCGTTGCCGCAGGGCATGAGCGAAGAGCGAAAGGGGTATCCGTTGATCGTGCCGCGAATCGGAACGCGGGCTCGAGTGCCGAAAAATTCGACCACATCGACCGGCGGTGCGATCGCTGCTACCACTCCCGCTTCCCGGCCAAGGATCTTCGTTGTGAACTCCAGCCTTTGTTTCGCCATCGGACCCTCCGTGCGCTGGTGCCGCTAGAGATGATAACCAGACCGGCGACCTGCCGCCACAGGTCTCGCTGGGGTGACTACTCCCGCCGCGGCTGAAGCCGCCTCATCTGGCGCTTCAATCGCTGCGTTAACCGCTGCGCCGCACGCCCGTCAGTCCTATTACTTAGGTCATCTTGGGGAGGGTGACGTTTCGGAGGAAGATAGACCAGTTCTCAGATACTGCTTTTCAGTTCTCAGATAAATCTGGACGTGCTGAATGAATATTGACGATCTGCTGCGCATAGCCATGGAACGGCGGGCTTCCGACTTGCACCTCAAGGTGGGAAATTATCCGCACCTGCGTATCGACGGTGAACTGGCGCCTTTGACTGACCAGCCTCGTGTGAGCGCGGAAGACATGCTGACCATGGCGTTCAGCATGATGTCGGCCCGGCAGAAGCAGAAGTTCAAAGAAACCACGGAAATTGATATGGCTTACGGGGTGGCCGGGCTTGGCCGCTTCCGTGTCAACGTCTTTCAGCAGCGTGGGCAGGTGGGACTGGTACTGCGCGTAATTCCCACGAAAATTCGCGCGCTGGATGAACTTTATCTGCCGAAAATCGTCGAGCAGGTCTGCGATATGCCCCGCGGATTGATTCTGGTCACGGGTGTCACGGGTTCCGGTAAATCGACGACGCTCGCGGCAATGATTGACCGCATCAATTCCACGCGAGCCGAGCACATCATCACTATTGAAGACCCGATCGAATTTCTGCACCGCGACAAAAAGGGATACGTAAACCAGCGCGAAGTGGAAGTGGATACTCCGACGTTTTCAGCGGCGTTGCGCGCTTCTTTGCGCCAGGATCCGGACGTGATTCTGGTCGGCGAAATGCGCGACATGGAGACAATCGGCACGGCGCTGCATGCGGCCGAAACTGGCCACATGGTTTTCTCCACGTTACACACCCTCGACGCGGTGGAAACCGTGAACCGTATTATTGCCGTCTTCCCGCCACCAGAGCAGAAGCAGATTCGTTTGCAGCTGGCTGCCGTCCTCCGCGCCGTCATAAGCCAGCGCCTGGTGAAGCGCTGCGACGGCGAAGGCCGTGTGCCGGCGGTGGAAGTGATGATCAACACGGCTTACATTCGGGAATGTATTCTGGTGCCGGAGAAGACGCGGTCGATCCGCGACGCAATTTCCGCAGGCACGTCGCAATACGGTATGCAGACTTTCGATCAATCGCTGTGGGATTTGTTCCAGGCGGGCCTGATCGCCTACGAAACGGCTCTGGAAAATGCCTCCAACGCCGACGACTTCAAGTTGCGTATGCAGGGCGTGGCTTCGACCAGCGACATTTCGCGCAATGCTATGCAGGCAACGGGGTTCGGCGGACGCTGAGCAATCTGCAAAAAGAATTAAGGGCGCGCCGAAGCGCGCCCTTTTTTTCTGCTCAGGAAGTCGCGTTACGAGCCGCACCAGGCCATGCCGATGTTAGCTTCGGGCCGCCGGGGACGCGCCAATACCACCAGCGCATCCCGCAAAGAAGAGATGTCGAATACCTGATCGAGCCGCATGCGCTCCAGCATGTCGCGCACGAAAGGCGAGGGGTTGACAAGTTTAAGCTGCACGCCGTGATTCTTGCTCCACAGCTGTAGTGATACCAGGGCGTTCAAGCCGCCGGCATCCAGCGCCTCTACCTCAGAAAGATCGAGCACGACAATACGGGTGTTGTTCTCCGAAACAACCGCATTGCGCAGGGTGGAAATCTCAGTGCCACGCACCAGTCGCCCGGCGCACCGCACCACCGCCACATCACCGGCTTTCTCGACATCTAGCGTAAGCATGACTGCCTTCCTTTGGTTTCTTGATTCCCTATTTTAGACGACCTTCGCGGTTCGATGTCACCCCTCAAGAGTTAAAGGAGTGTGAAAAGTTGTAACAGTTTGTATCCTCTATAAGTTCCTTTCGCCAGAATGAGGTACGCACAATGGCCTTTTCCGGTTCCAGGAAATTTCAGAGCGAAGAGGAGGCCTACGAGTACGCGGTGGGCGCACTGGGAAGGCGCATGCGTTCCGTGGCCGAACTGAAACGACTGTTGCGGCGGCGGATAGACACAGAAACTGAATATGGGCAGACCCTGGTGGAGTTGGTGATCCGGCGTCTGAAGAACCAGGGATATTTGAACGATGCTCAGTACGCAGCGGCGTATTCGGCATTCCGGCGTGACAATGAGAAGTTTGGCCGTCGCCGCGTGATTACCGATTTAAAGGCGAAAGGCGTGCATGGGGAAGTGATCGCTAAAGCCGTGGATTCGGCTTACGAGGAAGTGAATGAGGAAAAGCTGGCCAGGGATTATCTGCGGCGCAAGCGGATCAAAAAACCCAGAGACCGGAAGGACGCGGCAAGGATTTTTCGCCACCTGGCGCGGGCGGGATTTGGGTCGAAGACGATTTTTTCGATCCTTAAGAAATGGGAAGTGGATGATGAGACGCTGGGAGCGCTGGAAGGCGAAGGTTCGGGGCTAGATTAAAAACCCTTAACCCCAAAGAGCGGAGAGGGCCGCGGAGCACGCAGAGGCTTGCTTTTCTTGCGCGGGAGTTATATCTCTTAAGGTTTTGAGGAGGAAATGCGATGATAGTGAATTGGCGGGCAATTTTGATTGCTGGCGTGATGAGCGTGGCCTTGGCGAGCTACGGGCAGAATCCGGCATCGGACGTTGACAAAGCCGCAAAAGACACAGGGCACGCGACCAAAACTGCTGCGGACAAGACAGCCAAAGGCACTGAAAAGGCCGCTAAGGACACTGGGCACGTGACGAAAACCGCAGCCGATAAGACGGTTCACGGCACGGAGAAAGCAGCGGACAAAACCGGGGATGCTGCCAAAAAGACTGGGCATGGCGTTACAAAAGGCGTGAAGGACATCGGCCACGGCGTAAAAGAGGGAGCGGATAAAGCTACGGGCAAGGACAAGTAAGCAGTCGCTCTAAATTCAGAAACCACCGAGAACACGAAGGCGCACGAAGGTTAACAGAGATTTATCTTAATCAATCATTGTGCCGCTCGCGGTTTTGAAGGAACCAGGCAAGGTTTTGTCATCGCCGGCTGCGAAAAAATGCCTGCAACATTGCGGCGGTCCGGTCCGCCAGCACGCCGGCGCGGACTTCCATCTGATGATTGAGTTGCGGGTGGTTGATGACGTGCAGGACGGAGTGAACGGCGCCGGCTTTGGGATCATCCGCGCCATAGACCAGGCGCTTGAGGCGAGCGTGCACCATGGCCCCGGCACACATGGCGCAGGGCTCAATCGTCACATATAGCTCACAATCATTTAACCGATAGTTGCGGATTTTGGCGCCAGCTTCGCGAAGGGCGACAATTTCGGCGTGAGCTGTGGGATCGGAATCGGTGATGTTGCGGTTCCAGCCGCGGCCGATGATTTCGCCATTGAGCACAACCACCGCTCCGACCGGAACTTCTCCCGCTTCGAGCGCGCGCTGGGCGCAGCGCAGGGCTTCATCCATCAAGAATTCGTCGGAGGGAATTGCCGGATGTGGATCGGCGTTCACAGAGTTATTCTAGCGGCGCTGGCGCGGATTATGGCGTTCATCGAGACTAGGAATTGGCCGGTACGCCCGTAACTACGGCTCTGATGCCAGTCCGAAGTACCATCTTGCCAAATCACTGGCGGAGCGTCCCTATGCAGCGAGTCGCGCTAAAAAGTTTGGCCATTGTTCTGCTGATCGGCAGCACCTGTTACGGGCAGTCATTGGGCGATGCGGCGCGTGAAAACCGCAAGCAGAAATCAGGGAATGGCGCCACGAAGGTCTTCACCAGTGATGATCTCACCGCCACAGCAAAACCAGAAGTAATTCAGCTTTTTCCCGGTTCAAGCGCTACCGGGCAAGGAACGCTGGTCGCGCCCGGAAGAGGAAAACATAATTATCGGGTCGTCATGCTGGATGCGAGCCGGTTTGCGAGTGGAGGCACTATCCATATCGCGATCACCGTAGGCACCGGGGATTCCGAAGCATCGTTTGATTTGTATCCCCAGGACCTTCGGCTGCCGGCAGAAGGAATGCCGAATTCTCTAGCCAGCGCCGTGAATATACGCCCGGGTGCCGGCGCAAAAATTAGTTATCGTTTTGACCCGGCGATGGTGTTCCAATTCGGCGCCGAGGGCAGCTGGAATGCAAAGGCTGGCGCCACGAATACCTACAGCTTTGTGGTGGATGTGGACAGCAAGTGAAACTGCGTTGTTGACCTGCTCTAGGTCGGCCTTCGAGGCGGCAGCCAATCCTTAAACGCCCCACCCTGTCGCAAAGAACGCGAAAAGGGTGGGGGCGCCTCAAGCTATGATTGAAAGCGAAAGGCTGAGCCAGCGTTCGAATCATCAGCCGAGAGGTAGCTATGCGCCTGCTGCCCGTCGTTGCCCAGTGCTTTCTGACCGGCGTTTTGTTGGTGGCCCAGGGGCAACCAACACCGGATGAATCAATTCAGGCCAGGAACAAAGCCGTGGCCATGCGTGTATTTGACGAGATTTTCAACCAGGGAAAGTTCCAGGTTGCAGACGAAATCTACGCGCCGGACTTCCAAAACCACGGACTTCACCGGTCAGTGGATCTGAAGACAGACCAGGAGGCGGTGCACGCTGAAAAGAAGGCATTTCCAGACCTCCGGATAAGCGTGCAGGATATGGTTGCTGAAGGGGACAAGGTGGCTGTGCTATGGACATTTCGAGGAACCCACACCGGCTCCGGTTATGAAGGTCTTCCTCCTACCGGAACGAGGGTGGAGGTTCGTGGCATCACCATTTGGCGGATCGTAAACGGACGGATCGTGGAGGAGTGGTCCAGTTTCAGTGACACGGGGGCTTACATCCAAATGCTTGCCCATCTGAAGTGGTGGTTAGTGTTTGCGGGGTTGCTCGTCCTGACCATAGTGATCGCCATCGAGCGTCTTGTTTGGAAAATGTTCAGGAGAATGTTTGCCTATCAGCGGCTTAGTTGAATGTTGGGACCAACGATTGGCGCAGCATCGCCATTACACTTTGAGGCCGCGTTTTGGAAATCAGGAACTGATCTTTTCCCGGCGATGAAATGGAGACCACATGCCATAGCCTGTCGTGAAGGACGCTACAAGCGTGGCACCCTCCGGGTATGATCGAATAGATGAGGGCTCGGCCAGCCCCCGACACGACCGACGAAATTTTGAACTCGCCCATACAATACACGAACAATTCTGCGCGAGAAACTTTCATGAATGCTGCCGTTGTGCATAAGCTCGGTGAACGACCTCGATGTGAGCCATTTCCGGAGCCGGTAGCGGGTGACAATGAAGTTCTCGTGCAGGTTCGCGCGGCGTCCCTCAAGCCCGTAGACAAACAAGTCGCCAGTGGCACGCACTATGCCAGTCCCAGCGTAGTTCCCTTTATTTGTGGCACCGACGGCGTTGGATATCTGAGTGATGGTCAACGGGTGTTTTTCGGCGGATGCCGGTCGCCATACGGAGCTATGGCACAGCGGACGGTTGTGCCGAGGGCATTCGTGTTTCCTGTGCCCCCTGCCCTAAAGGATGAAGTTGCCGCTGCCATCCCCAATCCCGGAGTGTCGGCGTGGCTAGCCCTCACCAACTGCGAAACGATTGCCCTTTCGGATCGGGGCGTCTGACGGAATCTCAGCAGCGCCGACAGCACCGTCAGGTTGTGCGGAGTTGCTCACGTGAGGAGTCTATTGCGGAACTTTAGAGCGATCAAGACTCCGCATGTAGGCATCGTAACATCCCCGTTAGACCTGTTAACCCGTCCACGCGGATTCGTTGACTCGCCCCTCTACCCGCACTAAGATGACTCGACCTGGATTCGCGCATGATCGGCCAGACCATCTCCCACTATCGCATTCTGGAAAAGCTTGGCGGCGGGGGGATGGGTGTGGTCTACAAGGCCGAGGATGTCAAACTCGGCCGCTTCGTTGCCCTCAAATTCCTGCCCGATGATGTTGCCCATGATCCGCAAGCGCTCGGCCGGTTTCAGCGCGAGGCCAAAGCCGCTTCGGCTTTGAATCACCCGAACATTTGCACGATTCACGAAATCGGAGAGCAGGATGGGCACACGTTCATCGTGATGGAGTATCTCGATGGCGTGACGCTGAAACACCGCATCGCTGGCCGGCCGCTGGACCTCGAGGTGCTGCTTTCTCTCGCCATCGAGATCGCCGATGCGCTCGATGCGGCCCATGCCGAAGGCATTATCCATCGCGACATCAAGCCCGCGAATATTTTTGTGACCACACGCGGGCACGCAAAGATTCTGGATTTCGGACTGGCAAAAGTCACTACGAGCGAAGGCCAGGCGGCCGACGTAGCCGGAGCAACCTCGATGCCGACGGCCGGCGTGAGCGCGGCACACCTTACAAG
>Ga0335081_10016724_pt1 | contig 11883 bp, 13 predicted proteins | sample Lox_Sample_35_FD_206713 | JGI IMG/M metagenome (GOLD analysis project Ga0335081, IMG submission 206713) | Soil microbial communities from Loxahatchee National Wildlife Refuge, Florida, United States - Lox_Sample_3.5 | ecosystem: Environmental > Terrestrial > Soil > Wetlands | place: USA... | reverse complement strand
AGATGGTCATCGACTACTGGGTCACACAGGAAAAAGACCAGCCACACAACGCCTTCTACCAGGAAGGCGAAATGGCCGATGAGGCCGCTCGCGTTTGCATCGACTACGGCGACCTGGATGCCGCCGCTCGCTGGTATCAGAAGGGTCACGACCTCGGTCTCAAGGAACCACAGCCGATGGTCCCGCCGGACCGGCAGGCGCTTTGGGAATTCCGCTGGCAGCACGCCCAGGCGCGCCTGGCCGCCCGTCGCGGCAACCGCGCCGAAGCCGAAAAGTGGGTCGCGGCCGCGCGTAAGACTCTCGACAGCATGACCGATCTCAAAGCACAGCAGGAGGGATTCTTCCCCTACCTGACGGGCTATGTGGCCTTCTACCTGGGCGATTACCAGAAGGCGCTAGCCGACCTCCAGAAGGCGAATCAGAACGACGCCTTTATCCAATGTCTTCTCGGCCAAACCTACGAAAAGCTGGGCCAGAAAGACCAGGCGATGGAAAGCTACCGCAAAGCAGCGGCAACCAACGGCCACAATCCGCCGGCTGCATTTGCCAAGCCATTCGCGAGGAAGAAGCTGGGCTAAAGACCAGTGCCGCAGAAGCCGGCTCAGGCGATTTCCAGCAAGTCGTTGAGGAAGCCCACGAAGTACTTCCAAAACAGGTAGTAGATAGCCATCAAAGGCGGCACGACAACCGCGATTCCACCGGCCAGCGTGCCTGGAAAGCCGAGACCAAAAGCGTGAGACGCCACTAGCGCCAGCGGCGCCAGAACCGCGGGTACCAGGGCGCCATGCAGACCGAGTGGAAGGCGTCGGCGCCCACGGAGGGCGACGTAAACCATGTTCCAGCCGCCCCATATGGCGGGCACCAGCGCCAGCGGAAAAACCAGGACCCGCTCCAGCGGTAAATCGGGGTTATAAGCCAGCCGCACCACGCAAAATACCGCGAAGACAAACAGCAGGAAGACCGTCGGCACGACCACTCCCGCCATGTAGGCTCTCAGAAGAATATGCGGTTTCACGGCACACCTCCACTCAGCATTGCATTAGGACCCACGGAACCACTTGCGGGTAGAAGATGAAGACCGCCACAACAGCCCCGGCAAGGGCGCAGTCCAACCAGATCCAGGGCGACGGTCTCTCGTCCAGCCGCCGCACCAGTCTCGGCCAAAGGTCACTACTCGGCTCGCGTTCCCGCACAGGGGGTACGGCGGCTCGCAGAAGCCTGCGAATTTCCTGATCCTCTCTCTCGCTCACGGTTCCACTCCCATCTCTGTCAGTTTTTTTCGAAGCAGACGCACCGCGCGGAATTCACGCGATTTGACGGCCGGAACGCTGATTCCCAGTGCAGTGGCGATTTCGGCATACGGTTTCTCCTCGATGATCGCCAGGGTCGCGACGGCTCTTAGTTTGGCCGGCAGCCTCGCAAATGCCAGCCGGATGGCTCGCGCCCTTTCGTGCTGCTCCGCTGAATCAGGGCCGGTGCGCCCGGGCAGAGCATCCAATAATTCCTCGCTCGCGGCTGTCTCTCGTCCCGCCCGGTGCAGATGTCCGATGGCCAGGTTGGTCGCGATGCGCCTCGCCCAGGAGACGAAATTGCGCCCGGGATCGAAGCGCGCATGCGACCGGTAGATCCGCCAGAAGGTCTCCAGAGTGAGGTCTTCCGCCGCGGCGGGATTGCGCACCAGGCAGACTATCCAGCTATAGATTTCATCCTGGTGACGGCGAAAGAGTGCTTCAAACGCCTCGATGTCTCCGAGCGCGAATTGCTGGAGCATCTCCATGGCCGTCTCCAACATTCATACCAGCCATGCGCCCGAAAGGTTTCATTCCGGCCGGACAAAACCCGATTGTCGTCTATTGATGCTGGCTGATCGACAGCACATTGCTGTCCGGGTCTTTGAACCAGGCCACTTTGTCGCCGCCGGGAGCGGTCCAGATCCCGAGTTCCGTGTCCTGAATGAAAGGATACTGCTCCAGTGCCACGCCGCGTTGTTTGAGCCAGGCGGCGACGGCTCCGATGTCCGCCACTTCCCAGCCCAGGACTGTGCTCCGCAAAGGAGTGAAGTCCGAAACCTTGACAATCCGAACCATATGCCCGCCGATTTTCATCACCAAGGCAAACTGATCGAGGCTCACGAACTCAAACCCCAGCTTGCCTTCATAAAAGGCTCTCGCCGCATCGTAGTCCTTTGTGAGGACAAAGCCCACCATCTTGCCTGACGCCAGCATTACTTGCCTCCCGCTGCCTTCTTTAGTCGAGCCCTTCCCACTCTGCCTCATGAAAGCCTAGCAGAATCCCGCCGCCCTTCACCAGGATGGGGCGCTTGATGAGGTTGGGATTCGCGGCCATCAGGCGCAGCGCTTCTTCCCGCGAGGGAGGATGCTCCTTCATGTTGCGCTCGCGGTACAACTCGTTTCTGGAGTTCAGAAACAGGCGGTAGTCACGCTTGCCGATCAACCGCTCCAGTTCCGCCACGGAGAGACCTTTGTTCAGGTCCACCTCCTCGAACTGGGCGCCCTTGGCGCGAAGCCAACTCTTCGCGTTGCGGCAGGAGGTTCAAGTGGGTTTCAGGTAGAGCTTCATGTCGGGTCCGTTGATAATGATCTCACCGATCGGGGACCAATGGACAAGCCGGAGGCTTATCCCACTACAGCCAGTCGAGGTCCTTGTAACGCTCGCCGGTCAAGTGCAGGAACAACGGCTCCAGCGCCGTGAATTCCTGGCCGTTGAACCGGATTGCTCTATCTTCGGCCAGAACCGTCACGTCGCCTTCCCATACCAGTTTGCCGGGCTTGGTGATAATGGCCACGTCCTGGCATAGCCGCTCCACCGTCTCCAGCACGTGGCTGGTCATGAACACCGTGCGTCCCTGGTCGGCAAATCGGCGAAGCCACTGCTTCATCAGAGCCACGCCCGCGGGGTCGATGCTTTCGAATGGTTCGTCGAGAAACAGCACTTCCGGCGAATGAATCACCGCGGCGGCGAACGCCACGCGCTTTCGCATCCCGGTGCTGTATTCCGCCAGGGTCTTCGAGGTGTCGGCCAGCTCCAGTGCGTCGAGCAGTTCGGTCACGCGCTTCCGCGTGGTCACTTCGTCCAGCCCGAACATGCGCGCTACAAATGCCAGGAATTCGTGCGCGTAGAGCGGATCGAACAGACCCAGGGCCTCCGGCATCACGCCCATTCGCCGCTTGATGGCGGCGTTCTCGGCATCAAAATGCTCTCCCAGGATCTCTACCTTGCCGGCCGTAGGATCCAGCAGACCGGTCAGGCAGCCGATGGTCGTGCTCTTGCCCGAGCCGTTCGGACCCAGGAAACCGAAGATGCGGCCGGGCCGCACGCACAGCGACAAATTCTCGACGGCCGTCGTTGTGCCGTACCGCTTCACCAGGTTGGAAATCCGTATCGCGTCCCTTTGCGGGCCCATTCGCTCAGCCTCTTCCTTCTATCAGTACCATCAGTTGTTCCCGCTGGGAGCGGAACATGGCAGTAGCGCGCTTCAATGAAACGAAATAGAAAATCATAGCCAGCACCGCCAGCAGCGGCAGCGCCCACCAGTTATCGGGCGAAATGGAGGGCGGCCAGACGGCTTCCAGAATCCGCGGCAAAAACAACATGGTGAGCATGCCGCCGATCACCACTACGTTGCCGGCGAAGGACAGATCGTTGCCCAAGGTGTGGTTGAAATTCCCGCGTCTCGCGCCGAACAACGAAGTCCACAGCGCCAGCCCGTGAAACAGGAACAGGCTGAACGCGCCCGCCCCCAACAACATGGCCATGGCGCGGGCGTCCGTAGGCGTTGGTGGGAACAGCGCCCAGATCAGGGCCCCCACAGGAATCAATGCGGCGCTCAGCGTCACGAACAGGTAGCTGCCCGCCCGGAAAGCGGCCGCCGGGCTGGTGGGCAGAAGCAGGAAGCGCCGGAATCCGCCGCCCACATAGCCAAACTGGTTGACGGCGAACTGCGCCGTGCCCACAAAGCCGAGAATCGCAAAGCCGGACACGCCGTTCACCAGCTTGCTGCCGCTGTGTGTCTGCCGTCCGTAGAACACCACCAGGAACGCCACCAGCGGCAAGGCCAGCGGATAAATAGTCCGGAAGCGGTTGTTGCGCGAGTAAAACCGCAGCCAGTGCGCCACCAGGGGGCCGTTATCCGGACCGAAAATCGCCGCAAAGCGATCGATGCGGTCTTCCCACTTGACCTCCGTGGACCGCGCCACCTGCGTGGTCACCGGACGGTGCTCCAGTAACACCAGCACGGCCATCAGCGCGGCTGTCCACAAAAGAATCAAACCCAGCCCGGAAAACGCCGAAAGGTCCGTGTGGGTCATGGCCACCGCCGCGCCCGAAGGAGGCAGGCTGTGCCACACCCGCACCGCGATCGCGACCAGCGGCGAATCCTTGTGCACCAGCGGCTGCAGGATCGAAGGCAACAGGCCGAGTGCCATCACCGACAGCATCAGCGCGATTGCGCCGCCCTTCTTGCTCAGCAGCCGGTCCACCAGCATTCCGAGCACGCGCGCCGCCACGTAGTTGGAGACGAACAGGATCAGAACCGCCAGCAAACCCAGCCACAACGAGCCCGCGCCGAACACGTACAGCCCGACCGCCAGTCCCAATTCCAGCGCCAGAAACAGCATCCAGTACGGATCGATAATCCCGATGAAATGTCGCACCAGGCGGCGCTCCCGCGCCAGGATCGGGTAGCGGCGCAACTCCGTGTCGGAAAAGATTACGGTCATCCCGAATCCCAGCAGCACGCTGGCCAGAACGCCCTGCGCGTAGATGGTCCCCAGCACGATCCCCGCCACCAGGGTCCCTCTGCCCGAGCGCATGGCCTGTATGCCGGCGCCGATTCCCCCCACCGATAGCAGCGCCATCACCGTGGCCAGCAGCAGGTAGCCGGCGAAGAACAGGGCGATTTTGCCGTTCCGTGTGCGCGTCTTTGCCCACAGCAGTTTGTAACGAAGGCGAATCAGCACTCCGATCAATTCGAAATTCATAGGGAAGCCGCTTCTCGAAGCTATGTGCGCGCGCGGATGACCTCTTCGTTCAGATAGGGCCGCAGCGCTTCAGGCACCACCACGGTGCCGTCTTTTTGCTGGTAGTTCTCGACGATGGCCACCCACGTCCGGCCGACGGCCAGGCCGCTGCCGTTCAGCGTGTGCGCGTACTCCGCCTTCTTGCCGCTCCGCATCCGGATGGCCGCCCGCCGGGCCTGAAACGCCTCGTAGTTCGAGCACGACGAGATTTCCTTGTACCCGTTCTGGCCGGGGAGCCACACCTCGATATCGTATGTCTTCGACGAAGAGAACCCCATGTCGCCGGTCGATAACACCACCGTGCGGTATGGCAGTCCCAACCGCACCAGGATGTCTTCGGCGTCGGCAGTGAGTTTCTCCAGTTCGTCGTAGCTTTGCTCCGGCCGCGTGAACTTCACCAGCTCGACCTTCTGAAATTGATGTTGCCGGATGATGCCTCGAACATCGCGGCCATATGAGCCCGCCTCGCTGCGGAAGCAGGGCGTGTACGCGCAGAGCTTGATGGGCAGCGCGTCGGCTTCCAGCGTCTCATCGCGGTAAATGTTGGTCACCGGGACCTCGGCCGTGGGAATCAGCCAGAAGTCGTGACCCTCGCACTTGAATTGGTCCTCTTTGAACTTGGGCAACTGGCCCGTGCCGTAGAGGCTCTGCGAATTCACCAGGAAGGGCGGCAGCACCTCGGTGTAGCCGTGTTCGCGCGTGTGGACGTCGAGCATGAAGTTGATCAGCGCGCGCTCGAGCCGCGCGCCCACGCCCCAATACAGAGCGAAGCGCGCCCCGGTGATCTTTCCCGCCCGTTCGAAGTCCAGGATACCCAGCTCCGGTCCGAGGTCCCAGTGCGCTTTCGGCTCGAAATCGAAGCGCGTAGGCTGGCCCCAGCGCCGCACCTCGACATTATCCTCGGCATCCTTGCCCACCGGCACCGATTCGTGCGGAACGTTGGGGATTCCCGCCAGCAATTCCCTGAATTCGTCGTCGAGAGACTTGACCTGCTCGTCGAGAGCGCCGATCTCCGCCTTCAAAGCGCGCACCTGCTCCTGCTGCGCGGTCGTGTCAGCGCCTTCCCGCCGCTTTTTTCCGATCTCGACGCTCTTCTCGTTGACCTGGGCTTTCAACTGCTCGGTTTGGGTGATGACGGTGCGGCGCCGCTGGTCGAGCTCGCGGAAGCCATCGAGACTGGGCACGTTGCCGCGCGTGGCGAGCCGTTGGGCCAGGCATTCGAAATTGGCGCGGAAGTAAGCGAGATCGTGCATTCCCTCCATGCTACCGCATGCCTGCAGGCGCTATTCTTCTTCCTCCTCGACTTTGACGGGGTCAAGGTCTTCGGCCTCGAAGATCTGGCGGCAGTCCAGACATTCCACGTAGTCCACCCCGTCTCTACGGGCAATAATCTGGGTGCGTTTGTGCTCGCAGGCGGTCTGCATAACGCGCTTAGATGAGATTATTCTAACCGGGCCAAAGGCCTTGTCAAGCCCCCCGCTGACAATAGTTAGTACCTCCTGCCGGGAGGTACAATCCTGGGTGATGCCGTTCCCCACACAACGTCTGCGCCGGCTCCGCGCAACGCCTGCGCTCCGCCAGCTAGTCCGTGAAACGCACCTGAATCCCGGCCAGTTCATCCTGCCGCTGTTCGTTTGCCCCGGTGAGGGCGTCCGCCGGGAAATTGGCGCCATGCCGGGCAACTACCAGATGTCCATCGACGAGCTGGTAAGGGAATGCGCCGAAGTGCATTCGCTGGGAATCGGCGGAGTGATCCTCTTCGGCTTGCCGGACGCCAAGGACGAGATGGCCTCGGGCGCTTACGACGACAACGGCATCGTTCAGCGCGCCATCCGCGCCATTCGCAGAGAGGTGCCCGAGTTGCTGATCGTCACCGACGTCTGCAACTGCGAGTACACTAGCCACGGCCACTGCGGCTACATTAAAGACGGCGACGTGGACAACGATACCACCCTCCAGTGGCTGGCAAAATCGGCGCTATCGCACGCGCGCGCGGGCGCCCACATCGTAGCCCCTTCCGACATGATGGACGGCCGCGTTTGGGCCATCCGCCAGGCGCTGGACGCCAACGGCTACGAAAAAATTCCGATCCTTTCTTATGCCGCCAAGTTCGCTTCCGTTTTTTATGGCCCGTTCCGCGAAGCCGCCGACTCGGCGCCGCAGTTCGGCGATCGCCGCAGCTACCAGATGGATCCAGCCAACGGCCGCGAAGCCATGCGTGAAATCGAGCTGGATTTGCAGGAAGGCGCCGACATGATCATGGTCAAGCCTGCGCTGCCATATCTCGATCTGATCAGCCAGGCCCGAAAGCGCTTCGACGTGCCGATTGCAGCCTACCAGGTGAGTGGTGAATACTCGATGATCGTCGCGGCCGCCCGCAACGGCTGGCTGGACCACGACCGCGCCATGATTGAGACCCTGACCTCTATCACGCGCGCTGGCGCCAGTATCATCCTGACGTATTTCGCCAAGCCGGCGGCCCGCCTGCTCGCCTAGCGACGTGGCGCGCGCACAAAGCGAACCCCCGTGGGCTCCTGCGTGCCCCTCTACTGCAGCAGGAACCGCTTCAGCCTCGCCACCAGTTCCGCCAGGTTGAACGGCTTCACCACGTAGTCGTCCGCCCCTAGTGTGAATCCGCGGGTAATGTCGGATTCCTGTTGCCGCGCAGTAAGCAGGATCACCCGCGCCGGAATGGACTCGTTGCGAAGAGCCGCCAGCACTTCGTAGCCATCCATTTCGGGCATGTTCACATCCAGGATCGCGGCGGTGGGCCGGAATTCCCGCAGCATCTGCAACGCCTCGCTGCCATTGCAGGCCATCCGGGACCTGATTCCCGCGCTCTGCAGGGCGCTGCGCACCAGCATCCTTACCGTCATGTCGTCGTCCGCGATCAGGACCTCGACGTCGCTGCGGATGAGCCCCGTACTTGGCGCGGCCGCCGGAGTGGACCGTTTCGGGTCGGCGGGAGCCGCAAGGGTAGCGGCAGGTGCGCAAGCCGGAGCCGAAAACCGCGCCCCATTGCAGCGGGAGAACGCGGAGCCAATGCGCAGCAACGCCTCCTCAGGCTGCCATCCATCGATCAGCAACTCACAGGCGCGCGTTTGCACCGCGCGGGGCAGCGCGATGATATCGTCGCGAGCGCCGATCAGGATCAGCGGGTGGCGGGACTGCGCCAGAATGTCCGCTCCGAGCCACGGCGTCTTCTGTGTTTCCTGCCGCACATGCACCACGATGGCCGCGCAATCGCGCACCGAATCCGAATCCGGAGCGTCGGCCGCGTCGAACAACCGGGGTTTCGAGCCGGCGCGCTCCAAAGCGCTGCACAGGTGCTCGGCTTCGTCTTCGCCGCAACCGACCAGCGCGATCCGTTTGCCGGTCAGGACCTCTTCAATGAATTGCGGCACCGGGTTGATGGTGGCTTCCGGCGGCTCCACAAACGCCAGCATCAGGTTGGAGAGCTTCTCCCGCAGGGGGCCCGCATCCGGGAACTGCGTGTCGAGTTCTTTCTCCACTTCCCGGGCCAGAATCGCAATCAGGGGATAGTCCAGCAGGTCGGCGGCGGCGGCCCATCCCTGGACCATGAGCATCGCCTTCGGCACATCGAACTGCCGGTTGAGATTCTCAAGGAACTGACGCGTTTGAAGGATCCCCTCTTCCAGAAACCTCCGCCTGAGGCTCTCCATCTCCGGACCGGTCAGAGTAAGCCCCCCGGGAAGCGCCGTTACCACCTGCGGCGGCTTGCCGTTATCGCTCGCCGGTTTCACCGCGGCTTTTTCGAGATACTCGCGAACGCGTTTGCCTAGCGTGAGAGTCTCGATTGGCTTGGTAATATAGCCGTCGAAGCCGGCCTGGTATGCTCGTTCGTCGTCCCCCTTCATGGCGCACGCCGTCAGCGCAACGCACACGATGTTTCGGGTGAGGTGATTCTGCTTGATGCGCCGCGTCAGCTCCAGTCCATCCATGCCTGGTAACTGGATGTCGACCAGCATGAGATCCGGATGGAACGTGCGCAACAGCGACAGTGCCTGCTCCGCGTCGGTCGCGGAGTGCACCTTGTATCCCTCTTTCCGCAGAAGGATATCCGTCAGCTTCAGATTAACCGGAGCATCGTCCACAACCAGAATGGTCTCATTCGCCATAACTACCGAAGAGTCCTCAGCCTCGTGATAGGAACGCGCGCTATTCAGCGCTGGCGCCGCCATGTGCGGCCATGGCGGCCGAGACCTGCTCGAAACACTCTTGTAGGCGGCTGAGCATTCCAGCCAGCTCGGCCCGTGACTTGTTCGTGCCCTCCAGTTCTATCTCTTTGCAGAGCTGGCCCATGCCAATCGCGCCAACCTGAATAGCGCCGCCCTTGATGGCATGCGCTTGCGCCCGCATCGCGGCCGTATCCCCGTCTGCCACCGCGCGATTCAGCGCGCCCATGCGGGCTGCCGTATCGCTGCAAAAAATTGCGATCAATTCGCCCAGAATCTCCGTATCTCCGCACTGCGCAAGCTCACGGAGCGCATCCGGGATGACCCAAACTGCATGCGGTTCGACACCCTGTTCCAGTTCGCTGCTCTGCGTCTCAGTCGTCATGGCAGCTCCCTGAGTCCGCATTCCCGCAGCAAGTTCTTGTGGTGCATATAGTTTCGCTGATTCAGGATAAACCCGGCTAATTGAGCCTAACAATATCCCGTTTCGTTAATGTGGGGGTTAACGCCCTGGATATGAAAGTACTGGAGCCCGAATGCTAGAATAGTAGCGCCGCATGCCCATATCCTTAGAAGAACTCCCCTCCCTAGCCCGCCGAATACGGCGGGAAATTGTTGAAATGATTGGGGCTGCCAAGTCAGGCCACCCCGGTGGATCGCTCTCGGCTGTCGAGATTTTGGTTGAGCTCTATTTCCACCGGTTGCGGATTGACCCCAAGAATCCCCAGTGGCCCGATCGCGACCGCTTCATTCTCTCTAAAGGGCACGCTGCGCCCGTGCTGTATGCCGTTATGGCCGAGGCCGGCTATGCTGAAACCCCGATCAGCCAACTGATTACCCTGCGCAAACTGGGCTCGGTATACCAGGGCCATCCGGACGTTCGCTTCCTTCACGCGCTCGAAGCCTCCACCGGTTCGCTGGGTGAAGGCTTGTCGCTGGCGCTCGGGTTGGGCTTGGCGGCGCGCCTGGACGGCCGGAAATCGCGCACCTACGTGCTCCTGGGCGACGGTGAGATCCAGGAGGGGCAGATCTGGGAAGCCGCTATGGCCGCTGCTTTCCACAAGGTCGACAACATCGTGGCAATCGTCGACTACAACGGCATCCAGTTGGACGGATTCGTGAAGGACATCATGAACGTCGCGCCGCTCGCCGACAAATGGCGCGCCTTCGGCTGGCACACCCTCGAGATCGACGGCCACGACCTGGCGGCCATCCGCAGTGCTTTTGACGAAGCGGAGGCCACCAAAGGCCAGCCTACCTGCGTCGTGGCCCACACCATCAAGGGCAAGGGAGTTTCGTTCATGGAGAACAACCCCAAGTTCCACGGCACGGCGCCCGCCCCGGATGAGGTCAGAATGGCACTAGAGGAGCTGCAATAGATGCCCGCGAAAACCAAGTTCGAAGTAAAGCTGGGACCCGCCACTCGTGAAGCCTTCGGCCGGGCTCTGGTGGAACTGGGCCGCGAAAACCCCGACATCGTGGTTTGCGATGCGGACCTGTCCAAATCCACCATGACCACGTATTTCGCCAAGGAGTTCCCCAAGCGGTTCTTCTCTCTGGGCATCGCCGAGGCAAACATGGTGGGAGTCGGCGCCGGGCTGGCGCTCGCCGGCAAGATCCCGTTTATCTCCAGCTTCTCCGCCTTCGTGATGAACAAGGGTTTCGAGCAGCTCCGCGCGTGCGTGGCCTATCCGAAAGTGAATTTGAAGGTGGTAGGGACGCATAGTGGCATTTCGATTGGCGAAGACGGCCCTTCGCAGATGAGCGTGGAGGAAATCGGCCTGGCCTGTTCCCTGGCGGGCTTCGTCGTAATTGCGCCGGCCGACGAGGCCGCCACCAAGGCCCTGGTTCGTGCGGCCGCGGGCTATGTTGGTCCCGTGTTCATCCGCACCGGCCGTCCCAAAGCGCCCGTCATCTACGAGGCCGGCCAGAGCTTCGTCATAGGCAAATCCATCGAGGTGGCGCCGGGCTCGGACGTCGCAATTATTGCCAGCGGCTTGATGGTGGCCCAGGCGATCCTGGCGGCCGAAACGTTGGAAAGCGAAGGCGTTTCGGCGCGTGTCCTCGACATGCACACCGTAAGGCCGCTCGATCGCGACGCGATTGGCCGGGCCGCTGCCGAAACGAAGGCTATCGTTGTGGCCGAAGAACACCTGGTGGACGGGGGGTTGGGCGTCCGCGTGGCTCAAGTGGCGGCCGAGATCCGGCCGTGTCCCATGGAGTTCGTCGGCATTCACGACACCTACGCCGAATCCGGGCAGCCCGACGAACTGTTGGACAAGTACGGCCTGACGGCCCGCGACATCGCGGCGGCCGCCCGCAAGGCGGTCGCAAGGAAGTCATCCGTCAGTTAACGCAACAAGAGAATCACAGCCGCGGATGAACCCCGATTCACTCAGATTGAGAACAGTGACCTTGATGTGTACCACTAGAGTGACAGATCTTCTTGTTTCGCGAAGATTCGAGGGCAGCACACAATCCAGCCCCGGAGGGGCGCCGGAACCTAGCCCACGGCGCGAGCCGTGGGAGAATCGCAGAGCGGCCGTGTGCCCTGGAAGGGCTAAAGAGTGCGAATTGGCTGCGCCTTAGAATAACTTCTTCCGGGAACGCTCATGCCCGACTCCAGTCAACTCTGCCAAGCGTTTCTG
>Ga0335081_10016723_pt1 | contig 11883 bp, 11 predicted proteins | sample Lox_Sample_35_FD_206713 | JGI IMG/M metagenome (GOLD analysis project Ga0335081, IMG submission 206713) | Soil microbial communities from Loxahatchee National Wildlife Refuge, Florida, United States - Lox_Sample_3.5 | ecosystem: Environmental > Terrestrial > Soil > Wetlands | place: USA... | reverse complement strand
CGGCGACCGCCGCGGCTCTGAGGAGGTGGGAGACGAGCTCTTGGCCGGCGGGGTCGAAGAACGGGTCAGGCCGCGCGTCGGGGTCGCGGTAGGCGCCGACGAACGCGTCGGTCAGTTCCAGCGCACGGCGGTCGGACGTGACGTAACTCAAGGGGTTCCACCACCACTCCGGCTGGCCGGCGGCGATCTGCTCGGGGTCGAAGTTCCACACCCGCCCGTGCTGCTCGCGGACCCCGCGGGTCGCGGCGTACAGGTCCGGCTTGTTGCTGGTAGCGAACGCGGCGCCTGGTGCTGCCAGCACGGTCGGGATCGCGCGGGAGCTGGACTTGCCTTTGCGGGGCCCCCAGATGTCGCACTGCATGTCCTCCCAGGTGGCATACAGCGTCTGGCCGTCGGCGACCGCGGTGGCGATCGGCAGCCCAGCCTGCTCGACGCCGAACCGCTGGGCGGTCGCCCGCGCGTTGCCCAGCGATACCGGATGGGTGCTGCGGCCGGTGCCGAGCAGCCTTGCTGCACGGTCCGCCGAAGTCCCGGGCCGGCGCCCGCGCAAAGCGACGATCGCGGCGCCGGCGAGCACGCACACCGACAGGAGTCCGACCAGGATCGGGGTGCCGGCGGGCGGCCATCGGCTGCGACCGTCGGCGAGATCGAGCGCGAGCGCCAGCGGATCGACCGGCGGCCGATGGCGGAAGTGATCAATCGCTGCGCCCAGCTGTGCCGCCGCCTCGCCGCCGACACCCGCGATGGCCAGCAGCGCCAGCGTGCCGAGCAGAAGCGGCGAGAGCTGCTGCGGTCCGGTTGCGTGCCTGTCCGCCTGGCTGGCCATCAGTTCTGTGGCCGTCCGTTGCTTGAGGTGACCGGCTCGGCGAGGTCGCCGCGGCGGCTCTGCTCGTGCCAGAGCTTGTTGGTGTCGTGCAGTCGCTCCTCCGATCGGGTGAGCGTCACCCGGAACGGGATCCCGGGGCGGCCGCCGATCTTGATCATGAAGTTCCCCCGTCCCGGCGGCGCATCGTTGCTCGCGGCCGCTGACCAGGCGGGCGGGTCCTGCCAGGAGATCAGCTGCCGCTGCTCGGCCGCGCTCAGGTCTTTGGCGAGCGCCAGGCGCGGCATCTCCTCCGGCGGCAGCGCGCCGCAGATCAGCATCCCGGAGCGCTCGATCAACCCGACGGCTTTCATCCGCTCGTGCTCGTCCGGCAAAGACAAGAGGTCTTTGATGGTGTGTGAGCACATCACGACCCCGACCCCCCACTGCCGGTTCAACCGGGTCAGGCTGTTGGTGCGGTCGACCATCCCGCGGCCGGCGATCAGCGCCCGCCACAGCTCGTCGAGGATGATCAGGTAGTGGCGCATCGGCGCCAGGCCGGCCTCCGCGAGGGCGTGTGTGACGTTCACCGCTCCGAACCCGATCCCCCAGCAGGCCGACAAAGCAGCGCCAACGAGCTCGGTCTCATCCTCCGGGATCGAGGACACGTCGAACACCGCGGGGCGATCGAGGTCCAGTGCGACGGTGCTCTGGCGGGAGAACATCTCTCCGACCCGGCCCTCGCCGAGCAGTGCCTGCAGGGTGACCTGCAGCGGCTCGACGAGCTCGCGGTAGCGATCGATTGAGCCGCGATCAAACGCTGCGATCCGGACGCGCTCCGGCGCGCTTTCAATGGCCTCCAGCAGATCCGGCAGGACCGCGACTCCTTGATGGCGTTCATCGAGAACGCGCAACGCAGCGGCCAGCATGGAGTCTTCGCGGTCGCTCGGGGGGTGGCCGCGCTGGATCGAGATCAACGCGGAGACCATCGTGTGCCGGCGACCAACCGCGTCGGCCAGCAGCTCGCGCCCCAGCTTGCGGTGCTCGCCGTCGCCAAGCTGCTCGGCCGCGCGCCGGGCCAGTGAGGTGTCGAGCACGTTCAAATATCCGCGGCCGCGGCCCAGGCGGATCACCTGACCGTCGAGCGCAGCGATCAGGTCGACGTAGTCGGGCTTCAGATCACCCAGCACGAGCGGCAGCACCCCGAACCCGGCCAGCGACAGCGCCATCCGCCGGATGCAGCTCGACTTCCCGAACCCTTGCAGGCCCATCACGAACGCGGTCGGGGCCGTGAGCAGGCTGGCGCGCTGAAACCAGCTGATCGGGTCCCCGCACACCGTCGCACCCGTCAACAGGTGCTTTCCGAGCGGCGCGCCGATCAGCGGCGCGCCGGCGCCGACCGAGAACGGCCACAGCCCGCACGCCTGCACGCTCGTGCCGCGCCACTCCGCCGGTGGCTGCAAATACACACTGCGACCAGCGCCCGCCCCATGCCACCCGCGCGGACCGGGCACCAGCGGTCCCTCTCCCACCCGCTGCCGCTGTCTTGGCCGGAACGGATTCATAGCGCCTGGCGGATCTGCTCGGGCACCTTCAGGTGCGCCGGGAGGAACACCCCGACTGGCAACGCCGCTGCGAACGCTGAGTCCTGCGAGCCCCACACCGGCCGCAAGCCAACCCTGGCCGTCGGCGCGAGGTTCGCGAGCGCCGCCGTGGCGAGCTGCAGCTGCTCCTCATCCAGCACCGTCGCCGTGACCAGCATCCCGAAGTTCACGAGCGCCGCGCCGCGTGCCTCTTCTTGAGCGGTCGCACGTGCGGCCTGCTGCTCGACGACGGCTCGCGCGGTCGGCCGGGCCGCCGAGTTCACGCGGAACTCGGCGTTATGCAGGTCTCGCTCGACGATCCTCGCCGCCTCACCTGGATTGATCACCCGGTAGAGCAGCGTGACGCGCTTCCGCGCGATGTCACCGTGCGGGGCGATCAGCCTGGCGAGCACGTTCTCGCGGACCTCGCCGCGCGGCGCCTGCGACATCGACCAGGTCACGCTGACCGCGCCGTCGTGCCAATAGGAATCGGCACGCGCGTCCGCGGCCGACGGCCCGACATCCTCCCACGAGATCTCAGCTGGGCCGCCGGAAGCGCGCGCTTCCTCGAGCAGCTCCGCCGCGCGGGGGTTGTAGGCGGCGTGAACGATCTCGCAGAGCCGTTGCGCGTCCACCGGCATCGCGACACCCGCTCCGGTCGCGTGCAGCCGCTGCGTGATCCCGCCCAGCCGGGTCGCGAGGTCGTACGCCAGCTCAGTCGCACTCCGCCGCCCGCCCGCCGCGATCATCGTGAACGTGAGCGCGACCCGGGCCTTCAGGTCGGCCGCTCCGGCCGGGTAGGCCCGGACGATCTCTTGCAGCGTCTCGCGCGCGAGCGCGGGCGCGTTCGGGTCCTGCCGCCCCTGGATGGCATGCCGCAGCCTGGTCCCGGGATCCGGAGCGGTCTCGACCGACACCTGGCAGGCGACCAGCCCTGGCTCCTGCGAGAGCGTGGCGATCCACTGGCCGTAGTGCGCGACCCATTGATCGACCTGCGGCTGATCGACCAGCGCCGCCCCGTCCGGCTCGGTCTCGAGCACGACCGTGAGGTGCTGGGTCCACGGGTGGCACAGGACCGCGAACGGCCGGTCGTAGGAATCCCGCGCCTCCGACAGCTGGCTCGCGGCCAGCAGCCCAGGCAGCTGGAACGTCCCATACGGGACTCGGCCGAGCGGGCCGGAGCGGTAAAGGTGCGAGCGGGCCCGGCGAGCGCGCCTCCAGCCGAGCCTCATCCCGAGCCGCTGCATCGCCGTCTGCCCGTGCGGATCCGGCCGCAGCATGACCACAAACACGGGCAGCATGACCGCCAGCAGCACCAGGCCGGGAAGCAGCCCGACGAGCGCGATCACGACGATCGCCGCAATCAGAGACGCGATGAAGAGCACGCTCGAGATCAGCCCCAGATGCCACAGACCGGGCGGCCGTGGCCGCCGCCAGTTCCCGTACGTACGCTCAGCCTGCGCGTCTGCCGCCACCTGCGCCACCTCCTACTCGTTGCGCGTCCCGGACGCACCGGTCGGGGCCGGCCGCTCGCCGCCATCCGCGTTGCTTTGCTCCACTGCACCCTGGGCCGCCTGCTTGGCCGCCCCATGCGCCTGAACCATCGCTCCCGCCGCCCCGCCGCCCGTACCTGGACCGGCTGCCCCGCCGGTCGCTGGAGAGGTGGTGGCGTGGGGCGCCTCGCCCGACGACGCGCCGCCAGGGCCGGCGCTGCCCGACTCGCCATCGCTGCCGGGCCCGCCGGCCGGTCCCGACGAACCGCTTGCGTTCGTGCCCGCCGGCCCGCCGGGACCGCCAGGGCCGGCGAGCGCCGCGCCCGACGGGCCGCTGCCGTTCTGCGACGGGCCGTAGGCGCTCGCCGGGGCCGCAGCGACCGCCGCCGCGCCGGTCGGCATCCGCATCGCGATCGCGCCGCCCGCCGCGCCGGCCACGATTGCTCCCGCGCCGCCCGCGCCCGCCAGCGCGCTCGTCGCCGGCACCACAAACCGCAGCAGCGCCGGCAGCGCGAGGATCGCGAGCACCAGCATCATCACCCCGTCCAGCAGCGCCAGCGCGCCCTGCTGGCCGGCCAAGTCGAACGCCACCGCGTACACGACCGCGGCCGCCGGCTTGTACAGCGCGAACGCGATCAGCCACGCCGAGGCCTTGCGGAACCACTGCAGGCCCATCTCCGTGTTCGAGAACGCGGCGACCAACGGGAGCGTCCCCACCAGCAGCACCAGCATCCCGCCCCGGACCAGCATCAGCATGATCTGGACCACCGTCCCGAGAAACGCAACGATCCCGAGGACGATCGCGATGAACGCGGTCGTGGCCGTTCCCGCCAGCCCGACCGTGAACCCCGCCGTCGTTCCCGTCGCCTGGGAGGTACTCGCGGTCGCGAGGCCGAGAAGACTCGAAAGATGATCGGCGAAGCCGGATCCGGCGCTCGCGCGAGCGATCAACCAGGACGCCATCTGATCGCACCCGCCGATCAGCACGCTCGCCGCACCGGCGGCCGCACCCGACACCAGCACATACGTCGCGAGGTAGCGGCCCAGCTCGCGCAGCTGCGCGGCCTTGTGCTCGTGATAGACGATCCGCCCCGCGCCGAGCAGCGTGCACAGAACCGCCAGCCCCGTGGTGAACACGAGCAGGTTCTGCTGGAGAAACGCGACGGTCCCCGTCGCCTGCCCGCCGGCGTCGGCGATGGGTGGTGTGCCGATCCCGACCCACAGCGTCGAGGCCCACTCCACCGCGTGCCCAAGCGCCCCGAGCACCGACTGCGCGAGCGCGGTGATCGCATCACCGGCAAGCGAGGAGACGGCGCCGCCGGCCCCCTTGCCGATCATGCACAGCGGATTGAGCCCGCACCCGAACAGCGCCCCCGCGCGTGCCGGCGTCAACAACAACAACACCAGCGCAGCCGGAAGCGCGCACCGCCCGCAGCGCCACACGGCGCGCACTAGAAAGCGCTCCACGGGACGTAGCCGGTCAGGTCCGAGATCACAGCCATCGCCGGCGTGCCGCCCGCGGGGAACAGGTACTTCCAGTCCTCGGCGTGCCACACCATCGGAGTGACAACGGCAAGCAGCTTCCCCTCGGGCCCTTGGAACACGACCGTCACCTGCGCCTCCGCGGCCGTGTAGGAGTCGTAGCGGTAGCCGGCGAACTGGACCGGCCCGTTTGAGTCCAGCTCAGCGGCGTTGCCGAGGTCCTTCGGCGCGCCGACCGCGAGCCGCTCAAACAGCTCGCTTGCGGGCACGGCCGTTCCCTCCGCCCACAGGTTCATCGCGGCCAGCAGGCCACCCGCCGGGTCGTGCGCAAAGCACGTGTTCCACGGTCCGCTCGAGCGCTCCGGCCCGAACACCCCCGGATTCTGCGGAACCTGCATCGAGCCGACCGTCCCCCACTGCGCCGTCGGTGGGCTGCTCGCCGGAATCTCCTGTTGTCCCGCCGGCAGGCCGCAGCCGCTGCTCGCCGCGTCCGCAGGGGCTGACGCGGGCTGGCGCCCGGCCGGTGCCGACGCCTGTGCATGATGTAGGACTGCGCCGCGGTCGCCCGTGACGGCAACGATCACGCCCAGCAGGACGAGCGCCAGCAAGAACGCGCCGGAGAGCAGCACACCCGAGCGGCTCCACGGCGAGCGCTCGCCAGCATTCGCGCGCTGAGCCGGTGGTTCGCTCACCGCGTGCCTCCTAGCTGAGGGCGCCCACGATCGCGGCGGACGAACCGGCGATCACGCACGCGACGAGCGTCCAAGCAAGGCTGGTGGTGTGCTGGTTCGCGCCGCCATACCCCTGGTTGTGGGCATGCGCGAGCTTCGCGGCGCTGATCAGCACCCCAGCCACGCACAAGGCGAACACTCCCCACGCCGTCCACTGCAGAATCGTGGTCAGCTTGTCCGCCCCCGGTGGCGCGACGCCCTGCCCGGGGTCGACGACAGCGAGGGTCAGCAGGTACAACATCAGTTCTCCTCGTTTCTGTTGGCGTTCACCGACGCCGTCGCGGTCATGGCTTGCAGGTCCCCGAGCAGCCGGCCGACGGCCTTCGGAGCGTTCGCGGGGCCCGGCGGGTCCCCGATCCGCCAGGCCTCGATCCATGGCAGCGACCACGCCGCGGGGACACCCCCGGCGATCAGATCGGCAAGCTGGCGCAGCGCGTGCGGAAGGCGCCCTGGGGCGTCGGCGATCAACACGAGCCCGAGGAGCAGCACCGGCACATCACCGGCCGCCCACTCGCGGACGGCGCGCTGCGCCGCCTTCAGTCCGTGCGCGTTCGTGCGCGCGACGACCACGACGCGCGGCGGCGGCTGGCCGGCCGCGTGAATCGGCCACGCGTGTCCGGCCGCGCGCGACCCCGAGAACAGCTCCTCCAGCGTGCTCTCCCCCGCTCCCCCGTGCGCTCCCACCCACCACACCGCCGCTCGTTCCTCGCCCGCGACGTCGCGGCGCGGCAGGCAGTCCTCAGGAGCCGGCGGCAGAACCCCTCCCTGACCGGCGGCCTCGCCCTGCGGAGACCGCGGAGCGACCGTCAGCCGGCGGCCGCCGCCGTCCTCCGAGAGGCTTTCCGTTGCGCTGTTATTGACGTAAAACAATGTCATTGACGAATCAGCGCTATCATACACGCGTGTCCGTCGGTCAGCGCGCCAGCTCCGGGCCTTCACGCCAGACGGCCCCATGCTCAAGAGCGGCGAAAGCACTCGATCCCTCCCCCGTCGGCGAAATCGAGATGGCTGCCGGCGCCGCGATCGTGCGCCCGCTGCGGCCCAATCGCTTCAAGGTCGCCCGGCTTCCTTCCCCTGGCCCTACGGGCTGCGGTTCCGCTCCGCCTAGCGGGCTCATCCTCGGCTCTCGTCAACCACCCCGATCCCCAAAGAAGGAGGACCGAACATTGCAGCGCTACACCTGCACAGGCCGACTGACCCGCGAGCCCGAGCTCCACGAGCTCCCCGGTGGCGGGAGCGTGTGCAAGCTCCGCCTCGCCGTCGATGACATGGCGCGCGGGCGCGAGACCGGCTACATCAACGTCTCGACGTTCGGCAAGCCGGGCGAGGCCGCCGCGGAGATCCTCTCCACCGGCTGGCTGGTCGCCGTCGACGGCCGCCTCGAGTACCACGAGTGGCAGCAAGACGGAAAGACCCGCCACGACTACGAGGTGATCGGCCACGTCGAGTTCCTCGCCGCGCCGCGCAGCAACGCAGGCGCAGCTGCCGAACAACCCGTGGAGGCGGCCGCCTGAACCGCCGGGGGCGGGACGCCACACCTCCCGGCTGTCCCGCCCCACACCTTCCCGTCCAGCAATGAGCAGCCACCAAACCCGAAGCCGCACCTACCGGATCCTCGTGACCGACCAGCTCACGCCCGGACTGGCCGAGGGCCACAGCCGCCACTACGAGAGCCCGCCCCAAACAGAGGAGCAAGCCCGCGAGCTCCTCAGCATCCTCGTCGGCCCCCGCACCCACGACCAGCCCGGGCCCTGGCGTCAGGCGATCGCCGGCGGACAACGGCTCGTCGAACTCAGGGGCGGCTGATGACCCACGGCACCGACGACCTTGACCGCTACCTACGCATCCTCGCCGGCGCCGACCCGGCCGGGCGGCTGATCGAGATCCGCTTCGCGATCCCGAATGGCATGCGCCAGACCTTCACCCCCGCCACCCGGCCCGAGCTCGCCGCCAAGACGATCACCCGACTCGCCGCCCGCACCGATGTGTACGTCGGCGTGCTCCTCCGCCGTCGCCGCCGTGGCGGCGGCCGCGACGCCTGCGCGCGCTCGCATCTCGCGTTCATCGAGATCGACCAGCCCGACGCCGCCGAACGGCTCGCCCAACACCACTCGGCGCCGACCATGATCATCAGCTCCGGCGGCTCCGCGGGACACGCCCACGCCTACTGGCAGCTGCACGAGTCCATCAGCCTCGACGAACTCGAAAGCGCCAACCGACGCCTAGCGATCCGCCTCGGCGGCGACCTCGCGTGCGTCGACGCCTCCCGCATCCTCAGACCCCCAACCACCAGAAATTGGAAACGCACGCCACCGGGCCGCGTCGAGTTGCTCGTCTTCGAGCCGAGCCGCCGGTACACGCTCGCCCAGCTCACCGCCGGCCTCACCGACCCCTCCCCCAAACCGAGACCCGCGTCCACGGCAGTTCGCACGGCCACCAGCGAGCTCGACCGCCAGCTGCTCGCCATCCCCGCCGCCACCTACGTACCGGCGCTCACCGGACGGCAGCCCAACCGAGCCGGCAAAATCCGCTGCCCGTTCCATCACCCGGACCACACCCCCAGCCTCCAGCTCTACGACCACGACTGGTACTGCTATGGGGCGTGCCGGACCGGCGGATCCATTTACGACCTCGGCGCGCTGCTCTACGGCCTCGGCACCCGCGGACGGGACTTCCTAGAACTCCGCCAACGCCTGGCGGAAGAACTCCACCTCGCCACCCCGTCCCAGCCAGACCGCCCGCCGTCCGGCCGCCCGACGACGGCGGCCCGCGCACGGCGACGCTGATCAGCGCACCAGCTCGCCGGGCAGCAGATCGACCGCCCGCCAGCCGGTCGGCTGGTGGCTCAGCACCACCGCCCAATCCCGCGGCCGGACCGTCTGCCGCAACTCGAGGACGGGCGTATCGCCGTCGTGCAGTACGCGGCGCACGGTCACTGAGAAGCTCGTGATCCGATCGAAATAGCGCGTGCAGGTCGCATGCACCGCGATCGCGTACGCCTGTGCAAGCGGCGGAGCGAACAGCTCCGAACAGACCCGCGACGGGTTATCGATCGCGGCGGCCTCGTACGCGTCGAGCCACGCGCGCGGCGTCGCCGGCAACCGCCGCTGCGCCGACGCCGGCGAAAGCACGCCGCTGACCGCAACGGACGCCGCGAGGATCGCCGCCAGCGCGAGTATCCCGACCGCGCCGAGAACCAGCCGGTGCCGCGTGGGCCCGTGGGCCCATCGGCTCGCGCCTCCGAGACGCTTCGGCCGGTCGAGAGCGGCGATCTGGCGTACTGTCGCGGTGGAGCCCTCACGGCTCCCGCGGGGATGCCAACGCCCCCAGTCGGTGCCGTGATCACCCCGGATCCGAGCGCTCATCGCTTCCGGTGGTGCCTCGCGCGGTGACGTTTGCGAGGACCGGGGTTTGTCGGCCGCTTATGGCCCCCAGGCTGCCGGTGGTGGTGATGACCACGAGGCGTGGGACGTCCGAAGGTGACGCGGATCCACGAACTTCGCGATGCGGTGAACGGAAAATCGCTCTCCGTCGCGGTCGTCGCGACCGCCAGCGGGTAGGTCACGACTCCCGATCCGGTCCCCCACGACCAGTGGATGACGAAGTTCCCCTGAGCGTCGGTTCTGAACGCCAGCGGCTCATACGGTCGAGCACGACCGGGTAAGTCGATCAATAGCCGGAGGGCGACGCCGTCGGGCGGGACGTAACCGCCGTCGAGATGGCCGCGCAGGGTCACTATCCCGTCCCACGGGACGACATGGGCACTGACGGAGAGACTTATCCGGGCGGGTACGTTCAGCTCGACCGGCGTCGAGGTCGCCGGCAGCAGTGCAGCGCTGCCGCCGTAGACGGCCTCCACCAGCCGTGAGGGACCCGGACCGATCGCGGCGCCCCACGCCCCGTCGGCCGCCGTCGTGGTCACGGCCGCCACGGTGAACTGCCCCTGTCCGTTGTTCGGAGCGGTCAGGATCTCCACCGGCACGCCGCCGATCGCGACGCCGCTCGTGGTGCCAAGCCACCCGCTCACCGTGGTGCCCCGGCCGTATGCGACCTGCTTCTTGGTCTGCGTCACCGTGTGCGGGATCAGCGCGACGCGGACGCGCTTGGTTCGCTTCACGGCGACGAGTTTGCCGTGCCGGTGGACGGTGACCCAGACCGTCTTTCGCTGCCACACGATCCGCGGGTGGCAGCGCTCGACGCTCACCATCTTGGTGTGCGCCCGCTTGTGCACCCGGACGAACTTATGGTGCCGGCGCACGGTCACCCAACGCGCCGGGATCGTGACGCGCTCGCGCGCGCGGCCGCACTTCAGCGCGTCGACGATCCTCGCGAACCCGATCGCGCTGACCGTCGGCTGCCCAATGTCAAGCGACCAGGTCCGGGTGGCTGAGTAGGCGTACTGATCCTGGGGGTCGATTGCCCCGTTGTGGGCCTGGCAGGAGACGACATGGTCCCCCGCTCCGGCGACCGGGATCTGCTCGACGGTTCCGTTCTGCCACCGTTGCGGGCCGCCGTCGAGGGAGCAGCCGATCGCCACACCGCTTGGCCCGGCGTTGGCGGTCGCCGTCACGTACTGCGTCCCGGAGCTAGTCGAAGCCGTCGCCGGACCCGACAGACTGAGCTGCACCGGATCGTTGTCGACCTCGAGCGTCTCCGCCGGCGCGCTCACCACCCCTGCGGCGTTGCTCCCGGCCAGCGTCAGCGAAAGCGGTCCGCTGCCGGGCACGTAGTTGCGCGTGTCGACGCTTGCGCCCCACGTCCAGTCTGGGCACTGCTGCCACACTGCCGTGTCCGGGGTTTGGCCGGGTGAGTTGATCTGAACACCGTTTAGCGTCGCCCACATCTGGCACACCCCGGACGGGTCCGTTCCTGAGAGTCCGATCGACCACAGGTCCGCCGGTGGATTCCAGATCCAGTGGCTGGCCTGATACCACAGGTTGTCGCTCCCGACGGCCGTAAGCGACGGACCCTGATCCTCCTCGGCCGTGAGCTGAATCGAGTTCAAATAGATCGAGCCGAAATTCGAGCAGCTCGACCAGCCGCAGATCATCTGAAAACCCCAGTAGCTCGAGCTGAATCCGGAGTCGGATTCGTACGGCGCACCAGAGTCCCATCCGCTACCGCCGCCGGCATAGTACGAGCCGCCGCCCCACCCCTGGTTGTTGTTGATGTTCTCTATCTCGTACGGGTCGACCAACGCCGAGATGATTGCGACTCCGGGCGGCGCGTTCGTCTGCATGCCGATCCGCGCGCCCGCGGGAAATGAGGCGCCGCCCCCGCCGTAGAAACCGAGTGGGGCTTCGCTGCACGGCGGGTCATAGCCGAAGGTCGTCAAACCGTTCATGGCCCACACTCCGCAGCCGGGCGCCTGATTGTCGTAGGCGTCAAACGTCAGTGTGTACTGACCCGCGGCCGCAGGCCCCGCGGCCACAAGTACAACCAGAATCGCGAGGAGCGCCGCCAGCGCGCCGCGGCGCGCAGAGTTCCGAGCCCGCGTCGGGTGTCCCCGGCGGCAGTCGCTTTCCGCGCGTCCTAGCGGCAGCATGATGCGGCCGGCAGCCTCACGAGCAGGGCACCGCCACGTTGAACGGTTCGTCGGCCGCCGTGAAGGTTCCGTTCGCCACCACCCCGGTGAACACCGTGAACGTGTTGTTTCCGCTGCCTGAGTGTGCCTCCCACGCCTCCGGAAACTGCCCGGGCGTGGCTGAGGAGATGGCTGTGTCGACGGTGACTTGCGGAGCCGTTGTGACGTTCGCGCATTGAGGGAGCGTTGCGGTCACGTTGTAGACGCC
>Ga0335081_10016722_pt1 | contig 11883 bp, 12 predicted proteins | sample Lox_Sample_35_FD_206713 | JGI IMG/M metagenome (GOLD analysis project Ga0335081, IMG submission 206713) | Soil microbial communities from Loxahatchee National Wildlife Refuge, Florida, United States - Lox_Sample_3.5 | ecosystem: Environmental > Terrestrial > Soil > Wetlands | place: USA... | reverse complement strand
GTCGGCTGAGGAGACGACGCGACTGAAAAGGAGCTCTGGCGATGCGGCGCAGGAGTCTCTTGAAGCTCGGTGCGGCGCTGCCGCTCGCTCTCAGCGTGCCGGCGCGGCTCGCGGCGCGCGTCATGTCGCCCTTCGCGCGCGTGCGTCCCGGCGATCCCTACTGGCCGACGCCCGCGCAGTGGGATGAGCTCGAGGCCGCGGTCGGCGGCAATCTCCTCGAGCCCCACGCGCTCTTCGCTCCCTGCGTCGCCGACGCGGCGAGCGCCGCCTGCGCCGACGCAGCGGAAAATCAGCGCAATCCCTTCTACCTCGGCGATCAGCCGGGCGGCACGCAGGTCTCGGGCTGGCTCGATGCCTGGACGCCCGCGCCGAGCGCCCGCGCCGTCAAGGCACGCAACGCCCAGGACGTCGCCCACGCGGTGAATTTCGCCCGTACGCACAACCTGCGCGTGGTCGTGAAAGGCGCTGCCCATAGCTATCTCGGCACCTCGAACGCGCCGGACTCGCTCCTCATCTGGACGCGCGCGCTCACCGACATCCGGTTGCAGGATGACTTCGTGGGCGCGGGCTGCGCCGGCAAGGTGGCGCCCCAGCCTGCGGTCTCACTCGGCGCCGGCTGCATGTGGATCGATGCCTACAGCGCGGTGACGACGCGCGCCGGGCGTTACGTGCAGGGCGGCGGCTGCGCCGACGTCGGCGTCGCCGGGCTCATCCAATCGGGCGGCTTCGGCAGCTTCTCCAAGGGCTTCGGCAATGCGGCCGCGGGACTCCTCGAGGCCGAAGTGATCACGGCCGACGGCAGGGTGCGGATCGTCAACGCCCGCCAGGAACCGGATCTCTTCTGGGCGCTGAAGGGCGGCGGCGGCGGAACCTTCGGCGTGGTCACTCGCCTCACGCTGCGCACTCACGCGCTGCCGCAGTTCCTCGGCAGCGCCTGGGGCGCCTTCAAGGCCAGGAGCGACGCCGCCTTCCGCGCGCTGCTCGCGCGCTTCGTCGCCCATTACGCCGAGCGCGTCGCCAACCGCCACTGGGGCGAGCAGGTGGCCGTGAAGCCCGACAACTCGCTCAAAGTCTCGATGGTGCAGCAGGGCCTGTCGCGCGAGGAGGCGCGCGCGGTGTGGCAGCCGTTCTTCGATTGGATCAAGGCGTCCGCCGACTACACGGTTGCCGAGGAGCCGGGTGCGAGCGGCCACAAGGCGCAAAGCTGGTGGGAGGTCCAGGGCAATCCCAGCATGATCCCTGACAAGCGTCCCGGCGCACCCCCGGACCATGGCTACTGGGAGGGCGACCAGGACCAGGTGGGCGTCTTCCTTCATGGCTACGACTCGCTGTGGCTGCCGGCGGCGCTGCTCGAGCCGAGCGCGCAGCCGCGCCTTAGCGAGGCGCTGTTCGCCGCCTCGCGCTACAAGGAGGTCGGCCTGCATTTCAACAAGGGACTCGCATTCGCCGCGCCCGAGGCGATCAAGGCCTCGCTCGACACCGCCATGAACCCGGGCGTCACGGAGGCCTTCGCGCTCGCGATCATTGCCGACGGCGAGCGGCCTTCCTACCCGGGCGAGTCGCGCCCGCCGATGGACCTGGACGCGGCGCATCGTGACGCCCGCGCGATCGACGCGGCGGCGGCGGAGCTGCGCAAGGTGGCGCCGCAGGCCGGCTCGTATCTTTCGGAGAGCAATTTCTTCAATCAGCGCTGGCAGCAGGACTACTTCGGCCCGAACTATCCGCGCCTCAGGAACATCAAGAAGCACTACGATCCCGAGGGTCTCTTCATCGTGCACCACGGCGTGGGGAGTGAGGACTGGAGCGCGGACGGCTTCACGCGCCTCAGGTGAACGGGGGAAACACATGAGAGAGCACATCCGGACGCTCCCAGCCGCGGCCTTGGCTGTGCTCGCAGCCGCCGGGCTGGCGCCCTTGGCAGCCGCCGCCCCGCCGGCGCAGGCATCGAAAGCGTTCACCACCGCGGAAGTCCTGGCCGCTTCCTCGCCCTCCGACTGGCGGCCCCTCGACCCGCAGTACACGCTGTACCTGGAGCTTCCCCCCGGGCGCGTCATCATCGAGTTGGCGCCGGTCTTCGCCCCGAACCACGTCGCCAACGTCACCGCGCTCGCGCGCGAAGGCTACTTCGACGGCCTCGCCTTCATGCGCTCGCAGGAAAACTACGTGGTGCAGTGGGGCGATACCGGGGGCAAGAAACCGTTGCAGAAGGCGCAGCGCACGCTCCCCGCCGAGTTCGAGCGGCCGCTGCGGGGCCTCACGCTCACGCGCATCACCGATCCCGACACCTACGCGCCGCTGGTCGGCTTCCTCGACGGCTTCCCCGTGGCCGCCGATCCGCAGCTCGGGCGCGCCTGGCTGGTGCACTGCTACGGCATGGTCGGCGCCGGGCGCGACAACGACGTCGACTCAGGCGGCGGCACGGAGCTCTACGTCGTGATCGGCCAGGCGCCGCGGCACCTCGACCGCAACGTGACGCTGCTCGGGCGCGTGGTACGCGGCATGGAGCTGCTGTCGGTGCTGCCGCGCGGCCACGGGGCGCTCGGGTTCTACGAGGGCTCGGAGAGCGGCATGCCGATCCGCTCGATGCGCCTCGCCGCGGACCTGCCCGAGGCTGAGCGCACCGCGCTCGAGGAGCTGCGCACCGACACGCCGACCTTCGCCGCCTACGTCGAAGCGCGCCGCAACCGTCACGAGGAATGGTTCAAGGTGCCTGCCGGGCGGATTGACGTGTGCAACATCCCCATCCCGGTGCGGCCGGTGAAGGCCGGTACCCGCTGATCAGCGAATGTGCGGCGGCGGCGCGCGCCCGCCGCCGCCGCGCTGCTGCTGCAGGTGCTCCATGCGCCTGGCGCGCTGCTCGCGCGCGTGCTGCACCATCTGCTGGCGCTGCTCCGGAGTGGCGTTGCGCCACTGCTGACGCAGCATCTGGCGCTGCGCCGGCGGCAGCTGCTGGAAGCGGTGATAGTTCTGGCGCACGGCCTCGCGCTGCTCCGGCGGCAGTGCCTGGAAGCGCTGCCAGCGATCGCGCAGGGCGCGGCGCTGCTCGGGCGGCAGAGCCTGCCAGCGCGAGAAGCGCTCGCGCGCCTGGTCGCGCTGCTCGGGCGACATCCCGAGCCAGCGCTCGCTGCCGTGGGCGAGTGCCTGCTGCCGCTCGGGCGGCAGGCTCTCCCACTGATTGGCCATCGGACCCAGGAGCTTCTGCTGCTCGGGCGAGAGGCTCGACCAGGCCACCGGCGCGCGCGGACTGGCGGCGGCGGCTGCGGCCGGCGGAGCCGCAGGCGGCTCCTGCGCGAACGACGGCGCGCCTGCTGCCAGCAGCAAAGCGGCGAGGAGCGCGAACATCCGGGGTTTCATTGTTACCGGGCTACCCATCGTTCTTGTCTCCGGAGGGAGTCGGCGCCGGGGCAGGCGCGGGCGGCTGAGTCGCCGGAGGTCTCGTGCCGCCGTTGGCCGCGGGCCGAACGGTCTTCAGCGGAATCGGCTGTGAGAGATAGTTCGCATTCACCTCGGAGAGCCGGTCGACGCTGCCGAGAAACTCGAGGAAGCCCGCCGCGGGCTGCGGCGCCTTGCTGGCGTCGTCCGAGCGGCCGATGGCGCTGCCGAGCGCGAATGCGCTCAGCACCGCGATCGCTCCGGCGCGATGGAGCCACATCAGGTGTTGCTCTCGGCTCCGCCATCGGACTGCGCGGCCGCCCATTCGTAGAACGAGCCGTCCCAACCCTCAATCAGGTCAATCGAGTCGTTGTCTGTCAGCAAATCCATGTCCTCGACGGCTGCGGCATGCGGCGCATCGGACGCCATGGGCGCGGTGCCGGCGGGCTCACGGTGCCAGAGCACCACGGCCACGAGCAGCGCCGCGGCGACCGCGCCCGCGGCCGGCATCAGCGTGAAGCCCGCCCACCATGCGCGGCGGCGCCTGCCGGCCGCGGCGAGCGCCGCATGGCGCGCCTGGTTCAGGCGCGAGCGCGTGCGGCCGTCGATGCGGCGCACGCTCTCCTCGAGCACCAACTTCGCGTTGCGCTCGAGCTGCGTCAGTGATTCATCAGCCCGGCTCATAAATAGAACTCTCCGAGTTGCGCGCGCAGTGCCTGCACTGCGCGAAAGTAATGAGTCTTCACGCTGCCCTCCGAGCAGCCCATCGTCCGCGCCGTCTCCGCCACATCGAGCCCCTCGAGCGTGCGCAGCAGGAATGCCTGCTGCTGCCGCGGCGGCAGCCGCTCGAGCGCCTGCTCGAGCTCCCCCACGGCCTCGTCGAGCTCGAGCCGGCGTACCGGCTGCGGCTCGGGGCTCGGCGCCTGAGCCACGGGGTCGTATTCCTCGTCGTCATCCTCGCCGCGCAGCGGCAGCCACGCCATGATGCGGCCGCGCACGGTGCGGCGGCGCTGCATGTCGCGTATGCGGTTCTCGAGAATCCGGTAGAAGAGCGGCTTCCACTCCTCCGCCGGACGGTCGGAATAGGCCCGCGCCAGCTGCAGCATCGCGTCCTGGACCGCATCGAGTGCGTCGTCCTCGTGCCGCAGCGCCGCCTGGGCGATCTTGAATGCCTTCAGCTCGACGCCGGCCAGGAACTGGTTCAGCGCTCGAGTTTGCGTTTGCTCTTCGGAGTCCGTCACGTCGCCGTGTAGTGCGGCCGGCATGCTATAAGGCGACGCGAGCGTAGCAAACTCGGGCATGGGTGTATAACGCGCGCCCGCGATGCCCGTTGACGCTCCCAATAAGCGCAAGTCATTGATTTAGCTGTTCAGGTGGGATGGGTTCAGAAAATGTTCAGGGTGGCTGTGGACACCCCCCTGCGGCGGCTCTTCGACTACCTTCCGCCGGACTTGCCGGAAGGCGCCGCGGAGCTCAAGCCGGGCGCGCGGGTCCGGGTGCCGTTCGGCCGCCGCCGACTCATCGGCGTCGTCATGGAGGCCGCAGACTCGTCCGATCTGCCCCCGGAGCGGCTGAAGCCCATACTCGAGGTGCTGGACGCGGCGCCCGCACTCGAGGGTTCCGCGCTCGAGCTCATCCGGTGGGCGGCTGAGTATTACCACCACCCCATCGGCCAGGTGCTCGCGGCCGCGCTGCCGAAGCGCATGCGCCTCGGTGCCGGCGTCACCGCGACCGAGGAGCGCTGGGCGGTGACCGCCGAAGGCCGGGAAGCCGCCGTGGCGGGTGAGCCGCGGCGGGCGCCGAAGCAGCGTGCCCTCCTCGACTTCCTCCTCTCCCGGGATGGCGCCGCGTCGGCGGAAGCCTTGAGCGAGCATTCGGAGAGCTGGCGGGACGCGGCGCGCGCCCTCGGGGTGCGCGGCTGGCTCGAGCGCTCCGAGGTGGCGCTGGTCGAGGTGGCGGAGCCGGCGCGCGTGCGCGCCGCGGGACCGACGCTGCTGCCCGAGCAGCGTGATGCGGTCGAGCGCGTCGCGGCGGCCGCGGGCGCCTACGCGGCGTTCCTCCTCGAGGGTGTCACCGGCAGCGGCAAGACCGAGGTATACCTGCGCCTCACCGAGGAGGCGCTCGCGCGGGGACGCGCGGTGCTGGTGCTGGTGCCGGAGATCGGCCTCACGCCGCAGCTGGTCGGCCGTTTTCGCGAGCGCTTCGCGGCTCCGCTGGCGGTGCTGCATTCGGCGCTCACCGATTCCGAGCGCCTTGCCGCTTGGCGCGCGGCGTGGAGCGGGCATGCGCGCATCGCGCTCGGAACGCGCTCGGCCGTGTTCGCCCCGCTTCCCGACTTAGGTCTCATCGTCGTCGACGAAGAGCACGATGCCTCCTTCAAGCAGCACGAAGGGGCGCTCAGGTACTCGGCGCGGGATCTTGCGGTGGTGCGCGCGCGGCTCGCCGGTGTGCCGGTACTCCTGGGGTCCGCGACCCCTGCGCTCGAGACGCTCAACAACGTCGCCGCCGGCCGCTACACGCGGCTGCGGCTGCTGCGCCGGCCCGGGGAGTCGCAGCCCCCGCTCCTCAAGCTCGTCGACCTGCGCGTGAACGCGATCGACGCCGGCATCTCGACTCCAGCCGCGCTCGCCATCGAGCGGCACCTGGCCGCGGACGGCCAGGTGCTGGTGTTCCTCAACCGCCGCGGCTACGCGCCGACGCTGCTGTGCACCGCCTGCGGCTGGATCGCGCCCTGCCGCGAGTGCGACGCGCGCCTCACGGTGCATCTCGCCGCGGGGCGCCTGCGCTGCCATCACTGCGGCGCCGATGCGCCGCTGCCGGCACGCTGTCCGCAATGCGGTTTTGCGGTGAAGCCGGTCGGCCAGGGGACGGAGCGCATCGAGACGACGCTCGGCACGCGCTTCCCCGGGATTCCCATCGTGCGGCTCGACCGCGACGTAGTGCGGCGGCGCGGCGATCTCGATCAGGTCGTCAAGCGCATGTCCTCGGGCGAGGCGCGCATCCTCGTCGGCACGCAGATGGTCACCAAGGGTCACGACTTCCCCAACGTGACGCTGGTAGTGGTGCTCAACGCCGACCAGGGACTTTTCAGCAGCGACTTCCGGGCGCCCGAGCGGCTCGCGCAGACCATCGTACAGGTGGCAGGCCGCGCGGGGCGCGGCGCCAGGGCGGGCGAGGTGCTGATCCAGACCGAGTTTCCACAGCATCCGCTGCTCCTGAGCCTGCTCGAGCGCGGCTACGATGGCTTCGCGGAAGCGGCGCTCGCCGAGCGGCTGCAGGCCTCGTGGCCGCCCTTCAGCCGGCTCGCGGCGCTGCGCGCCTCGGGGAAGACACACGAAGCGGCGCTCGGATTCCTCGCGGAGGCGCGCGCTGCGGCCGGCGCGCCGCCGCGGGGACTCAGGCTCCTGGGTCCGGTGCCCGCGGCCATGGCGAAGCGCGCCGGGCGCTACCATGCGCAACTCCTGATCGAGAGCCAGGAGCGGCCGCCGCTGCACCACTTTCTCGACAGCTGGCTGCCGCGAGTCGAAGCGCAGAAGAGCGCGCAGCGCGTGCGCTGGGCGCTCGATGTCGACCCGCTCGAGCTGTTCTAGGCTATTCGGCGAACGGCGCGGCGGCGATATGCCGCTCCACCGCATCGTCCGCAGCCGGGTGCGCCACGTGTGCGCGGCACACGCCCTCGAGCCAGGTGGCGCGCTGCGAGTCAGGCTTGCGCTGGCAGTGCTCGATGAGCAGCGCCGTGAAGCGCCGCTTGAACTGCAGGCGCGGGAAGGCGGCGAGGACCTCCGTCATCTGCCGCTCCTCGAGATCGCCGGGCTCCGGGCCGTAGACGTCGATCCCCGCCCCCAGCGCGACCAACATGGCCTCCGGCCCCTGGCGGCGGGTGAGTGCAAAGGCGCCGTCGTGCATCTCGACGGCGTGCCAGACGAGATCGGCCTCCTCCGCCGATCCCAGGTTGTCGCGCACCCAGCGCTCGGCCGCATTCGCACCGTCGATCTCGAAGGAGCTCCTGGGGCTCTCGAACTCGGGCAGCAGGCCCAGGTCGTGCAGGGCCGCGCCGACGAAGGCTTCCTCGCAGCGGCAGGCGCGCCGCTCACGGGCGAGCTGCAGCGCGCCGAAAAGGAAAGTGCGCATGCAGTGGTTGAAGAGGTAGTCGGGACAGCGGGCGCGCGCAAAGGCCGCGGCCGCGGCCGCGAGCGGCGTGCGCGGCAACGCGATGCCCGCAACCTCCGCGGGGAGCTCGGCCGCGCGCGCCGCGCAGCCGAGCCACGGAGCGGCTACGAGCGTCAGTGCACCGGAGAGTCTCAGCAGCTCACGGCGTCGCATGGGGCGAGTCTAACGCCTGCTTCGGGTAAACTGCCCACGAGGCGCCCGCGTGCGCGTTTCGTCCCCGAAGAGCACCCTTGAAGCAGGAACTCGAGCAGCTGCTGCTGGCTGCCCTTGAAAAGCTGACCGGCAGCCTCCTGGCGGAGACGCCCTCTCAATCGAGCGTAGTGGTCGAGCGCACCCGCGAGGCGCAGCACGGCGACTTCGCCAGCAACGTGGCGCTGCGTCTGGCGAAGGCTGCCCGGCGCAACCCGCGCGAGCTCGCCGCCGCGATCGTCACAGCGCTGCCGCCGAATGAGCTGGTAGCGCGGACCGAAGTCGCCGGCGCCGGCTTCATCAATTTCCACCTCGCGCCCGCGGCCTATGCGCGCGAGCTCGCGCAGATACACGAGCGCGGCGCGCACTATGGCGAGAGCCGCTCAGGTTCCGGGGAGCGCGTGCTGGTCGAGTTCGTCTCGGCGAACCCCACGGGCCCGCTGCATGTGGGCCACGGGCGCCAGGCCGCCTACGGCGCGACGCTGGCCAACATCCTCGCCGCCGCCGGCTACGACGTCGCGCGCGAGTATTACGTCAACGACGCCGGCCGGCAGATGGACATCCTCGCGGTGAGCGCCTGGGTACGCTATCTCGAGCTCTGCGGGGAAGCGCTGCCCTTCCCGGAGAACGGCTACCGCGGCGACTACGTGCGCGTGCTGGCGCACGACCTGAAGGCCGCCGCCAGTGAGGCGACGCTGCGCCGCCCGGCCGCCGCGGTGCTCGCCGCTCTGCCAGCGGATGCTCCCGCCGGAGACAAGGAAGCCTACATCGATGCGCTGATCGCGCGCGCCCGCGAGCTGCTGGGCGCGGCTGGCTTCCGCCAGGTGCTCGAGCTGTCGCTCGAGGCGATGCTCAGCGACATTCGCGAGGATCTCGCGGAGTTCGGCGTGGTGTTCGATCAATGGACCTCCGAGCGCGCCTTTGTCGACTCGGGGGCGATCGATCACGCGCTCGAGGTGCTCGAATCCCAGCAACGCCTCTACCGCCAGGACGGGGCGCTCTGGTTCCGGGCCACCGAGTTCGGCGATGAGAAGGATCGCGTGGTGGTGCGCGAGAACGGCCAGAAAACCTACTTCGCCTCCGACATCGCCTATCACCTCAGCAAGCGCGAGCGCGGCTTCGCGCATCTGATCGACGTCCTGGGCGCCGATCATCACGGCTACGTGGCGCGCGTACGCGCCGGGCTCGTGGCCATGGGCCAGCCGGCCGATTGCCTCGAGGTGCAGCTGATCCAGTTCGTGAGCCTGTTCCGCGGCGCCGAAAAGATCCCGATGGGCAAGCGCGAGGCGCAGTTCGTGACGCTCCGCCAGCTGCGTGCGGAGGTGGGCAACGATGCCTGCCGCTTCTTCTACCTGATGCGCAGCCACGACCAGCCGCTCGACTTCGATCTCGAGCTTGCCAAGTCGCGCACCAACGAGAACCCGGTGTACTACATCCAGTACGCGCACGCGCGCGTCGCGAGTGTCATGAAGCAGCTCGCCGCGCGCGGCCTCACCTTCGACCGCGCCGCGGGGCTCGCCGCCGTAGCGAGCCTCACCGACAGCCACGAGCAGGCAGTGCTGCAGGCGCTCACCCGCTACCCGGAAGTGCTCGAGCAGGCGGCGGCCAACCGCGCGCCGCATGCGCTGGTGCACTACCTGCGCGAGCTCGCCAACACCTTCCATACCTATTACAACGCGCAGGTCTTCATCGTCGAGGATGCCCGGCTGCGCAACGCGCGCCTGGCGCTGGTGCTCGGGGTGCAGCAGGTGGTGCGCAACGGGCTGACGCTGCTCGGCGTGTCGGCGCCCGAGACAATGTGAAATAAGCGCACGATGGCGCGACTCACCACCCGCGACTACAAGAGAACGACGCGCCGCACGCTCGACTTCTCACGCTGGCGCGAGTTCGGCTACGGCCTGCTGGCAGGCGCCGTGCTCGCGACCGTCGCCTTCGTCTACGCGGGCGGCAAGGCTCACAGGGCGCCCGAGCTCGCCGACGTGCCGCACCCGGACCCGCACCGCGCGCCAGCCGCCGACAATGACCCGGCCGCGGCGGGCCCGGACAAATCCTCCGAAAAGTACGACTTCTATCAGATGCTGCCGAACTTCGAGGTAGTGGTGCCGGAGAAGGACAAGGACGTCAAGCGCGATCTGTCCGCGGGCGCGCCCATCGAGCGACCGGGCGTCTACGTGCTGCAGGCCGGCTCCTATCGCAACGAGGCGGACGCCGAGCGCGTGCGTCAGCAGCTCGCGCTCCAGGGCGTGCAGGCCAAGGTGCAGCGCGTCGCGGTCGATGCCGACGTGTGGCACCGGGTGCGCATCGGCCCGATCACGAATCTCGCCGAGCTCAACAAGGTGCGCAAGCAGCTGCAGGCCGCCGAGGTGGATGCGCTGGTGATCCGCGTGGGGGACTAGGACGGGAGGAGGCTCGCATGAGAAGCGTAATTGCGGGATTGCTCATGTTGTTGGCGGCGCCGGCTGTCTGGAGCCAGGACGCGCCGCCCACGGAGGCCTCCATCAGACAGCTGTTCGAGGTCATGCACACCAGCAGGCTCCTGGACAGCATGATGACGCAGATCGACCAGGTGATGCACAGCTCAATCCAGCAATCGCTCAAGGGACAAAAGCTCAACGCTGAGCAGCAGCAGATCCTCGATGACATGGGGAGCGAGCTCGCCGGCATGGTGAAGCAGTATCTGAAATGGTCCGATCTCGAGCCGCAAATGATCGCAATTTACCGCAAGACCTTCAGCCAGCAGGAGATCGACGGCATGCTGGCCTTTTACCGCTCGCCGACCGGCCAGGCGGTGATCGAGAAGCTTCCACTCGCGATGCAGAACACGATGCAGTTCACGATGCAGCGCGTCGGCGACCTGCAGCCGAAGATTGCGCAGCTGCAGCGCGACACGATCGCCGCGTTGAAGCGCGCGCAGAGCCGCTCCGCCGAACAGGGGCAATCCGAGCCGCCCCCTCCGGCTGCGCCGGCGTCGCCGTCAGCGCCGCCGACCGCTCCGCACTGACTTCGGCCGGGGCTTCTGCTCTTTGGGCGGCGCGCGCTGTGCCACCGCCACCGAGCGGCGCGCCCATTCGGCGAGCCGACGGGCGTCTTCCAACACCTCCGCCGGGGCCTCGTAGTAGCTCATGCTGAGCTGCGGCCGGTCGGCGTACGGCCGGAACGGCTGCGCGCCGCGCACGGTGTAGTCGGCGCGGTTGGAATCATCGACCCGCAGGTACAGCGTGTCGTCCGCGATCAGCCCGAAGAACAGCTCGCCGCAGTACAGCCCCGCCCCGCCGAACATGCGCCGCGAGCTGCTCGAGCACGTAGGCGAGAAAGTTGGCGCTGAGCGTCATGCGGAGCGCGACACCGGCGCACCCTCAGTCCTCGCTGATGTTACGGAAGTCGACTCCCAGCGACCGCAGCTTCCGATACAGGTGCGTGCGCTCCATCCCCACCCGCTTGGCGAGCTGCCCGACCTTGCCGTTGCAGAGCAGCAGCTGCTGCTGCAGATAAGCGCGCTCGAACTGCTCGCGGGCCTCGCGCAGCGGCAACGCCAGCAGATCCTGTTTCACCAGCGGCTCGTCGGGTGGCGCCTGCACGGCGAGCTCGCGCTCGATCTCCTCGAGCCGGATCTCCTCACTCCCGCCGTGGATCAGCAGGCGATGCACCAGGTGGCGGAGCTCGCGCACGTTGTCCGGCCAGGGGTAGTTGCGCAGGCGGTTCTGCGCGGCGACGCTGAACCGCCGGAAGGGGAGCCCTTCGGTGTCGACCACGCGGTCGACGTGGTAGCGCAGCAGGTCCGGCACGTCCTCGGCGTACTCGCGCAGCGGCGGCACGCGCATGATGAGCACGTTGAGGTGCGCGAGCAGATCGCGGCGCAGTGCCTCACCCCCGGCGCGCTGCTCGATCCCCGGCTGCGCCGAGGAGATGAGGCGCGCACGAAACGCCACCGGCTCGGCTCCGCCCAGGCGCGTGAACTGTCCCGACTCGAGCACGCCGTAGAGGAGCCGCTGCACCCCGGCCGGCAGATCCTCGATCTCGTGAACGAAGAGCGTCCCGTTGCCGACCTGCTCGAGCAGGCCCTCCTGGCCGCCGCCGTCCGCGCCCACGCGCCCGAAGAGGCGCTCCTCGGCGTCCGCCTCGCGCAGCGTGCTGGCGATGAGCGTAATGAAC
>Ga0335081_10016721_pt1 | contig 11884 bp, 8 predicted proteins | sample Lox_Sample_35_FD_206713 | JGI IMG/M metagenome (GOLD analysis project Ga0335081, IMG submission 206713) | Soil microbial communities from Loxahatchee National Wildlife Refuge, Florida, United States - Lox_Sample_3.5 | ecosystem: Environmental > Terrestrial > Soil > Wetlands | place: USA: Florida... | reverse complement strand
GGCTGCAGAAGGTCGTGTCGAAAGGGCTTGGCTGGGCGCGGAAGAACTCCCTGTGGCAGTATCCGTTCGTCACGGCCTGCTGCGGCATGGAGTACATGTCCGTTACCGCCGCGCGCTACGACATTGCTCGCTTTGGTGCCGAGGTGCCCCGCTTTTCTCCGCGCCAAGCTGACCTCCTCATGGTGGTGGGCACCATCAACTGCAAGCAGGCCCCCATCTTGAGGCGCATCTACGACCAGATGAGCGATCCGAAATGGGTGATTGCGTTCGGGGTCTGTGCGAGCTCGGGCGGGTTCTACGACAACTATGCCACCGTGCAAGGCATCGATCGCATCATCCCGGTCGACATCTACATTCCGGGATGTCCCCCTCGCCCAGAGCAGGTACTCGATGGCCTGATGCTCTTGCAGCGGAAGATCCAGGAGCAGCAGCACAAACTCATCGACCGGCCCGCCATCCCTATCCTGGCTGGAACCGGGGAATCCGGATAGGCGCCTGAGCAACGGGCCTTCTCGAGCGGCCCCGGCATCTCCAAAGAGGATGTTCATGGCCAAGGCCGTCATTGATGCGCTCGTGGCACGCTTTCCAGGGGATGTTTACGAACCGTACCAGGGGGTCGGGGGCGACGACTGCGCCTTCGTCCGCAAGAGCCAGATCGCGGAGGTGTGCCGGTTCCTCAAGGCTGATCCGGCCATGGCCTTCAACCTGTGCCCGTACATCACGGCGGTCGACTATCTCGGGGACGAGCCGCGTTTCGAGGTCGTCTACAACCTGCTCTCGACGAGGCACAACCACCGGGTCAGGCTCCGCGTGAGGGTGCCGGAGTCGGACCTGGAGGTGCCAACCGTGACGAGGGTGTGGCGAGGTGCCGATTGGTTCGAGCGCTACTGCTTCGACATGTATGGCATCCGATTCCGGGACCACCCCGATCTGCGCCGCCTGTTGATGTACGAAGAGTTCGTGGGCCACCCTCTGCGCAAGGACTATCCGTTGAAAGGAAGGCAGCCGCTCGTTCCGGAGCGCGAGGTGAGAGATCTCTTCCGGGGTCCGGGGCCGGGTGGGCGCGACTGAGAAGATGGGCCGCAGTTCGTCGCACTGACGACGACGGTGAATGTGGGGAGGGCTCGAAGAGCGAGCGAATCGCATGGCGCGTGCAGAGGACAGCCGGAAGGACCGCGGCCTGAGGGCCGGTTCACTGGACGAACGGGCGCCGTCGGTGGGAGCGCAAGAGTACACCCTGCCGCTCGACGCGCCGCTCGAGAGCAAGCAGATGGTGGTGAACCTTGGCCCGAGCCATCCGGCCATGCACGGGGTCACGCGCGCGGTGGTCGCGCTGGAGGGCGAGACCATCATGGATATGAAGCTCGACATCGGTTTTTTGCACCGAGGTTTCGAGAAGAGCTGCGAGAACGTGACGTGGAACCAGGTCTTCCCCTACACGGACCGACTGAACTACGTGAGCTCGATCATGAACAACGTCGGGTTCGCCCTCGCCGTCGAAAAGCTCTGCAAGCTCGACACCCCGCTCCGGGCCAAGTATCTGCGCGTGCTCACCGCCGAGCTGCACCGCATCTGTGACCATCTCACCTTGGTCTCGGCCATGGGCCTCGAACTCGGTGCCATGACCGTTTTCCTGTACGGCATCGAGGCCCGCGATCTGCTCTGGGACAGGCTCACCGAGATCTGCGGGGCGCGCCTCACCTCCAACTACGTCAGGGTGGGGGGGGTTGCCCGCGACGCGCCCGAGGGATGGCAGGAAAAGACGCTGGCGACCCTGGAGCGGGTGAGCGAGCTGCGCGATACGATCGACGCGCTGCTCACCCGCAATCGCATCTTCATGGACCGGACCCGCGGGACGGGGGTCATTGCGCGGGAGGATGCGCTCGACTTCGGGTTCACGGGTCCGTGCCTGCGTGCCTCGGGCGAGCCCTACGACGTGCGCAAGGCTGCGCCCTATCTCGTCTATGACCGGATGGACTTCGACATTCCGGTGGGCGCGCGCGGCGACAACTTCGACCGGTACCTCATGCGCATGGAGGAGATGCGCCAGTCCGAGCGCATCGTGCGCCAGTGCTTCCAGCAGCTGGAGCCTGGGCCCATCGTGGTGAAGGACTTTCGCTACGTCTTGCCGCCGAAGCCGCTCGTCTACGGGACGATCGAAGGGGTCATGGCGCATTTCAAGCTGGTGATGGAGGGCATCCAGGTGCCGGCCGGAGAGGCCTACAGCTACACCGAGGCGGCCAACGGCGAGCTCGGCTTCTACGTGGTATCCGACGGTGGCGGTCGCCCGTACAAGCTCGGGCTGCGTGCGCCGGGCTGGCCGATGCTGGCCGCGCTCCCGCACATGACGAGGGGGGCGTTGCTTTCCGATCTCGTTCCCACCTACGACAGCATCAACATGATCGGCGGCGAAGTGGAGCAGTAGGGCTCCGAAGGGGAATCGAACCATGGTCGACAAACCGGCTGGGCCACCGACACCTTCGTCGGCGAAGAATCTCGGTCTCGTCACCTGCACCATCGACGGGCGCGAGGCGGTCGTGAAGCCGGGTACCAACGTGATCGAGGCGGCCAAGTCGATCGGGATCGAGATCCCCTACTACTGCTATCACAAGCGGCTCTCCATCGCGGCCAACTGCCGCATGTGCCTCGTGGAGATGTCGAACTCGCCCGGGGGGAAGCTCTTGCCGGCGTGCCAGATGCCGGTCGCCGAGGGCATCGCGGTCCGGACGGACACGCCAAGAGTGAAAGATCAACAACGGGCGACGCTCGAGTTTCTCCTGCTCAACCACCCGGTCGATTGCGCCATCTGTGATCAGTCGGGGGAGTGCAAGTTGCAGGACTATTACATGCAGTACGACCACGAGCCGTCGCGCCTTGACGTGCCGAAGGTCGAGAAGGCGAAGAGGGTGAAGCTCGGGCCGCTCGTCACGCTCGACGAGGAGCGCTGCATCCTGTGTACCCGGTGCGTCCGCTTCATGCAGGAGGTGGCGAAGGATCCGCAGCTGGGGGTCGCGAGCCGCGGCAACCGGTGCTTCATCGCGGCCCCGGGCCGGGGTCTTGACTCCAAGTACTCAGGCAACACGGTCGACATCTGCCCGGTGGGGGCGCTGACATTCTCGGACTTTCGCTTCCGCGGGCGCGTGTGGTTCATGTCCTCGGCGCGCAGCATCTGCACGGGATGCTCTCGCGGATGCGATATCTTCCTCGACTATCTCAAGGACGCCACCTACCGGTATCGACCCCGAGAGAATGACGCTGTTAATGAAGAGTGGATGTGCGATGACGGGCGCCTCTCCTACAAGTACCTGAACAACGAGCGCGTGCTCTCTGCGCGGCAAGGGCGGGGCGCTGCCGGGCGGGACGTGGCGGGCCCGGCAGCGGTGGCCGCTGCCGCCGCCGTCCTGAAGAACCACGCCGGCACCGGCACGCTGGCGGCGCTCTTCTCGCCGGTTGCTTCCCTCGAGGACTTGCTCGCCGCGGCGCTCGTCGCGAGCGAGGCGCTGGGCCTCGCCGAGGTGTACGTGGGGGGCCGGCCGGAAGGATGGCAGGACCAGTTCTTGAAGAGGGCCGACGAGAACCCGAACCGCCGAGGGCTCGAGCTCGTGGCGCAGGCCTTCAACCTGCTCGTGCGCCCGTTCAACGAGCTCACCTCGGCCATCGGGCAAGGTCGGGTCAAGGCCGTGTGGGCGGTCGGCGCCGAGATCCCCGACCCGCAGGCAGCGGCTGCCTTCGGCAAGCTCGACGCATTCGTGTGTCAGGCCGTGAATGATGGCCCTCTCGCGCGGGAAGCGACCGTGCTCCTGCCGGCGTCACCGCACTCCGAGGCGGACGGCACCTTCGTCAACTTCGAGGGCCGGGCGCAGCGCTTCGAGCTCGCCTACTGGCCGCGAGGTGGATCGAGTCCGCATTTCAGGCTGGCGGCGGACCTGGGCAGGGCGCTCGGGTTCACCTGGCGGCTCAGCGGAGCCCGCGAGGTCTTTGCCGAGCTCGCGCCGCGGCTCGCCGGTGCCCTGGTGGGCTTCGCGTGGGACAGCCTGCCCGCACCCGGCCGGCGACGTGGGCTCGTTCCACTTCCGGCGGGGACCGTCGACGGGCGGGTACCGGGCTATCGGGAGCGGGTTCCGGAGAGCGCCTCTGGGGACACGCGGCTCGAACTTCTCAAGGCTTCCCGATAGGAGGCGACGTGCGGCGATTCCTGGGCATGGTGCTCCTCGCGATCTCGGTACCGCTCTCGATGATCGTTCTCTCGAGGGTGCTCTATTCCCTGGTGGCGTGGGCCGAGTACATCGGCATTCGCTGGGGCGCCCCGCCCACCGTCGGAGCGGGCATCGCCAACGTCGTGCTGCTCATGGGCGGCGTCGTGATGACCACCGCGGCCGCGCTCACGATCGGGGAGCGCAAGTGGTCCGCCATGATCCAGAACCGGATCGGTCCCAATCGCATCAGGCTCTTCGGCCAATCGGTGGGCGGCATCTTCTTCCTGCTCGCCGACACGCTGAAGATGCTGACGAAGGAGAACATCGAACCGGACAAGCGGTCGAGATTTCTGTACGAGCTCGCACCCATGGCGGCGTTCGCCCCGTCCTTCGTGCTCTTCGCCGTGGTTCCGGTCGGTCCGCCCGTCGACGTGGCGACGGGCGCCCAGGTGCACCGCGTCGCGCTCCAGGTGACGAGCATCGACGCGGGACTCATCTTCATCTTCGGCGCCGCTTCTCTGGCGGTGTACGGTACGGCGCTGGCGGGCTGGGCGTCGAACTCGAAGCTCGCGCTCCTGGGCGGCGTGCGCGCGAGCTCGCAGATGATCAGCTACGAGGTCTCGCTCGGCCTGTCGCTCGCGGGCGCCATGATGGCCTACCAGTCGCTGAGCCTCGACCGGATGATCGAAGCGCAGGGCCGCTTGCTGTGGGGTTTCTTGCCCGCGCTCGGCTTCTTCCTGCAGCCGCTTGGGATGCTCATCTTCTTCGTTTCGGCCTTCGCCGAGACGAAGCGGGCGCCCTTCGATTTGCCCGAGGGGGACAGCGAGATCGTCGGCTACTTCGTCGAGTATCCCGGCATGAAGTTCGGGATGATGATGGTCGGCGAGTTCATCGAGGTGGTGGTTCTCGCCGCGGTCACCGCGGCCGTCTTCTTTGGCGGCTGGCACCCGGTGTTCTTCGAAGATTGGCTCCGCGAGAACCTGTCCCCGATCTGGTTCGCCTCCGTCTGCGCGGGCGCCTTCCTCGGCAAGGTGCTCCTGCTCTGCTGGGTCCAGCTCGTCATCCGGTGGACGCTGCCCCGCTTCCGCTTCGACCAGGTTCAGAAGCTCTGCTGGAAGATGCTCCTGCCGGCCACGCTCGTGAACGTCTTCTTGACGGGCGCTCTCATCCTCGTCGACGGGTCGCTGGAGCTGCTCGCCCTGGTGGGCCTCGTCGAGATCGCTGCCATGGCGATCATCACGGCAGCCTCGAGTCGGCGGGGAGAACTTCCCGCCAAGTCGGCACGCGAGACGGCTGCGGCAGTGGCTGGGCACTGAGGAAGGGTCAGACGACGATGCCATATCAGCTCGAGGACTTTGGGCCAGATGCGCGGGAGAGGATGTACTTCCCGGAGGTGATCCGGGGGGTCGGTATCCTCATGAAGCAGTTCCTCCGGAATTTCTTCTTTGGCCGCGAGAAGGATCCGGACATTCTCGCGCGGGACCGTTCCCTGTCGCAGAATGCGACGATCGCCTATCCCGAAGAGCGCGCGCCGTATCCTCCGGGCTACCGCGGGTTGCACCGGCTCGTGCCGCGCGAGGATGGACGGCCGCGCTGCGTCGCGTGCTACATGTGCGCGGCCGTCTGCCCGGCACAGTGCATCTACATCGAGGCGGGCGAGTATCCCGACGATCCGATCGAGAAGTATCCCGTGAAGTTCGTCATCGACGAGCTGCGCTGCGTCGTCTGCGGGTTCTGCGTGGAAGCCTGCCCCAAGGACGCGATCCGGATGGACACGGGCGAGCACGCGCCGCCCTCCTACACCCGAGCGGCGCAATGCTGGGATGAGAAGCGTCTGCTCGGGGGCCCGCCGGTTTCCTACGAGAAGGATCCCTGGCTGCGGCGGGGCGCTCCCCACATCGGCCCCGGGGAGCTCGCGCGGATGCGCGCCAGCGCCAGGCCCTTCTTCGCGGGCGCCGACGACGAGTACGCGCAGACGCCCGGCTTCTCGGTTCGCGCTCTGGCGGCGGAGGCGAAGGCCCGGTCGGCAGCGAAGGAAGAAGGGCAAGCGGGCGGGCGATAGCTCGCTCCGGCGGGACCCGCGACGCCTTCGTGGCCGCTCACCGAGTGGTCGTCGCGGCAGTCGCTCGGAAATGCGCTGTCGGCGTGGGTCCGCCGGACCCCTGCGTGCTCGACGCGCCATTGGGCAGACGGCGTGGGCGCGAGTGGCTCCCACGCCTCCTCAAGCCCCCGAGCAGTGAGCAGGGGCGCCAAGCTTGTATCCGGGGGGAAGGAGTCGAGGCCAGGAACGTCGAGCGCGAATGAGCTGCTCCTCCGCGCCCGTTCCTGCGGCGTGGCGCGGGAGTGGCATCGCGGGCTTGGGCGCGCTGTCACCTTAGCCGGGATGAGTCATGATCGCGGGGGACCCTGAGTCAATCCGGCGCCTGGACAGTGCAAGTGGCCCGCAACCCGCTCGACCGCGTGGACGGATTCCCCGCAATGCGACCCATCTGATCCCAGCTGGTTCACCCACGCGTGGGCAAGGCGTCTGGCGGCGTGAAGTCCGCGATCCCGGCGAAGAGCCCGAACTGCAACCCGCACGCGGAACAAGGGTCATGAGAACGGCCCGGACCGAGTGTCTCGACGGTTTCGTGATCTTCGAGGAGCGACAGCCCTGCTCAGCGAGTTGGTCGCCCATTATCACTCCGAGCGCTTGTCACCAAGGCATCGGCGGCAGGCTTGTTCGTCCGCAGCCGTCTTCGGAGTGACGATGGCACGACACTCGGCGCGATTCGATGCCCGCTCGCGCCTCGGCGAACAGCTCGACTCCCATCATCGGAGTGCGTCCTGATGCGCTGCGATGGGTTTGTGGACACTACAGGGGTCCGAGCGGTGGTGCCGAGAGGAGGCGGCAACGGTGCGGAGCGCACTTTGCGCTGCCGTCCGCGAGCGCTCCGGTGGCTGCACGCCCCGGGAGCTGCGATGGAGGCCCGTGAGGGCGCCCGCCTCGACTGAAAACGTCAACTGTTCTCGCTGGAACCGATGTTGTCCGAGGCCGGATCTTCGCTGAATGCGGGCCGGGCTCCCGCGGCGAGCAGGTCAGTGGTACCCTGCCGGTCCAACCGGGACTACACGAAAGCATCCGGCATGAGGAGGGGGTCCTCGAGTCCTTCCTCATCCTCCCAAATGAGCGAGCCCAATCCGGACTTCGCGCCGGTCTTCTTTCGGCCAGCGGGGTTCACCGAAAGAAAGACCACATGCGAACACGACTCATCCACTTGATCAATCCCGTGGCGAATTCGTTCACCACGAGGCCCGTCTACCTGAACCGAGCACTCTACTCCCCCCTCGCGGGCATCCTTGCGGTGGCGGCCACGATTCCGAGGGAGCACCACGAGGTGGTGCTAACCGACGAGAACATCGAGCCAATTGACTTCGACATGAAGGCCGACCTCGTCGGTATCACCGCCATGACCTCTTACGTCAAGCGGGGCTACCAGATCGCCGATGAGTTCCGCCGCCGCGGCGTAAAGGTGATCATGGGCGGCGTTCACCCGAGCTTCATGCCCACCGAGACCCTGCAGCACGCCGACGCCGTGGTTGTCGGCGAGGCCGAGCTGGTCATGTCGAAGGTCCTCGACGATCTCAAACGCGGGCAGGTCCGGGGCATCTACAAGGCCGATCGGCTCCACACGATGCTGGACATGCCGCTGCCGCGCTACGACCTGCTGAAGAGCCATCGCTACGTGAACCGGACCTACATCCAGACCTCGCGTGGTTGCCACCATGCCTGCGCCTTCTGCGCCGAGCAGATGATGTTCGGGCTCCAGTTCCGCTACCGCCCGATAGACGAAGTGATGCGGGAAATTGATGCGCGCGGCGAAAAGGTGATCGCCTTGAACGACGCCGATTTCTTTGGAAACAAGGATCGGGCCTCGAAGATCATGCGGGCGCTCAAGGGGCGTGGCATACGGTGGCAGGCGGGGGTCAATAGCCGCGAGGCGCACGACGAGCACCTTCTGGACCTTGCAGCCGAGAGCGGTTGCTTCATGCTCAGCATCGGTTTCGAGTCGCTCTCTCGCGAGACGCTCCGGTCCGTCCACAAGTTCCAGAACAGCCCCGAGACCTACAAGGCGCTGGTCGACAAGATCCAGAGCCGGGGCATCCTCGTCTTCGGACTGTTCATGTTCGGTTTCGATGGCGACAAGGCCCCGATCTTCGACGAGACCGCGCGGTTCACGGTCGACGCCGGGTACGACGTCTGCGCGTTCTCGGTGCTCACGCCCTACCCGGGAACAGTGAGCTGGTTCGAGATGCTCCGGAACCGGCGCATCGTCTCGTTCGACTGGGACAAGTACGACCAGGGCCACATCGTCTATCGGCCGAACCATCTGACCCCGGAAGAGTTGAGGGAGGGTCACATGGCCGCGTACCGCCACTTCTATCGGTTCCCGTCGTTGCTGCGCCGGTTCCCTCGCGGCGACTCGCGTAGCCGGTTCCACTGGTCGATCTACAACCTGTTCTTCCGCCGCGGCGAGGTGACCGGTCGGGACCTGGAGGATGCCGTCGCCAAGCCGACCGACGCGCCTCCGTTCGTGGCGGAGCCGCCGCTGGCGTCCCTGCAGGGGCAACTCGTGGGCACGGCCAAACGGATGGCTTGAAGAGGCCCACTTGGTTGGCGCACAACCTGCGGCGCTTCGTTTGCGCCTGCGTCTTCCATGCTCGCAGCGAGCTGTTCGCGCTTCACTCTTCTTCCGTGAGGCTTGATTGGCCCAAGATCCTCCTATCCTCCTCGAACGGTCGGTTTCATCGACATTGATGGACCACCTGAAAGAGGAGAGTGCGCCGCAGGCGCACAGAAGCAATGCACAGATGATGAGCCAACATCAGCTGCGTGAGAGACGAAGGATGGCCCTTCGGAGCCGGCTGTCGGGAGCAGGCTCAAAACCACTCCAGACTGCTGCGGTCAATGGTGGCGAGCGTCGGGGAGTCAGGGAGACCGACAGAATGGGACAGAGAGGTGTCGTCGAAACCAGGGGCGTCTCTTCCTTCCGGCACCTCACTGCTGGACAGGCGATCGGCGAGCTCTGATGCCAAGGGACAAGGACGACCACGAGGCGAGAGTACCGATGCAGAAAGGACCAACCCGTACGAGCGATGAAGGCAGCCACAAGCCGAGTGCCGGCCGGGCTCAAGGGCTGGCACGGAACGATGCCTCGCGATGAATACGGAGCCGCTGCGGTTCTTGTTGATGGTCTACCGTGTGGTGATTGAGACAACGGGCACACCGCTGGCGTGCGGGCAACGAGGGCGGAAGCGCCGGGCCGTTGACGGTGAACGCCGGCATCGTCGGCGCCCAAGGGACCACCGATCGACCGGCAGTCCCTGAGTCATGCGTCGACTGCTGGGGAGTGGCCAGAGCCCCAGGAAGAGTCAGCAGAACGTGACGCCAGCGAAGGTGTCCATGTCAACACCAGTCCGACGATGACGCGGGGTGTTCTCTTCGGACGCTGCTCCAGCATCACCTTCTCGAGCTACGCAAGCTCGCCGATGGCGCCCTCTTGGTGTCAGCAGCCTGCCCCAGAGGGAGGAGAGGAGCGCTGTCGCTCGCGCGATTCGTCGGGCCCACGCCGGCGTTCGTCGGGAACCCGCAGCGCCCGGGCTCGCGCCTGCGTAGGGTTGCTCGCGTAGCTGGTGACGCGCACTCGAACACTTGAAGCACCCGGAGGACCGTCATGGCCGTCGACCCCGCCTCGAACCCCCCGACCTCGCCCCTGCCCCCGCGCGAGGAAGCCTTCCGCTGGGACCACGGGCGCCACCTCTGCCACCGGCACCACCACCGAGGCCCCCCGATCTTTTTGGGGCTCACGGTGATCGCCTGGGGTGGGCTCCTCTTCCTGCGCGAGGTCGGCGTGATCGACCCGACCCTACGGGTGATGGACTTCTGGCCGCTCCTGCTCGTCGCCTTCGGTAGCTCCTTCGCGGTGCGGAGGGGGGGGCTGAGCGGCGTGACGGTGGGGCTCGCGGTCGCACTCCTCGGTGCGGGCATGCTCGCCGCGCGGCTGGGATACATCGCGGCGGGGGTGATTCACCTCTGGCCGCTCATGATCGTGGTGGCCGGGATCGGCATCCTCTGGAGCGGCCTGACCCGTCGCCGCTCCCCGAGGCTCGCAAGCGAGAAGGTCTCCGCGGACGAGCTTCAGCGCTCGGTGACCATGGGCGAGCTGACGCTGGCGGTGGACTCGCAGCAGTTCAAGGGGGGAGCGCTGAGCGCCACCATGGGCGAGATCAAGGTTGACCTCCGGCGGGCTGCCATGTCGGGCGAGCAGGTCACGATCGAAGTCTCGGTCGTCATGGGCGGCGTGGAGCTCTACGTGCCGAGCAACTGGCAGGTGGTGAGCGACGTCTCGCCTTTCATGGGAGTGGTCGAGGACAGGACCGCTCTCCGGCCCGACGCCGCCGGTGTAGAGAAGAGGCTCTTGCTGCGTGGCAAGATCACCATGGGCGCCGTGACCGTCGCCAACTGAGCCTGGAAGCGTGCACCCCCTCCTGAGCGAGCGCCGCGCCCTGGTCGCCTACCTGGCGGCCTGGCTGGCCCTGTCGTACCTCCCGGCCTCCATGCTGGCCTCGCCGGGCGACGGCCGGTTCCTCCTCGCGCTCGCGGCCGCAGCGCCGTCGACGCTGCTCTTCGGCGTCGCGGCGCTGCCCGTCTACTACCTGTGCCGCGCCGTGCCGCTGTGGCCGACCGGCGCGGGCCACGTCCTCCGGGTGCACGCCGCGCTGGGGCTGGCCTGGGCCGTCGCCTGGTGGGTGCTCCTGCTGCTTGCCGCGCACCTCCTCGACTGGGCGGTGCCCGGGGAGCTGGCCGGCGAAGTCGAGCAGCGATGGGGGGCGCTGCTCGCCCTCGGGGCCGTGCTCTACCTTGCCGTGGTGGCATTCTACACCCTGGTTGTGAGCACCCAGCGGGCCCGTGCCCTTGAGCGACGGGCGGTGGCCGCCTCGCTGCGGGCCCGCGAGGCGCAGCTCTCCCTGCTCAAGGCGCAGGTCCACCCCCACTTCCTCTTCAACAGCCTCAACGCCATCAGCGCCCTCACCGTCGAGGACCCCCGCAGGGCTCGCGAGCTCTGCGTGCTGCTGGCCGACTTCCTGCGGGGGAGCCTGGCCGTGGGCGAACGCGGCATGGTGAGCCTCGACGAGGAGCTGCGACTCGCCCGCGCCTACCTCGACATCGAGCGGATCCGGCTGGGAGACAGGCTCGCCGTCGACATCCGGGTGAGCCCCCCGGCCGGCGAGGTGCGGCTGCCCGCCCTGCTCCTGCAGCCGCTGGTCGAGAACGCCATCACGCACGGCATCGCCACCTGCGCGCAAGGCGGGACGCTGTCGCTCGAGGCGCGCATCACCCCGAGCATGCTGGTCGTCACCGTCACGAACCCCTTCGATCCCCAGGCGCCGCCCCGCCGTGGGCGCGAGTCGGGCTCCGGCGGCATGGGGCTCACCAACGTGAGCCGGCGCATCTCGACCTTCTACCACGGGGCGATCCTGACCACTCGGCGCGAGGCCGACCGCTTCACGTCGACGCTGGTCCTGCCGCTCGAACAGGGGGAGACGCCGCGCGGGGAGGCACGCCCGTGAGCCCGCGCAAGGTCCTCGTCGCCGACGACGAGGCACCGGCGCGGGCGCTCTTGCGGGAGCTCGTTGCGGCGCGGCCC
>Ga0335081_10016720_pt1 | contig 11884 bp, 8 predicted proteins | sample Lox_Sample_35_FD_206713 | JGI IMG/M metagenome (GOLD analysis project Ga0335081, IMG submission 206713) | Soil microbial communities from Loxahatchee National Wildlife Refuge, Florida, United States - Lox_Sample_3.5 | ecosystem: Environmental > Terrestrial > Soil > Wetlands | place: USA: Florida... | reverse complement strand
CCGGGCTCGAAGCCCTCTATTTCAGCGGCGCGCATCTCGTGATGCAGCCGTTCTGCGCCGGCGTCGGCTCGATCCTGATGCTGCACCACGTGCGCCCGCCGCGCGACGACGAATTCCAGCCCAATCGCCTGCTCGAGGTCTCGCCGGAATTTCTCGAGCAGACGATCGCGTGGCTGCGTCGCCAGGGGTACGACATCGTCTCGCTCGACGAGATGGTCCGGCGCCTCGCCGCACGCGATTTCCGCCGCCGTTTCGTCTGCATCACCCTCGATGACGGCTATCGCGACAACAAGGTCTGGGCCTATCCGATCCTCGCGCGCCACGCGGCGCCGTTCTGCATTTACGTTCCGACGAGCTTTCCGGAACGCGCCGGCAAGCTGTGGTGGCTGGCGCTCGAGCTCGTCATCGCGCGGAACGACGCGGTCGCGGTGCAGATCGGCGGAACGGAGCATCGGCTCGCCTGCCCGACCGCGCGGCAGAAGGACGAGGCCTACCGGCAGCTCTACTGGACGCTGCGCGCGCTGGCGGACGAGAGCGAAATCCATGCCATCGTCGACGATCTCGCGACGCGCTACGGCGTCGACATGCGGCCGCTCGCCGACGAGCTGTGCATGACCTGGGACGAGATCCGCGCGCTTGCCGCCGATCCGCTCGTCACGATCGGCGCGCACACGGTCAATCATGTCATGTTGGCGAAGGCGAGCGACGATGTCGCGCGCGCCGAGCTCGGGATCGGGCGCGAGGCGCTCGAGGCGCAACTCGGCCGCCCGGTGCGCCATCTCGCTTACCCGTATGGCGGACGCGATCTGGCGGGCAGCCGCGAGTTCAAGCTCGCCGCCGCGCTCGGCTACCGCACCGCGGTGACGACCCGGCCGGGCGTGCTCCATCCCGAGCATGCCGGCCGGCTGATGGCGCTCCCGCGCATCTCGCTCAACGGCCGATATCAGCAAAAGCGGCATTTCAAGGTGCTGATGTCCGGCGCCGCCACGGCGCTCGCCAATGGCTTCCGTCGCGTCGACGCGGCATGATCATGCGCCCGATTCGCGCCGGGTCGACAGGACTTTCACTGCGGCCATGGACCGCCGAGATTGTCCGCGGCATAAATGAATTCGTTGGGCATATCATCGATCCGGAAGTGCCGCAGGAGCGGCGAATTGCGGCGTCGCCCGGTCTCGGGCCATTCAGCGACCCTGCGGATCCGACCTTGACCAGAACCACCGATTTGGTGTTGCTCACGACCGGGAACGATCTCGGCAAGATCGCCGCGCGCCGGTTGGCGGCGGCGTTTCCCGACATGGCCATCATCGTCGAGCAGCCGGTCCCGCGGCTCGAGCTCGTCCGCAGCCGGGTCAAGCGGTTCGGCCGGATGCACGTCGCCGGGCAACTGGCGTTCATCCTGCTGGCGCGCGCGCTGCACCGCGCCTCGCAGCGACGCATCGACGAAATCCTGAAGCAGAACGCGCTCGAGCCGCGCTGGCCCGACGGGTGCGAGCGCTTCGAGGTGCCGTCGGCGAATTCGCCCGAATGCGTCGCCCGCCTCGCGGCGCTCCATCCGCGCGTCGTCCTGCTGCTCGGCACGCGCGTGATCAACCGCCGGACGCTCGCCGCACTGCCGGTGCCGCTCATCAACTATCACGCCGGCATCACCCCGAAATATCGCGGCATCCACGGCGGCTACTGGGCGAGGACCGAGGGCGATCTCGACAATTTCGGCGTCACGGTGCACCTGGTCGATACCGGCATCGATACCGGCGCGGTGCTCTACCAGGCGCGCCTGGCGCCCTCGCCGGCCGACAACTATGCGACCTTCCCGTACCTGCAGCTCGCCGCCGCCCTGCCGCTGATCGAGCAGGCGGCGCGCGACGCCATCGCGCAAAAGCTCGTGCCGCGGCCCGTCGACCTGCCGTCGCGGCTGTGGTCGCACCCGACGCTTTGGGGTTATGTGGCGGCCGGCCTCCGCAAGGGCGCGTGGTAGGACGCGGCGCGCGGCGCTTCGCACGCTGGCGAAACGCGAATCCTGGTTGTTCGATCGCCCGGCCTTGCTGTAGGACCGGGGCGCGATGACGTCTTTGGCTCCCGCTCTCACGCCGCATGGTAAGTTGATCCTCACGCAAACCGAGGATGCAGCTGCGCTCGATGACGGTCTTGCGGGCCGGCTGCGGGATGCGTTCGAGCGAGGTTCCGGTCACGGGCTGCTTTGCCTCGGCGGCGAACAGGTCGGGACCACCTTGCCGCCCGCGCTGTCATATTGGCGCGACTTGGGTACGCGCTATGTCACGGCGCTCTGCGCCCTGCCCGGCCTCGGCGAGAGCGGGACCAAGCCGGCAGTGCCGACGCCCCCGGCCGGCGATCTCGAAATGCTGGCCGCAAAGGCGCCGCCGATGCTTGGCGCCGAATACCTGACGGCGGACATCCTTGCCCAATTATGGAGCCAAACCGATGCGGCATTCGACGTCGAGCTGACCGAGGTCAAGCTGCCGGTGCAGCAGTTCCTCAAGACCCGACATCCCGCATGGAACTTGGTTGGACGCGTGCACTTCAATCTCGCGGAAAACAGGAAGGATGAGGACGCCCCGTTCGCGTTCCTGGCCACCTATACGACACGTCTCTCCGCGGCTGGCAAAGCGCAGCATCTCCCGCTCGGCAAGGCTTTGCAGGAATATTCCGGTGCAAAGAACCGCGATCGCCTGCTTTCGCTGCTGATGCCGGTCCAGCGCGCGGCCGGGCAATGCACATGGCTCAAGGCAATGGTCGACGGCGGCGAGATCTATCACCCGCTCCGTTGGACTGCGCCGCAAGCGCTGCAACTTCTGAAGGACGTTGCGATACTCGAGGCCGCCGGCGTGATCGTACGCATGCCACCGAGCTGGCGCATGAACCGCCCCGCGCGCCCGGTGGTCACCGCGAAGGTTGGCAGCAAAGCGCCGTCGAAGCTCGGACTGGACGCGCTGCTCGATTTCCGCCTCGAGGTCACGCTCGACGGCGACGATCTGACCAAGGCCGAGATCAAGCGATTGTTGGCGCAAACCAGCGGCTTGGCGTTCATCCGCGGAAAATGGGTCGAAATCGATCGCGAGCGCCTGGCGCACACCCTGGCGCAATTCGAGGCCGTCGAGCGCCGCGCTGCCAGCGAAGGTCTGTCTTTCGGCGAGGCGATGCGCATGCTCGCAGGCGCAGGCATCGCGGAGGGCAAAGCCGACGCACAAGGCGACCCGGATTGGAGCCGCACCGTCGCGGGACCGTGGCTCGTCGAGACGCTCGCGGCGCTGCACCAGCCGGAGGGACGACGCGACGTCGATCCCGGCGCATCGCTGCAGGGCACGCTGAGGCCCTATCAGCGCGCCGGGCTGCAGTGGCTCTATCTGCTCGCGCGGCTGCGTCTCGGCGCCTGCCTCGCCGACGACATGGGCCTCGGCAAGACCATCCAGGTGCTGTCACTCCTGCTGGTGCTCAAGCAGGAAGCGGCGGAGGCGCACAAGCCCAGCCTGCTGATTGCTCCGGCCTCGCTGCTTGCGAATTGGGCGGCGGAAATCGCCCGCTTTGCGCCCAGCCTGCGCACGGTCGTGCTCCACCCCTCGGTGATGCCGCTCGAGGAGATCAAATCCGTCGACGCGAAGGATATGACGGAAATCGACCTCGCCATCACCAGTTACGGCTACCTCGCGCGTGCGCCGGTGCTGAGGGAGCGGCAATGGCGCCTGGTCGTGCTCGACGAGGCGCAAGCGATCAAGAATCCGGCCGCCAGGCAGACGCGGACCGTGAAAGAGCTGCGCGCTGATCAGCGCATTGCGCTGACCGGAACGCCGATCGAGAACCGGTTGGGCGACCTGTGGTCGATCTTCGATTTCATCAATCCTGGCCTTCTCGGCTCGGCCAAACAGTTCTCCGCGTTCACCAAGAGCCTGGGCGATGGGGCCGGCAGCTCGTACGGCGCGCTGCGCGACCTGCTGCGGCCCTACATCCTTCGGCGCCTGAAGACCGACAAGAGCATTATCGCCGACCTGCCCGACAAGGCCGAAGTGAAAACGTTCTGCTCGCTCAGCCGCAAGCAGGCGGCGCTCTACCAAGAGGCGGTCCAGGAGCTCGCTGCGGCTCTCGACGACGCCGAGGGTATGCAGCGGAAAGGTATCGTCCTCGCCTTCCTGATGCGACTCAAGCAGATCTGCAATCATCCTTCGCAATGGCTGGGCGATGACGCCTGGGGCGAGGAGGACAGCGGCAAGTTCGCCCGACTGCGCGAAATCGCCGAGGTCGTCGCCTCGCGGCAGGAGAAGGCGCTGATCTTCACCCAGTTCCGCGAGACGACGGCACCGCTGGCGCATTTCCTCGGCTCGGTATTCGGGCGCGGCGGACTGGTCCTGCACGGCGAGACCGCGGTGAAGACGCGCCAGGAGCTGGTCCGCCGATTTCAGGATGACGAGCGCATTCCATTCTTCGTGCTCTCGCTCAAGGCAGGCGGCTCCGGCCTGAACTTGACGGCGGCCTCGCACGTCATCCACTTCGACCGCTGGTGGAACCCGGCGGTGGAAAATCAAGCCACCGACCGTGCCTTTCGCATCGGGCAGACCAAGAACGTACTTGTGCATAAGTTCATCTGCCGCGGGACGGTCGAGGATAAGATCGACCAGCTGATCGAGTCGAAGGCCCGACTGGCGGGCGACATTCTCGGCGGCGGAGCGGACATCATGCTGACCGAGATGAAGGACGACGAGCTGATGAAGCTCGTGACGCTCGATCTCAACGCGGCCATGAAGGAGGACTGACGTGTCCGACTATTTCACATGGCGCCCCTATGTTCCGGTCGCGGAACGGCGCCGGCAGGCCGAACGAAAACTTGCCACGCTGAAGAAGCGGGGTCAGTCCGTCGCCCCTATCAAGATCGAAGGCCGCACGATCGCGACCAGCTTCTGGGGCAATGCGTGGTGCGCGAATCTCGAGCGCTACAGCGATTTCGCCAGCCGGATGCCGCGCGGGCGCACTTACGTGCGCAACGGCTCGGTCCTCGATCTCCAGGTCGCCAAGGGCAAGGTCACCGCCCTGGTCGCCGGGTCCGAACTGTACAAGATCGAGATCAAGATAGGCCCGGTGAGGTCCACACATTGGAAATCGATCTGTCGCGACTGCGCTGGATCGATCGATTCCTTGGTCGAGCTTCTGCAGGGCCGCCTGGCGAAAGGAGTCATGGACCGCGTTTGCCGGGAGGGCGACGGACTGTTTCCGGCACCTGGGGAAATCGATCTGTCCTGCAGCTGTCCGGATTGGGCGACCATGTGCAAACACGTGGCGGCCGCACTCTACGGGGTGGGGGCGCGCCTCGACGCGAAGCCGGAGCTGCTGTTCGTGCTGCGGGGCGTCGACCCCAGCGAGCTGTTCGCCGGCGCCGGACAGAATCTGACGCTTGCGAAGCCGGCGCCCAACCGCGCCAATGTGCTGGCGGACGACGACGTTGCGGCCCTCTTCGGGCTGGAGATGGCCGGAAGCGCCGACGCCGCGGCGGATGTGCCGGCGCATGCTGCGACAACGACGACGATCCGTATCGCCAAGAAGATCGCCAAGAAGCCGAGAGGCGGCAAGCCGGCCGCCGGCAAAAAGAGGCGCACCGCCAAAGGGAAGTCGTTGCGTGCCTGACGATGAGCTCGCCTGGATTGGTTGAGTTCACGCCTCGCTGCGCAGGCCTTCGAGCCGAGCCGCTGCGGCGCGCTTTGGGGCGAGCGGATCGACCGGCGCCTCCTCGGGCGGCCAAAAAATTGCGGTCAGCATCCGGCCGAGCTTGTTCCAGGCGCGCAGCGCGAAGCCGAACGGGCGCGGCATGGCCTGGCGGCAGACCGCGAGCTTCTGCACCTTGACCGGAACCCGCCAGGTGCTGCGGCAGCCGGCGGGAAAGAACGCCATGTCGCCGGGGCCAAGCCGACATTCCTCCCCCGTTTCCCTCGTCACGAACACCTCGCCCGAAATGATGTGCACGGTCTCGTCGACCGCGTAGTGCCAGGTGAAACGGCCGGCCGTGCACGACCACGCCATCACGCTCGCGGCGCCGTCGGCGCTGCGCGCCAACAGTTTCGAGCGCGCCTCCGGCGCGCCCGAGAGAATCCATCCGGGATGAATGGGCGCGGGCGCGAGATCGTCCGGGGCGGACGGCGCAATGACGATGGGCTGCGGCATGGGAGGCCTCGGGGGATGCCTGAAAGCCGACATGCTAGCGAGGCGCGGCAAACGAATGGTTAAGTCGCTGGCGGGTGCGATCGTGCGCCTCTTGCGCCGCTATGAGACCCCATACGTCTTGAAGAGATCGGGCGCGAACTTGAGTCCCAGCCCCGGCGCGCTCGGCACCGTCATCTCGCCGCGCACCGGCAGCGGCGGGTCTGCAAAGAGGCGCCAGGTCCATGGCATGTACTCGACGACCAGCGCGTTCGGCGCGGCGGCGACCGTGTGGAGCTGGATTTCCGGCAGCAGGTGGCTCACCACCGGCCGGCTGAACGCCTCGGCCATGGCGGCGATCTTCATCCACGGCGTGATGCCGCCGGCGCGCAGCACGTCGATCATCACGATATCGACCGAATGATGCGCGAGCGACTGCCGATGCGGCTCGATCTCGAAGAGATATTCGCCGGCGCAGACCGGCATCGCCAGCGCGTCGGCGATCTTTGCCAGGCCCTGGTGGTCGTTGGCGACAGTCGGGTCCTCGAGCCAGGCGAGGCCGACGTCCTCGATGCGGCTCGCGATGGAAATCGCCTCGGCGACGCTCCAGCGCTGGTTGATGTCGCACATCAGTGTCGTATGCGGACCGACGGCGTTGCGGATGGCGCGGATGCGCTCGATCTCCTGCGCGGCCGTCAGGCCTTCGACCGCCATCTGGGTCTTGACCTGGGTATAGCCTTTCTCGACCAGCACGGCAGCGGCGCGTTCGACCTTGTCGAGCGGGCTCGTGCGCATGAGCGCACCGCTCGCATAGGCGGGCACGCGCTCGCGCAGGCCGCCGAGCAGGCGCGCAACCGACACGTTTGCCGCCTTGCCGCGGATGTCCCACAGCGGGATGTCGAACGCCGCAATCGCCAGGGTAGCGATGCCGCCCGGCAGGCATGGCGCGGCCGCGGCGCGCAGCTTGGCGATGACGTGCTCGGCGCGCAGCGGATCCTCGCCCTGCGTGAGCGCGCCGAGATCGTCGACTGCGGCCTTGAGCGCGCGGATGATCTTGCCGCCGAAACCAGTGAGGCCGATGCCTTCGAGGCCATCGTCGGTGCGCAGCCGCAAGGTGACGAACTCGCGCATCATGCCGGGAAACGGCGGCGCGCCGGCGAGCGGCTCTTCGAGCGGCAGTTGGACGACGTTGGTTTCGACCTGTGCGATCTTCATGGCTCTCCTCACGCGACCCGCAGCTTTTCCAACAGACCCATGTCCGGCTCGACGCCGAGGCCGGGGCCCTGCGGCACCGCCAGAAACCCATCCACCGGCGCGTACCAGTCGCCGAACGGGCTTTCGCTCAGGTCGCAATAGAGTCGCTCGATCAGCGGCGCACGCGACAGCGCGGCGCTCACATGGGCGGTCGCCACCAGGCCCGGGCCGAAATAGGCGGAATGGGGCACGACCGCGACGCTCGCCTGGTTGGCGAGGACGAAAATGTCGCGCATGACCGAGATGCCGCCGATCTTGATCACGCTCGGCTGGATCACGTCGACGAAGCGGCCGTCGATCAGCCGGGCGAAATCCGTCGGCGTGAGCACATTCTCGCCGATCGCGACCGGAACGCCGGTCGCGCGCACCGCGGCGGCGGCGCAAAAATCTTCCGGCGGCCAGACCGGCTCCTCGAGCCATTTCAGGCCGAGCTCGCGCAGCGGCGCGGCGGCCGTCAGGGCCTCCTGCAGGGTCCAGGGCGCATTGACGTCGACCATCAGGCCGGCGCCGGTCTTCTGCCGCAGCAGTTTTGCGGCCGCCACGATCTCGTCGTGGCCGGTCTCGTGCACTTTGAGATCGTGATAGCCGCGGCCCAGCGCCTGCTCGGTGACGCGCGCGACGGCGTCGACATTGCCGTATTTGAGCAGGCTCGCATCGGCGGGCAGCCGGTCGGCGGCGCAGCCGCCGAGCAGTCGGTAGACCGGCAGGTTGGCGGCCTTGCCGAGAATGTCCCACAGCGCGATGTCGAGGCCGGACAGCGCGTACATCACGGGGCCGGCGCGGCCGACCCCATAGGTGTGCCGCATCAGCCGGTTCATCAGCGGGGTGATCGCGGTCGGATCGGCGCCGATGCAGGCGGGCGCGATCAGCGTCTCGATCAGCGATTTGACGGCGCGCCAGATGCGGTGTGGAAAGGCCTCGCCCCAGCCCGTGAGCCCGGCGTCGGTCTCGACCTTGACGAGCAGGGTCTCGAAGGTGGTGCGCGGCTCGCCGGCGAATTTGAGCGGCGGCCCGCCCGGCTTGAGCTGCTGGGCGTAGACGACGGTCGAGACGCTGGTGATTTTCATGGGGGCCCGGTGTGCTAGGCTGGCGCCCCAGCATGATCCGCGCGGGCAAAATCGCAAGAAGCGATTTTACCCCGCCACGCCACCGGACGATCCATGAACGAGCGCGTTGCACCGACACCACCCTCCGCGACCGAACGCAAGACGGTCACGGATCTGCGCGCCTGGCTCGACATCCTCGCGGCGAGCGACCGCCTCGCGGTCGCACGTCCCGGCGTCAAGCTGCGGTTCGAGCTCGCGGCGATCGCAAAAACGCTCGACGGCCGCAGGGCGACGCTGTTTCCGCAACCCGACGGACATCCGGTGCCGGTGATCTCGGGCCTGACCTCCGACCGCGGCTGGATGGCGGAGGCGATGGGCGTGCGCAACGATGCGCTGCTCGCGACCTTTCAGGAGGCGGCGCAGACCCCCCTGCCCTGGCGCGAGATCTCGAGTGCGCCCGTGCAGGAGGTGGTTCACCGCGAGATCGACCTGCCGCGGCTGTTGCCGATCCCGGTCCACAACGAGCTCGACAGCGGGCCCTACATCACGGCCGGCCTGCTGATCTCGCGCAATCCGAAGACCGGCGCGCAGAACGTCACCATCCATCGGCTGCAGCTGAGCGGGCCGAACCGGCTCGGCGTGCTGCTGCTGCCGCGCCACACGCTGCGCTTCTTCCAGATGGCGGAGGATGCGGGCGACGACCTGCCGATCGCGATCGTCATCGGCGTCGACCCGCTGACGCTGTTGTCGTCGCAGGCGATCGCGCCGCTCGATTTCGACGAGCTTACCATCGCGGGCGCGCTGCACGGGCGGCCGCTCGAGGTGGTGAAATGTCTCGCGAGCGACATCCGCGTGCCGGCCCATGCCGAGATCGTGCTGGAGGGCCGCATTCTGGCGCGTACGCGGGCGATGGAGGGGCCGTTCGGCGAGTTTCCCCAATACTACAGCGAGCCGGCCGAGCAGCACGTGATCGAGATCGGCGCCGTGACGCACCGCAAGCGCCCGATCTTCCACACCATCCTGGGCGGCGGCATCGAGCACCTGCTGCTCGGCGGAATTCCGCGCGAGGCGACCATCATGGCGCACCTCCGGCGCAGCTTTCCGGGCGTGCTCGACGTGCATCTGTCGCGCGGCGGCACCTGCCGCTATCACCTCAACGTCAAGCTCGACAAGCGCCACGAGGGCGAAGGCAAGAACGTGATCATGGGTGCGTTCGGCGCCCACTACGACATCAAGCACGTGGTCGTGGTCGACAAGGACGTCGACATCCACGATCAGGCCGAGGTCGAATGGGCGATCAGCACGCGCTTCCAGGCCGACCGCGATCTCGTCGTGGTGTCGGACGCGCAGGGCTCAAAACTCGATCCGTCGAGCCGCAACGGCGTCTCGGCCAAGATGGGGTTCGACGCGACCGTGCCGCTCGACGCGCCGGCGCTGAAATACAAGCGGATCCGCGTGCCCGGGGAGGAGACGGTGGATCTTGCGAAGGTGATCGACGAGGGCGCGGATTGGCGCGAGGCGATAGGCTGATTCCACCACACATGCCCTGCCCGCCCCGCCCTCATCCTGAGGAGCCCATTCTCGCCACGCGAGAATGGGCGTCTCGAAGGACGAGGGCGGCCGAGCCGGCGCCGTTTGCGTGCTTGGCCCATCCTTCGAGACGCACTCAGGATGAGGGCGGATTGAATCAGAGTTTGTCCTTGAACTTCGGCTTCCTCTTCTCGCTGAAGGCCGCGATGCCCTCCCGGTAGTCGTCGGTCAACCGCAGCTTCTCGTAGGCGTGACCCTCGACCTCGAGGCCGACGCCGATGCCGGTCTCGTAGGAGGTGGCGAGCACGCGCTTGATCGTCTTGAGCGCGAGCGGCGATTGCGCCACGAGCTTCGCCACCGTCTCATCGATCTCCTTGTCGAGCGCCGCCGAATCCTCCACCACCCGCGTCAGCAGCCCCCATTGGTAGGCTTCGGGCGCCGGGATGCGGCGGCCGAGCATCATCATGTCGGCGGCGCGCGTCAGCCCGGCAATGCGGGCGATGCGCTGGCTGCCGCCGCTGCCGGGAATCTGCCCGAGCGAGACCTCGGGCAGCGCGAGCAGCGAGTCCTCGGTGGCGAGGCGGATATCGCACGCCATGGCGAGCTCGAGCCCGACGCCCATGGCGTATTTCTCGATCGCGCAAATCACCGGCTTGGGGCAGCGCTCCGGCGCCGCGATGTTCCAGGCGAGATGCGACATGCCGTCGGTCTCGATCGCCGGGAACGCCTTGACGTCGCCGCCCGACGAATAGATGCCGTTGGCGCCGCGGATGACGATCACGCGCACGTCGGGATCGGCGCCGAACGCCTCGATGATGGCGGCGATCTGGCTGCGCCCGCGGTAGGACACGACGTTGAGCGGCGGCCGATCGAGAATGAGCCGGCCGACGCGCTTCTCGGCGTCCACCTCGTAGCGCAGCCCGTCGAGATCGCGCAGGATCGCGGCGCGCATATCGGCGTAGTCTTTGGGCATCAAGTTTTTCCTTCCTTTCGGAAACGTAGGGTGGGCAAAGGCGCGGAACGCGCCGTGCCCACGCGGGGCTGACCTTCTCGGCGGCGCAGACGGTGGGCACGCTTCGCTTTGCCCACCCTACGAAACCTCACAATTTTTCATACTCCCCCGTCCGCAGCTTGCGGCGCAGCAGCTTGCCCGAGGCCGAGCGCGGGATCGCCCGGATGAGCACGTATTCGCGCGGCCGCTTGAAGCGCGCGAGGCCGGTCGCGAGGCAGGCGGCGTCGATCGCCTCGCAGGTGACCTCGGCCGACGCCGGCTCGATGAAGGCGACCACGCGGCTGCCGAGCCGCTCGTCCGGCATGCCGATCACGGCCGCGCTGGCGACGCCCGGGCAGCGCGCGAGCGCGCTCTCGATCTCCTCCGGATAGATATTTTCGCCGCCGCTGATGATCATGTCGTCGACCCGGCCGACCACGTAGAGCTCGCCGTCCTCGTCGACCTGGCCGAGGTCGCCGGTGCGGTACCACGCGCCCTGGATCGCCTTGGCGTCGGCGTCCGGCCGCTTCCAGTAGCCGGAAAACGCCTCCGGGCTCGCCATGCTGGCGACGATCTCGCCCGGCTCGCCCGGACCGAGGTCGACGTCGATGTCGGCGCGCAGCGACGGATCGGCCGGCACCACGCGGATCACCTGGTTGAGGCCGGCGCGGCCGGCGCAGCCCGGTTTTTCGCGCAGATGATCGCAGATCGTGAAGGTGTAGATCTCGCTCGAGCCGTAGTGATTGATGAAGGTTTCGGGCCTGAACCGATCGAGGCATTGCTCGACCAGCACCGGCGTCATCGCCATGCCGGCATAGCCGAGGCGCGACAGCGAGGCGAGGTCATGCTTGGCAAAGTCCGGATCGCGCACGATGTCGTGGAACATGGTCGGCACGAGAAAGAGGCTCGTGACCCGCTCGGCTGC
>Ga0335081_10016718_pt1 | contig 11884 bp, 6 predicted proteins | sample Lox_Sample_35_FD_206713 | JGI IMG/M metagenome (GOLD analysis project Ga0335081, IMG submission 206713) | Soil microbial communities from Loxahatchee National Wildlife Refuge, Florida, United States - Lox_Sample_3.5 | ecosystem: Environmental > Terrestrial > Soil > Wetlands | place: USA: Florida... | reverse complement strand
CAGTGAAGTGGTTTAACGACGCCAAGGGCTATGGTTTCATCAGCCGCCAGAACGGTGAGGATGTCTTCGTGCATTTCTCGGCGATTCAGGCCAGTGGATTCCGCAGCCTTCAGGAAGGTCAGCAAGTACAGTTTGACGTAGTCAAAGGTCCCAAGGGCTGGCAGGCAGAAAACGTCAAGGGCGTCTAGTACCGCTTCGCAGGTACAATCCGCAATGAGGGCGGCCAGCAATGGCCGCCCTTAGTGTTTTAAGGCCTTGCCCTCCATAGTACGTAGCGTTATAGTACGTTACGTACTATGGCGAAGCAGATCCCATCTCTCGGCTACGCTCTCCTCGGACTCATCCATCAGAAGCCATCGTCCGGCTACGATCTCCGCAAGATCTTCTCTTCCACTTCGATGAAGACTTACAGCGACAGCCCGGGGGCCATTTACCCGGCGTTGCGGCGCCTGGAAAAGCAAAGCCTGATTCGAGGCACCGTCGAAGAAGGATCGGGCCTGCGCCGGCGCCAGATCTTCCGTTTAACTGCGAAAGGCCTCGCCGAACTCAAGCGATGGATTGAACTCCCCATCGGGCGTGATGACCTCTCGTCGGGACTGAAGATAGTCATGCTTCGCTTCGCATTCAGCGAAAAGGCCGTCGGCCCCTCCGCGTCGCTCGAGATTCTCAAATCCGTAGAGGCCGCACTCGGGCCTCACTTACGCGACCTCGGAGAAAAACTGGAAGCGATGAGGCCATTCGCGCCCACGTCCGGACGGCTTGCCCTGGAATGCGGCATACGAAGCTACGAATCTCTTTTGGAGTGGACTCGTTACTCCATTTCCATTTTCGAAAAACAACTGCAAGGAGGGCGTCGTGAAACTTAGTCAAGCAATTCTGCGCTGGGTCTTGGCACTAATTGGCATCGTCGTCGCTCAGTCGATCGCTGGAGTGTTGGTTCGAATGAGGGTGCCAACGGTGCCTCACATGTCCGAATGGTTTTTAGTGGCCAACGCGATCGTCGCTGCAGCGCTAACCTTTCTCGCCGTTCGCTCGGATTGGCGCGGATGGCAACTCGGCGCCGCGCTGGCGGCAATCCCCTTTATCATCAGTACAGCTAACATCATCGAAGGCTCAGTATTTCTTAAGAATTCAGATCTGCCGTGGCAGAAGATTTTCCTCCACTCGCTGATCTCGGCGATCCTGATCTTTCCTGTGTGGACGTTGTTGTTCGGCAGAAGAGACACGACCTCTCCGCATTACCACCCGATTCAGGCGAAAGGACGCGGAGAAAGAGCCTGGAAATTCATCGTCTCCGATGTTAGTTACATCGTTCTCTACTACGCCGCTGGGATGATCATCTTTCCCTTCGTCCGGGATTTTTATGCAACGCAGGAGCTGCCTTCTCAGGGAACGATCGTCGCCCTTCAGTTGCTGATCCGCGGGCCCATCTTCGTCGTCCTGTGTCTTGGCTTCACGCGCATGCTGGGCATGCCGCGCCTGACGGGCGCGCTCACGGTCGGAGCGCTGTTCACTGTTCTAAGTGGCGTCGCGCCATTGCTGATACCGAATCCTTATTTCCCTGACGCGGTTCGCTGGGTGCACTTCTGCGAAGTCGTCAGCGTAAACTTCGTGTTCGGCGCGATCGTGGCTTGGCTTTGGGGACAGCCGACGGCATTCATGGCAAAGCATAGCGTGGTGCAAGCTGCATAGGACACGCGGCAGATTCTAGGGGCGCATGTCGCGAATCAGCACAACGTCGAAGTCGCTGTGCCCCCGCACCATGGCAAGCTGTTTGCCGTCGAACGACCAGTGGAAGTCGTAGATGCGCTCAGCTTTGAAGTCGGTCATGGCATGGCCTTTGGAGCCGTCGAGAGGCTGCAGCCAAAGATTATCGACGCCGTTCTCGCGCGTGGGGTAGATCAGAGCTTTCCCGTCGCGGCTGAAGCGCATCGGTCCGAAACGCAGCCGCTCAAAATCAATTGTCTTTGGCGCAGCGCCTGCGGCGGGATCCGTCGATACTAATGCGATTTTTTCTTTGTGCTCGCCGGAGTGCTCCAGCGTCGCGAATGCCGCAAGCTTGCCGTCAGGGGAGATGTCGAAATTCTGGTTGAGGGGTAGGTCCGAAATTGCCTGCGGAGTTCCGCCATCGATCGGAACGCGCGTCAGCCTTCCTTCTCCTGACTCTGCGTCGTAATAAACCCAACGGCCATCGGATGAACACACCGGGGAGCTATCGCGCGTTCCCGTGGTTAGCTGTTTGAGATTGGCTCCGGAAGAATCAATGCGCCACACGTTCGAATCGCCCGTGCCTCCGTGAAATCCCAAGTCGAACACGACGTAGCGTCCGTCGAGACAAGCGAAAGGATTTCCTCCCGGCCCTCCGTTTTGTATCGGAGTCCGGTTGCCTGTCGACGGATCAACAAGATTCAGCGCATTGTCCTGATCGCTAATGAGCCGGCCATCTTTCGTCCATGTGAAGTTCGTGAACGCGCTGGTCGGAGCGATATCGTGTGCCTGAAAATTCGGTTCAGCACTTGGCCCGATCTCGAGATGCCAATGTCCCTGGCTGAGAATCGCCGCTAGCAATTGTCCGCTCCCTGCAACACTTAGATCCGTGTAGCTATTGGTATCTCGTGTCACCGGAGTGATCTTCCCGTCGGGATACGAGACAAACATGATCTGAGACTGGTTGAAATTGGTTCGCGCTTCTCGCACTAGCCCCAGCAGTCCGCTCCCGTCTGGCAACCAATGTGGCGATTCGAAGAGTTCGGTGTTTCCTCCCTGAAATATGGTTTGCTTTCCCGTTGCGACGTCGATCGCGACCAGGCTCTCCAGCGCATTACCTACGTGGGCCTCAGAACAAACGATGGTCTTTCCATCGGGCGACCATGTTGGCTGATAAAGCCCCTGACTGTTGGAACCGTTCGCCAGCACCTTGTCTTCGCCGCCATCGAGCGGATGCATGATGAGCTGATATTGCCCCGCCACCGGATTGTCATAGCGCATGAACGCCAATTTCGTACCATCGGGTGAAAACGTGACGTTCGAGTCCACATCGCTGATAAGTTTCTGGGGGGTGCCTCCGAGAAGCGGTGCACGGTACAAGAACTTCAGCTCCGGATTTCCCGGATCGCTGCGCACAAAGTAGAAATAGTTCCCGTCTGGCGAGAATTGCAGGCCGTTGTAGTACGTGTCTGCCGGAGGCTGCACCTGCGTATCGCTGTTCGTTGGAACATTGCGCAGCGAGAGGCTTGCCAGGCCTTTTCTTCGAGTCAGACTGAGAACGTACTTGCCATCTGGCGAAATGGCCGCCAGCAAGGCGTCTCCGGTGTTCGTGACTTTTGTGACGGAAAAGTTCTGGAACGGTGCGGCCCGCTGTCGCGTTACAAACGAGTAGACCCCGTAGCTCGCCGCCGCCAGCAAAATCAGCACGATTGCCGCGAGGAAACCGGTGCCTATTTTGTTCTGCCGCGCAGCAGTCACAACTGAAGAACTTCCGCTGCGCTGCGCCGGAATGCTTCTGTCGGATGTGCGGGACGCTGCAACTTCCTCACCCACGCCTTGAACCGGGGTCCCAGATGGCCTTCGCCCCGATTCCACATCCCGCTTCAGCCGCTTGAGATCTCCCCGTAAATCAGCCGCCGACTGATACCGCAAATCACGGTCTTTCTCGAGAAGCTTCTCAATGATCTCCTGCAGTTTGGACGGGAGCGCGGGATTCAACTGCTGCACCGGCGTCGGATCGAGTTCGAGAATCGCGTGAAACACCACGGCGGACGTCGCGCCGGTGAATGGCAGCTTCCCCGTCGCCATCTGGTAAAGGACCGTTCCCAGCGAGAACAGGTCGGTCCGCGTGTCGAGCTCCTCGCCCCGGGCCTGTTCCGGCGACATGTAGGAAATTGTGCCCACCGTTGCGCCGGGGCTCGTGAGATGCGCTGGAGCCGGCGAGTCCTGCGTAGCCCCAATCGTTTCCATTTGCATCTCGGGGCGGATCAGCTTCGCCAGTCCGAAGTCCAGCACTTTCACCTGACCCCGCGGCGTCACAAAAATGTTGGCGGGCTTAATGTCGCGGTGAATAATTCCTTTCCCGTGAGCCGCGTCGAGCGCATCCGCGAGTTGAATCGCGATCTCGAGCAAGCGGTCTGTCGGCAACGGCGCGGAGCGCAGCTTTTGATCGAGGTTCTGCCCCTCCAGCAATTCCATCGCGATGAACGACTGGGGCGCGCCGGCATCGCCCGGAGCCGTTTCGACCGCATAGATCGTGCAGATATTCGGGTGATTCAGGGCCGAGGCCGTTCTTGCCTCGAGCATAAAACGGTCGAGCGCATTCTGATCGCGCGCCAGTTGCGGCGGCAAAAACTTCAGCGCAACTTTCCTCCCGAGATTCAGATCCTCCGCCTCATACACCACACCCATCCCGCCGCTGCCAAGCTGGCCGGTGATGCGGTAATGCGAGATGGTCTGATTGATCATCGAAGGTTAGAACCCCGAGGAAGGAGCGGAGGTTTTATCTTAGGTGGGATGAAAATCTCAGTCAAACACCAGCGCGAGGTGCTGCTCAGTTCGCAGCCTGAACCGGCTGATTCTGCTCCGTATTTAACCGCTCCACCATTTCTTTCGGCATGTCATGCAGCAGTTCGAGAATTGCGGCGTTGGTCCAGCCGAATCCCACGACGTTCATGTGATAGCCCAATGCAACGTGCGACTCCGAGGACCTTGTAACGACGTTGTACTTCTCGCGGATGTTTCCATCTCGCCGGAAATTTTCCGCGACCATCGACACGAACTCATACGAGATGCGATCCGCGTCCGTGTTGAATCCGTAGCGGCGGAGCCCCGCGATCGCCAGCATCTCAATGTTTCCCCAGCCATACGGAAGATCCCACTGTGCGCCGGTGTCTTCGGTGCTCATCGGAAGTCCGCCGGGCCGCTCGAAGACTTTCACATTCGCTTCCACGGCTTTGGCTTGTTCCGCCGTCGCCAGCCCCGCCCAGAGCGGATAGAACGTGCTGGCGTACTTGTATTCCGACATCCGGCCGTTCTTGAAGTCGTAATCGAAAAACATTCCCTGCTGCGGATTCCACAAATACTTCGTGATGAGTTGCTTGCGACGTACGGCACGTTCGTCCCACATCTTCGCATCGTTACGCCGCCCCAGCCACGTGCTGATCTGTGCCAGATCTTTTTCTGTCTTGTACAGCAGGCTATTTAAGCAAACTGGAGCGTAATATTGCGTTGCCGCGCCAAACGGGCCGAAGCGGAAGCTGACGTCGAATCCCGACTCCCGCATCGACCGGTCGCCCTTGTAATAGTCGGCACTCAACCTGAACTGCTTCGCCTCGTTGCAATCGGGATGAGCCATCGTCATCGAGACATCACACACTTGCGTGGAGTAAGTGCGGCCGGCAACAGGCTCCTGACTACCCGCTCCGTTCTCAACGATGTAACTGTGATTCAGCGCCGGATGAAAGAAGAAGTATTCGGCAACGTTGCGGTAAATGCCCGCCTCATCCTGCTCCGCTTCGGGCGGAGGCCCCGTGCCGAAATCGTAATAGCGCGATAGCCCGGTCTGCCCTGCGAGATGAGGCTCGTGCGTCCACATCTCGTAATCCTTCGCGAGATCGGTGTAGGCGCGCTCCAGCCAAGCACTATTCGCCTGCATATTTCCTGAGCCGCCCTTCTGCATCGCGTCGAAGACGTCCGCCACCATCGAACTCATGAAGGGCGGCTGCGATCGCGTCAGATAGTACGTGCGGTTTGCGTTGAGCATAGCCCCGTAGTGCTCGACTTCAAAGAAGAAGTTCTCAACCATGTCTCGTGCTAATTCAACTTTGCCAGCCTGCAGCAGCCCGCGAATAATGAAGTAACTGTCCCATCCATACATCTCGTTGAATCGTCCACCGGGGACCACATATTTTTCGGGCAAATAAAGCAACCCCGGAGGACTGATCCTGCTCGTATCAATCTCGCCCAGTCTGTGAATCTCGATCGGCAAATGTTCCACACGCACGTTGCAGTGACTGGTCAGAGACTTCACAGATTCCGGCTCCGAGAATCCCATCGGCAAATACAAGACCGAAGCCGTCGAAATCTTGGGATCGACGATGCTCTGGCAATCGGTCATTGACCGTGTCAGCGTATCCCAGGCCGTCGAAATATAAGTAAGTATCGGCTTGAGCCCTTGCGAATCTGCCGGCGGCGCAGCGAGCACAGGGGCCTGCGCCGCAGTACAGAGGACCGCGACGATCGCCGCCCAATAAATGAAGGAACGAACAAAGTGCCTAGGTAGGCCCTGAATATTCATCGGATACTCAGCAAAACCCCGCCATCATAACCGCGCTCCCCGGCGATGGCCAAATAATTTGGAACGCATTCTCGTGACAGCGCCCACTCTCCCACGATAGATTACTGCGCGTTTGGTTTATTCTATGTAGTTTTCTGTTCTGTGTGCGAGAGGGCCAAAACGTGAACCGACCACTTCCAGTCCTTCGTGTTTTCATTTCTCTGCTTGTTCTTCTGCCCACAACCTTGTTGGCGCAGATTCCTGAGAATACTTACCAGGAACTGCACTGGCGCATGATCGGGCCGTTTCGCGGAGGCCGCACCCGCGCAGCCTGCGGTGTCCCTTCGCAGCCCAACGTGTTCTACGTGGGCCAAGTAAACGGTGGTGTCTGGAAATCCGACGACTACGGACGCACATGGAATCCGATCTTCGACCACGAGCCCACGCAATCGATCGGCGCCATCGCCGTTGCTCCCTCCGATCCCAACATCATTTATGTAGGCAGCGGTGAAGGACTCCACCGTCCCGATCTTTCCGTCGGAGACGGCATTTACAAGTCCACTGATGCCGGCAAGACTTGGGCTCATCTTGGCCTGCGCGACGGCGAGCAGATCCCCGCCGTCGCTGTCGATCCCCGCGATCCAAACAAGGTCTTCGCTGCGGTTCTCGGACATCCCTACGGGCCAAGCCAGGAGCGCGGAATCTATCGTTCCACGGATGGCGGCCAGAATTGGCAGAAGGTTCTTTCCAAAGACGAGAACACCGGCGGCTCCGACGTTGAGATCGATCCCTCGAATCCCGATGTCGTCTACGCCGGGATGTGGGAGGTTCGTGAAGGTCCGTGGGAGGACAATAACGAATTCAACGGAGCGGGTGGCGGTCTCTTCAAGTCCACCGATGGCGGCAGCACGTGGAATCAACTCAAGAGCGGATTACCCAACGATCTCTCGCAGATCTACGTTGCCATCGCTCCCAGCGATTCACGCCGCCTCTACGCGACGCTCGCGACAGCTTCTGGCAAGCTAGGCGTTTACCGGTCCGACAACGCTGGAGACAATTGGACCCAGATCACGACTGACCCGCGCCCATCCGGACGCATCGGCGGAGGAGATCTTCCGATCCCGCGAGTCGATCCGAAGGATCCCGATCTCGTTTACGTTGCCAGCACAGTCACAATGCGCTCCACCGACGGCGGGAAAACATGGTCTGGCTTCCGGGGGGCGCCGGGCGGCGACGACTACCAGAATCTCTGGATCAATCCCACGAACGGCAACATCATTCTTCTGGTCAGTGACCAGGGCGCAATCATCACCGTCAATCGCGGCGAGAGCTGGAGTTCCTGGTACAACCAGCCCACCGCGCAGTTTTACCACGTTATCACGGACAATCACTTTCCCTACCGCGTCTGCGGAGGCCAGCAGGAGAGCGGCTCTGCCTGCACGCTGAGCCGCGGCAACGACGGGGCCATCACGTTCCGCGACTGGCATCCGGTTGGCGTGATCGAATACGGCTACGTCGCTCCCGACCCGCTCAATCCTGATCTTGTTTATGGCGGCGGACGAACCGAAGTTTCGAAATTTCATTGGTCCACCGGCGAGGTTCAGGACGTAACTCCGATTCCGCTTCGCGATCCCAAGTACCGCACCGACCGCACTGAGCCACTTATGTTCTCTCCGGTCGACCCGCACATTCTCTACTTCGCCGGCAACGTGCTGTTCAAAACGACGGATGGCGGAAATTCCTGGGAAACCATCAGCAAAGATCTCACGCGTGAAAATCCCGGTGCTCCATCGAGCGTCGGAAAGTTGGTTCGCGAGAGTTCAGCAAAACAGCGCGGCGTAATTTACGCTCTCGCTCCGTCGTTCAAAACTGTCAACACACTCTGGGCCGGAACCGACGATGGCATGATCTGGGTAACGCGCGATGCTGGAAAGAACTGGAACGACATCACTCCGAAAGAGCTGACTCCCTGGAGTAAAGTCACACAACTCTCCGCCTCGCATTTTGACGAACAGACTCTCTATGCTTCGGTAAGCCGGTTCCGCATTAACGACATGCATCCGTACATCTACCGCACGCACGACGGCGGCAAGAGTTGGACTCTGATCACCTCCGGCCTGCCGGACTTTGGCCCCGTCGACACCGTGCGCGAAGATCCCGTTCGCAAGGGTCTGTTGTTCGCCGGAACCGAAAATGCCGTGTGGGTTTCGTTCGACGATGGCGACCACTGGCAGTCGCTCCAACTGAACCTCCCGCACACTTCCATGCGCGATCTTTGGATTCACGACGACGACCTGATCGTCGCGACCCACGGCCGCGCGTTCTGGGTTCTCGACGACATCACTCCTCTGCGTCAGATTTCCGCATCGATGGAGAACTCCGCCCATCTGTTCTCTCCGGCTCCCGCGTATCGCATCGAGCGCGACACGAATACCGACACTCCGTTGCCACCGGACGAGCCCGCCGCCGCGAATCCTCCCGGTGGAGCGATGCTCGATTATTTTTTGCCGGCTGCCGCGAACACGGTCACACTCGACATTCTCGACGCACAGAACCATGTCGTCCGCCGCTTTTCAAACAACGACAAGCCCGATGCCACTGAAGAAGACCTGCAGAAGCAACTGATTCCGCGCTACTGGGTTCGTCCATTTCACAGTCTTTCAATCGATGCCGGCATGCACCGCTGGATCTGGGATCTGCACTACACCACTCCAGTCTCCACCCGCCACGAATATCCAATCTCCGCCATCCCCCACAACACTCCGCGTCTTCCGCTGGGACCGAACGCACTGCCCGGGACATATGCTGTCCGCCTCACAGTGGATGGAAAGAGCTCTACTGCGTCTCTAACCGTCAAGATCGATCCGCGCGTGAAAACTTCGCCGGCAGGTCTCGAGAAGAAATTCCGCGCCGAGATGCAGCTCGCGTCCATGATGTCCGAAACGGCCGAGGCCCAGATTCAGGCGGGCTCAATTCGCGCGCAACTCGACAAGCTTTCCCCGGAGGCCAAGGCGCAAACCAAAGATGCGGTCGAGCAAGCCAACAAGAAGCTTGAATCTCTGCTGGGATCATCCGGAGGATTCTTTGCTCCACCTTCGAAGGAAGTCACGTTGAGCCGCGTTAACGGAGAAGCAAGCACGCTTTATCAGCAAATCTGGCAGCCTGATGCCGAACCGACCGCAGCACAGACTCAAGCGCTCACCGCAACCGATCGCAATTTTACCGAAGTCCTGAAGCGCTGGAATGAATTCAAGACTTCCGAATTACCCGCGCTGAACCGCGTGCTAAAGCAATCGAACGTTCCTGAAGTGGACATTCACGCCAATTTCACTCAGGAAGAAGTTGAGGTCGATGAAGAGTAGGTCCTTCGAACACTACTAACTTGAGTTCGTAAGTCACAAAACGAAATTGCGCCAACGTTTTTTGCACCGTCGAATTACATTCCAAAGAGTGTCTGCGCGCCCGGCACTTCGCAAATTCTTGCAGACTTTCACTCGAAAGTTTGCAACTTCTTGCTACATTTCGCGCTGTCTGTAAACTATTTTTGTATTTTCTGGATAACTACTGCTGGGAAGTGCCTCACCCCAAGTTATAATCCACCGACTTTTGGGGACTTCGAGTTGGACTGCCGTGGGGACTCTTTCCTTCTGTGGTGGGGAGATCATTGGACGTCCGCGTCTGAAGCCTCGTTTCGAAAAACCCTAACAATGCGAGGTCATATTCTATGAAGACATTCCGAGTATTCGGAATTTCTTTGCTTGCTCTGCTGGCTTGGTGCACGATCGCCAGCGCCCAGACTCCGTTCACTCCCGGAACGTGGACGAAAACAAACAAAACTCCTTCCTCCGCCGTTGCTCATGCCCTGCTGCTCAACGATGGCTCGGTTCTCGTCAACAGCATGTATTTCTCGAACCATTCTGACCCTTGGTATCGCCTGATCCCGGATTCTACCGGCAGCTACATCAAGGGAACCTGGGTGAACGCAGGCACACTACCCAGCGGCTACAACCCTCTCTATTTCGCCTCCTCTTTGCTTCCCAGCGGCCAAGTGGTCGTGATTGGCGGCGAATACAACAACGGCCTTGACTCCTGGACTACCAAAGGTGCCGTCTACAATCCGAACACGAACACGTGGACTAACCTCTCCGCGCCGAGTGGTTGGACCACCGTCGGCGATGCACAGAGCATCATCCTTCCGAACGGAAAGATGATGCTTGCCAACTGCTGCACCACGCAGGAAGCTATCTTGACCCTTACCGGCAATACCGCGTCGTGGGCTTCTACGGGCACAGGCAAATTTGATTGGAACGATGAAGAAGGCTGGACGATGCTGCCCAACGGCAACATTCTTACCGTCGATGCCTACGTCGGCCAAAGCACCTGCTGCCAACTCGGCTATCAGATCTACAGCCCCACCACTGGCACCTGGACAACTCCCTCTAACAACACGGTTGTGAACCTAGTCGATCCCGGCTCTCTGGAACTCGGCCCGATGCCACTGCTTCCAAACGGCACCGTCTTCGGCGCCGGCGCAACCACCAACAACTCCCTCTACACAGTCTCTACCGGCTCCTGGGCACAGGCTCCGTCCTTCGGCGGTAATCTCGACATCGCCGACGGACCGGCTGCCGTTCTTCCGAATGGCAACGCCTTATTCGACACGAGCCCTGGAATCTTCCAGAACGGCAGCGTGTTCTTCGAGTGGGACGGGACGAACCTGAACGAGACCGGCGCTCCGCCGAACGCTTCGATTGATTCTTCTTACGTCGGCAACATGGTTGTCCTTCCAACCGGCCAGATTCTCTTCACGGATTTCAGCTCTGATGTCGAGATCTACACGCCAGCTGGAAGCGCCTGCACCGGCTGTGCTCCAACGATCCGCAATGTTGCCAGCACACTCACTCATGGCAGCAAGAACAATCAGATCATGGGCACGCAGCTTAACGGACTGGATCAGGGATCGTATTACGGGGATGATAATCAGAGTTCGACCAACTTCCCCATTGTTCGCATCACCGATTCGACCGGCACCGTGGTCTACTGCAGGACCCACGGCTGGCTCGGCGGCGTCGCGCAAGGAACGACCGCTACCCACGCCCTGTTCGACATTCCCGGCACCATTCACACGGGAACTGCGAGTCTGGTAGTTGTCGCGAACGGAATCGCGTCTGCTGCGAGGACGGTGACGATCAACTAATAGTTGCTGTTGCGGCTGAAATCGCCTGAGGCCATTGCGGGCGCTGCATCAATTGAAATTGCAGCGCCCGTTTTTCTATTCTCAAGTCAGAGTTGTCCAACCTCTTTTTGTAACTCCGCGGCAATCTTCTCAGGATCTGTTCCCGGCGCAAACTCCCGCGGCTTACCGATGCGCACCGAGATCTTCCCGGGCGCGGCGAATTTCTTGCCGGCTGCCTTCAGCTCATACAGCCCATCAACTCGCATCGGCAGAACCGGAATCCCCAGATTTTCTGCCAGCAATCCGACTCCAGCGCGAAATGGATTCACGTTTCCTGTGGTCGTATGCCTTCCTTCCGGAAAAACGAGGACGCCATACCCCCGATCTACCGCTCGCCCGGCATAAGCAAAACTCTGCCGAAAGCCCGATTCACGCGGCAAAGG
>Ga0335081_10016717_pt1 | contig 11884 bp, 7 predicted proteins | sample Lox_Sample_35_FD_206713 | JGI IMG/M metagenome (GOLD analysis project Ga0335081, IMG submission 206713) | Soil microbial communities from Loxahatchee National Wildlife Refuge, Florida, United States - Lox_Sample_3.5 | ecosystem: Environmental > Terrestrial > Soil > Wetlands | place: USA: Florida... | reverse complement strand
CGATCGTGGCCACGGCGCCGCTCCTCACTGTTCCGGTCGCCCGCGCGCTCGAACGCAGCCGGCCCGGGCCCCGCTACTGGCTGGGCGCCGTCCTTGCCGTGCTGGGCGCCGCCGGTTTGGCTGTGGCAAAATGAACTGCCGCCCCACCGTGGCCGTCGGGCTGCTTTGCGCCGGTCTGGGTTGCGCCCAAACGGCGACACCCGGGGGAGACGAGACCGTCCACCTCGACAAACTGACCGTTTGGGGTGAGGCCGTGCCGGCATTGCTGGATATCGTACCCGGCCAGCTCCGATGGAGCGTACCTTCCAGCATGGCCTCGACTGCGGAGTCGATCCCGGGGCTGGCCATGCACCATATGGGGGCCGCCGCGGCAGAGCCGCTGCTGCGCGGACTGGGCTCCGAGCGGGTCGTCACGACCCTGGACGGCCTACCGCTGCCCATGGCTTCGCCCACGCGCACCAACGCGCCGCTCGCGTTGATCGCCTCCGGCCTGCCCGCCGCCATACAGGTCAGCATGGCGCTGCCGTCGGTGACGCTGGGCCCCCCGGCCAACGCCGGCTATATCGAGCTGTCGTCGGATGACCCGAATAGGGCCGACGGGACCAATGGAACTTATCTGGGCGCCGCGTGGAATTTCGACCGCGACGGCGGCGACCTGCTGGCCGGCCAGACGGTCACGGACGGCGCCTGGCATGTCCGTGCGGCCGCAGCCGCCCATTCGCTCGGCGATTATACGGCCGGTGACGGCTCGGTGGTTCCCGCCGGGGATCGCAGCGCCGGGGCGGCCCTGCACCTCGACTGGACGCCCGACGCGCAGCACCAGCTCCGCTGCGGCGTGCTCTATTCGCGGCAGGAACTGGCGGTCAACTCCGCCCTGCCGCTCGACACGCACGGCGCGAGCATCGCCGCGGCGGTGGCCGGCTATGGCTGGACCGTCTCGGATCAAACTTCGATCGACGCGCGCCTCGGCCTGAGTGTCAGCCGGCCGCATCTCGACAACTCCGGACGACCCGCGCCCGCCCTCGTGGCCGCGGATGGCCGGAGCCTCAGCCTGGCGGGTGGAGTTTCCGTCCGGCACCGCACCGACGAAACTGAAATCATTGCGGGCCTCGATGCCAATCAGGAGGAACGCCGGCTCGAGCGCAAGCGGCCCGGCGCGGTGGACCTGCTTTGGCCGGATCTGCGCCAGCACGATGTCGGCGGGTTTGCCGAGGTGACGCGCCCGCTGACGGCCGCCTGGCAATTCCGGCTCGGCGCCCGGCTCGATGCCGCGCACAGCGAGGCGCGCGCAGCGGACGGCCTGGCCTTCAACCAGTCGATTCGCGACCTGTACGTCGCCTACAACGGCCCTACCGCCGCCCGCACCAGCCGGGACGATTTCGCCGGCGCCGCCAACCTGCTGCTGACCGGGCGGCTCGCGCCGGCGCTCACCACCTCGCTCGGCGGCGGCTTCAGCTGCCAGCCGCCCGGCGCGACCGAACGCTACCGCGCGTTTTCCGACGCGCTGGGCGGCGGCTACGAGATCGGAAACCCGGCGGCCGGCGCGGAAGAAAAATATGAACTGGCTTGGGGCCTGCACTGGCAGCAGGACAAACTCACGGTCAACCTCGATCTGTTTGCCGCCTATCTGCCCAACTATCTGCACCGCACCCGCGTGGGGACCACCGCGCCACCGCCGCCGCCGCCGCCGGGGGCGATCGTCTATGGCTATCGCGCCACCGCGGCTGCGTTTGACGGCGGCGAGCTGGAGGTGCTGTGGCAACCGGCCTCCGGTACGTGGTGGCGGCTGACGGCGACCGGCGTTGAGGGCACCGACCGCGACGCCCATCGCCGCCTGCCGGAAATCGCGCCGGCGACGCTCGCGCTCGGGGCGGGCCGGACGTGGCCGAATGCGCGCCTTAAGCCCTGGTTCGAGTGCGGCGTGCGCGCGACCGCCGCCCAGCGCAATCCCGCCCCCGACGAGATGCCTGTCTTTGCCGACACGTCCGCCTACACGTTGGTTAACCTGCGGGGCGGGTTGACCTGGCGCGGCTGGCGCGTCGCACTCGCCGCCGAAAACGTGCTCGATCGGCTCTACTTCGATTATCTCTCCCCGCCCGCAGCCGCCACGCCACCGAGCGGCACCCTGCGGCCCGGCGCGCCCATTCCCGGGCCGGGCCGCACATTCACCCTGACGGTGAGCCACGGTTTGCCCTGAGCGATCAGCGCCCCACCGCCGCCGTTCAAAGCGCCGGCGGACCGCCCAGGACCTTGCGCAGCCAGGCAATCACCGTGTCAGCGTAGTGGGGATCGAACTGCCCCCATGACATCAGCCGATGGGGTGCGCCGGGAATCACGACGAAGTCGCACGGCACGCCGCTGGCCCGCAGCTTCGCGGCGAAATTGCGCGACTCCTCGATGGGCACGGTCTTGTCGGCGTCGCCCTGCACTAACAGGAACGGCGGCAGCCCGGGCTTCACATGATTGATCGGTGCCATCTCGCGCAGGATGGCCAGCGCCTCAGGCGTGACGGCCTGCGGACGGTCGAGCAGGCCCTGGAGCGATTTGCTTAATCCGCCGCGGATCGGCAGCTCGTACTCGAAATCCGTCACCGGGGCAAAGCCGACGATGGCCTGCACCCGGGTGTCAGCGGTCGTCTCGGTCCCGGCCAGGCACACCAGGTGCCCGCCGGCGGAGTGGCCGAAAAGGGCCATGCGCCGCGGATCGCCTCCATACTCGGCGGCGTGGGCCTTGACCCAGCGGATGGCCGTCTGCACGTCCTCGAAGCAGGCCGGCCAGCGGTGGGCGGGAGCCAGCCGGTAGTTGATCGAAAACCAGGCGAACTTCGCGGCCGTCAACGGTGCGAACCACGGCGAGATGTCCGCGCTATCGCCGGGATGGTTGCTGCCCGCCTTGTCGCCGCTGCTCCAGCCGCCCCCGTGCACGAGAATCGCGATCGGATGGGATCCCGACCCGTCCGGAACGCTCGCATCCAGCCGCAGGCTCTCGCCACCGGCCCGGCCGTATTCAATGTCACGCACCAGCCGCTCCTGGGCCCGGCCCCAGCCCGCGCCCAGCAACAGGCTTCCGCAGACGATCAGAGGGGTCGCTTTCATCGGCAGGATTTGAAATGGCAGCCCGATACGTTGGCGCCCGCGGAGCTCATTCCCCGCTCGCGGGAGGCACCGAAAGCGTGTTCACATTGTTCTTCGAATCACGGTAATCGACGAACTGCGTCGGGTCGGTGCCGTTGAAGTACTCCTCAAGATTCGTGTAACCGTCGTGGTCGTTGTCGAGCGCGGCGTCGGATGGATCGTGCGGGTTCAAGCCATGCCGGATTTCCCAGTCGTCCGGCATACCGTCGCCATCGCTGTCCACGGGCGGCGCGCCGGGCCGTAACGCGGGCCAGCCGCCCACCTCGGATTGCGAGTCGATGATCCGACCGCCGCCGCGGCGCACCTCGTCCACAATCCGGGCATCGACCGGGTCGCGCACCGGCCGGGACGCCCCGACCGCCGCCAGCACGAACGCGACGGCCTCCCGCGCCGGCAGGGTCCTGACCGGCGCCGCGGCAAACGGCTCGGTCACGGTCCGCACCTGGCGGTGGCCGTCGATCACCACCGGATCGAAAAACAGCGTGTTGTCCGCGGTCAGATCGTCGTGACCCTCGAAGATGTTGTCGCGAATATAGAACAGGAGCTCCGACGGACTGCCGACGCGGATCGGCGTGCGTGCCTCACTGCTCGGCCCCGGCTTGATGTAGTTCGCAACGTAATTCACCTTGAGGCGGCCCTGGGTCAGGCCGGAACAAATCTGGCCGTAATCATAGATGATATTGTTGCGCACATCGAACACGGGATAAGGCGGGCGCCCATAATTGTCCCCGAGCCGCGGATTGCGCGCATCATTGTGCACCCAGAGATTGTGATGGAACGATACCGGACCGTCGGCGCGGGCCAGCGAGCCATAACCGTGCGGCCCCTTCGGATGTTTGCTCCGGTTAAGTGACTCGCCGATGAGGCACCACTGCACCGTCACGTTCGAATCGTGGCCCGACAGCGACAGCGCCTCATCGATCGACCAGGTAGCCGAGCAATGGTCGAAGATCGCGTTGCTGGCGCCATGGAAGAAATCGATGCAATCCTCCGCCCGGCCGCTCACGTCGCCCAAGCGGCTGCGCAGGTAGCGCACCACGACGTCATGGGTCGCCACGACAAAGGGAAAATCGCGCAGACAGATGCCGTCGCCCGGGGCGGTCTGGCCCGCCAGCGTCATAAAGGGATTTCGCACCGTAATCGGCCGGAGAAGGGAGATCGTCCCAGCGACCCGGAAGATCACGATGCGCGGACCGTCGGCTTCGCAGGCCGCCCGCAGACTGCCCGGGCCATCGTCGTTCAGGTTTGTGACCAAGATGACCCTGCCGCCGCGCCCGCCCGGCGTGGTCGAGCCGAAGCCTTCCGCCCCAGGAAAGGCGGGAAGATCCGCGGATTCCGCCGGCGCAGGCGCGCCCAAAATGCCGAAGGCGAAGACCAACGGTACCAGCGCACCCATGAGCAGGCGCGCACCGGAAAGGGTGAGTTTCATCGGAAAAGGATCCAGGCGCCGATCAATGCCTTCCGCATCATCAGGGAAGCGCAAGGCTGGCCGCGCGCAGCGTGGCGGCGGCCTCGCTGGCGACGATGGCGCCGCCTTGCGGGTCAAATCCCGAGACCTCCGCGCGCGGACCGGCGGGTGCGGCGAACGCCAGGGTGTCGCTGCCGCTCCCGGAGACGTAGTCCGCGGTCGAGCCGGAGCGCAAGAGGAGCCGCGGCCGCCCCTTGACGGTTACGCCTTCGCTGAACGTGAGCGTGATGGTGCCGTCCCGCCGTTCCAGCTTTCTGATAACCGGGCCCCCGGTGCGTTCCGGATCCCACGTACCCGCGAAGGTCCAGGCAGCGGTGATCTGCCCCGGCCGCGGCGCGCCCGGGGCGGACGCGAGATTATCCCGGAACCACGCGTAATCGCCGCCGACGCGGTGGCAATTGTGGTAGAAGGCGCGTTCCCCCCACTGATTGGACGGATCGAGCTCGCGGTTCCTCTTGACGCTCGCCTCGGTCGGCGGGCCGCCGTCGAGCGGATAGATAACACGCCGCGGCGCGAGGTCGCGCATGGCCTGGGAAAAGGTGCAGTCGAGCAGGAAGAATTGCGCGTCGTGGTGGTGGCGGGCCAGCCGCCACCCGTCCACGCCGTCGAACCGGCAGCGCCGCAGGACGAACTTCATGTCCGGATTCTTGCTGCCGTCATGCCAGATTGCCGCCTCGGCCCGGGGATTGACCTCGTAGAGGTTGCAGTCGGTCATGTAGCACCAGCCGCGCGGACAGACGAAATCGACCGAGCCGCGCACCTTGAGCCGCGCGTGGTAGAAGCGGCCGCTCCCGCCCGGCCAGAGCGACAGCGTGTCGTTCCCGTCGCTGAGCACGTCACAGTCGACGATCACGATCCGGTCGGCGCGCCCATAGACGGCGAAGGCATGGACGCCGATGACGCCGTGCGTGTTCTGTACCGTCAGGTTTTCGAGGACGCAATCGTTCCCGTTGATGTTGACCACCCCGATGCCGCGATCATCCGGCTGGCGGCGGAACTCCTCCGCCCCCTGCGCAAACTCGATGCGCGCACCCTGCCGGCTTTGGCCCCGGAGGGTGATGCATGCCGGGTCGATCCGGATCTTCTCGTGGTAGACGCCGTCCTTGATGAAAATGACCATGCGCTCGCGGTTGCCGGGGGCGATGGCATCGAGCGCCTCCTGGATGGTCTTGAAATCCCCGCTGCCGTCGGCGGCCACGGTCAGATCGGGTCGGATCGGCGACGGCGCGGCCACGGCCGGCACGATCGGCGGGTTCGCTCCGGCGCCCTGCGCGGCGATCGCGAAGCCGAAGCCAGCGAAGGTGAGCAATAGACGGTAGAGCCGCATGAGCAAGACCCGCCGGCCGGTTGCCAGGCGAGTGAGACAACCATACCTCAAAGATGCCTGGACGGAAACCGAAACGGCGCAATCGCCCGTCCCAACGATCTTCACCGCGAGCCATCGTCACGCCGCCGGGCCCGAGTCGGGACGGCCGCGAATGTCTCGCGGCTTGAGTCATGAGACCGACCGGCTCACTAATGCCCGCATGAGATCCCTCCTGTTGGTATGCATGCTGGCGATCGTGTTCGCGGCCGCTGCGCGGGCGGAAATCACGCCCAATGCGCTCTTCTCCGATCATGCAGTCTTGCAGCAAGGCCGGGAAACCCCGGTGTGGGGCACGGCGAACGAAGGCGAGCGGGTGACGGTTGAATTCGCCGGCCAGAAGATCGTAACCATCGCGAAGGAAGGGCGGTGGCTGGTCCGCCTGCGCCCCTTGCCAGCGGGAGGGCCCTACGCCATGACGATTTCGGGCAGAAATGCCGTCACGATATCGGACGTCCTGGTGGGCGAAGTCTGGATCTGCAGCGGGCAATCGAACATGGAGCGGCAGCTCGGACCACGGGAGGGACAGCCGTTGATCACCAACTGGCAGGAGGAGGCCGCCGCTGCGAATTATCCCCGGATCCGGCAGTTCCTCGTGGCCCAGAAGCCGGCTCTGGCGCCGGCCGCGAGTGTCGAGGGGAAATGGGTCGTCTGCTCGCCGCAGACCGTGGCCGACTTCACCGCTGTCGGTTACTTCTTCGGCCGCGACCTCGCCGTGGCGCGCCATCTGCCCATCGGCCTGATCCACAGCTCGTGGGGTGGCACGCCGGCAGAGTCGTGGACGAGCCTGGAAAGCCTGCGCCAGCTGACCGACTTCAAAGAGTCGGTGGAGCGGGTCGAGCGAGTACGCGGCGAGCTCGCCAATGGCACCTACAGTTACCTGCGGACGCTGGAGAACTGGTATCAAGCCAACGATCTCGGTTCCGGGGCGGGCACGCCGTGGAGCGCGCCGGAACTCGATGGCACCGGCTGGGCGCCGACGAACCTTCCCGCCTTCTGGGAGGACACCGGGCTGCCGGGCTTTGACGGGGTGGTATGGTTTCGCCGGACTTTCGACCTGCCCGCATCGTGGGCCGGAAGCGATGCCGAGCTGCAGCTCGGCGCGATCGACGACGCCGACACCACCTGGGTCAACGGCACCCAGGTGGGCGCCACGAGCGGCTGGCGCGTGCCGCGGATCTACCGGGTGCCCGCCGCGATCTTGCGGCCGGGGCGCAATGTCATCGCGGTGCGCGTGCTCGACACCGGGGGCAACGGCGGCATTTGGGGCGACGGCCATCCGTTGCAACTCGCCCCCGCGCCGGGGCGGACGGACGCGCCGATCCCGCTCGACGGGGAGTGGCTGCGCAAGGTATCGGTGCGACTGGGCCCGATCCCGTACCCGCCTGCCGATTACCGCAACAGTCCCATGGTACCGAGCGCGCTTTACAACGGCATGATCGCGCCGTTGCTGCCGTATGCCATTCGGGGCGTCATCTGGTATCAGGGCGAGTCCAACGTCGGCCGCGAGCGCCAGTACCGCACCTTGTTCCCGGCCCTGATCGCCGACTGGCGGCGCGCCTGGGACGAGGGCAATTTTCCCTTCCTCTTCGTGCAGATCGCGCCGCACAAGGACATGACGCCGGAAATCCGCGAGGCCCAACTGCTCACGGCGCAGCACACGCCCGCCACCGCGATGGCGGTGACGATCGACTGCGGCGACGCGAACGACATCCATCCGGCGCACAAGCAGCCGGTGGGCGCGCGGCTGGCCCTGGCCGCCCGCGCCCTTGCCTATGGCGAAGCGATCGAGTTCTCCGGACCGATCTTCGAGGCGGTGCACATTGAGGCCGGGCATGCCGTATTGCGATTCACGCATCTCGGCGGCGGCCTCGTCGCCAAAGATGGTCCGCTGGTCGGATTCACGATCGCTGGCGCCGACAAGGTCTTCCACCCGGCGAACGCCGAAATTCACGGTGACACGATCGTGGTCGCGTCAGATTCAGTGCCGCAGCCTGTGACCGTGCGCTACGCCTGGGCCAATGTGCCCGTCGGCAATCTCTTCAACGCCGCCGGCTTGCCCGCGTCGCCCTTCCGCACAGATGTGGACTGATTGGCACGGCGCGCGCCGCCGGCCACGGGAAGGCGGCGCCCGCCGAGGGCCGCCCGGCCCCGCCACGGCCCGGAGCGCCATCGCCCGCGCGAAGCTCAGCCCCCCGTGAGCGCGAGATCCGTCCGCTTGACTTCCTTCACCGGCCAGCGGGTGACGGTGAGGCCCTTGGCCGAGCGGTGACTGACCGGAACGCGGGTGAGGTCGAATTCAAACTCGCGGATGCGCGCGCGGCTCCGGCCGTCGAGCGAGACGTGCAGGCTCTTCGCCAGGGACTTTTCGTCCGGATTCACCTCCAGATACACCACCTTCGAGCCGGGCGTCTTCACCAGCGGATAGAGCTTGTCGCGCGTGACGCCGCCGATGCGGAACTTCTTCGCGAACGCTTTGCCGGTCGCCTTATCCTGGTAAACCATGGTGTAGAAGTTCGGATCGCCGTCCTTCGGGAAGACCGCGCAGTGCAGGATGCCGGGGCCCATGAACACCTTCTCCCCCACTCGCGCGACCTTCATCGAACCGTCCGCCATGATGGCCAGCGCGTCGTCCAGGATGCTGCACTCGGCCACAAATTCGTGGTTACGCCAGTTGAGGCCGACGAAGCCCTCCACGCGGTTGACATAGAGCCGCTGATTGGCGGACACGACCTCCGTCGCGCTGATCTGCTCGATTGCGTTGTACTCCGTGCGCCGTTTGCGCCCCTGGCCATACTTCTCCTGCAGCGTCTCGAACCACTTGATCGCGTAGGGAGTGAGGTTCTTCAGCCGGTGCCTCGTCTCCTTGGCGTCCTCCTCGATCTTCGCGATCTGCTCGTCAGCCTGAAAGCGGTTGTAGGCCGAGATGCGCTTGATCTTGATCTCAGTCAGACGGATCAAGTCGTCGCCGGTCACCGGCCGGCGCAGCCGGCGCAGGAACGGCTTCAGGCCCTCGCGGATTTCGGCGAGCACGCTCTCCCAGGTCCTCGACTTCTCGATGCGGCGGTAGATGCGCTCCTCGATGAAGATGCGCTCGAGCGACTCCCAGTGCCACTGCTGCTCCAGTTCCGTCAGCTTGATCTCCAGTTCCTGCCGCAGCAGCACCTTGGTCGCGTTCGCGCTGCGCTTGAGGATCTCGCGCACCCCGAGGAAAACCGGCCTGTCCTCCTCGATGACGCAGGCGGCGGGCGAGATCGTGACCTGGCAGTCGGTGAAAACGTAGAGTTGTTGGATGACCTGCTCGGGGTCGGAGCCCTGCGGCAATTCGATCAGGATCTCGACCCGGTCGGCCGTGTTGTCATCGATGTGCCGGATCTTGGTCCTGCCCTTGGCATTGGCGGCGAGAATGGATTCGATGAGGGAGGTGGTCGTCGTGCCATACGGGATCTCGGTGACGGCGAGCAGGTACTTGCTGCGCTGCTCGATCCGGGCCCGCACCTTCACTTTTCCGCCGCGCTCGCCATCGTTGTATTCGGAGAAGTCGGCGATGCCGCCCGTTGGAAAATCGGGATAGATGCGGAAGGTTTTTCCCTGGAGGTGATTGATGGCAGCCCGGCAGAGGTCATTGAAGTTGTGCGGCAGGATGCGAGTGGAGAGGCCGACGGCGATGCCCTCCGCGCCCTCAGCCAGCACGAGCGGAAATTTCACCGGCAGCGTGACCGGCTCCTTGGCGCGGCCATCGTAGCTGAGCTGCCACGCGGTGGTCTTGGGATTGAACACGACCTCCCGGGCGAATGGCGTCAGGCGCGCCTCAATATAACGGGCGGCCGCGGCGCCGTCGCCGGTCAGGACATTGCCGAAATTGCCCTGCGGCTCCACGAGCAGGCCGCGCTGGGCCATGCCGACCAGCGCGGCTTCGATCGAGGCGTCGCCGTGCGGGTGAAAACGCATGCAGGCCCCGACAATGTTGGCCACCTTGTGAAAACGGCCGTCGTCCATCTCCCACAACGTATGCAGGATGCGGCGCTGCACCGGCTTCAAGCCATCGTCGATGTGCGGAACCGCCCGATCGAGAATGACGTAGCTGGCGTAATCGAGAAACCAGGTGCGATAATTCTGCGCCAGGGGAGCCTCCGGGGAATCTTTCCCCTTCGGTTTGTGCCGACCGGCTGCCGGCGCCCCCGGGCCCGAGCCGCCGGACAGGACGGCCTCTGGCGCCAAGCGATTTCCGGTCCGTTGGCCTTTGTCTTCCGTCTTCCGTCCTCTGCCCTCTGCGCGCAGCTTCTTCTCCCCCGCCTCGGCGGGAACGAGGTCCATCTCGATCTGCTTGGTGTCCTTCTTGCGTCTGGCCATCTTGGAAAATGCGATTAGCGGCTGGTCCCGAACACCGACGGGCGCAGCGCCCGCAGCGCCGCCTCAACGCCGGGATCCTGTCCCGCACGCACACCCGCGAGTTGATACTCGATCACCGCGTCCGGCGCAACGCCGATTCCCTCGAGCCGCCGGCCATCGGAAGTGAAAAAATCCCGGACGCTGAAGCTGAGTTCGCCGCCATCGGGCAACGCCACCTGATAGGCATTGAGCACGCGGCCGGCGGTGGCCTGGCCCACGATGACGGCCCGTCGGAAATGTTGCATGGCGTCCGCGAAGATCTCGGCCGCGCTGGCCGAGCTGGTGGAAACGATGATGGCCACGTCGCCCCGGAATCGTGGCGCGAACAGCGGCCGGCGGCTGTTCACCGTTTCGGAAGGCTGGCCGCGTTTGGTGAACACTCCGAGTTCCTGTCCCCGCGGCAGAAAAAGGCCGGCGACGTATTCCAGGTACGCCACGTCCCCCCCGGTATTGTAGCGCTCATCCAGGATCACGGCCCGCGTGCCCTGATGGGCCTGCAGCTGCTCGTACAGCCACTGCGTCGTGGCGTACTTGAACTCGTCAAACCGCAAATAGACACAGTCACCAGCCAGCACCCGCACGGCGCGAACGGAGGGGTGCTCCACCGGGCGCGCCACCAACTCCAGCTGGTGCGGCTGGTCGTGTTCGTCGCGAAACGCACAGGCCAGCTTCTGGCCGACCTCGAAACGCCGGTCCTGAATATAGGTCCGCGCACCCAGATCGTTGCACGTCTCCAGAATCCAACCGCGGCGCACCCCTGCCTCGCTGGCTGATCCGCCCGGCCACACATAGGTTACGACCAGTTTCTCCGGCGAGCTGGCGAGCGCCGCGAATTCCAGGCCGATCCACACCCAGCGTCGATCCCGCAGCTCCGCGACCGTGCGGGGCGAGCGGGCGAAGGTATGCCCATCGGCCAGCTCGCCCAACAGGGCGTTGATGGTCCGGTAAAGCTGGTCCTCATCCACCGCCGCCTCCGCCGCCGCCCGGTGCCGCGCGCGCGCGGCGGGCCAGTCGATGCCGCGAAAGCTGGAATCATAGTAGTAGGCGTTGACGGTGCTCCACACCCAGTCGAATACCTCGAGATTGCGCCGGGGCCGTGGCATCTCCGCCGCGATCGGCGGCGGCGGGGCGTATTTGATCCACGAGATCTCCCCCCGGGGCGGCACCGTGTAACAGCCCGCCAGCAGCAGGAATCCTCCAACCAACATCGCGCGGCCAACGCGGCAGACAAAAGGCCGCACCGCAAATTGGCGCGTGTCTTTCTTGCGTGTGGCCATTGCGGAAAACGGCACCAGCAAGATCGGCGCATCCGCTTCCCGCAAGCAAACTGTCACGGCAAAGATGCGCCAGCTCGCAAGCCCGCGCCAGCGACCAAAGAGCCGACCAGACGGTCGGGTAGTGGCTCAGTTTGCCCGCAATGATCGGACGCGATAGGTCGGGGTTTATCCCCGACAGAGGGATGTCGACGGTCCCTGCGTCGGGCATAAAGCCCGACCTACACAAACTGACCCACTGCCGACGGTCGGC
>Ga0335081_10016716_pt1 | contig 11885 bp, 7 predicted proteins | sample Lox_Sample_35_FD_206713 | JGI IMG/M metagenome (GOLD analysis project Ga0335081, IMG submission 206713) | Soil microbial communities from Loxahatchee National Wildlife Refuge, Florida, United States - Lox_Sample_3.5 | ecosystem: Environmental > Terrestrial > Soil > Wetlands | place: USA: Florida... | reverse complement strand
GAGCGCCACCCCGGGGCTGCCACAATTCCGGGACTCCTTGTGCTGCGGTTCAACGCACCGATCGTTTTCTTTAACGCTCCTTACTTCAAGCGTGAACTTCTGGCGGCCGTCCAAGCCGCCGGCCCCTCGTTACGCTGGGTTGTGCTGGACATGCTCCCCATTACAATGATCGATGCAACGGGCGTTCAAGTGGCCCAGGAAATAGCCGAAGAATTGGAGGGCCGTGGGGCCTTGCTAGTCGCCGCCGGCCGGCAGACGGAATGGCGGCTCTGGGCTGAAACGCGGCGGTTTGAAGATCAGTTTCACAAGGCAAAAACGTACCCGACGTTAAGGGCGGCCATAAAGACATTCCTTGCGAGTACCGTCGCCGGAAATGGCACCCCGAGAGATTGCGGCCAGGAATGACTGAGGTGGGACGCAAGTGAATGAGTTGCCTGGGATTCGAGATAGATGGAACCGCTTGCGTGAGCGTGCAAGCAGAAGGAGTCAGGCATGAACACATCGGAACAGAAGCCCGCACGAGCGCCACTTACGGAATGTACAGAGCAGAAGCGGCTCAACGATGCCCGCGATCGAAAAGTTCACTGGAAAAAATGGGGACCATACCTTAGCGAGCGGCAGTGGGGCACGGTCCGCGAGGATTATAGTGAAGATGGCGACGCGTGGAATTTTTTCACTCATGACCATGCCCGCTCGCGTGCCTACCGTTGGGGCGAAGACGGAATCGCCGGTATCTCCGACGATCAGCAGCACCTGTGCTTCGCATTGGCCCTTTGGAACGGCAAGGATCCGATTCTCAAGGAGCGGCTCTTCGGACTGACCAACAGCGAAGGGAACCACGGCGAGGATGTGAAGGAGTACTACTTCTACCTGGACAGCACGCCAACGCATTCGTATATGAAGTACCTCTACAAGTATCCGCAGGCGGCATTTCCGTACGCCGACCTGGTGGAGACCAACCGGCGTCGTTCCAAAGACGAAATGGAATATGAGCTCCTCGACACCGGCGTGTTCAAAGACGATCGTTATTTCGATGTCTTTGTGGAATATGCCAAAGACGGCCCGGAAGATATCCTGGTCCGGATCACGGCAGCCAACCGCGGACCGGAGGCGGCAGAACTGCATGTTTTGCCCACGCTCTGGTTCCGCAACAACTGGGCGTCGTGGATTGCCGAATCCAACAGGACCCCTAAGAAACCAAACCTCCAGCAGATTCTGGCGCCGGCGGGCACGAATGCGGTTGCCGCAACGCATCCGGTGCTGGGCGAGTTCATCTTTTCCTGCGAAGGGGAAGTGCCGCTGCTTTTCACCGAGAACGATACGAATCACGAGCGGCTTTTCCCGGGGCAAAAGAATGAGAGTCCGTACGTCAAAGACGGCATAAATAACTGTGTTGTGCAGGGCGACCAGAGCGCCGTAAACCCTGCAAAGCAAGGCACCAAGGTGGCGGCGGACTACCGGGTCAAGGTAGATGCCGGTCAAACCAAAGTGATTCGCCTCCGGCTCTCGAAGAGTTCTCCGGACCAGAAGCGCGAACCGTTCGGCAAGCCATTTGACGAAATCTTCAAAAACCGGATTCGAGAAGCCGATGAATTTTACAAGTCCGTCACTCCGCCGTCAGTGAGCGAAGACGAGGCCAAGGTGATGCGTCAGGCGCTCGCCGGCATGCTTTGGAGCAAGCAGTTCTTCTTCTTCGACGGGGATAACTGGTTGGACGAGCACCACTCGAATCCCCTTCATACCGGATATCGAAATTCCCGGAACTCGGAGTGGTTCCATATGCTGAACCACGACATCATCTCCATGCCTGACAAGTGGGAATACCCCTGGTATGCGGCCTGGGACCTGGCTTTCCACACGCTGCCGCTCTCGATCGTGGACCCGGACTTCGCCAAGGAGCAGATGGAACTCATGCTTCAAGCCCTCTACCTGCATCCTAACGGCCAGATGCCCGCGTATGAGTGGAACTTCAGTGACGTGAACCCTCCCGTCCACGCATGGGCAACGCTCTTTCTGCACAGAACCGAGCAGGCCATTCACGGCAAGACGGACGTTGAGTTCCTTCGGATGACATTCCGGAAACTCTTGCTGAACTACACCTGGTGGGTGAACCGCAAAGACCGTTTTGGCAAGAACGTGTTCGAGGGTGGCTTTCTGGGACTCGACAACATCGGCGTGTTCGACCGCAGCGCGCCACTCCCCACGGGCGGCCACCTGGAGCAGGCGGACGGCACGGCGTGGATGGCACTTTTCAGTCAGAACATGCTGGACCTTGCGTCTGAGCTCGCCATCCACGAATCCACCTACGAGGACATGATCATAAAGTTCGCCGAGCATTTCTTCTACATTGCGTCGGCCATGAACAAGCCGGGCTCGGACGGGATGTGGGACGAGGAGGACGGCTTCTACTACGACCTGCTGCGGCTCCCCGATGGCAGCGCGACTCGCCTCAAGGTCCGCTCCATGGTGGGATTGCTTCCCCTGTGCGCGACATCCATCACGGAGGCTAGTGAGCGAGCACGCAATCCTCGGGTGATGGCGCACGTCAACGAGCGCCTGCGTCGGATACCCGAACTGGGGAAGACCATCCACCCCACCGGCCAGGGACACTTCGGCGTAGCGGAACGCGGGATTATGGCTCTCGTGAACCCGGAACGGCTCCGCCGGATCCTGAGCAAGATGCTCGACGAAAACGAGTTCCTTGGTCCGTACGGCATCCGCTCGCTTTCCAAGTTCCACGCACAACACCCGTACATCCTTCACGCGGGCGGCCAAGAATACCGCGTAGATTACTTGCCGGCGGAATCCAACACAGGCATGTTTGGCGGCAACTCCAACTGGCGAGGACCCGTCTGGATGCCGGTGAACGCGCTCATCATCCGCGCGCTGCTCAACTTCTATTTGTATTACGGCGACAATTTTAAAATCGAATGTCCAACGGGGTCCGGAAAGCTGATGAACCTCTTCGAAGTCAGCAAGGAGATATCGAAACGGCTGACCCGGATCTTCTTGCCCGACGCGCAAGGCCGGCGGCCGCTCTATGGCGGCAGCGAAAAGTTCCAGAACGATCCGCTTTGGCGCGACAACATACTCTTCTATGAATACTTCCATGGGGACAATGGCGCCGGGTTGGGCGCAAGTCACCAGACAGGCTGGACCGGACTGGTTGCCAAACTCATCGAACTTTACGGCCTCCTCGATGCCAAGCGCATCCTGGAATTGGGCCGAGGCGCCGCGTTCGCTGAAAAAGCCACCGCGGCCAGCAAATAAGAACTGGAGCAAGTAGCCGGGTTGACCAAAACCGACGCTTCCTGCTTCTGTACTCAATTCTCTGCCAGAACTCAACCACATTAAGCGCTCTGCCATTCTCGTTCCTCCAGCAATGAAGAGCGGAAACGTCCACTTTTGAAGTGGAAATGTTCAACGAATTGAGTCACACCGCGAATATCCTAGGGATTTCCCTAGTTGTTGCTCAGGGTTCCTTCCTCTAAAAACGATCCAGAATTCATGCCTGGAGCTGAATACACGCAACGCGCCTTGGCCCTTTGGCAAGCTGTTGGCGGTCGCGTAAGGGGGGGCTTGTTTCCCGCCGATTAACTAAGGAGCAACCTCTGATGATCTTCAAACACTCCCACGTTTCCCCTCGACTCCCGATCCTCCTGATGACTTTCTTTTTCACTTCGCTGGGGCAAGAACCGGCGGCTGCACAGGAGCAACCTTCGCAGACACCCAATCTTCAACAGATGCAAAAGCGGATGGAACAGCTTGAAAAAGAGCTGCAAGAACTGAAAAGCGAAATGAAGGCCGCGACAGCGGCCGCCCCCGCCGCGGCCAAGGCTCCGGCGCCGGAGCTTCCGACGGAAGCGATACCGGGTCCGAGCGTTCCAGTGTCAACCGAAACGCGGGAGGCGGAAGAGCACGGCGAGGAAGTGAAGCAATCCAACTCTCTGAATATTTACGGATTCGCGATGCTGGACAGTGGCTACAACTTTGGCTCGATTAATCCGAATTGGTCGGATACCGAACGCCCGACGCAGTTGCCGTCATCCGCCGGGGAGTTCGGTCCCAATGGCAGCACCTTCTGGGGCGTGCGCCAGACGCGGTTTGGCGTGAAGAGTTCCACGGAAACCCCGCTAGGCGAATTGAAAACGATCTTTGAGTTCGAACTCTTCGGGACCGGCGTTGACGCGGGCCAGACAACCTTCCGCTTGCGCCATGCCTGGGGGGAACTCGGCCACTTCGGGGCCGGCCAGACGTGGAGTCCATTCATGGACATCGATGTATTCCCGAACTCGCTGGAATATTGGGGACCCAATGGAATGGTGTTCTTCCGCAACGTCCAGGTGCGTTGGACGCCGATTCAGGGCAACAGCAACGTCATGATCGCCCTGGAGCGGCCAGGCGCCAGCGCGGAGGGCGGCAACTATTCCGATTTCATCGCCCTGCAGAACATCGCGCCCCAATTCAAGTGGCCGGACCTGAGCGGGCATGTGCGCATCGCGAGAAACTGGGGCTACATCCAGGTGGGAGCCATCTTGCGCAAGGTCGCGTGGGTGGACACGGCTGGCGCGGAATTCAACCTGAGCGGCACCGCCATCGGCTGGGGCATCAACACCAGCTCGAACATCAAGTTCACGAAGAACGACACCGGGCGGCTCTCGGTCGTCTATGGGAAGGCCATCGAGAATTACATGAACGATGCTCCCGTGGACATCGGCGTAAAGAACAATCCAACGAACCCCGTCAGTCCGATCAAAGGCGTACCTCTGCCGGTGTTGGGCGTCGTGTCTTTCCTGGATCACAACTGGAGCGAAAAGTTCAGCACCTCGGTCGGATATTCCATGGTGAACATCGACAATTCCAACGGGATGGCAGCCAGCGCTTATCACCAGGGCCATTACGCGCTGGGAAACCTGCTCTACCACCCGGTAAAGCAGGTGACCATGGGCGGTGAATTTCAATTTGGCCGCCGCGTGAACTTCCTCGATGGATTCAACTACAACGACTACAAGATGCAGTTTTCCTTCCGCTACGACTGGAGCAAGGGCTTCGAGTGGTAGCTCTCTGGCTGGGATTTCCGGAATCGAAAAAAAAGGGAAAAGGAAATTTCTGGAGGATGCGAATGAGCAAAGCAAGTATTCGATTCAGCAAGTTCGTGGTGGTGACTTATCTCTTCGCGGTGGTGTGCGTGGTTCCAGCCTTTGCCCAGGCAAAGCGAAGCCCGGTTGCTCCCACTCGCGAGCGCGTCGAAGCCATTGTGCGGGAAGCTTATGAAAAGTTTCGCAGCGATACGAGCGGGAAGAACGCCGACTACATCCCGTACCTGGCGCAGGTGGATTCCAGGCTGTTTGGCGTGGCAGTGGTGACAACGGACAACCAGGTTTTTGAACTCGGAGACGTGAAGTACTCGTTCTCCATCCAGTCAATCTCGAAGGTGTACACGCTGGCGCTCGCCATGGAAGAGCTGGGCGCCGACAAGGTGTTCGATCGAATCGGCCTGGAGCCGACCGGCCGCCCGTTCAACTCCGTATTGGCGGTTGTGGATATGCCGTCGCATACGGGCAACGCCTTGGTCAACGCGGGCGCCATCGCAACCACCAGCCTGATCTCCGGAAACAATGAAGACGAGAAGTGGAACAAAATTCTGAATTTCTATAGCAAGGTCGCGGGCGAAAAGCTTTTGCTTATCGACGAAGTGTATAAGTCGGAAGCGGCGACAAACGCCGGGAACAAGGCGCTGGCCATGCTTCTGGCGAAATACGAACGAATCTACGCCGACCCGTTCGAATCCGTCGACATCTACACCAAGCAGTGCTCCGTGGGGGTGAATGCGACGCAACTTGCGCGCATGGGAGCGGTGCTCGCGAATAACGGCAGAAATCCGGCAACGGGAGAGCAAGTGATCAAATCCGAAGACGTGCGGTACATTTTGGCCACGATGACGATGGCTGGATTGTATGACGGGTCCGGCGGCTGGGCGTGGCACGTGGGCCTTCCCGCGAAGAGCGGCGTCGGCGGAGGAATCGTGGCCATCGCGCCCGGAAAAGGAGCGATCGCCGTATTCGGGCCACGATTGGACGAAGCCGGAAACAGCGTGAAGGCGCAGAGAGTCATCGAGTATGTCGCCAATCAGCTGGACTACAACCTCTACGCGCCAAGCTCCGTCGGCCTGAAGTGACGAACAAACGGCAGTGGATCAGGAACGAGAGAATGTGCGTCGTTGCGGCTCTAACCTACTTCGCCCGGATTGGGAGACGGCGTGAAGGCCTCGGCAATGGAGGGGCATCGTGGGACATTTTAGCTTGAAGGGGGTACTCCGCATTCTCGCCGCGTGTGTTGTGGCGGTTCTTGGCGGTTGTGTCGCGTTGGCGCAGTCCGTCGCGCCTGCCACAGACAACGCCGCCAAGTCTGCTTCCGAGCTGCTCAATAAACTTGACCAACTTGTGGAAAAGAATCAGCAACTCGAAAAACAAAACCAAGAGCTGGTAAATCAAATTAATGAGCTGCGCCAATTCCTTGCGAAGCAAACCTCCGCGCCGCCAACCTCCTCGAACGGCGGACCGACCGGAAGCGCCAGCTCCACGGCCGCGCAGCAAGACACCGCGAAAAAACAGGATGCCCCGCAGAGCGGACCGGCCGCCACGCCGGCCCAGGACGACAATGATGACAGGACCCGCCTCCCACAAGCTTCACCAGGGAACCCAGCCATATTTGGAGAATTTAACCCGGGCCGCGGCTTTACCGTGGGCAAAGGCGAATACGGGGAGCTGAATCTCAGTGGTTACATGGCTGTGCGGTATCTAAATCAGATGCCAGCCGATCAGTCGGCTACCGACCACCTTGGCCAGCCGGTCCCGATCGATCCACGGCAGGATTTCCAGTTCCATCGAGTCATGCTGTTTTCCCAAGGATGGTTGTTCAGTCCTAAGTTTCTATACTCGACGTTCCTTTGGACAGTGCAGGACACCAATCAAGTGGCCGTTGGCGGAGCCCTATACTACAACTTCGGGAAATTCATGGACCTCGGCGCGGGTTGGAACGCTTATCCGGGAACAATGTCATTGCAGGGCTCTCACCCGTACTGGCTATCTTACGATCGCGTGATGGCCGACGAATTTTTCCGCCCGTACTTTTCGCAAGGTGTGTTCGCCAAAGGGAACATCCTCCCGCGGCTTGAGTACCGGTGGATGGTGGGCAATAACAACAGCAACCTGGATGTGGCCGCCGTCAAACTCGATCGCGACCTCTCTGCCGGCTTTGCGATAACCTGGTTGCCGACAACCGGCGAGTTTGGTCCCCGTGGCGCCTTTGGCGACTTCGAGGGTCACGAGCAGTTCGCCACTCGTTTCAATCTGGCCTATACCTACAGCCCTGAGGAGCGCCAGGCATCCGTGGGGTCGCCGGCGGGGAACACCACCCTTCGCCTTTCGGACAGCCTGAACATTTTTGATTTAGGAGCCTTCGCCCCAGGCGTGACCGTCGAAAAGGCCCGCTATCAGTTGGTTTCGGGATCGGCAGGAATCAAGTACCACGGATTGTTCCTGCAGGGCGAGGGCTACGGCCGGCGATTGGACAATTTCGTCGCGGACGGCCCGTTGCCCATCGGCGTAGTTCGGGATTTTGGCTTCTACGTACAGTTGGGATACATGGTCGTGCCGAAAAGAATCGAACTCTACGGGGCGACTTCCTATATTTTCGGCGAGTTTACACGTCCCAAAGAATTCATCGTGGGCGGCAATTATTACCCCTGGAACACACGCAACGCTCGCCTGAACATCCAGCTGATCAATGTGGATCATTCGCCGGTTAGCAGTACTTTCGGTTTTTATTTAGGGCAGCTCACTGGGCAGGTGCTCTCGATTGGCGTGACAGGATTCTACTGAGCCGAGCGTCATCACTGCCGGCGATTTTCTCATGGAAGGGGCCAGAAGACACGGGTTTCCGAAACTGAAATTTAAGGAGGCAGGATTATGATGAGGTTCAATAAACGAAGAATGACACTGTTTGCATTTCTGACGCTCAGCTTGATGGTATTTTTCAGCGCAACGCTGGCCGCACAGACCGCAAAAGTGGAGGGGATTATCAAATCGCGGAATGGCGACACCATGATTGTTCAGACTTCGGATTCCCCGAGCCTCGTCGTTTTGTTGACGGACAGCACGCAGGTTGGTCAGGTGCAGGGAGTATTCCAGGCGCGCCGGAAGGAAATGTCGATGGCGGCGCTCGTTCCAGGGCTGCAAGTCAAGGTAGAAGGGACCTACGACAAGCAGAATCAGCTTGTGGCCAAGTCCGTCTCCTTCAAAGGCAACGATCTGGAAGACGCTGAAAAGATTCAAGCTGGCATGCACGAGACGAAGGTGCAAGCGCAGCAAACCCAGGAGGAGCTGGAAAAACAGAACGCGGCATTGAAAGCGCAGAATGAAGCCCTGCAAAAACAGCAGGCGCAATTGACGGAACAGCAGGCCAAGATCGCCGCAAATAAGGCCGCCGTTGACGCCGCCGTTGCACGCTTCGGCCAACTGGACGATTACTACATTTTTGACGAGCTGACCGTCTATTTCGACAACGGCAAGGTCAAAGTGGATCCGAAGTACAACGCGCAACTGGCGGCACTGGCGACCAAAGCGAAGACCATCGACGGTTACATGATCGAGGTGAAAGGCTACGCCTCGTCTGTCGGGAGCGTGAGCCTCAATCAGCGGCTCAGCGAGGACCGGGCCAATGAGGTCACCAATATTCTGGTTCAGCAGGGACACATTCCCCTGACCAGAATGCTGGCACCAGGCGCCATGGGAGAGAGCCATCAGGTCGGCAACGACAAGACAGCGGAAGGGCAGGCGGAAAATCGCCGCGTAGTCGTCCGTGTTCTGCAGAATAAAGGCATCGCCGGAATCTGAAGAAGGCGCCCATCGAGCAAGGTGCGCACGGCGGGCCACCGGTCGAAAGGCTGTGGAAGCCGCAGACCGCCGCCACTTGTGTGCAGGCAGTATTTCGAAGAGGTACGATCATGCAAATGCAACTGTTTTGGCTTCGCAAATGGAGTTTCGCGCGGGCCTTGCTCACCGGAGCCCTCTTTCTCGCCGGGTCGATTCCGCTTTACCCGCAGTCGCCGCCCGCCACTGCCCGGGCCGACACGTATGAACTCAACGATTCACACCTCCACCTGACCAACTACATCCAAACCGGCACGGATATCCATGATTTTCTAAAAATCATGGGTACCAAAGTCGGACGCGTTGCCATTTTCGGCATTCCGCTGCAACAACAATGGTCCTATCAAAATTCCGGCGACTTTGCTCCCACCTACTATCTCCAGACAGACGCCCCGCTCTACTACTACTCCTTCACGGACGCCTACATCGCCATGGCCTACCGCTCGCTCACGCCGGAGCAGCAGGCTCGGCTTGACCCCATGATCACCGGCTTCAACCCGGCGGATATGTATGCTGCCGACCATATCCGGCGGGTATTACAAACATTTCCCGGCGTCTTTTCCGGGATCGGTGAATTCACGATCCATAAGGAATTTGTTTCCGCGAAAATTTCCGGCGAGACCGCCAGCCTGACGAATCCGGCTCTCGATAAAATTCTCGATTTTGCCGCCGAAGCCGGCCTGGTGGTCCTGATCCACAATGATGTCGACGTCCCATTTCCCAAGGAAGGCGCGGAGCCTGTCTACCTGGCGCAAATGAAAGCACTGCTCAAACGGCACACGAACGTCCCGATTATCTGGGCACATTGCGGTGTCGGACGCATCATTCGTCCCGTGAAACAACACACGAACATGCTTGAATCCATTCTCAGCGATCCGGGAATGCGCAATGTGTATTTTGATATCTCCTGGGACGAGGTTGCGAAATACATCGTTGCGAGCCCGGAATCCGTGGAGATCACCTCCAATCTCATCAATCGTTATCCCGATCGCTTTCTTTTTGGCACCGACGAAGTCGCTCCTCCAAATCAGGAAAAGTATCTGCGGGTCTATCGTCAATACGAACCCTTGTGGAAAGCACTTTCTCCGGAGGCGAGCGCCAAGGTCCGTAAGGGCAATTACGAACGGCTGTTCGATGAGAGTCGAAAGAAAGTGCGTGCCTGGGAAGCGGTCAACGCCAAGGGGCAAAATCCACAGTAACTGTTCATTCCGGACCGGCACTGGGTACTGTCATCTCGATGGTATACGCTACGGCGTGAGGTGCAACCATGCCAAATAGATGCGTCGTGCCCGGACGATTGCGGGAACTCCTTGCCGGCTTGTTGGTGTTTCTGCTCTTTGCCGGAGCGATTCTGGTGCCCACAAGAGCGCTGGCCGACAGCGGAACGCCGGCAAAACCACCCGTACGAGAAGCTAAGATCTGGTTCTGGAATCGCACAATTGCCGCCCAGCGCGGAATTCTCGCCGGAACAGACCCCGAGATCCGTGCCGAGCGCGCCGCGGGAAGGCTGGAGAAACTTCCACTCAATGCTACCCCGGACGAAATAATCACTCGGGATTTAAAGCTGGATGATCAGGAAGGAGTCGCCTTTCTGTTTCAGGGCCGTCTTTTGTTTTTTCTGGGAGCCAACGATTTGGACCTGGAATCCGGCGAGAACCTGAACGAGGCTTCCCATGCAGCGCTCCAAAATCTAAAGGACGCCCTGCAGGCCCGTGTTGCGGAGCGGTCGTGGCCCGTCATTCGATCTGGTCTCGTGTTCACGTCGGCCGGACTGGCGCTGCTTTTGGTTCTTTGCGGAGCGATGTGGAAGGGCAAGACCTCTTTGGTGAGGTTTCTCAAGGAGAGAGAGAGCTCCGTTTCGTTGCGGTTGTTCCAAACGGATCTATTCCCCCATATTGCCGCAGTCCTATACGCGGTGCTGCGCGCAATCACGTGGCTTCTCACTTTTTCCTTGATCTACCTGTGGGTCATGTTATCGCTTCGCAGCTTTCCCTACACGGAACCTTGGGGAGAGCAAGCCGGGGGTTATGTTGTCAACGCCCTCAAACAACTGGGAAGCTCCATGGTGCGCGCACTGCCTGGATTGATGGTAGTGATTCTGATCATGATGTTCGCGCGCTGGCTTGTCCGAATGGCCAACGTGTTCTTCAATCAGGTTGCGACGGGAAGAACCAGGGTTTCCTGGATGGATGCTCATGTGGCGCGGGCTACGCAGCGCATTTGTTCGGCCATCTTGTGGATCTTCGCGATCATCGTCGCCTACCCCTACATACCGGGGTCGCAGACAGAGGCCTTCAAGGGCCTTAGCGTTTTCTTCGGACTGGTGATCTCCCTCGGATCCACGGGAATCATCAGCCAGATTATGAGCGGATTGTTCGTGGTGTACTCAAGGGCGCTGAAGACCGGAGAATGGGTGAAGATCAACGAGACCGAGGGCGAAGTTCTCGAAGTCGGGTTACTGGCTGCCAAAATTCGCACGATCGAGGGGCAGGAAGTGACGATCCCGAATTCGGTACTGGTGGCCACCTCGACGAGAAATTTCACAAGGCTTGGTCATCCAGACGGACTGACCCTCAGCTCCACGATCACCATTGGCTATGACGCTCCATGGCGGCAGGTACACGCTCTGCTGGAGTTGGCGGCGGAGCGCACGCCGAACATCCGCAAATCTCCCAAGCCCTGCGTCGTCCAGAAACAGCTCTCCGATTTTTATGTCGAGTACACGTTGATTGCCAGGCTGGAAAACGAATTGCAGCGTGTCGAAACGGTTTCCAAATTGAATTCCGCTATCCAGGACGCTTTCAATGAGTTTGGGGTGCAGATCATGTCTCCGCACTACATGGTCCAGCCAAGTAACGCTGTCGTTGTCCCACGCGATAAGTGGGATGCGATGCCCTCGAAACCGATTCTTTCCACGCCTGGGGCAGGGGATTAACAGAGGCTTGATTGATG
>Ga0335081_10016714_pt1 | contig 11886 bp, 11 predicted proteins | sample Lox_Sample_35_FD_206713 | JGI IMG/M metagenome (GOLD analysis project Ga0335081, IMG submission 206713) | Soil microbial communities from Loxahatchee National Wildlife Refuge, Florida, United States - Lox_Sample_3.5 | ecosystem: Environmental > Terrestrial > Soil > Wetlands | place: USA... | reverse complement strand
CTCCATCTGCTGACCCTGGAGCTTCCCCCCAGGCTTCTTGCGGGCCCGGTGTACGCGCCAGGTCGCGCGGTAGCACCTTCCGTCGATGCCCTCAAAATCGACCGCCGCGTACCCAGCCCCTGTGCCGCGGGAGAGCAGTCCGCGCGCGTCGTTGGAGGCGACGCGCAGGTCCTCGTCTTCCTCGGCTCGACCTACCGCTGCGCCGCCCTTGTCGCTGAGGCGCGGTGTGCAGCCGTAGAGCGCGAGACACAAGCAGTCGAGGAGCGTGCTCTTGCCTGCGCCAGTGGGTCCGGAGATGGAGAAGAGGCCGGTCGCGGCGACTGGACCCTCGCCCAGCACGAGCTCGAACGGGCCGTAGAGGCTCGCCAGGTTCTGGCCGCGGATGGCGAGGATCCTCATGCCCTCTCCTGGAAGATGCCATCGTGGAGCTCGCGAAAGGCGGCCAGGAGATCGTCCGGCGGCGCCGAGCCATAGTCGCGCTCGTACTTCCGACGGAAGACGTCCTCCGGGAGGAGGTCGAGCAGCGCCGTGCCGCCTGAGTCGGCGAGCGCCTCGCCATTGCCGTTGAGCCGGGGTGGCGCGATCCGGACGAGCCGGACCTCCTTGCCCCGGAGTGCATCGTCGAGGATCTGGCGGAGCCCAGGCTCCGGCCGGTCGAGCGTGACATGCACCTCCAGGTACGGGCGCCGGTCGTCTCGGCCGTCGCCGCGAGCCGGGAGAGCTCTGAGCAGCTGAAGCACCTCCTCGAGCGGGCGGGGACCTTCGTCGGGAAGACTCACGACTTCCACGGTGCGAGGGACGAAGAGCGGGCGGACGCTCGCGACGCGTTCGCCTTCCAGCTCCAGGAGGAGGACTTGATGGTGGTATCTCCGCTCCGGGAAGGAGAGAGGAAGGACGGAGCCGGCGTACCGAGGCCGCGCGGGGGCATCGACCTCCTGGGCGAGGTGCAGGTGGCCCAGGGCAACGTAGGAGAGGTCCGCCGGAAAGACGTCGGCTGGCAGGGCCTCCTGCTTTCCGATCACGAGCTTCCGCTCGGACAGGACGGACATGGACCCGCCCGCGAGGTGGCAGTGGGCCACGGCGAGGAGCGCCTGGCCGGGAGAGCGGCGGCTGCGTGCAGCCTCGACGGCGCCCTGGATGACGCGGCGGGCGCCCTCGACGTGCCCGTCGTCGGCACCGCCGCCAGCGACGTCGGGTGAGCGAAGGAACGGGATGGCCGCGACCCAAGCTGCCACCTGGCCCGAGGCGTCCGCCAGCGGTACCGCCAGCCGATCGAAGGCGATCTCTCGTTCACGCCGTGGAAGACCGCCGATGACGGTGAGCCGACCCAGCGCCTTGAGGAGCGGGTCCGGCGCGTCGAGGCGTGCCGCGGAATCGTGATTGCCGCCGACCACCACCACCTGCAGCCCCGGGGCGCGCCGCCAGGCCTGCGCGAGGAAGCGGTACCAGAGCGCCGTCGCGCTCGCGGGCGGGTTGGCCGCGTCGAACACGTCGCCTGCGGCGAGGACCGCGTCGACGCGCTCGCGCTCCAGCGTCTCGAGCAGCCATTCGATGAAGGAGGCGTGCTCGAGGTCCCGCTCTACACCGTGAAGCGTGTGGCCGAGATGCCAGTCGGAGGTATGGAGGACGCGCAGAGACATGAAGAGATCATACAGTTGGTATGGACCTGGCCGATCCTGCCCAATTACGGCGACGGGCAAGTTCCAATTTCGCACCTGGACGCCTACAGCAGCACATGCACCTCCCGCCTACTCCAGGATACGATCGAGCATGGCGGGACATGGGCCCTTGGTGTAGGAGGCGCGGCGGCCTTGTGCCGCGGAACACGGGCCGAGGTTCAATCGACTGCGAGACTGTTTGCGTCGTAGATGACGAGAGCCTCCTCCGGACTCTCCTCCAGCTTGCGGTCTCTCGCCTCGCGCGCGTCTTCGAGCGTCGAGTAGTTCCCGATGAAGTAAAGGTATGCAGACCGCAGAGAGTGAAGCCCTCCTTGGGCCGGAAGCGCTCCATCTCATCCGCTATCGTCGCGAAGAGCGACTCTCCGCACCCTCGCCTCGTCCATTCTCTTCGGCCATGCTCACTTCCTCGCTACAGTCGATCGCATCGTCTCGTTCGGACAGACGCAGGTCTGCAAGTTCCGGCCGGCCCATGGTCGGCCCTGATTGGGGGTTCGCCTTGGGCGCGAGGTCGTCTCGGTGGTTACCGCGCAGTTCGTCAACGACCTCGCAGATCCGGTCGTGCAGCCGCACGAGCGCAGCGACGTTCGCGTCACTGCTCTCGATGAGCTCCTTCGGGCCGAATCTCACTCGTGTGCCAGCAGGCTGCTGCTCATCCCACTCGCGCCAGGGGCCGAGCATGGCCAAGGCGACGAGGTCGTTCCAGAGCTCCTCCCTGACGGTGTCCAGGCGCTGCAGGCTCGCTGCCAGCCGCTCGTCGTACTTCTTGCCTGCGGCAACGTTCTTCTTCAGGTCGATGATCTTCATCTCTCCTCCGAGAGAATAGTACGGCGAGAGTGGACACGTCTTCTGTTGGAAGATCCGCTACATCGTAGCCCTGCAGACTACACGGTGCGTACTCCCGCCGTGTCCGGTTCCGCAGCCGCACGATGACCGCGCCATCCTGGGAAACGGTCCCAAGTCTCGACGTTGGCTGCATAGTAGTGCCACACACGGGTGTTGGGTGTTCACGAGCCGATGGGTGGGATCCGGAAGACGGCTGGATCGATCCGCGTGCTCCGGCAGTGCGGAGGTGCCCCGGGTCGGCTGAGTCGCTCACGTGTGCGAAGGGTGAACCCGCACGCCATGCAGCACGGCGGTGACCGCTGCATCGCGCTCGGGCGGTTCATCGTTCAACGGAGGATTCTCTCGGTTCTGGCAAAGGAGGGCGTTGGGGGATGCTGGCGTGGGGCTGGGCGCGGGGCGTGTCCGTCCCCCATGCAGAATCGATGGTGAAGGGAGAGATAGCCCAATGGTAGAGAAACCGGAACTGCCGCCAGCCGTGACGATGGAGGAGGTGGAGCAGGCGTTCTTGCGAGGGCACATGCTCGAGCAGAAGGCGCTCGAGAGACTCGAACCATAGTAGTGAGGACCCGTGAACTACGACATCATTGGCGACATCCACGGACATGCGGGCGCGTTGGTCGAGCTGCTGAAGGGTCTTGGCTACCGTCAGCACTCGGGTGGCTGGCGCCACCCGGATCGAACCGCCGTGTTTCTCGGGGACTTCATCGACGGCGGCCCGGAGCAGATCGCGACCGTCATGCTGGTGCGTCGGATGGTCGACGCAGGCAGCGCGCTTGCGGTCATGGGAAACCATGAGCTCGATGCGGTTGCCTGGGCTCAGCCTGACCCCGATGCCCCTGGCGAGTTTCTGCGGACTCACGTCTCCTGCGGCGACAAGAACCGCAAACAGCACCAGGGCTTCCTGGACGAGGTGGATGGGCGTCCCGCACTTCACGACGAGGTCATCCGCTGGTTTCTCACGCTCCCCCTGTGGCTGGAACTACCGGAGATCCGAGTCGTCCACGCATGCTGGCATCCGGCGTTCAGGGAATACATCGCGCCCAGACTGCAACCCGGGACCCGCCTGAACAAGGAGCTGATGATCCCGGCCACGCGGAAACCCAAGGATGAGGCAGGGATCGATACTGTCGAGCCGAGCATGTTCAAGGCCGTGGAGGCCTTGCTGAAGGGCATGGAGGTCTCGTTGCCAGCTGGCGTCTCGTTCCTGGATGGGGCCGGGACCCGGCGCTCTCGAGCCCGGGTGCGGTGGTGGAACTCCGGGGGCGCAATGACCTACCGGAGTCTGTCGATGATTCCGGACGAGCAGCGCCGTAGTCTTCCAGAGACGCTCATTCCGGAGCACGCGCGCATCGGGTACTCAGGAGACAAGGTTCTCTTCATTGGCCACTACAAGCTCAATGAGAGCCCCGCGCCGCTGATGCCGAGAATGGCATGCGTCGACTACGGAATCGGGTATGGCGGTAGCTTGTACGCCTACCGCTATGAGGGGGAGCCGGGGCTCGAGAAAGCGAGATTCATATCGGTGGGCTCCCGGACGTGAAAGGAGGACCCGCGAGTGCGGCTTCTTTCTTGGACGGCCTGTCGCCATGAACCCCGAGGAGCTGGGGCGGCTGTACGCTTGAGAGTACCTTCACTGCGTCGTGAGAGGGAGGTGCGTCGTGTTCTTCGGTTCAGTTGTAGGGGACGGGGCACCCGCTCATCATCGTTGAGCTGGAAGATGCTCGTCTATTGCCGGGCTTTGGCAGCAGGAAAGTAGGTAGGCGGTACGGTAACGTGGAGGCCAACATGGCGAAGAACAGCGACTCCGACGGGAAGGGCTTTCTCCAGCTGATCGCAGAAGAGATCGACCGCTATACGCCGAAGGAAGGCTTCAACCTCTGCGGCCTGGATGACTTCGAGGACTTCGGCGAGCGGGTCCACCTCATCGCGCACTTCTCGACGCTCAAGGAGGCCAGGGAGCTTAGAGACCGCTTTCTCAATGAAAAGCCCGACGATGACCTGGTCATCTACGACGCAAGCGGTCTCTCGGTCGAGTAGGCTAAGAGCTGTCCCGAAATAGGACAGGTCGGTTCGCATCGATGCCCGTTTGGGCGCGGTCCGGCTGCACGGGCCGGTCTCATCCGAGATTGGGCACAGCGCCCTGCCGACGTTTCGCCGAGCCGCCAGGTGGCGTGTGCCGTCTTCTACCGACAGTGTTACTCGGACAGAGCGTCTTGCCGCCCCGGTCTGGCAAGACAATGAATATTTGTGCAAGGAGTCCAACGTATCCTTCGGGGTTACCGCCGACGAGGCCCCATAGAAGCGGCGTTGGAGTGGGTGGCCAAGCACAGCTCTGCGTCGGCTGCTACGCGGTTCGGGGCAAGCGGGCGAGGTGGCGCCCCGCGGGGAGGGTCGCCGCCGGTCTCCGTGACACCGCAACAGCGGCGAACCAGCTGCATCTGTTGCGGGGCCTTGGGCAAACTCACCTCGGACAGCGAATCCCCTACTTCACTCAATGGCACGTCGACATGGGTCGTCGCCTCGTCGGCCATGCTCCGCCTGCCACAGCGCGGCCCCGAAGACGAGACCGGCCAGTGACAGGCCCGCTCTATGTCCCAGTTCCAGCTTCGGTACTCCGCCCTGCTTCGACCTGTGGCGAGGCGCCGCTCGGGAGCGCGTGACGAAGGATCCGCCCGATCACGCCGCCCAGCTGTCTGGTGAAGCTACCGGTGTTGTAAGCCTGCCCGTATCGCTCGCAGATCCCGCGCACGCGTGGAGCCAGCTCCGGGTAGCGCACGGCCGGCAGATCGGGGAACAGGTGGTGCTCGATCTGAAAGCCCAGGTGGCCGCTAAGGACGTGGAACAGCCTCCCGCCCCTGATGTTCGCCGAGCCATTCACCTGGCGGACGTACCACTGGCCGCGGCTCTCGTCGCGGGTCTCCTCCTCACGGTAGAACCGCGTCGCGGCAGGGAAGTGCCCGCAGAAGATGATCGCGAACGCCCACACGTTGCGCGTCGTGTTGGCGAACAGGTTGCCGAGGAGCACGCGCGGCCCGTTCCATGCCGCGAGCGCGGGAAAGAGCGCGTAGTCCTTCGCGATCTGCCAGGCCGCCTTGGCGAGGAAGGGGCCGGCGCGTGCACGGAGCGCGGAGAGCGGCTGCTTTCCGGTCACCACGTCGGGGATATGGAGGTTGTGCGCGCCTACCCCCCACTGAAAGACCAAGGCGAGCACCAGCGCCGACAGCGGCTGCGGCAGGTAGACGGGGTTCCACGGCTGCTCGGCGGCGACGCGCAGGAGGCCGTAGCCCACGTCGCGGTCCTTGCCGACGATGTTCGTGAAGGTGTGGTGCTCGTAGTTGTGGTAGTGGCGCCAGTCGTTGCCGGTGCATACGATGTCCCACTCGTAGGAGCGCGAGTCCAGCTGCGGGTCTCCGGTCCAGTCGTATTGGCCGTGCATGACGTTGTGCCCGACCTCCATGTTCTCGAGGATCTTGGAAACGGCCAGCGCGCCGGTTCCCACGGCGAAGCTCAATGGCTCCCACCCTGCGTGCAGGAGCAGCCGCCCGCTCGCCTCGGCGTAGCGAACCGCCCGGATCACGCGTCGGATGTGATCGACGTCCCTCTGACCGAGGCTCGCGGTCACTTCCTCGCGGAGCCCGTCGAGCTCGCGCCCGAAGGCGTCCGCCTCTTCGCGCGCCAGGATCCTGCTGGTCCTCGCGGAGGTCTTGCTGATGGCTCTCATCGGACACCCGCTCCCGTCTTCACAGGCAGAGCTCCACGTCGGAGCGCGGCGCGGAGATGCACAGCTGGATGTCCTGGTCGGGCTCGCTCGAGACCGCGCCCGTGAGGAGGTTCTCGACGGCACCGGCCTGCTTGCGGCACCTGCAGGTCTGGCAGATCCCCATGCGGCACCCGAACGCCGGGTGCTCGCCCGCGCGCTCGAGCTGGTCGAGCAGCGTGCCCGGCGCTGCCGCGAAGCTTCGCCCCGAGCGCGTGAGGCAAACGCGGACGGTCGGCGCCCCGGCGGCGGGCCGGGAGGGAAGCGCGACGGGCACGAAGCGCTCGCGGCGCAGCCTCCCGGTGGCTCCTGCGCGCTCCCACGTGCGCCCTGCGCGCTCCATGAGCGCGGGCGGGCCGCACAGGAAGGTCTCGCGCTCCGCGTAGTCCGGTACCAGCTCTCGCAGCCGGGCCTCGTCGAAGCGACCGGACCCCGACGCGCTGTCGCCCAGGCACAGGAGCAGGCGCAGGCCGCAGTGGCGCCCGGCCAGCTCTGTTAGTGCGTTCCCGAAGATGACGTCGGCGCGCGAGCGGGCGTGGTGCATGAATACCAAGTCGCGGACGGCACCTCGCGCGGCGAGCTCGCGGAGCATCGACATGACCGGGGTAATGCCGCTGCCCCCGCTTAGCATGAGGAGCTTCGCCGGCGGCGGGTCGGGCAGCACGAAGTCGCCGGCGACTGGCCCCAGGCTCAGCACGTGCCCCTGGCGCACATTCTCGTGGATCCAGCCGGAGACCCGGCCACCGCGCATGCGCTTGACCGTGATCGCCGGCAGCCTGTCGGCGGGCGCCGACGATACGGAGTAACAGCGGCGGAGGCGCACGCCGTCGATCTCGACCTCGACGGCCGTGTGCTGTCCCGCCCGGTGGCCGCGCCAGCCTGTGTTCGGCCGCAGGACGAAGGTCCTCGTGTCTGCGGTCTCCTCGACCACGGCCACCACGCGGGCGCGAGTCTCGCTCGACGACCACAGGGGGTTGAGCTCGCCCAGCCAGAATTCCGCCTGGCGGTCAAGGAGGAGGTGGCGGGCGAGATAGCCTGCCATTCGAAGCGCTGCGGTCATAGTTGCCTCGGCGGCATCGGTCGCTCTCCGGCCGGCGGGTCACTCCGGCCTCTTCCCCGGCCTCTTCCCCGGCGATGCCAGCCTCGGACGAGCGGCGCGCGCATGCCGTAACACAAGCCCGGCGCTGGCATCGGCGGGTCATTGCCAGTCGTCCCACAAGGGGGGGGTAGCCGGGCTTGTGTTTTCGGGAATGACGGTCCCGCGGCCCTTCCTTGCTGTAGTCAGCACCGAAGGTACCCTGCCCGACAGCTTGTTAGAGCGCGTACATCGGCTTCGGGCCGCAGCTCGCGAACAGGAGATGCTCGAGCTCGGTCCTGGTTTCAACGGAGTGTGGGGGCCCCCCCCGCCCGGCTGGATGCATGAGTAGATATGGCAGGCGAAGGCGGCGCCGAGCCTGTGGCTGTCAGAGGCGGATCCGGGACGGTCGGTGGCGCGCGGCGTGCGCCTGATCTGAGAGTGGTACGTCGCGGAAGCACACGGCAGCACCGGCCGGCCAGAGGGGCGCCGTTCCGCCGCGTTCCAGGTGGCCAGCGCACGGCGGCCGCCGATCCGCGGGGTCGTCGGGGTGACGGTCACTCGAGCGGGAGAGCCTTGTGGACGAGGAAGCGAGAAGCTCGGAGACGGTCGGTGTAGGGAACGGCGAAGGTGGCGTGGATGCCGCGAGCGCCGAGGCGGTCGAGGGCGGCCTGCTGTCGCGCCGGAGCATGGCGGATGAGGTCGCCGGCGGCAGAGAGCCAGAAGAGGCGGTCGAGACGCCGCGCGGTGGCGAGAGGGTGATCGCCGAGTGAGGATGGCGTTGCGTGTCCTCAATCATGGCCCGAAGAGCCTCGGGGATCTGCTCGGCTTCTGTGCCCGGTATCGCGGAATCGTGAGCGGACATACGACTGCGCTAACAGGGCTGGCGGCACCGCACACGCCCTAGGTTAGGTGCCGTAGGAATGTTTGCGTTGCCCGAGAACACGGGTGGCGCCGGACGTATCACGCGGGCCACGTACGGATGGTGGATACAGTGAGCCAGCATGCTGATGCCCGAGCTGCCGGCAAGTGGGACCATGGCTTCTGCGCGCCGTTCGTCGGCCGCCAAGAGTTCCCAAGACTCGCGGTGGTTGTCGGCAGGGATGCGTTCGGCACACAGGACCCGGCAGACATCGAAACCCGGGATCCGAATCGTTTCCGGGGAGGGAGTCGGTTCGAGCTTTCTGTGACGCTTCTCCAATGCCGCGCCGATTGCCTACCTACCCACAGTCGTGAATGTTCCGGTGTGCATCGTCGGACCGGGCTGTGTCCGCCCCTCCCGTATCATCCCAACCATGAAGACCACCGTTCAGCTCACGTACGAGAAGACCCGCTTCGACGAGGCGAGGGACGTCCACCTCGTCGTCTCCCTCGGCGCACCACACCGCGTCGCTACCGCACCCCGTGCGCCGGTCTGTGTCATCCCGGTCCTCGACGTCTCCGGGCTTCACGAGGACGAACGTGTCGGATTGCTCGAGAAACAGTTTGACTCAGCGCGCCGGAGGCGCGGCTGTCCGCGGCCGCCGAGATACGACACTTGGCATCTGAGCGCAAGAGCTGCGCACGCCCTCCGACGAGGATCGCGGAGGCAGTGTCCGACATGCGGCAATGCCGCTGCCCGCGGCGATCATCCCCTGAGTGGAAACCTTGTGTCACAGATGCTCCTGCCCTGTCCTGGAGACAAAGAGGGTGATGACCATGACCGCGCCGCTCCAAGCACTGGCCAGCACGGAACACCTCGCCACGCGAGCGATGCCACGATTGAGCTCGCAGGAGATGCTGAAGATCGGAAGAGCGGAAGTTGACCGGCTTGTCAAGTCGCTGGCAAGCGAGGCAGATCAGGTCAAGAAGACGGAGCTGTTCCATTCCTGGCTGGCGACCCTCAGTCGGTTCTGGCGGTACAGCCACTGGAACCAGGTCTTCATTCTGCTCGCCTGTCCCCGTGCGCGCTGGGTTGGCCCGAGGAGTCTCTGGACGGAGCTCGGGCGCACTGTCCGGCCTGGAGAAGAGCCGATCATCATCCTGGCTCCCTCTCGCCGGCAGGGCCCCCGCTATTTCATCGCGGTCGAGGTCTTCGACGTGTCGCAGACCGAGGGCGCGCCGCTTCCAGAGCCAAGCTGGGTTGTGACTGGCGGGTCGCCGATCCTTGAGGCAGTCGAGCGCGCCGCTCGGCGTCTCGAGATTCGCGTAGAGGACGTGGCGTGTGACGGGACGTTTCTCGGCCGGACGCTCGGCCGCCACCACATCCAGATGGCTTCGGGGCTTTCGCCGGCCGAGCGAGCCGCGACGCTGATCCATGAGTGCGCCCACGCGCTACTCCACACTCTCGATCTTCCACGCAAGCGCCGCCCAATGACACCGCTGTCCCAAGTCGACCGCGAGATTCAGGCCGAAGGCGTCGCCTACGTCGTGCTCAGGGCCACGGGTCAACCCAGTACGGCGCCCACCTACCTGGCGGTGAACTTCGACGCGAGTGCCAGCTCCTCTCGCATCCGCGCGTCGCTCCGCGACATTGCACGGGCCTCGCGGGAGATTCTCCGAGTCATGGCCGGCGTGAGGACGCAGTGCCCCAAGAGGACGAAGGTGCGAGCACAGTGACCGGGACGCGGACCGCTCAGGGCACAGTGCGTTTCGCTTCCTGCTCTCGAAGTCCCGGTACATTTCCGGCCTCAGTGCCCGAAAATGCTCTGGTGGATGGTTCACCAGCTGGATGCGCCGGAATTTCAAGACGACGATGGACGGCAGGTGGCCTTCGCCCGAGACATGGGGTCGGAGATCTCGCGCGGGCGCTGCACCGGGAGGGTTCTCGTGGACGTGTGGTGGCACGAGCCGGACAGGCGGGTGGCCGCGACCGCAAGGGGGCTCGCCGACGGGGCGAAGCGCCCTCTGTGAGGCGAGCTTCTTCGAGGAGGGCATCTTCGTCTTGTGGACATCCTCGACCGAAGGCGCGGCGGCTTCGTCCTCGTCGAGGTCAAGTCGACGCTCGACGTGAAGGACGAACACCTTCCAGATGTGGCCGTGCAGTTCCACGTCGCTCGCCGAGCCGGGTTCAAGGTACGTCGCGCGGCGATCGTGCACCTCAACCGCGAGTGTCGACACCCGAATGTTTCGAACCTCTTCGTGCGTGAGAACGTGACCTCACTCCTCCGGTCCAAGCCAAAGCTTGTGCCGAAAGAGGCCGGGTCCCTTCTCGCCGCCATCGTGAGACCGCTACCGGACGTGCCCACGGGTCGGCACTGCAACACGCCGTCGGCCGTCGGTGGGGCTGTGCGTCGTTCGCCATCGCCCGCGCGATGGTCCTGCCCTTCGATTGCAACCGGTCGCCGGAAGCCGTCTTGATGCGGAGCTCGCATTGTGCCATCGGCTGGTCCTCGTGGCAGTAGTGCTCGCGCTCGGCCAAGCGGGCAGGACCGCGCCGGCCAGCGAGGATCTTCTCGCGAACGCCGGTCAGTGAATCACGGGGACAGCGTGAGGGAGAACGGGCGGCGATACATGATGTGATGAGGCGTGCCGTCGTTCGCTCCCTTCGCGTAATACAGGTAGCCCGTCTGGTCCGTCGTCGTCTCGGATGCCTGATCGAGGCTGACGAGCGTGGGATACCAGTTGTAGGGCGCGGTCGTCGGCGTCACCGTGCCGTCCGCGACCAACGCCGGCAACACGATCTGGCCAGCTGACCAGGTCAGAAGATCGGGCGAGGTCGAGAAGTAGATACCGCCGTTTCCCACGATGGTCAGCAGGAAGGCCTGCAAGTACGAGTTGAACGAGACGAACGGCTGCCGCATGTCGCCCTCGTCGCTTGGGTCGAGGACGAGTTGTAGGGGCGTGAACTCCCCGCCGAGGCCTGGGGTGCTGAACGATCCCTCGTCCAGCTTCTGCCAACTGCCCGGGGCGCCGTCGCTCGCAACGGGCGCGCGAGCGATGGCCAGGCCTTGCGTCTTGCTTTGGAGATCGATCTCCCGAAACAGGACGTAGATGTAGCCGCCGGTCTCGATGGCGGACGGGGTCAGCGCACCCGCGCCTGTAGCGGGCTGCGAGGGCTGTTGAGGATCGTGGCCGGAAAGGATCCGGCCTTCTCGCTGCCAGGAAACGCCGCCGTCGGTCGAGCGCGCGAGCCCGATGCTCGCGTAGAAGGGGGTGCCGGGGTAGTGGGTGCTGCCGAAGAGGTGGTTCTCCGCGTGGTAGATCATCAGCAGGTCGGTACCATTGGCCGCAGGAAAGACGCTGCCCGCGCCCGCGTAGTCGGCGTCGAACGCGGTCGAGCCAGGCCCGGACGGCGCGAGCACGGTTGTCGGTACGCCGTTCGCGGTCTTCATCGACGTCAGCCTCAACATGTCGGGCGTGGTGAAGCCCAAGGTGCCGCCCCCCGACACCCACATCTTGTAGCTTCCATCCGGCTGGCGGAGGTACGAGAGATGCTCGTCAGGGACGAACAGCAGGCCGGGAGATCCGGGCGGGATGACGTTCTGCTCGTCGGCGAGCGACACGGTGAAGGAGAGGTCGTGGTGTGCGGGCTTGGGCGACTGGCCCCCGCA
>Ga0335081_10016713_pt1 | contig 11886 bp, 9 predicted proteins | sample Lox_Sample_35_FD_206713 | JGI IMG/M metagenome (GOLD analysis project Ga0335081, IMG submission 206713) | Soil microbial communities from Loxahatchee National Wildlife Refuge, Florida, United States - Lox_Sample_3.5 | ecosystem: Environmental > Terrestrial > Soil > Wetlands | place: USA: Florida... | reverse complement strand
CGAGCCGCACGCGCCGCTCGAGGCCGACTACGAGCCGCCGCCCGAGCCCCGGCAGGCCCCGGCGCCTGTACCGGCTGAGCCTCGTCGGGCCCAGCGCCGGCGCGAGCGCGAGCCGAACCGGGAGCCGCGCCATGTGCGCGCGGTGCCGATGGGCGCCGAGCAGAAGATCGCCGCGGCGGTCGAGGTGTTCAACAACTCCGAGCACCGCCGGACCGTCGCCGGCGTCGCCCGGTCGCTCGGGGCGCCGACGGTGTCGATCCACCCGAATATGGGGCACTCGAGCCTCGTCCACATCGTGGCCTCGTGGGAGCTCTGCTGGTATCGCTACGAGGTCGACTTGTCCGATGAGGTGCCGGTGGTGCGGGTCGAAGCTCAGGGCTACGAGCTCGACGAGCTGGCCCCCGAGGAGCGCCAGCCGAACGCCTCCTACGACGAGCACGGCGCGCTCGGGCCCGCCTGAAACCCGCCCGGAAGCTCATCCACGTCCATTGACGCCGGGGCCGCTCCTGGACAAAGGTTCGATGGTCGAGCTCCCGATAGGTCCACTAGCATCAGGAGCGTGATCTATTGCGTCGTCCCAGAGGCGCTCGCCGACGAGCTTTTGCCAAAGCTCGCGAGCTATTACGCCGATGATCCCAACGTCGAGGTGATCGTCGACCGCCGCAAGACCTCGCGGCGGGGTCGAAGCTCGACCGGCGGGGGTAACCGCGCCGTCCGCGATCGCCGGCGCCCGCGCGTCACCGGCGAGCTGCCTGAGCTTGCCACCGATTGAAGGTTGTCGTCCACGTCGACGGCGGCGCGCGCGGTAATCCGGGCCCAGCGGCGATCGGTGTCGTGATCTCCGACCCGGATGGTCGGGTCCTCGATGAGGTCGCCGAGACGATCGGCGTCGCCACCAACAACGTCGCCGAGTACCGGGCGCTCCTGCGCGGCGTAGAGCGCGCGCGGGCGCTCGGCGCCAGCGAGATCGAGATCGTCAACGACTCGGAGCTCGTGGCCAAGCAGCTGACGGGCGCCTACAAGGTCAAGAATGCCGGTATGAAGCCACTGCACGCGCAAGCGATTGCGGCGCTCGGCGAGTTCGATGGCTGGCGCATTCGTAGCGTGCCTCGGGCCGAAAACGCGCGGGCCGACGCGCTCGTGAACGAGGCGCTTGACGCGCGGGGCTGACGTCTCGAGAAGCGTTTCCGCCACCGCTGAGCGGGGTAACCGCGAGGCCGTGAGCACGATCGAGGCGTCCGGCCGGGCGAGACGGCTGATCGAGTACAGGCCGGGACATCCGGTGATCAGCCTGTACATGGACCTCGACCCCGAGCGGTTCGCGACCCCGCCCGCGCGGGCATCGCAGATCCGCTCGCTGCTGGATCGGGCGCATCGCGACCTCGAGGCACTGGGCGACCTGACCCACGACGAGCGCGTGTCCCTACGGGGGGATCTGGAGCGGATCGACGACTTCCTGACCTCGCCCGAGGCGCCCTACAAGGGAGCGCGGGGGCTGGCGCTGTTCTGTTCGAGCCAGGTCAATCTGTTCGAGGTCCTCCAGCTGCCCCGGTCGACCGAGGCGCGCGTGGTCATCGGGGCCACCCCGTTCGTCGAGCCCCTCGTCGCCGGCCTGCAGTCGCGGCGCTGGCTGGTGGCGCTCGTCAGCCGCCGCGAGGGGCGCGTGCTCGAAGGCCCGGCCGACGGTCTCCAGGAGGGGGCGCACCTCGAGGATTTCGTCCACGGCCAGCACGACCAGGGAGGCTGGTCGCAGCCGAACTACGAGCGCAGCATCGAAAAGGACACCGAAGATCATCTGCGACGCGTCGCCGACGCCGTCAACCGCCTATGGCGGACCGAGCGCTTCCACCGGCTCGCCGTTGGCGGCCCGCCCGAGATCGTCCCCCGGTTCGAGGCGCATCTCGCCGGGGACGTGCGCCCGAACCTGATCGCCGAACGGGTCGCGGTCGATCTGTCGAGCGCCAGCGAGGAGCAGATCCGCCGCGCGGTGGCGAAGCTCGTGGCCGAAGACGAGAGGCACACCGAGCGCGACGCGCTCGACCGGCTCGAGGCCGGTATCGGCAGCGGCGGGCGCGGCGCCGGGGGACCGTACGACACGGTCGTGGCCCTGAACGAGCATCGTGTGGAGGTGCTGATGCTTGAGCCCGGGCTCGACATTCGCGGGTTCCGCTGTCCGACCTGCGGGCTGCTGGCGCTCGAGTCGGACGGGCATTGCCCGGCGGACGGCTCTGAGATGAAGGAATTCGACCATCTGACCGAGACCGTCGTCGAAGCGGCCCTGGCGCAGGGCGCCGAGGTCATGGTGGTGCACCACTGTCCGGACCTCGGCCCGCTCCAGGGGATCGGCGCCATATTGCGCTTCTGATCGCCGCCGTGGGGTGCTCATCGCCCGGCCTGCGGGGCGTTGTCGCTACCCTTCCACACCGTGAACGATCCCCTTACCGAGCTGAGCGCACGGCTCGAGGAGGCCGCCGAGCAGCTCCGCTCCCCTGATGTCGAGGTGGACACCGCGCTCGCCCTGATCGAGGAATGCGCGCGGCTGGCCGGCGAGGCCAGCTCTCAAGTCGATGAGCGGACCCGCGCGGCGCTTGAGCCGCTGCCGGACCTTCCCGGCCAGCTGCCGCTGCCGACGTCGTAGTGCTCCCGGCGACGAGGCTTCCGACGGCGAGCGGCCAGAATCCGGTGCCAGGATCCGCTGGAGGTTATCCCGATCACCTGCGCGCGCTCGTCGAGACCTACCTCGCGTCGCTGAGGTTCGCCGCCGAGCCCGCGTCCGATGGCCTCGAGCAGGCGATGCGCTACTCGCTGCTCGCGGGCGGGAAACGGATCCGGCCGGTGCTGGCGCTTGCGACCGCGTCGGCGATCAAGCGCGAGCCCGAGTGGGTGCTCCCGCTCGGCGCCGCGATTGAGCTGATCCACACCTACTCGCTGATCCACGATGACCTCCCGGCGATGGACGACGACGATCTCCGCCGCGGCCGCCCCACCTGCCATGTGGCGTTCGGTGAGGACGTCGCGATCCTGGCGGGTGACGGCCTGTACGCCGAAGCGTTCCTGCTGCTGCTCTCGCGCCAGGAGGCCGATTCCGACCGCCTGCTGGCCGCCGCCCGGGAGCTGGCGCACGCCACCGGAGCCCAGGGCATGGTCGCCGGGCAGTACATCGATGTCGCCGGGACGGCGCCCGCGGGTCCCGCGGGCCTCCGCCGTCTGCACGAGCTCAAGACCGGCCGGCTGATCGCCGCGAGCGTCGACTGCGTGCTCCTTCTCGCCGGGCTCGAGGAACCTGAGAGAATTCACAGCTTCCACCGGTTCGCTCGAGAGCTCGGGGTACTTTTCCAAATCGTGGACGACATTCTCGACGTCACTGGGTCCGAGGAGACGCTGGGAAAGCACCAAGGAAGCGACGAGCGATTGGGTAAACGCACCTACGTGACCGAGTTCGGCCTCGATGGTGCGCGTGACCTGGCAGCGCAGTCGCGCGCGCGGGCGCTCGCGGCGCTCGCGGAGGCGGGTCGGGCGGGATCCAACACACGCGAGCTCGAGCAGATCACCGACTTCATCGCGACACGATCCTTTTGATGGCCCCACTTCTAGACCGCATCGACAAGCCCCAGGACCTCCACGGCCTGGGTGACGAGGAGCTCCAGCAGATCGCCCAGGAGGTGCGGGAGCACATCATCGACACGGTCGGGGAGATCGGCGGGCACTTCGGCGCCAACCTGGGAGCGTGCGAGATCGCTGTCGCGCTCCACTCGATGCTCGACTCGCCTCGCGACAAGGTTCTATGGGACGTCGGTCACCAGGCCTATCCGCACAAGATCCTGACCGGCCGGCGCGACCAGCTGCACACGATCCGCAAGTACCAGGGCCTCGCGCCGTTCTGCTCGATCGCCGAATCCGAGCACGACATCATGGGCGCCGGCCACGCCTCGACCGCGATCGGCTACGCAGTCGGGATCAAGGAGGCGATGCGGCGCGGCGAGGGCGAGGACGGAAATGTCGTGGCGGTCGTGGGCGACGGCGCGCTCACCGGGGGCGTCGCGTTCGAGGCGGTCCACCAGGCAGGAGGGCTCGGCACTCCGATCGTGGTGGTGCTCAACGACAACGGAATGTCGATCGCGCCCAACGTCGGCGCGCTTTCGCGGCAGTTCAACCGGGTTCGACTCAATCCGAAGCTGTGGCGGGCGCGCGAGGGCTTCGAAGAAGGGCTGACCAAGCTTCCGGTGGGGATCGGCGCCGCGTTCGAGCGCCTCGGCCCTCATGTCAAGGAATCGCTCAAGGCGTTCTGGGCGCCCGGCCTGTGGTGGGAAGAGCTCGATTTCGTGTACATCGGCGTGATCGACGGCCATGATGTACGGGCGGTCAGGCGCGCGCTGCGCGAGGCGCTGATCGCTCAGCGCCCGGTCGTGGTCCACTGCGCGACGGTCAAGGGCAAGGGGTTCGCCCCGTCGGAGGAGGGCGGGCTCGAGGGCATGGAGAAGTGGCACGCCGCCAAGCCGAAGTCGATCGCGAACGGCGCCCCCGCGGTCGTGTCGCGCAAGCCTTCGGGCGGCAAGCCTGCGCCGCCGCAGTACACATCCGTGTTCGGCAATGCCCTGGTGGAGGAGTGCCGGCGCGACGAGCGGGTGATCGGGATCACCGCAGCGATGAACTCGGGCACCGGCCTGAACATCCTCCAGCGCGAACTGCCCGACCGCTACTTCGATGTCGGAATCGCCGAGCAGCAGGCCATCCTGTTCGCCGCTGGCCTCGCCTTGCAGGGATGCAAGCCGGTCGCGGCGATCTACTCCACCTTCCTCCAGCGTGCCTACGACCAGATCGTCCACGACGTCTGTCTGCAGAAGCTGAACGTCGTGTTCGCGATGGACCGGGCCGGGCTGGTCGGGGACGACGGGCCGACCCATCACGGGGCTTTCGACATCGCCTACCTGCGCTGCCTGCCGAACATCGTACTGGCGGCCCCGCGCGACGAGGCGATGCTGGTCCACATACTGCGGACGGCCTTGCTCTACGACGATGGGCCCCTTGCGCTTCGGTATCCACGGGGCGAGGGCGTTGGGGTGCCGCTGCCGGCGCGGCCGGAGGCGATCGAGATCGGGACCGGCGAGATCCTGCGTGAGGGCGAGCGGGTGGCGCTGCTCGGCTACGGCACGGGCGTCGGCAAGGCGCTCGAGGCCGCCGACATCCTCGCCGAGCATGGGCTGTCGGTCACCGTCGCCGACGCCCGCTTCGCCAAGCCGATCGATGTCGGCCTGGCGGCGCAGCTCGCCGCCGAGCACGAGCTGCTCGTGACGGTCGAGGAGGGGGTACTCGCCGGCGGCTTCGGGTCGGCCGTGTGGGAAAGCCTGTCCGACGCCGGGTTGGCGCCGCGCATCCTGCGCGTCGGTCTGCCCGACAGATACATCACTCACGGCGCGCCCAAGCTTCTCCACGAGGAAGTCGGGTTCACCGGCGAGCGGATCGCCGAGCGGATCGAGTCCGCCGTCGCCGAATACAGCGACGTCCCGATCGCCTGAAAGAAGTCCACCAACCGTCGATATGGGCCCTTTCCCCCTAGGGTCCAGGCCCTAGGTTGCCGACAACTCCGCTGTGGCAACGCAGGAGCTCGCAAGTGAGCTTGCACGGCCAGAGGGACCGTCCGAGCTTTACATCTCGCGCCAGCCCGTCGTCGACGGCCAGATGCGCGTGAGCGGATACCGCGTGGCCTATGCGACCGCCAACTGCTCCGAGCACGACGAGGCGACAGCCGCGCGTCTGCTCGGCGATGTGCTCAGCGGCGTCGGCCTCGACGAGCTCGTCGGCGAATCGCTCGCGCATCTGCCGCTTTCCCGTGAGCTGCTGCTGGCGCTCGGGGTCCCGCCGGTACGCCCGGACCGCGTGCTCCTCCGGATCGCTCACGACACCGCCGCGGATACCGAGATCGCCGCTGTTCTGGACGCGCTCAGCGGACGCGGGTATGCGCTGTCACTGCACGATCTTCGCCGCCCCGACTTCGACGTGGCGCTGCTCGATCTGTTCGGCACCGTCGAGATCGAGGTTCGCGACTGGTCGCCGGAGGACGCGGCCCGTGCGGTCTCCCGGATCCGCGATGCCCGGGCGATGCCGCTGGCCTCGGGTCTGGTCGACTACAACGAGTTCGAGCAGGCCAAGGCGCTCGGGTTCGAGCTGTTCTCCGGGCCGTTCTATGCCAGCCGCCACAAGGCCGCGGTCCGGGCGATCCCGGTCGGGGAGATGGGTACGCTGGTCGCGCTTGCCGCGCTCCAGGGCTCCTCGGCGACGATCGAGGAGCTCGAGGAGGTCATCGACCGCGACGTCGGCCTGAGCGTGAAGCTCCTGCGCTACATCAACTCTGCCTACATCGGCATGCGGGGCAACATCACCTCGATCCGCCAGGCCGTGATGATGCTCGGCTCGCGCGGCGTGTCCCGGTGGGCTCTGCTCGTCGCGCTCACCGGCGGTCCGAGCGCTCCGCGCGAGCTGTCCGTGGTCGGGCTCACCCGCGCCCGGATGTGCGAGCTGCTCGGCGCCGAGCAGGCCGCCGTGGCCTCGGACCAGCTGTTCACGGTCGGACTGTTGTCGGTGGCCGACGCGCTGCTCCAGGTGCCGCTCGAGACGATCGTCGAGGAGCTGCCGCTCGCCGACGAGGTGTCGACCGCGCTGCTCCAGCGCGAGGGGCCGGCCGGCACGATCCTCAAGGCCGTGGTCAGCTACGAGCAGGGCGATTTCGATGTCGCCACGCTGCGGTCGCGTGCGCCGGGGATCGCGAGCTCGTATCGCGACGCGCTCGGTTGGGCGGTCGAGACCATGTCGACGCTCGCCGCCTGAGCGCCCGCGAAAATCCCGTACCGTTCCGCGTGCCTTGTCGCGCGTCCGGATCGACACGTTGCTGTCCCAGCGGGGGATGTTCCCGTCGCGCTCCGCGGCGGCGGCGTCGGTGATCGCCGGCGACGTGCTCGTGCTCCCCGAGCGCCGGCGGGTGTCGAAGCCGGGGCAGCTCGTGTCCGACGACGTCGAGCTCGAGGTCGTCCAGGGGCCGCCGTTCGTCTCGCGCGGGGGGGTCAAGTTGCGCAATGCCTTGGATGCATTCGGCGTCGATGTCGACGGTCGGAGCGCGTTGGATGTCGGCGCGTCGACTGGCGGCTTCACCGACTGTCTGCTCCAGGGCGGTGCTGTGCATGTGATCGCGGTGGACGTCGCCTACGGCGAGCTGTCCTGGCAGCTGCGGAACGATCCGCGGGTGACGGTGATCGAAAGGTGCAATGCGCGGTCGCTGCGGGCTGACCGGCTGCCGTACGCCCCCGACCTGATCGTGATCGACGTGTCGTTCATCTCACTGGCGAAGGTGCTGCCGGCGGTCCTGGCGTGCGCGGCCGAGCGGTACGACTGCCTGGCGCTGATCAAGCCTCAGTTCGAGGTGGGACGGTCGTCGGTCGGGAAGGGTGGAGTGGTCCGGGATGCGGCGCTGCGGCGGGGCGCTCTGGTCTCGGTCGGCACCGTCGCTTCCGACCTGGGCGCCGCCGTGCTCGGATATGCGAGCTCGGGGCTGCCCGGGCCGAAGGGCAACATCGAGACGTTCGTGTGGCTGGCCGAGGGTGCCCGGGGCGGGGCGGTCGATCTCGAGGCTGCGGCTTTGGAGGTCGAACCTTGAATCCGGTCCGGACGGCCACGGTGCTGACCCACCGTCGGCCGTCGGAGACACGTCCGGCGATCGACTCGCTGGTCGAGATCGCGCGCGCCTCCGGCGCGACCCTGTTCATCGATCCCGAGGAGACGCGCAAGCACCGCCTCGAGCACGGCCCGGGGCTGGAGGTCGACGTCGACGGGCCGCTCGATGTCGACATCTGCTTCGCGCTCGGGGGCGACGGGACGATCCTGACCGCGCTACGCAAGTACGCCGGAACCGGCGTCGCGGTGTTCGGGGTGAACTTCGGCGAGATCGGGTTCCTGGCCACGGTCGATCGCGACGAGGCGACGATGGGGTTCGAGCGGGCGTTCGCGGGCCAGTACGAGGTCCTGCCGCTACCCGCGATCGCGCTGTCGGGGAGCGACGGCGAGTGGCTCGCGATCAACGACGTCTCCATGCATCGCCAGCCGGGCAATCGTGTCGCCGATCTCTCGTATGCCGTCGGGGAGGACGAGATCGGGCGCGTCCGCTGCGACGGCCTGGTTGTCGCGACGCCGGCGGGCTCGACCGGCTACAACCTCGCCAACGGCGGACCGGTCATGGCCTGGGGCGTAGCGGGCTTCGTGGTGTCGTTCATCGCGCCGCACTCGCTGACTGCGCGCGCGTTGGTCGTGGCTCCGAGCGACGTCCTGACGGTCATGAACCGCTCGCGCGAGGAATCCGTCGACGTCACGGTCGACGGGCGCCCCGTGTGCACGCTCCCGCCGGCCGACGAGGTCGAGGCGCGCTTCGTCGACGGCCAGGGACACCTCGCCCAGGTGCCGGGCGCGAACTTCTACCACCGGCTGCGGGAGAAATTCGGGCGGCTGTCCTCGATGCGGTGAACGGCTGAGGGCTGCCAGGTTGCGCGGCTAGACTTGCCCCTGGTTGGGCGTGCAGGTTTTCATCGGCAGGGCAATCGGGCGTGTCTTCGTAGCTTGGCTCGCATCAGCGGCCGCCTTGGCCACGACCGCGGTACTCGCGTCCTCAGCGGCCGCCGGCATTGTCTCCCAGCCCGAGCGACTCACAGTGACCGCGCCGCGACTAACCCCTCCCGAGCGCCGCGCGATCGCAATCAAATCGATCAGCCTGGTCGCGGACGGCTCGCTCGGGCTGATCGTTACGGCCACGTTCGAGGGCGACATCGAGCACTATCTGGGTCAGCGGGATCTGACCAACGGGCTGGTGGCGCTGGTCCTCGTCCCCAAGACGAAAGGAACGAGGCCGGGAGGTCTCGTCGATGAGGGCGGGGGCTTTGCCCCCACGCGGGTGCCAGCCATAAAACGGACCGGCAAGCGGGCCGTGGCCACAGTGCACACAGTCGACGTATTTGGCGGCGAGCAGGTGCTCCGCGTGCGGACGCCGTCCGAAGCGGGGGTAGTCCGCGAAGGCTCCCAGATCGTGTTCTATCTGGGTCCCTCCGCGCTGTCCCAGCTCGTTGGAATCAGGCTCGAGGTGTTTTCCCACAGCCCGCTCGCCGGCGGCCTTCGGGTCGGCGGCGCCGGCTGGCCACTGATCCTGAAGGCCCGCCCGACCGAAGCCGCCACGGCGGTCGTCGATCAGAGCCAGCTGAGCTACACGCAGCTGGCGGCGCCTCGCGACATGCTCATGGGCCTGATCGTCGCTGGGGTCGTGCCCGAGCTCCGCTCCCAGGAGCGGGCCGCCGCGTCGCTCCGGGAGTCTCTCGCCGGTTACCCGGCGCTCGTCCCCGCGATCAGCCGCGCCCGTGGCGTGCCTCACGTGGCCAAGCGCACGCTCGCCGCCGCCGAGATTCGGACAGCGCTCAGAAGCGCCCGCCTGAAGGGCGAGGCCGGGGCCATCGGCAACCTCATCGCGCAGGTGCAAGCGCTCATCAATGCACGGACTCCGCCGCCGACGCCTTCGCCGGCGCCGCTGCCCGCGCCCTCGGCAACGCCCCCGCAACCGAACGTGCAGGTCGTTCAGACCGATCCAGGGCTGTCGCAGAACATGGCGCCGCAGGCAAGCCTGACCACCTCGAGCACTCCTCCGCAGGGCGTCGCCGACATGATCGACATCAACGAGGGACTCCGCTACCAGCAGTTCCGAGGGGTCGGCGCGGCGATGACCGACAGCTCGGCCTACGTGATCAACGGCATGCCCGTAGCCGACCGGGCCGCGCTGATCCAGGATCTCTTCGGCCAGCCGAGCTCGGGAAGCGGACTGGCCGCACCGCCGATCCACCTGAACTTCCTGCGCATCGGAATCGGCGCCACCGGTGCGATGACCGTGGGCCCGGCCTACAGCTACGACGACAACCAGGACCAGGCGGACCCAGGGCTCGTCAACTTCTCGGTCGCCCATGACGCGACGTACATCATCCCGACGCTGCAACAGGTGCTCCAGACCAATCCCGATCTGGAGATCGAGGCGAACCCGTGGAGCCCACCGGGCTGGATGAAGAGCAACAACGCGCTCGGCAATCCCAACCATGCCGGGACCCTGCTCACGCAGTACTACCAGGCGTACGCGAACTACTTCGTGAAGTTCATCGAGGAGTACGCCCAAGACGGGGTCCCGATCGACGCGATCACGCCGGCGAACGAGCCGACGACGGCTACGCAATACCCGGGTCTCGAGCTGACCGAGCCCGAGGAGGCGAGCTTCATCGCAGACGACCTCCAGCCAGCATTGACCGCCGCCGGCCTGCACCCGAAGATCTACGGGAACGATCTGAGCTGGGACCAGTACGCCGACTACGCCAGCCCGCTCGGGGCCGACGCCGGCGCCGGGCCCGATCTGACCGGGATCGCGTGGCACTGCTACTTCGGCTCGCCGACCGTCATGAGCCAACTCCAGCAAGCCGATCCTGGCCTGGACCAGATCGTCAACGAATGCTCTCCCGAGATCCGCGGTTTCGGAACCCCGGAATTCCTGATCTCGACCCTGCGCAACTGGGCCAGCGTGGTGTCGGCGTGGAGCGTGGCGCTGGAGCCGAACGGGCAGCCGATCCAGACGCCTAACAGTTGCGGCGGCTGCCGCGGGCTGGTCTCGGTCGATCCCTCGACCGGCGACGTCACCTACCGCGCCGAGTACTACCAGTTCGGGCAGGTGAGCGCGTACGTGCAGCCGGGTGCTTGGCGGATCGACTCGCCGACCTTCGTCACCTACGGCACGAACGGGTCGAACATCGAGATGATCAGCAGCGGTCTCGACGATGTCGCGTTCCTCAATCCCGACGGCTCGAAGGTGCTCGTCGCGTACAACAACTCGAGCGCAGCCATCACCCTCGGCGTGGAAGCAGACGCCAGTTACTTCAGCTACACGATCCCGGGTGGTGCCATGACGACGTTCGTCTGGCACTGACGCGACCCGCCCGCCGCCGGCTTTGGGAAGAAACGATGACTATTTCACCGTTTCTTCCCAAGCGGGGTCGGTCAGGGGACCATGAACGACAACGGGCCCGACTGGAGCAGCACCAGCACGCCCATCAGCAGCACGAACACGACGCTGTAGCCGATCACCTGGCGGAAGATGTCGCCTTCCCTGCCCGCCAAGCCGACGGCCGCGGCGCCAATCGCGAGGTTCTGCGGCGAGACCATCTTGGCGAGCACCCGGCCCGAGCTGTTCGCGCCGGCGAGCAGCACCGGGTTCAGGTTCGCCTTGTGGGCGGCCGCGACCTGGAGCGCGCCGAACAACGAGTTCGTCGAGGTGTCCGATCCGGTCACGGCGGTCCCGAACCACCCGATCAGCGGCGATAGGAAGGCGAAGAATCCGCCGGCGCCGGCGGCCCACGTTCCGAGGGTGATCGTCTGGCCCGACATGTTCATCACGTACGCGAGCGCGAGCACGGCCATCACGGTCAGGATCGCCCAGCGGAGCTGCACGATCGTGTCCCAATAGCTCTTGACCGCCAGCGCCGGTCGGACGCGCAGCACGAGCGCGGTGAGGACGCCCGATACGAACAGCCACGTGCCCGCGGCCGTCAGGTAGTTGAGCTTGAACGTCTCGCTCGACGGCGCCTTGCCCTTCGCGTTCAGGATGTGCAGGCCCGGCCAGCTGAACGCGCTGGTGGCCTTGTCGAGCTCCTTGGTGATCCCGCTGATGCTCGTCACCCCGAGCACGACGATGATGATGATGTAGGGCGCGAACGCCATGAACATCTCGCGTCCGCTCGGCGGCGGCCCCTGCTCGGCGCGCGTGCGGCGCTCGAGCGCGGCGTCGGCGACCGCCCCGCCGGCGATCGCCGGTCGGCGTCCGAGCGC
>Ga0335081_10016712_pt1 | contig 11886 bp, 5 predicted proteins | sample Lox_Sample_35_FD_206713 | JGI IMG/M metagenome (GOLD analysis project Ga0335081, IMG submission 206713) | Soil microbial communities from Loxahatchee National Wildlife Refuge, Florida, United States - Lox_Sample_3.5 | ecosystem: Environmental > Terrestrial > Soil > Wetlands | place: USA: Florida... | reverse complement strand
AGGCCGCTTGCTGAATGAAGACGACCAGTCCACGCGCGCGCGCGTCGCCGTCATCAGCTCCGATGCCAAGCTCAAGCTCTTCTCCGGCGAATACGCGCTGGGCCAGCATATTCGCATTGAGGGCATCAGCTACCGCGTGGTGGGCGTGCTGTCGCCGCACATGCAGGAGGGTGACGACAGCGTCAACAAAACCGTCTACGTGCCCTTCAGCGCCATGAGCGACTTCAAGGACACGCATTACCTTGACGGCATTTGGGTGTCGTACGAAGGCAGCGACTACGAGCTGGTGGAGCGGCAGGTCCGCGCGGTGCTGGCGCAGCAGTACAACTTCAATCCCGACGACAAGCGCGCCGTCTTCATCTACAACATGATGAAGCAGCTGAAGCAGTTCGAAATCATCATCACCGGGTTGAAAATTCTGCTCGGCTTCATCGGCACGCTCACCCTGGGCATCGGCGGCGTGGGACTGATGAACATCATGCTGGTGTCGGTCACCCAGCGCACCCGCGAAATCGGCGTAGAGAAAGCGCTCGGCGGCCGCCGCCGCGACATCCTCTTCCAGTTTCTCGCCGAGGCGCTGACCATCACCTTCATCGGCGGCATCGCGGGGATTCTGCTGGCCTATGCGGTGTCGATCGGGGTGGGGCGAATCACGTTTTATAGCGCCGTCGCCAAGAACGCCGAGGCCGCCGACATCCGCCTCATCATCGATCCTATGACAGTAGTTGTGGCAACAATCATTCTGACCTTTGTCGGACTCGTCAGCGGTATGCTGCCTGCCATCAAAGCCTCGCGCCTGGATCCTATCGAGGCGCTGCGGTACGAGTAGGATGGCCGCCATTCGCTTTTCGCTCGTCGGTAGAGCAAACCTTCAGGTTTGCGTCCCGGCGTCTCCCTAATAATTTATGGCATCCCGACCGCACTCCCGCAGTCGAGGAACCTCCTGTTCACTCTTCGCGCTTAGCAAGCGCGTCCGCAAGGTTGACCCGCGCTGAAGCGCTAGGGGAAACTCTGCTTAAGTCTGGTCTCGAAGGGGACGGCCTTCAGGCCGTCCGTAAAGGCTGCAAAATCAACACGGCTTTAGCCGCTGAGGAACCTCGCCGCCACTTAACCAGAGCTTCCCTGGGTTATCTTCTTTCGCGCCCAGGGCGCTGGATTCGCCCACGGCTTTATATTCCCGCAACTCTGCTGCTGGCTGACGGTCGACAACTTTTTTGTTAAGTCTTGTTACTACCCGCACCATCCGCCCAGCCTCGGTGTTTATACCTACACCTAGAGAACTAGGGGTGTGAGGAACCCATGAAACGACTACTTCTATTCTCTCTGCTGCTGGCGTGGAGCGCCGCAGCCCTAGCGCAATCGTCGCAGGTGGCGACGCCGTCCAGCCCGGCGGTGACCAGCAACGGGCCAGTCACTCTGGATTACAACGCCAAGCCGGCCCAGCCTAGCAATCCGGTTGAGGCCAACCTTGCCAAAGCGGTCCGCCATCAGCTGCTCCTGCTGCCCTACTACTCGCTGTTCGATGACCTGGAGTATAGCGTGCAGGGCCGCACCGTGACCTTGAGCGGCGCCGTCACCAATTTTCATTCGCAGACCGCGAAGGATGCCGAGCGCGCCGTGAAGCGTATCGAGGGCGTCGACCAGGTGGTCAACAACATTCGCGTGCTGCCACCCAACTTGGCGGATGAGCAGGTGCGGCTGAGAATGTATCGCGCATTGTCGCGCTCGGGTGGGCTGTCGCAGTATCTGTGGCAGCAGGCTCCCGCCATCCGTATCCTTGTCGACAACCAACGGGTCACGCTGAAGGGCTATGTCAACAGCGAGGGCGATAAGAACCTGGCCAACATCGCCGCCTATGAGGTTCGCGATGTCTTCCAGGTGACCAACGATCTGCAGGTCGTAAAGTAGTTTCGCCAACCACAAACTAGAGCGGCGAAGTAGATTCGCCGCTCTTTATCACACGATCTTCCTATCCCCGCATAGGCACGCCCTACCTTTTTCCCACCAAGGTTGCAGCTAGAGCTGTGACAAATGTCACAGGCGATACGGTTGCCAGTCTTTACCATGGCGATAGAGGGCTTTACCGAAACACCTCTGGCGAGACAGTTACCGTCCTTACATGCATAAGTCGTCCAATCTGGTCAAAGCGGCCTGGACTGCGCTAGGCGCTGCGTTCATCACCACCCTCTACCAGGCCGTCAAAAGTTACTTTCCTGCTTCACCGCTACAGTCGCATGTCGTGACCGTCATTTACTGCACCATAATGACCTTTGTTGTGGGACTGGCGGTTCTGCGCCGGCAAGAGCGTGAACTGGAAAGATTCAGCAACGCCAAAGTCAACTTCGAAGCGCTGATGGAACACCTGCCGGGACTGGCGTGCATTGTCAGTCGCGACGGGAGACTGGTGCGCTGGAACTCGCGCGTCGAAAGTGTCCTCGGTTATTCGGCCCAGGAGCTGTCGAAACTTAGCGCTCCCGAGGCCCTGGCCGAAGACTATCGGAGTCTGGTTCGCCAGGCCCTGGCAGCCGCCTTCCAGACGGGCGTCGCTGAGATGGAAGCCGCCTGGCTGACCAAAGATGGCCGGCGGATTCCCTGCTATCTGACCGGCGTCCGCGTGCTGGTCGGCAAGCAGCCCTGCGTGCTCAGCATCGGCATCGACATCAGCAACCGCAAGCGCGCGGAAGAGAAGCTTCGCCAGAGTGAAGCGCAATACCGCAGGCTGCTGGCCAATCTTCCCGACGTGACCTGGACGATGAATTCGTCCCGGCAAGTCACCTATGTCAGCGCCAACGTGCACGAGATGCTGGGCTACGCCCCGCAGGAGATACTCGCCGGCGGCCGCGAGTTGCGCCTCTCGCGCATCCATGCCGACGATCTCCCGGCGGTGAGCGAGAGCTATGGCGCGCTCTTCGTTGAAGGCCGCATCTTCGATGTGGAGTACCGCATGCTCCACAAGGATGGCCATTGGATCTGGGTGCGCAATCGCGCCCTACGTACCTTCGAGCAGGATGGCACGCTGGCCGCCGACGGCATTCTCACCGACATCACCCAGCGGAAACAAGCCGAACAAGTCGATTCCCAACTGGCCGCCATCGTCATGTCGTCCAGCAACGCCATTATTGGCAACAGCGCCGATGGCACCATTGCCTCCTGGAATCCCGGAGCCGAGCGCATGTTTGGCTACTCCGCCGACGAGGCCTCAGGCAAGCACATCTCCATGATCGTCCCGCCCGAGCGGCTGCACGAGGTGCCCAGCGTGATCGGCCGGGCGGTCCGCGGCGAGCGCGTCGGCCGCTTTGAGTCGGTGTGTCTGCGCAAGGATGGCATGCGCGTCGAGGTAGACCTGGCCATCTCTCCCATCATCGACCGCCAAGGGCGAGTGCTCGGCATCTCCACCATCGCCAGCGACATTAGCCTGCGCAAGCGGGGGGAGCGGGAGCTGCTGCGCGCCAAAGAAGAGGCCGAAGCCGCCACCCGCGCCAAAACCCAGTTCCTCGCCAACATTAGCCACGAACTGCGCACGCCCATGAACGGCATCCTGGGGATGACCGAGTTGGCGCTCGATACCCACCTGGACGCCGAGCAGCGCGAGTATCTGCTCACTATTCAGTCTTCCGGCAACGCCCTGCTCCGCCTTATCAGCGAGCTGCTGGACTTCACCCGCACCGATTCGGGTACCCTCGCTCTGGAGCGTGTCACCTTCGACCTGGGCGAAATCCTGCGCCAGACGCTGCGCCCGGTACTCTCACAGGCTCAGCAGGTGGGCCTGGAATTTGCCTGCGATATCGATCCCGGGCTGCCCGACTACGTCCGCGGCGATCCCCAACGCCTGCGCCAGGTGCTGGTCAACCTCATGGACAACGCGGTTAAGTTCACCCATCAGGGGCGGGTGCTGGTGCGCTCGATCTGCCGCTCTCGCACCCAGGTGCTGTTCGAAGTCTCCGACACCGGCATCGGGATTCCTGCCGAAAAACACGCCACCATCTTTGAGCCGTTCACCCAGAACGATGGCAGCAGCACGCGGCGCTACGGCGGGACGGGTTTAGGATTGGCCATCTCGGCGCGGCTGGCCGAACTGATGGGCGGCAGCATCTCGCTGCAGAGTGAGCCCGGCGTCGGCAGCACCTTCTCCTTCACCGTGCCGCTCGGACTGCCCAGCGAACCCGCCCATTCCAATTAAGCCCGCCGTAGTTGACTTTGTTCCCCGCCCCAAGCAACAATGCGATCCGCTCCGTAATCCCACTTCAGGCAGACATCTCCGGTCTCAGACAGACGAAAGGAAAACTACCATGGCAGAACATGAACAGAAAACCTGCGCGCATGAACCCTGTCAGTGCGCCGTATCCGAGGGCCAGAAGTATTGCAGCGATTCATGCCGCGATGCAGGCGCCGAGGAAGTCGAGATCGCCTGCCAGTGCGGTCATCCAGCCTGCCCACTAACGGCCTGACGGACTCTTGTCATGGCTTACTGAGAATTTCCCTGACGGGCCCAAACGAAAGCCGAGGCACCCCGCTTTGGCTTTCTTTTTTCCCGCACATTAGTCCACCCTGCTCCACGTCTTGTCGGGGTTGTATTCGGTCATCGCCGCCGCGGCCTTGGTGGTATCGGGCCCCAAGTCTTTTTCGTAGACCACGTCGTCCTGATCGACCATGAAGGTCATCACGCCGGAGTTGCGATACTGCGCGGGGTAGGCCACGAAGGCAAAGCCCTTCGTCATCTGGCCGTTGACCACGTAATCCTTGCTGCCACCCTTGGCTGCGGGGCCCTGCTTGGTCAGGATGCGGAAGTAGTAGCCGTGAAAAGGCTGCTGCTGGTCCTGCTTTATGGTGTAGCCTTCGGCCGCTGCCATCACCAGCGCCGGCCCAATGGGGCTGGGCGGATCGTTGTCCCCGGTCTTCCAGTACAGCCCGTTCTGCTTGCCCTCATCGCTGATGAATTTCATCGCGTAATGCGCCATCTGGTCGCCGTCATGGATCTCGGAGAAGTAGTCAAGCTGTGCTTCGACCAACCTGTACAGGATGTTGATGGCGTCATTTTCGTTGCGGCCTACGCGTCGATACAGGATCTCTTTCTTGCCGGCAACCGTGTCGAAGTACCAGGCGCCGCTGGCGTTCTTGACGATGGGAACGGGAAAGGGCCAATTCACGGGGCCGATGTAGAGCGTCGCCGTGCCGTTCGGCTCCAGCACTACACGATGCATTACCGTGTATTGCGTGACAAACTGGTTGACCGTGTTCTTGTCGGCCACCGAGTCACCGCTGTTCAGCATGTCCTTGGCATTGGAGCCGAAGATGGCCGCTCCTGCCGCCTGCGGGTTGTCGCTCTTGGCGGCGTTGTACAAGGCGAGCACCGCGTCGCCCGGCGAGGCAAAAGTTTTCTCCCCGTCCTGCTGCGCCGCGCTGAACACCGCCGTTGTCAGCAGTAACCACAGCGCAGCGCCGGTGATGATGGTAGCGGTCACGCGATTATGAAGTGCGGTCGAAGTGTGCTGTGCCGTTTGCATCCGTACTCCTGGTGCCGAGAGATTTTGCGACCTTCCGATTCCCGCTTCAGCGGCGCCATTCGGCGTCCTGCGTCAGGCGATTCTGGAGCTAGCGCCGGCCCCCTCCGCGCTCGCCTCCGCCTCGATTGCCGCCGCCCCGATTGCCCCCACCGAAGTTCCCGCCCCCGCCGCGGTTGCCGCCGCCGGAGTTCCGGTTCCCTTCCAGGCTCTGCTGGCCGCGTGCGCTGTTGGTGCGGGCGTTGCCGCCCTGGCCGTAATTACCGAAGGCGCTGTTATTCGTGCCTCGGTCGGCTTGTCCATAGCCGCGCGAAGCGTCGTTGCGCCAGCCCTGGTTGCCGCCTCGATTCTGGTTCTGGGCCAGGTTCTGACGGTTTTGCTGCCCTCCGCGATTCTGATTGAAGTTGGGCTGCTGGCCGCGGTTCTGACCGAGGTTGCCTTGCTGGCCACGATTCTGATTCAAATTCCCCTGCTGACCGCGGTTCTGATTGAAGTTGCCCTGTTGCCGCTGGCCCGCGCCGTTCTGCCCCTGATTGCGGTTCTGATACTGCGGGGCATCGTACTTCTGATTGAACTTGGGCGTGCTGACGTTGCCGTTGCCGAAGTTGTTGGTGCGGTTGTCCGGATTGTTCCGATTGAAATTGCCGTTGTTGAGGTTGTTGCGGTTGGCGTTGTTGTTATTGAAATTGTTGCGATTGACGTTGTTGTTATTGAAGTTGTTGCGGTTGAAATTGTTGTTATTAAAATTATTGTTGTTGAAATTGTTCCGGTTGTAGTTGTTGTTGGCGTAATAGTTGTTGCGATTGACGAAAGTATTCGAGTTGGAGATGTAGGTGTTGTGGTTGTAGACGACTGTGTTGTTATTCCAGCCGCATCCCCACGAATTCCATCCCCAGCCGCAGCAGCCGCCGCCGCCGATCGCCGCGCCCACGGCGATTCCCACTCCAAACGAGATCAGGCTGGTCGCCACCATGGCGCCCGTCGAATATCCGGGATAGACCGCGACCGGCGCTCCATACACGACCGTGGGATTGTAGGCCGGCACATACACCACATCGGGCTGCGCCGGTTGGATGATGATGGTCTGCGGCGGCGGCGGCACAATCACCGTCTGTTGCGCCGGTGCCGCCGCGCCAGCTTGCGTCGCAGTTTGCGCTGCCTGGGCCGACTCCGGCGGCGCTGATGCTGCCGACGCCGTCGCTCCCGGAGCCTGGTTTTGTACGCTCACGGTTTGCTGCTGCGTGCTCTTCAGGTTGCCGGACTGCTGCGCCCGCTGCCGCATCACCTGCACCGCATTCATCACGCTCGTCGGATAATTGAAGTAGGCGTCGCCCAGCGCCGACGTCCATGACAGGTTGGTCGCCATCTGCTGCAGCACCCCGTTGAACTGCGTCAGCCCCTTGACGCTGGGGTCCCACGGCTGCTGGTTGACCGCCTGCAACAGTTGCTGCCCCTGCAAGCTGGAGTTCTGCTGCAACCACGCGTAGGCAGCGGTGACCTGGTCGGGATAGGTCGACGCCGCCAGAACCTGCGCCAGCAGATTGTCCGGAAAGAGCGCAATCGGCGCCACCAGCTGATAGAGTTGCTCGGCGGTGGGCGCGGCATTAGTCGTGGCCGGCGCCTGGCCCGCTTGCGCCTGGTTCGCCGGCTGCTCCGACTTCTTGCAGCCGTCCAATCCAATCACACTGATGGTTACGCTGATGCTGAGTAAGGCCGATAACAGCTGCCTGAAGCTTGTCATGCCACCCATCCCTCGTCTGGCAAATGGAATACCGGGCCCGCTTCTGCCGCACAGCAAGCCCGCGCGACAACTCCCGCTTCGACAGGGTCGAGCTGAAGCGCAATCTGGCTACATGAGCTCGCCAGCTAGCGCAAGCCAGTTGGACGGGCAAAAGAATACACCGCTTCGCCCAGCGTGGGAAGAACTTCGTGCGTGGCATGTCCCACGCAGTGGCACAAAAAGAAGTTCCGGCATGAGCCGCGACACCGCCCCCACCCTTACGGTGCGGCAATCTGGAAGCGCAACACCGACTGCGCAATCCGGTACTGATACTTTGCCGCGGCAAACTGGATCTCCGCTTCCGTCTGCTGCAATTGTGCCTGGCTCAGCTCCACGATGGAGCTCAGCCCAAGGGTGTAGCGCGTCTGCGAGAGGTTCAGGGCGAGATTCGTTTCGTTGAGGTACTGCTGGCTCACTCCAATGCGGTTGTAAGCTGTGATCGCGTTTAGCCAGCTGGTGCGCACATCGTTTGCAATCCGGTCTTTCAGATCGCGCAGCTGCTGGTCGGCGGCCTGTGCCCGCAGTCCCGCCTCGCGCCATCGCGAGACATACTGAAAACCATTGAAGATGGGCACATTCACGTTAACTCCCGCCGCGCCGTACCAGGTGGGAAACTGCTGCACGCCGTTCAGCACGCTGCCTTCGGGAGCATCGCCTACCACTCCCAGAGCCGAAACCGTCGGCAACAGCAGATCGCGCTCCGCCTTGGTAAAGTGCTGGTCCGCCTGGTACTCGTAGCTTTGCGAGGCGATTTCCGGACGATTGCTGAAGGCCTGGTCTTCCAGCTGGCTCACGGCGTCGGGCGGCGGCTTCAGCTCGCCTTCAGTGTCCACCAGCTCAAACTGCCGTTGCGCAGAGAAGCCGAGAATCTGCGTCAGTTGCGACAGCGCAGCCTGGTAGTTGTTCTGCGCGTCCAGCAACAGCAGCTGCGCCTGCGCCAGGTTCGCATTGGCGAAGCTGACGTCCACTTCCGACCGCAACTTGTTCTGATACAGCGTCGAGATCTGGTCGGCGACCACTTGCCGCGCCTTCACTGTCTCCTGCGCGACCCTCAGCTCGGCGAAAGTCTGCAGCGCGTTGTAGAACCCCTCATCGACCGCCAGCTTGATCTGGTAGGCGGTGGCGACGGCATTCATATCGGCCGCCTTGGCGCGCAACGCCGACATCGCCACCAGATTGTTGGTCCTGCCGAAGTCGGTGATTAGCTGCGACAGAGCCAGTCCGCCGGCGGCGCGATTCAGCAGACGGGGCGCGTTGATATTGCCGGCCGCGATGCGGCTGCCCTGCTGCCCTCCGACCGCGGTCAGGCTGCCATAGATCGTGGGATAGTATGCCGACTTGGCTTCGCGCGTGACCTGGTTCGACGCCAGATAAATCAGCCGGTAGACGGAGATCTGCGGATTGTTCTTGATCGCCAGATTCTCGGCGTCCTGCACCGTCAGCTTTTGCAGCGGCCCGCTCGTGGGCAACTGGGGCGCGGCCGGAGCGGTTGGCATCGGTGGCGCCGGCAGCGTGTCTGGCGCCTGTTGTATCTGCGGCGCGGTCTGTGCCGGGGTGGCAATCGACTGCGACGGAGCAGGGGCTGGTGCAGGACTGCTGCTCTGCGCAACGAGCGAAGTTGTGGACGATGCAAGGGCAATCACAAGCCAGAGGATCGTGCGTCTCAAGCCTGCACCTCCTGTCCGTTCTGCTCCTCCTTGCGGTGAATCAGGAGATAAGCAGCCGGCACTATGAAAACGGTGAGCACCACCGACACCGCCAGGCCGCCGATAATCGCCCGCGCCAGCGGCGCATATTGCTCACTGCCTGCCTCCAGCGCCAGCGCCATCGGGATGAGCCCCAGGATCGTCGCCAGCGAGGTCATCAGAATGGGCCGCAAACGTACGCGGCACGCCAGGGCCACGGCCTCGCGGATTGGCATCTCCGCACGCCGATAGTTGCGTGTGACGTCGACAATCAGAATGCTGTTCGACACCACGATGCCGGTCATCATGATCAGGCCCATCAGCGACATCACGTTCAGTGTGGTATGCGTGAGCAGCAGAATCAGAATCACTCCGGTGATGCCGGAGGGAATCGCCAACAGAATGATGAAGGGATCGATGAACGACGCGAACTGTGCCATCAGGACGAGATAGACCAGCACGATGGCCAGCAGCAATCCGAGCCCGAAGCTGAGAAAGGACTCGCGCATGGAGACCACCGAGCCGCGCAAATCAACGCGCACGTTGGGCGGCAGCCTGGTCTCGCGGATCAGTTTGCCCACTTCACTGGACAGCGCGCCCAGGTCCTCGCCTTTGGGCGCGACATAGACATCGATCACGCGGAAGAGTTGGTAGTGATCCACCTCGGTGGGCGTGTTGATCATCTTGATGTCGGCCACGTTCTCCAGCATGGTTGGATTCGCATTATCGGGAGCGTGCAAGGGGATTTGCTTGAAATCCTCCATCGTCATCGAGCCAATCTGTTGATTGGTGTACTGCACCGTGAGGAAGTAGTTGTTGCCGTTGTGCGGATCGACCCAGTAGCTGGGCGCAATCATGCCGTTGGACGTGAGCGCGGTGACGACGTTGTTCACCACGTCGCTGGCGGTCAAGCCGAGCCGTGCTGCCATCTCGCGGCGGACGTTGAGTTCCAGTCCAGGATAGTCAAGGTCCTGCGGAATCAGCACGTCGCTCACGTTATGCATCGCGCGCAGCTTGCTGGCCAGTTCGCTTGCGACCTCATACGCTGCGTGCTGATTGTTGCCGCTGATCTGGATATCGATGGGCGCGGGCATGCCCTGATTGACCACAGAGTCCACCAGGCCGCCAGTCTGGAAGTACGTCGAAAGCTCCGGCACATCGGCCGCCAGTTTCCGTCGCACGCGGTCCATGTAGGTGAAGGTGCTTTCCTTGCGGTCCCCATTGAGGCTGACCTGCACGAATGCCGTGTGCTGGCCGGAGTTACTGGTGTAGATCGAGGACAGGTCCGGGGTGAGGCCAATGTTGGAGACGATCATTTTCAGATCGTCCTTGCCAATCACGCCTCGAATGTCCTCTTCGACGCGCGCAACGTAGTTATTCGTCATCTCCAGACGCGAGCCGGTAGGAGCTTTCACATTGATCACGAACTGGCCGGGATCGGTCCGCGGAAAGAAGGCGACGCCCAGCAGCGGGTATAAAGCCAGGCTGACCACGAAGCTGGCCATGATGACCAGAACGGTGGCGACCGGACGCTTGAGCGCCTTGCCCACGGCACGGTCATACCGCATGAGCAGCTGATCGTACCTACGGTTAAACCCGCCGACGAAGCGTCCGAAGGCTGATTTGCCATAATGCCCGCCCTGACCATGTGCCGTCTTGATGAAGCGGGCGCAGAACAGCGGCACCACGGTCATGGCCACCAGATAGGACGCCGCCAGCGCGAGCACCACGCCCAGCGCCAACGCAATAAAGAGATAGCGACTCACGCCATACAGGAAAACCACCGGGAAGAACACGATCGCGGTTGTGAACGTGGCTGCCAGTACCGCAAGCTGGACTTCCTGGCCACCGCGTTCCGCCGCGGTAAGGGCATCCTCACCTTCTTCCAGATGGCGAAAGATGTTCTCCAGCACGACCACCGAATTATCGATGAGGCGCGATAAAACCAGCGCAAGTCCGCCCAGAACCATGGTGTTAATGCTGCTGCCGGTGGCGTCCAGCAGCAGGAAGGCAGCCAGGCAGGAAATAGGGATCGACAGCAGCACGGAAATCGTTCCCCGCAGCGAGCCGAGAAAGATCAGAATCATCACCGCGGTCAATACCAGGCCGATCCCGCCTTCCCGCAATACGTTCTTTAGTGCTGTTTTCACGTACTGCGATTGATCGAACACCACGGTCGCGATCAGAGACTTGGGAACATCCAGCAGATTCTTAATTCGCTTGCGAACGCCATTAACAATCAGGATGGTGTTGCTGTTGCCGCCCTGCTTCAGGATCGGCAGGTACACCGATTTCTGCCCATCGACGCGGACGATGTTGTATTGAATCGCGGAGGAGTCTTCCGCGTGGCCCACGTCGCCGAAGCGCAGGACATTGTTGCCGATCGCCTTGAGAGGAACATCGTTCATCTCTTTGGTGTCTGGCAGCTGGCTGTTGCTGTAAATGTTGTAGTCGCGAGGGCCGATCCTCACATCGCCTGCCGGAAGAATTGTGTTGGCGTCGTTGACGATGTGCACCACGTCCATGGGGCTGAGCTGCGCGGCCTCCAGCTTGATGGGATCGATATAAAACTGGATTTGCCGGTACTTTCCTCCATAGGGCTGCGGCACCGACGCTCCCGGCACGTTGGCGATCTGGTTGCGCACGTTGAATTGCCCTTCGTCGTGGAGCTGCGTCTCCGTCAGTCCTTGCCCTTTCAACGTGACCAGGCACACCGGCAAGCTGGAGGCGTCGAACTTCAAGACAACCGGCGGCAGCGTGCCTTGCGGCAGGCGGCGCAGGTCGGCCATGGCAAGGTTGGCAATCTCGCTGACCGCAGCGTCCGGATCCGTGCCCGGCTGAAAATAAACGCGAATCAGGCTGACTCCGGTCAGCGACCGCGATTCAATGTGGTCGATGTTGCTGCCCAGCGTAAAAAAGC
>Ga0335081_10016711_pt1 | contig 11886 bp, 9 predicted proteins | sample Lox_Sample_35_FD_206713 | JGI IMG/M metagenome (GOLD analysis project Ga0335081, IMG submission 206713) | Soil microbial communities from Loxahatchee National Wildlife Refuge, Florida, United States - Lox_Sample_3.5 | ecosystem: Environmental > Terrestrial > Soil > Wetlands | place: USA: Florida... | reverse complement strand
TGGGCGGCTCCCAGAAGTATGTGGCCACCAGGCCGGGCTGGGTGTTGGGCGGCAGCGTTTTTGCCAGGTGGGCCGCCGCCACCATTTCCCCGAAGGACACGGACTTTCCGGATGCCTGGTCGACGCAGGCGCCGCCCACCAGTATCACGTTCTCGCTCCCCAGGAGCATGGCGCCGAACTTGCGGATTTTGGCCTTGAGCTCCTGCAGAGCGTAATAGAGCGCCGCGCCGCCCACCGCCGTACCGCGGCTTCCGAAGGTGCCGATGCCGTACTGCACGACGGAGGTGTCGCCGTGCACCACCATCACATCGTTGATGTCAACGCCCAACTCGTCAGCCACTATTTGTGCGAAAGTGGTCTCCTCGCCTTGCCCATGCGGCGACGCGCCGGTCAGCACGGTCACCTTGCCGGAAGGCTCGATCTTCACAGTCGCGCTCTCCCATCCGCCGGCGGGCATGGCGGCCGACGGGCCCATGGCGCAGATTTCACCGTAGGTAGAGAGGCCGATTCCCATCAGCTTGCCTGCCCTGCGACCCTCCGCCTGCTCCTGCCGCCTGGCCTTGTAATCCACTGCATCGAGCGCCTTGTGCAGGGGAGCCGCATAGTTACCGCTGTCGTAGGTCAGGCCGGTAGTCGTTGCATAGGGGAACTCGTCGTTCCCGACGAAGTTCTTCAGCCTGATCTCGGCGGGATCCATCTTCAATTCGGCTGCCAGGATGTCCACCATCCGCTCAATCCCGTGAGTAGCCTCGGGACGGCCGGCGCCGCGATACGCGTCGGTGGGCACGCAATTGGTGAAGACCCCGACGATGTCCGCCGAGATGCTCTTGAACTTGTACAGGCCGGGCATCATCAGCACCGAAAGCGTCGGAATGGCCGCGGTGAGCAGTTGATGATAGGCCCCGAGATCCTGGATGAGCTTGAGCTTGAGGCCGAGCATGGTGCCATCGCGCCTGGCGGCCACCTCGTAGTAGTCCACATGGCCGCGGCCGTGGATGGTGCACTGAAAATTCTCGCGCCGCGACTCCACCCATTTCACCGGCTTGCCGATGGACTTCGCGATGTAACACATCAGCGCCTCTTCGGCGTAGACGTTGAGCTTGGAGCCGAACCCGCCGCCCACTTCCGGCGTGACCACGTGCAGGCGATTCTCGGGCATACCCAGGATCCCCGCCACCAGGCTGCGCAGCAGGTGCGGAATCTGGGTGGAGGAGAACATATTGATTGACTTGTCGCCGGGACGCCATTCGGCCACCACGCCGCGTGTCTCGATGGACGTAGGGATCAGGCGCTGGCTGGTGATCCGCTGCTTCACCACGACTTCCGCGTCGCGGAACGCTTGTGCGGTGTCGCCACCCTCCTGGTGGAAGTTGAACGCGATGTTATCCGGCCACTCCGGGTGTACCGCCGGGGCGCCGGGCGCGATGGCCTTTTCGGGATCGGCTACGGCGGGCATCGGCTCGTAATCCACTTCCACGAGATCGGCCGCGTCGGCCGCAAGGTAGCGGTCGGTGGCCACCACCACTGCAACGGGATGGCCCACATAGTAGACGCGGTCCTGCGCCAGCAGATGATGGTGCGGCACGCGCAGGCCGGGCAGCGACGCGGCGGTGGGGACGGCGCCCAGACCTTTGACATCAGCGCCGGTGAAGACCGCCACCACGCCGGGGCGCTCGAGCGCGGCCTTGCTGTTGATGCCCTTGATGAGAGCGGCGCCGTGTGGACTCCGCACGATGCAAGCGTGGTGCATGCCGGGCATCTTGATGTCGTCCACGTAGGTGGCGGTGCCGGTGATGAGGCGCGGGTCTTCGACGCGGCGGATGCTCTTGCCGACGAGCGTCGCCGGCTTGCTGATGGTGGTTGTGGCCATTGCTACGCGCCCGCCTTTCCCGCGGCCGCACGGACCGCATTGACGATGTGCTGGTAGCCGGTGCAGCGGCAGAGGTTGCCTTCCAGACCGTGGCGGATCTCCTGATCGGTCGGGTTCGGGTGGTCGGCCAACAGTTGCCGGGTCGACATGATCATGCCCGGCGTGCAGAAGCCGCATTGCAGCCCGTGCTCGTTCCAGAAGGCCTCCTGCACGGGGTCCAGCTTTCCATCGGAAGCCAAACCCTCGATGGTGAGGACCTGCCGGCCATCGGCCTGTACGGCGAACATGGTGCAAGACTTGACGGCTCGCCCGTCGAGCATCACGGTGCAAGCGCCGCAGATCGACGTCTCGCAGCCAATGTGCGGGCCCGTCAGGCCCACCACTTCGCGCAGGTAGTGAATGAGAAGGAGCCGAGGCTCGACTTCGTCAGTGTAAGGCTTGCCATTAATTGTGAGAGTAATCTTACGTTTCATGTGAGCATCCCGGGCCTGTGTTGGCCCTAGTTCCAGACGGTTAGTAAGGGTATCAGAATCCGGGTCGGAATCAAAGTGGAAGGCGGAGTACGGCTGGCTCGTTCTGCCAGCACATTCCTTTCAGGTTCTCGAGATTGATCTGAATCCCGGCGCCGCGGGCGTCGAAAAGTAAGCGTTTGCATGTATACTGAACTGTTCTCGGGAAGGCGAATCGTTATGAAAACCAGAATCGACCTTGTGCTGATGATCGCCCTGGCGTTCACGCTGATTGGTGCGACGTTGACCTTGGCCACACCGGCCGATCCGGCTCCAACCCGGCCGCAGGGCCCCTGCGACATTTACGCGGCCGCCGGCGATCCCTGCGTAGCTGCCCACAGCACCACCCGCGCACTGTACGCCTCCTACAACGGCCCGCTCTACCAGGTCATGCGTCAGTCGGACGGCAAAACCTTGAACATCGGCGTCGTCCAGCCGGTCGCGTCGCCGGCCCCGGACGCCGGTGGATACGCCGACGCCGCCGCGCAGGACGCCTTCTGCGCCAACACCTACTGCTGGATCACCACCATCTACGACCAATCCCCGAAGCACAACCATCTCACCCAGGCGCCCCGCGGCGGATTCAGCGGCCCCGCGATGGGCGGGTTTAACAACGTCCCGGTCGCCGACATGGCGCCGATTACCATCATGGGCCACAAAGCCTACGGCGCCTTCATCGCGCCCGGCATGGGCCTGCGCCAGAACGACGTGAAGGGCACCGCGGTGGACGACCAGGCAGAGGGGCAGTACTGGGTGATTAACGGCCGGCACTACAACTCCGGCTGCTGCTTCGACTACGGGAACGCCGAGATCGACAGCCGCGACGACGATAACGGCACCATGGAAACCACGTACTTTGGCAACGCCACCGCCTGGTATCACGGGAATCAGCCCGGCCCCTGGATCATGACCGACCAGGAGAACAACCTGGTTGGCTGCGTCACGAACGATGGAACCAAAAACTGCCCAACCCTTCCGAACATCCCCTGGCGATTCGTGACCGCCATGGCCAAGGGCGAGCCGCACCACTGGACCTCCATGGGCGGCGACGCGCAGAAAGGCGACCTGAACGTTATGTTCGACGGGCCGCGCGTTGACGCTACCTATGACCCAATGCGCAAGCAGGGGGCCATCCTCCTGGGCAATGGCGGCGACAACAGCGTCGGCTCGCAGGGCACCTTCTACGAAGGTGCGATGACAGCCGCCGGCACCTTCCCGACCAACGCCACCGATGAACTGGTGCATGCCAACGTCGTGGCGGCCCGCTACGATGGGCCGCGCCTGAGTCTGTCGCCGGCGTCGGCAACTGCCAACCCGCCCGGGCTGCAGACGTTCTCACCGGGGTCCTCGCAGGACACCACCGTGACGTTCACGAACACCACGGGGGCACCCGCGGCGGGCGTCAAGTTGAGCATTTCCGTGCCCGGCAAGCAGTGGACCTCCATCCTTGCGGGCGCCGGCGGGACGTCCAAGACGTTCCCTGACCCGGTGCCCCCGGGTGCGAGCGTGAGCGCGACCTTCAAGGTCACCTCAGGGCCGGCGGCCTTCAACGGCGACCTGCTCGGCATCGCCTCCTGGACCAACCCTGCCACCGGCCGGGCGCACACCGGGTCAACCGCCGAAAAAGTCCGGAACGTCACCCCGATCAAGATCAACGAGTTCCGAATCAGTTCCCCCAACAACTCGACGGACTCGTTCATCGAACTCTACAACGCGGGCGACAAGGAGGCGGACCTCTCCAACTGGACCCTGACGGAGCACGCCACTCAGCAAGCCATCTTCTCGTCGGTAAAAGTCCCGGCCGGGACGAAGCTCGCGCCTCGCGGCTTCTACCTGCTCGGCCTCTCCAACTCAGGCCTGGCTGCGCCCGCGCGGAAGGGCGATACCACCATCTATGTCCGGAACACCAACGGTATGTCGGCCGGCGATACGATCAACATCGATGGCGAGACCCGCAGGATCGTTACGGTCGGCACGGCGGCTGCCAACATCACAACACTGTGGCAGCCCCTTCCCGACGGTCCGGTGGTCACGATCCCCACACGCGCAACCAACGTGCCGGTCACGAGCGTGGCCGGCTTCGAGGTCGGCCAGAAGATCGCCATCGGCTACGGCGCCACATACCCCGCGGTCGCAAAAGCCATCGAGCGCTACGAAGTGGCCACGGTGACCGCCGTCGGCAAGCCCGGAACGCAAGCCTTCCTGGGGGCGGATGCGGCTGCCGGAGCAACCAACATCAAGGTGACGTCCGTCGCCAACATCTCGGCCGGTGACAAGATCCGGTTGGACGTCGACAGCGTTGGCCACGGGATTGAGACCGTCACGGTCAGACGCGTCGGCACGCCGGCCATCCGCTCGGCGCTCACCGCAAATGCCGGCGCCGGCGCTACCAGTATCAGAGTCCGGGGCGCGAACGGGCCGGGTGGCGGCTTCCAGGGCGGTGCGCCCTTCGCTGTGGGCGACCAGATCACCGTTGGCACGCCCGCGAAACGCGAGACCGTTACCATCACCGCCGTCGGCTCGCCGAGCCAGGGCGGCTTCAGCCTCGACTTTACCCCGGCCCTCGCCCAGGCGCACATCGTCCGCGAGGGGGTGGTGGCTCCCGGTACGGGCCTTGACCTCACCGCTCCGCTGCGGTTCAACCACGCAGCCAACCTTCCCTTCAGCGCTCGCGGGACGGGGATCACGTTCGAGCCGGCCACGGCCTTTGCCCACTCGAGTAATGAGCCCGTGCAGCCGCTAGGCGCCGGTATCAAGCTCGACAGCCCCCTGTCCATGGACCATGCCATCGACGCGGTTGTGCGTGACGCAGCGGTCAAGACCGCGGGCTATCAGGGGATGCCCGCGCCCCACCAGTGGTTCGGGGGCCCTGCCCTCTCGCCCGCCGCCGGAAGCATGGTGCTGCGGGACGCCGCCGGCCTGGTGGTGGACAGTCTCAACTATGGCCTCCTCGTCGATCCATGGGCTTCCGAGGGTTACCATGGCGCCTCCGGAACCGGGCAGAGCGGCTGCCGCGTGACTGCGCCCGGCTCTCCCGGCGGCTTCGGGCCATTCGCGGCCGCCGCGGCCACCACCAATCGGAGCGCGGGCCGCTTCCCGGACGGCGCCGACAGCGACAGCAACTGCACCGATTTCCTGTTGCAGGCCGCCACCACCATGGCCGCTTCGGCCGCCGGTGCGACCAATATCAGAGTCGTCAGCGTGGCAGACCTTTCGGCCGGCCAGACGATTATGATCGATACGGATGCCAACCGCGAGACCGCCGTCATCGCGACGGTAGGGACCGCGGGCGCGACCACAGCCGGCGCAGCCACCAGCGTGGGTGCGACCGTGATCCCAGTCGCCAGCGCAATCGGCTTTACTGCCGGCCAGACCATCAACATCGATAGTGGTGCGAATTCCGAGACGGCCGTGGTCGTCTCCACCACCGGCGGCGGCAGAGGCGGCCGCGGCGGCGGCCCTGGCGGCGCCACCATCACCGTCACCACGCCGCTCACTTTCGCGCACGCGGCCGGAACACAAGTCTCCGGCACCGGCATCACCCTTGCCACGCGATTGACCCGGGCGCATGACAGCGGGGCGCAGGTCGCCAGCGGGGTACCCACGCCCGGCGCCCCCAACCAGTATTACCGGTCCGGAAGCCGGCAATAGAAGGCGCCGCGCCCGGGAATCGCCGGCCGATTTCCCCGCTTCCGGGCTTGTGGCAAACTTGAGTTGATGCCCGAATCGATGGAGTTTCTCCGCGGCGTCCTCGGTGTGATCGGCTTGGGCTGCGCCTACATGACCGGGCGCTCGCTCATCCTGTTCCGCCGAGGCGCGCAGAAGCTCTCGCGGCTGTACGGGTGGGTGATCCGCACCACCCTCTGCCTGGCGGCCATGGCCTACCGCCATTCGATCGATACCGTCGACATCGTCATGTGGGCGCTCGCGGCGATTGCCTTCGCCGGAGGCTGCTGGAATGCCTCGCACCAGAAGCCTCCCGAAGATTTGAGCCACGAGATCTTTCCCGACTGACGCACGCGGGACACGCGCCTCTCATCGTACACTGATGATTCATGCCTTTTTCGTTCCGGCACGCCATCTGCAACGAGGCCTTCGAGGGATGGCCTTTCGCCGACGCGGCGAAAGCGATCCGCAAAGCCGGGTATACGGGTATCGAAATTGCGCCGTTCACCTTGGCGGAGAGCCCGTCGGCGGTGTCCGCCGCGCAGCGCAAGGACTGCCGCGACACTCTCGATTCCGAAGGGCTCGCCTTCGTCGGGCTGCACTGGCTGATGGTCAGCCCGAAAGGCCTGCATGTGACAACGCCCGACCGCGCCCTGCGGCAGAAGAGTTGGGACCACATCCGCGCGCTCATCGATCTCTGCGCCGATCTCGGCCCCAATGGCGTGATGGTCTTCGGCTCGCCCAAACAGCGCTCCACGACCGGCGGACTTACCCGCGAGGAAGCTACGCGAAATTTCGTGGAGGGGCTCCAAAGCGTCGTGCCGGACGCCACCCGGCGCGCGGTGACAGTGCTGGTGGAGGCCCTGCCCGTCCAGCAGGCGGACGTGGTGCAGTCGCTCGAGGAAGCCGGCGCGATTGTGCGGGAGATCGGCAGCCCCTTCGTTCGAACGATGTTTGACGTGCACAACGCCATCAATGAACGGGAGCCGCACGCCTCGCTGGTGGACCGGCACTTCGAGCAGATACGCCACGTCCACGTCAACGAACTCGACGGCCGCCATTGCGGGGCCGGGAATTACAACTTCAAACCCGTTTTCGAAACCCTGCGACGCCGTAACTACCAGGGATGGATTTCGCTGGAGGCCTTCGACTTTACCCCGGGTGCGGAGCGCCTTGCCAACGAGTCGCTGCGGCACCTCGAAGCGGAAATTGCCCAACTGCCATCATGAGCCATTACGTCGTTACCGGAGGCGCCGGATTCATCGGCTCCGCGATCGTGCGCCGTCTCCTCGCGGAAGGCGCCCGCAAAGTCGTCATCATCGACAATCTGCTGACCGGGCGGGAGTCCAACCTCGAGGAAGTGGCGGCCTCGATCGATCTGCATCGTGTGGACATCCGCCACTACGAGGAACTGGTTCCGCTTGTCCGCGGAGCGGCGGTGGTGTTCCACGAAGCGGCCATTCCCTCGGTGCCGCGTTCCATCGACGATCCGGTTCCTTCGCATGAGATCAACATCGACGGGACGTTTAACGTGCTCCGCGCGGCGCGAGAGGGCGGTGCCGGGCGCGTCGTGTATGCCGCGTCGTCCTCCGCGTATGGAGACACGGAGGAGCTGCCCAAGGTGGAGAGCATGACTCCGCGCCCGAAGTCGCCCTACGCACTGCAGAAACTCGTGGGCGAATACTACTGCAACGTGTTCTCCGAGGTGTACGGCATCGAGACCGTGGCTCTGCGATACTTCAACGTCTATGGTCCCCGGCAGGATCCCTCCAGTCCGTACTCCGGCGTCCTGTCGGTGTTCATGAAGGCGATACTCGAGCGGCGCGCGCCCACCATTTTCGGAGACGGCGAGCAGTCCCGCGACTTCACATACGTGGACGACGTGGCCGAGCTCAACCTGAAGGCCGCGCGGGCCCGCAACGTCTCGGGCAAGACGATCAATGCGGGTAATGGCGGCCGCGTCACGCTGAATCAGGCATGGGCGCTGCTGCAAGCCATCGAGGGGATCGGGATTCCCGCGCTCTACGGCCCTCCCCGGGCGGGCGACGTCCGCGATTCCCAAGCGGAGACCGCCACTGCCATACGCGATCTCGGGCATGCGCCCCGCTACTCCTTCGAGGAAGGCATGCGGCTCACGCTCGAGTGGTACCGCCGCAATCGACAAAGCTAGATGAGGCCAGGTTTGTTTCACTCTCCGGGCCAAGCCCGGGCCGAACTATACTTGGGAGACGAATGGTGATGCCGGCGCCGCAGCATTTTGACGCTTTACTCCTGGTCAGTTTTGGAGGGCCGGAGAATACCGAAGACGTCATACCTTTTCTCGAAAATGTTCTCCGCGGTAGGAACGTGCCCCGCGAGCGCATGCTGGAAGTCGCCGGGCACTACTATCACTTCGGCGGCAAGAGTCCCATCAATGAACAGAATCGCGCTTTGATCGCGGCGCTCGAAACCGAGCTTCGCGCCAATGGACTCGCGCTGCCGGTGTATTGGGGAAATCGCAACTGGCATCCCATGCTTGCGGAGACGGTCCGGCGGATGCGGGCCGACGGCATCCGCTCCGCGCTGGCCTTCGCTACTTCGGCCTTCGGTTCCTACTCGGGGTGCCGGCAGTACCAGGAGGACATCGACCGCGCCTTGGCCGCAGTGGGTCCCGGCGCTCCGGAGATTCGGAAACTGCGGCCGTTTCCCGATCATCCCGGCTTTATCGAGGCCGCAGCCGGCCGGGTCCGCGGCGCTCTCGACCAGATTCCAGAGAGCCGGCGCGCCCGGGCCGAACTCATTTACACCGCCCACAGTATTCCCTGTTCCATGGCCGCAGCCAGCCCCTATGTGCGGCAGTTGGAGGAGGCGTGCAGGCTCGTCTCCGAGGCTGTGGGACACGCGGGCTCGCTCGTCTACCAGAGCCGGAGCGGACCGCCCACTCAGCCCTGGCTCGAGCCCGACGTGTGCGATCGCATCCGCCAGTTACACGCCTCCGGAATCGGCGACCTCGTTCTGGCCCCCATTGGTTTCCTGTCGGATCACATGGAGGTCGTCTACGATCTGGATACCGAGGCGGCGGCTTTGTGCCGCGATCTCGGCATCCAGATGACGCGTGCGGAAACCGTAGGCGTACATCCGGCTTTTGTTTCCGCAATCGTGGAGATGATCCGGGAGCAGACGGAGGGCCTCGCGCCGCGGCGCGTGGGCTCTCCGAGTCACGAAACATGCGGCCCGGAATGCTGCCCCAGACCCGCCCGGCCGCCCGCCGCGTCGGGCGGCGGAAGGTGACCGTGCGTTCCGTTTCCGCGGACCTTTCGCGGGCACAAACCGCAGAACGCGGCTTGAATCTGGAACTCGTTGTCGCGCTACAGATTCACTTCCACACCCTGGACGTTCTGCGGCCGGAAGTTGTTGTAAGGCCCCAACGTGGATTCGGGAATCTGTCCCGCGCCGCTGCCTCCAAGTCCATCGATCATCAGCGCCGGTAATCCGCCGCCCTGCAGTTGCGCGGTCTGCAGCCCCGGGATTGCCGGCAGGGTCCAGCCCGGATTCTGGTTCAACAGCGGCGGCGTGGTGACGGCATCGTTGCGTGAGTATCCGTAGTAGGCCTCCGCCACGAGGTTGGGGGTGAAGATGTAGGTGGCGGAAAGTGTGCCGCTGCAAATCTTCCGGCGGTCGTTCAGTCCGAACCGTGCGAACGCACTCAGCTTGGATCGAATCGATCGCCGGCGTGTACATCGGGTACCTGCCGCTGAAATCGGTGGCGCTGGTGCCCTCGATCCGCGGGTTGTTGCCTCAGCTCGAAGTGCCGTTGAAGCCCACCGCCGCTGGTCGGGGTGGCCACGTCCGGCACCATGACCGGCAGCAGCAGTTGATAGTTGCGTCCTAACGGCGTGGGCAGGTTGTTGAGGCTCTGGGTGGTGAGGTCGGTGTGGACGTCGGCACGGTCGGTCTGCGGGCTCAGCCTGGTGGCCTGGTTCACCACGCGACCGAGGCGCCGGCGACTGCGTCGTGGCTCGGGTCGGTGACGATGCCGTCGATGGTTCCCTGCAACAACTGGCCGGCGCAGTACGGCGGCGCGGCCAGAAAGACCAACAAGAGTGCGCTCCTCCCCATTTGACCTCCTACTTGGAAAACATCGCGACGTTGGCCATCGGCGAAGGCATCCCGTCGGCCGTGTGATCTTCCATCAGCTCGACGCGCATCCCGTCGGGGTCAAAGAGATTGCATTGCCGGATGTGGTTCCTGCCGACCTTCGCGGTGATTTCCTTCTTGTAGTCTTTGCGGACCGGGTTGGCGTTCAGCCTGGCAATCGCCGCATCCATGTCCGGCACTTCGAGCGCGATGTGGTAGACGGTGCCGTAGCGCTCCGGCGTGGGCGGCGGGCCAAGTTCAAACTCGATGTAGTCCCGTCCTTCCGGCACAAACAGGTTTGAAAAGCTGGCGGTCTTTCCGTCCGCGCTGCCGCGCCAGAACTCGCGGAAGCCCAGGATGTCGATGTAATAATGCGCCGTCTCGGGCTTTCCCACGTAGAAGCCCACATGCAGGATGTGGGTGGAGATGCGCTTGTCGGACATATCCTTGCCGGCATGCTTCATGCTTTCGCCGTCGGGCGTGTATTGGGTGACATCGATATGGTTGCCATCCGGATCTTCGAGCCCGGTGCCGATGTTGCCGATCCGCCCGCGCGCCGGGGGTTTGTCGGAGACCTTGTAGCCCTTCGACTTCACATATTCGCGCAAGCCCGCGGCATCATCGGTTTCGAGTGCCAGGTGCATGAAGCGGGGCTCGTTGGGACTGGTCTCGGGAGAAAGCTCGATGTACTGGCGGTCGTTGATTTTGATGAAGGTCATCCACAGCTTGCCGTCCTGGAGGATGGAGAACGGCTCGCTGAAGCCCAGAAAGTCCTTGTAGAAATGGCGGGATGCCTCGATATCATGCACGCGGAACGCCACGTGAGGCATACCCACAATCCGGGGCCGTTGGGGCTGCTGCGCCGACAGCATCATCGCCGCGGCAATCGCCACCGCCAGAAATCTGATTCGCATCGCGTAGGACCTCTTTTAGATCCTACACTCTGGAATGGAGTGGCGCGGGGCATGCTTGCCTGCCGCGCCGGCATGAGACAGCTTCGAAAACCCCTTGGCCGCCAATGGCACTGTACACGCCCGACAAGCGTCCCCATGAGCAGGGACGCGGGTCGTTGGACTGGCGGTAACAGGCTACCCAGCCCTTTCAGAAATCGTTCCCAACTGAGATGCTGCCGCTGGCTTCGCCGCCGTGGCGTTTGAAACCACGGCCGTAGAACCTCGTTGCCGAATACCTGGAGTCGAGCCCGGTTGCCTGGGATGGCGTGATATTGGAAGTAGCCCCGCTACCTGGACCAGCCATCTCCCGGCCTCCATCGGCGAGTCGTGCACTCGCTCGCGCCGTTCCTCTCGTGGTACTTTGAGCTTCGCGTCTTTCGGCGCGCCGTGAATCTGCCGGTCTTATAGTGGGTTCCCACAGATGTGAGTAAACCCCGGAAAATTGAAGGTTTCGGGCTTCCCTTCTCCACGCTTCTCCCGCCGTTCGGCGGCACACTGCCCGAATTCGATCCGGCGGGTCTTCTCCGGGTGCAGCTCCAGCCCGAACTTCCGCGGCCGTTCCCGCAACTGTGCACCTTACCGCCGCTCCCCGGAGGTGGCCCAGAGATCCAGTACCTGATGCAGTTCGGGCATCTGCGGGGTGTCCCGGTTCTCGCCCCTGCCCATCGCTTTCGGTGCAGTCTCTACTAGACTATCCGTCGCATGGCTCTGTCCAACGCTTCAAGTGCGGCCTCGCCAGGCCCTCCCTGAACGACTTTTTCACATCGCAGCC
>Ga0335081_10016708_pt1 | contig 11887 bp, 8 predicted proteins | sample Lox_Sample_35_FD_206713 | JGI IMG/M metagenome (GOLD analysis project Ga0335081, IMG submission 206713) | Soil microbial communities from Loxahatchee National Wildlife Refuge, Florida, United States - Lox_Sample_3.5 | ecosystem: Environmental > Terrestrial > Soil > Wetlands | place: USA: Florida... | reverse complement strand
GCGGGTAAAGGCAGTCGTTTCCGCGCGGCGCCATTTGCCGCCGGTTTTCTCGACCGCAAAGATGCCGCCGCTGCCGCAAAAGCTCCCGCACATCTTCACCACCGAAACCATAGCCTGCGTGTGCGCGCGATTGAATCCCGGAACACCCAGAAAGCGCACGTATTCGATCGGCTTGAAACTCTCGCATCGGGCGGCATCATGAAAATGCGTTTCAAGGCAGTTTTGAGCCGTCGACGCTTCGCTGCGCGAGATCAACCGGTATCCCTGCGAAATCGCGAACTTTCGTTCCCAACGATGGCTTTGCCGGTTGGCCGCTACAAAGGCTTCGGTCATCTCGCGCTCTTCCGGCGTGGACGGTTGCAGGCAACTGCCGTTTACCTGCGGGATATCGGTCACCGAATCCTCTGAAAAGACCAGGGGATCCTGCGCTGGAGCCTGATACAGCGCGGAGTAGACCTCATACGCATCCGCAGGCGCGATTCCGCCGCCCGGCTGGTTCAAAGGGCTGCTCAAAGACAAATCGCTGGCCGGCTTGGGCGTTGAACGCCTGGCATAGAAACGCCAGCCGACACGCGCGAGAACGATCGCCGCGGCCAGGGCAATCAGCGTTGCCCGCACCCAAACCCGGCTTCTGAAGCGCACTTGCATTGCAGCGCACTGAACGGCCGATCTTCGAGCATTTCAGCCGACCAGCTCCGTTTGCCATTATCGCTCTGGTTGAGCGTGCACCACGGCTGGATTGACCGCTCTTATCCCGGCACTACCGACAGCCTGGGCGGCTGCAGGAACTTCTTTGCTTCTTCGGCCCCGGAACGCCGCGAAAGCGACAGCACGGTGATGTCGTCTTTCTGGCCGAATTTTTGCGCGGCGGCTGCGATCTCGTCGGCGGGTCGCGCGCTGATCGACGCCGCGCGCTCAAATCCGAACAGTTCGCCATCGGCGGTGCGCGCTTCCACCACGCCATCGGTCAGCAGCGTCAGCCGATCGTCCGGCGCAAGCTGGAAGGTGGATTCGGCGTAAGCGGCGGTGGAATCGAGACCCAGGGGCAGACCGTTTCCGACAGGCAGTTCGGCTCCGTTCACGTAGGGGGGGACGTGCCCGGCGTTGGCGGCAATCACGGTTCCATTCTCCGCGATGTGAAGGATGAGGCAGGTGGTGAATCCGCCCACAGTGCGCCCCATCACGCTCTGGTTGACAGCCGACAGGATCTCGGAGGGCCTTGCCGTTGAACGGGCCAGCGCGCGAACCATGCCGACGAGCATCGAGACGGTCATGGCCGCAGGCAGTCCCTTACCGCTCACATCCCCGATGACCACCAGCGCATCACCCTCGGGCAGCGGCAGGACCTGGAAGAAGTCCCCGCCTACGTCGCCGGCCGGCTTATAGACGCACTGGATTCGGAAACCGGGAACGGCAGGTATTTCGTCAGGGACAAGGACATGCTGCACCGCACGGGCCGCATTCAATTCCGCAACCAGCCGCTCCTCGTCCCTCCGGCTGCGGGCGTAGCGGAACACCAGCACCGCCACGACCGAGAACATGGCGAGAAATCCGGCAAGCGCGGCGGCATTCACGGGAAACGGCCAGCTGAACACCTGGTAGAAGTGGGTCGAAAAAGCCTGGACCCGGGAACGCGCAGCGAGCGCGGGCAACGAGATGAACGGGCCGATGACGTTGCAGAGAAAACTCAGCGTGAAGGGAAACAGAAGCAGCTTTGCCTCCAGGATGTCGCTTCGAGTCCCCCGAAAGAGCATTGCAGGCACGCAAACTCCGTAGAGAAGCTCCAAAGCCGTTGCCACCGATGACTGATGCGGTTCGCTGATCCATCCCACGGCACTGGCGAGAAGGATGAGCATGGAAAGGACGACCGACAGCGCCGCTGTCCAATAGAGGAGCCGTTTTCGCTGACCCAGCAGGGTTACGAAGAATTCCAGGTTGAGAAACTTCGCGCAGGCCATGGCGCCGTAGGCTGCAGTCACTACCGGCACGTAGGGAAGCGGCCGATAGACTGGCAGAATCATGCATATCGATTGCACTGCCCAGAACGACTGGGCTGCGCCAAACCACAGGTACTCTCGTTCTGAACGGTGAAGCGCGAACAGCGCCAGACCCGCCAGGGCGGTGAGCAGGTTGGCGAAGAAGATCATGACGGTGCCAGATTGACTCCAATAGATGTCATGAGCCGCCAGAGTCCGCACCATCGCCAGTTGGGTGGCGTTGCCTAGGAATGGCGGGCCGTTCATCCCGCCGCCCGAGTACATCGCCGCGCGAGGCCAGCGCCATACACGGACCGCGAGTGTGAGCGGCTGTCCCGGCGGCGCGAAGGTTTCGGGGATCGAGAACAGATTCCCCACGGAAACAACGACCTGTGGGTTCGGTGGCATCCCTCCCACCGCGCCGATGAGCTCTCCGTTGGCAAAGACCTGGTAACTGTCCTTGATATAGGGAACAAAGAGCGCCAGGCGGATCGGCTTGGCGGGCAAAATCACACGGAACCGGTACCAGCTGAACCCCGCATATCCCCTGTAACCCTGCTCGGAATAGCCGACCTCGGAGCGGAGCTGCGACCAGCCCGAGTCGTCGAAGGCCGGGTCGGCCCATTTCGCTTCATCGCCGGTGTGGAAGCGCCAGGCGCCGAGTACCGCGACCTGGATGCGATCCACGTCAAATTCGTGTACCTGGGCGGGAATGGGAAGCGCGGGAGGAAGGAACGCGAGGCACAGGAGGAGAGATCCGACTTGCATCATGCCCTCCGAAGAGGTCTTCCGCATGGATGATTTCACGCATCCCGGCGGCGCGCTATCGGCTGGATCACAGTATCGAGTGATATGGGCAGGAGCCCTTTTGCGCGACCCGCGAGATTCCTTCAGGCTCTCCCCGTCTTTACGGCTGGAGAGGCAAACGGATATAAAACGTGGTCCCTTTTCCGACCTCGCTGTCAAAGCTGAGCGTCCCTTTGTGGCGCTCCACGATGACCGAGCGGGCGATCGCCAGACCCTGCCCGGTGCCGCGCCCCACTTCCTTGGTGGTGAAGAAAGGATCGAAGATCTTGCTGCGAATCGCTTCCGGGATTCCTGAGCCTGTATCGGAGATGGTGATCAGAACCATGTTGCCGTCGGTCGCCGTGCGAACCTTGATACGCCCCTTCTCTCCGTCTTTCACGATATCGGCGATGGCATGTGCGGCATTGACCAGCAGATTCAGGAAGACCTGGTTCAGATCGCTGACGTTGCAGACGACCAGCGGCAGCTCGCCAAATTCGGATTCGATCTCAGCCACATACTTCAGCTCGTTCCGCGCCACCGTCATGGTGCTCTGCAAGGCCCTGTTCAGATCGGCGGCCGCCATCTCCTTGCCCTCCGGATGGGCGAACTCCTTCATGGCGCGCACAATCGTCGCCACCCTCTCGACGCCGTCGAGGGTTTGAACCAGCGCCGAAGGAATCTCTTTGAGCAGATAGGCGCAATCCGCCTCTTCTTCGACGCGATTGACCTCGGCCAGAAGCTCGGGAGCAACCGGGCCGGAAGCAGCGGCGTCGCGCACCGCCCTGTAGCGGCCAAGGACCGTCTCCAGGGACGCGAAGGAATCGCGCAGGAAGCGAACATTGTCGCCGATAAACTGAACCGGCGTATTGATCTCGTGGGCGATTCCCGCCGCCAGACGGCCGACCGACTCCAGCTTTTGCGCGTTGTGCAACTCCATCTCGGCAATTTGGCGTCCGGTAATGTCTCGGGAAATCCCTTGAACCCCGATCGGGACGCTGTCTTTGTAAATCAAGCGGGGCATCACTTCAACCAATACGCGCCGCCCGTCCTTGGACACCAATTCGACCTCGATCTTGACGTGTTGCTCTCCGGCACGCAGCCGCGCCCGTGCTTGCTTCACGGTCTCCACAGACGGAGGCGCCATGAGCTGCCAGATCGTGATATGCGTCGCCTCCTCCTGCGAATATGCGAGCGTTTCCTGACCCCTGCGATTGAGCGAGGTGAAGCGTCCCTCGAGATCGGTGGTGTAGACGATATCGGATGCATTCTCGAAGAGCTCGCGATAACGCTCCTCGCTCTGGCGAAGCGCTTCCTCTGCCCGTTTTCGATCCGTGATGTCGTCGACGTGGGTAATGTAGTGCGAGGGATGCCCGGAGGCGTCGCGAACGACCGAGATCTTGAGACGAACCCAAACCGCATTCCCCTGCTTGTGCAAATACCGCTTTTCCAGATCGAGCGTCGTAACTTCGCCGCGGCGGAATCGATCGGCCGCTTCACGGGAACGCGCGAGATCTTCGGGATGGGTGATCTGCTGCCAGGCTCCGGACTGCAGCTCCTCGGGGGAATAACCCAGCATCTGGCAGAGCGCGGCGTTGGCGTGCAGAAATCGTCCGTCCAGCGCGGTCATGCACATGCCGTAGGGGGCCTCTTCGAACGCCGTGCGGAATCGGTCTTCGCTTTCGCGCAGCGACGCCTCGGCCCACTTGCCATCGACAAACTGCGCTACGTTGTGAGCGACGGATTCGAAAGCTTGAACGGCGGCGGCTGACAATGTCCGGCGCGCAAGAACCTCCAGGACTCCCAATACCCGATCCCCGACCTTCAGCGGATAGCCGGCGAAGCCTGCGATCTTTTCCCGCAACACCCATTCGCGGCTTTCGGCCCAGCACCCTTCGAGCAGGTTGTTGCTTACGAGCGGCTCCCCCCTCTCGCCGATCTGTACGATCTGCGGCGAGTTCAGGGCGGCCCGCGCGTCTTCCTCATCGCTGTCCTTGAGAGTCCCGGCGCTTGCTTGCAACTCCAAAGCCTGATCCCGCTGGTTCAGAGTCCAGATGCGGGCGAGGGCGGCGCTGGAAGGGTTTGCCACGGACTCAACGCACTTCTGCAGGCCTTCCTGCAGGCTGCCAGCAGCGGAGAGCTCAACTCCCACGTCGGCGATGAGCGTCGCCAGCCGATGGCGTTCCGCCACCGCTGCTTCGGCCAGTTTTCTTTCGCTGACGTCCTGATAAAGAGCCAGGAGCCCGCAGGTCTTGCCGTCTAACATCAACGGCGCGGCGAAGATCTCCACGTCCAGCAACACACCGTCCTTGCGCCGGCGGCGAGTGATGGCATGTAAACTGCGTTTTGTGAAACATTCCTGGGTAAGAAGCGCGGATTCGGCAGCCGATCCCGGCGGAATGATCAGGTCTTCCAGGCTGATTCCTTCGATCTCCGCGGACGAATAGAAGAAGAGCTTCTCGAAGGCGGAGTTGGACATCTGGACGCGTTCGGCGGCATCCAGAACCACGATGCCCAGGGGACTGACTTCAATCAGAGAGTTCAGGTAATTGGTGCGCTCTTTGAGAGCGACTTCCGCGCGCTTCCGATCCGTAATGTCGAGGAAACTCTCCAGCAGGTGAAGTCTGCCGGAGATCATCATGGGGTGGACGGTCTTGATGATGGCTCGCTGCTCGCCATTCGATGTGAGCAGGACTCGCTCGGAGTTGTCGACGGTTTGCCCCAGGTCGGTAACCGGGCACTGGCCCCGCTGGGCCGGACACACAAATCTGTGGCAACCAGCGCCGACGACATCCTCGCGCGACAAGCCAACCATCTTCAACGCGACAGGATTGGCATCCACGATCCGGTGAAGCTCCGGATCGATGATGAAGATTCCGGTCTCCACGCCTTCGAAGATGGCCTGGAGCCGGCTCTGAGTCTCTTCCAAAACCCGTTGCGCATCGGACGTGTCTTCCCTTGGACACGCCAGATGGAGTTCGCTGCTCTGGTGCGGGTTATCGAGCCCTCTCATAACGAGACCAGGACGGACCATAATGCCTTATACGGGCCGCTCTTGAACGGAGTGGACGGACGTGACGGCAACCCGCCGCTTCTTCCGATTCCAGGAGAAGCTCATTCACCGCTCGTAGATGCTCTATTTCGAATTAGACTTCGCATAGAAGCGGCTGATTCGATCAGGAGCATCAACAATTATTAGAATCGTCAAATTGAGCAAGAACTTGAGTCGATCGCAGGGCGAGGCCGAGCCGCCAAGGATCTGCCCGTCAACTTGCAGACCGCTGAAGAAGCTGCGAAACCGACACGGTTAGCGTCTCCGCGTTGCGCTGCAGATCTCCTGCAGCCGATTCCAGGCCGCGAATGGCAGTGCTTGTCTCTTGAACGGCGGTGGTTACGCTCAAAATGCTCCGCGAGACATCACCGGTTGCCAGGGCCGCCTGCTGAATGCTGTCGGAGATTTGTCGGGTGGCCGATCTTTGCTGATCGACCGAGACCAGGATGCTCTTCGAGATTTCGTCCACTCCGCGAACCGTCTTGCCCACTTCTGAGATCGCCTTGGCGGACGCGGAGGCGGCCGACCGAACCAGTTCCGTTTCCTTGTGAATGGTGTCAGTCGCGCCTGCGGTCTGCCGGGCCAGCGATTTCACCTCCGATGCGACCACCGCGAAGCCTTTTCCCGCTTCGCCGGCCCTGGCCGCCTCGATGGTTGCATTCAACGCCAGAAGATTGGTCTGTGCGGCCACCTGTGAGATGGTCTTGACGACAGCTCCGATTTTGTTCTGCGCCGCTGTCAGTCCATCCACAGTCGTAGTCGTCCTGTCGGCCTCCGCCACAGCGCTTTCCACGATTGCGGCAGACTGGCGCACCCGCTCCTCAATCTCTGCCGCGGTCACATTCAGTCGTTCGGTGGCCGAAGCGACGTCGTGCACAATCGCCGATGTTTCTTCCGATGCCGCCGCCACCGAGGCCGCTTTATCCGAAGTATTCTCTGCGGCGATCCGGATATCTTTCGCATTGGACTGTATCGTCGCCACGGAAGCGCCCAGCGACTGTGCGACTTCCGCAACGGCGGTTGCAAGTTGTTTCCGTTCCAGCTCGGTCCGCCCAAGCTCGGCTGCCTGTTGACCCATCTTGTCGGTGGCCTGGTTGATCAGCCCGGCGGCCAGCCGGAAAGATCCCAGAAGTCCTCGCTGAATCACTTTGCGATAGAACTTCTGGTGAGCCGCGGCATCCAGGGCTGCTCCTGCTTCGCGAACAAAGGCATCGGTCATGTCCAGCAAGTGATTCACGGCGAGGACGAGACGCACAATATCTTCACTGGCATGACAGCGCAGCAGACGCGGCTCCAGGTTCCCTCGGGCCGCCTGCTCGCACACTTTCGCGATCTGTCGCATCCACTCCCTATATTCGTCCACCTGCGAATCGGGTCGCGCAGATTCAGCCGAAACTCCGGCGCTGTTCTCGATCGCCGAAACTGTCAATGGCATGGTCGCAGCCTCCACGTTCTCATAACTCCTGTCTTCTCGAAATGAGGGGCGGTTTTGGCCCTCGCGCCGGCGCTGTCGATTGGCTAGATCGCAAAGATAAACTCCGCGTATTCCGCGAACCTCTCCCCAATCATTTTGCCCAGAAGCGCTGTGGAAGCAGCCATTCCCTGGTTCTTATCGGTGAACTTCTTCTCCTCTTCCAGGAGCCGCCGGTAGATTGGAGTGATCGAGGCTACCGCCGAAGCCTTCGGCAGGCGGCGATTCGAGTGATAGCCGATCACCTTGTCGGACGCATCGAACGTCGGCGTCACGTGAGCGAACACCCAGTAATGGTCGCCGTTCTTCGCCAAATTGACGACATAAGCGAAGATTTCGCGCCTATCCTTTAACGTGTCCCACAAAAGCTTAAAGACGCAGCGCGGCATGTCGGGATGGCGGATCATATTGTGCGGCTTTCCCAGAACCTCATCTTCGCTATAGTCGGCGATTCGCAAAAACACCTCATTGGCGTAAGTGATGTGCCCCTTCAGGTCGGTCTTCGTGACGATGATCTCGTCTTCCCCGAAGGTGCGCTCGATTCCCGTAGGGCGAATGGGATTGGGACTCATTGGGACGGCCTCTCTTTCACGTTGGTCATATCGAAGCTTTCTCCGTTCGCTTCAGCCGAGGGGACGCCCGCGAAACCCGCGTTTCGCTGATCGCGGACTCCGGCAAATTTCAGACAATCCTGCTGCTTGTCCGGCTCAGTCAGGATCGAGACCCAGAAAACTCCGTCGTCCGAATCGAACGCGCATTGCAGCATGAGCTCTGCCCGGCAGAAAGTCATCCGATAGTCTCCCCCGTCCACCACCGAGGGCATAGAGAGACTGATCCCGCGGGTGACGACGCACTTGAGATTGCCGCCGATCATGTTGGCCAGCTCTCCCAGCACGTCGCGAACGGTGTCGTCCACGGTATCGGGCGCGCCGATCGACAGAAAGCGGGCCGCGAACGCGCAGGCCTGCCGGCGCTCACATTCGAGAAGCACAACACCGTTCCAATCTCCCGAAAGGTGCACCGCCGAGGTGACGCGATTGCCGTCCGGAGACCAGGGATCGGAGCATGGTGCAATTTCCAGACCGACCATGGTGGAGAAGACCGACTGGACGATCTGGACCAGGTCGGAGGCCTCAATGCAGACATTCATTGTCGAGATTGACATGCGCAATTCTCCTCATTTGGCGACATAGACGGCCGCGGCTCCGATGGCCTGGCGATCGAACCACTTGTCGACGCCGATTGCCGTCTCCGCCCCGCCCAGCAGCAGCCAGCCGCCGCGAAACAGGGTAGCGTGGAGCTCCTGCAGGATCTGGTCCTTGGTCGCGGCGTCGAAGTAGATCATCACGTTCCGGCAAAAGACCAGATCGAAGGGCCCCAGAGCACGCATGCTCTTGCGCAGGTCGATCAGCTCAAATTGAGCCAGCCGGCGAACGTCTTCGTTCAGCTGCCACTCCATGCCGATGCGGCGGAAGTACTTGACCAGCAGAGAGGCGGGCAGACCTCGGTTCACCTCGATCTGCTGGTACTTGCCGGCCTTGGCTCGTTCGACAACCTTCGAAGCAAAATCGGTGCCGAGAATCTGAAGGTTCCAATTCGCGAATCCCTCTTCCAGCAAAATCATGGCCAGGCTGTAGGCTTCCTGCCCGGTCGACGACGCCGCCGACCAGAAGCGCATTCTTCGCGTGTCGCGCCGTTCCTCTCTCAAGCGAGGCAGCAGGACCGAACGGATGGAATCGTATTGAGCCGGGTCGCGAAAGAAGTACGTCTCGTTGGTGGTCATGGCTTCGACGACACGGCGATTGACTTCCACTTCGCGGCCGGCTTTGAGCACCGCGCACAGGTCGTTGATCGACCCCAGCCCGAGCTGCCTGACGATGGGCGAGAGACGGGTTTCAAAGAGATAATGCTTATCGCCCTCAAAGACGATGCCGGCCTGGGAATAGATGTGTTCCTGCAGGAAGCGATAGTTATCGGAGTAAATGGGGACGGGCTCGACCGCGGACATTCGATTCTCCTAACTTAGCGCCACCCGGCGCAATACTTCGGGGATCACCTGGTCGAGGGGCAGGACACGATCGGCCAGGCCGGCGTTCACCACGGCTCCCGGCATTCCCCACACCACGCTCGACGCTTCATCCTGCGCCAGGACGGTCGCTCCCTTCCTCTTCAAGACCTCGACGCCCCGCAGCCCATCCTGACCCATCCCGGTGAGGATCACGGTGAGGATCGCGCCGCCGTAGGTCTCGGCAAGCGAAGCGAAGAGCGCATCGACGGCCGGACGGCAGGAATTGAGAGGCGGCGACTGATCGAGGCGGATCGCAATTCCGGCGCCCGCCGTCATCACTTTCATGTGAAAGTCGCCCGGAGCCACGAGAATCTTTCCCGGCGTCACTTCCATGCCGTTTGCGGCCTCGGCCACGGAAAGCCGGCAGGTGGCATCGAGCCTTTCGGCGAGGAACCGGGTGAAGAGGGGCGGCATGTGTTGCACCACCAGCACCGGAAGCGGAAAATCGACAGGCAGTTGGGGCAGCACCGCGCCAAGAGCGGTCGGGCCGCCGGTGGAGACTCCGATGGCCAGGGCTCTGGGCCGCGGACGCGGGCCCGACATCGCGACTGCCGGGGCCGCAATCGATCCGTTGCTCGCCTTGGGCGTGGCGACCACGCCGGCGCCGCCGGGAAATCGGAAGAACTGCCGGATCTTGGGAAGCAGTTCCTGTTGCAGCTTGTCGAGCGAGCGCTCCAGCGACGGTTCGTTGGTCGCCTTCTGCACGTAGTCGTCGGCTCCCAGCGTCAGCGCTTCCAGAGTGATGGCGGCGCCGCGCTCGGTAAGCGTGCTGAGCATGATCACGCGCAATTGCGGATACTCGCGGCGCAGGCGCCGCAGCGTCTCCAGGCCATCCATCTCCGGCATCTCGATATCCAGCGTGAGGACATCGGGATTGAGCTGCGGAATCCGCTGCAACGCGATGGCGCCGTTCGAGGCGGTGCCCACCACGTTCATCTCCGCATCCTGCTCGATCGCGTGCGTGACGAGCCTGCGGATGACGGCCGAGTCGTCCACGACCAGCACTCGCACTCGTTCTCCGGGTTGAAGAACCCGCCGGATGGTCAGCGCCACGTCCTGCTCCTCAGCCTTGCACTCCGGTCATATGGAGCTTTTCGAGAAGGATCTCTTTGGTGAAAGGCTTCATCACGTATTCGCTGGCGCCGGCTTCCAGCGCCTCCGCCATGTGATCCAGCTCGGTTTCCGTAGTGACCATGACGAAGGTGATCGATGCGAATCCCGCCGATTGGCGCAGTTTCCTCAGCAGCTCGATGCCGCTGACTTCGGGCATGTTCCAATCGGCGAGAATCAGCTCCACCTTGACCCCTTCGCCTTCGATCATTTCCAGCGCGCGCTTGCCGTTTTCGGCCTCGACGACTTCGAAGCCGATCTCGCGAAGAAGCCGGGCGATCAGCATGCGCATCGCTTTCGAATCATCCACGACCAGTGCCTTGGCCATGTTTCCCCCGTTACCATTGACAATCCCGCCCCTGCTCGCGGGCCGGTGGCCATAGACGAGCCACCGGACCGCGCGCAAGAGCCGTGCACAAGGAACGCGAAAGATCAGAAGGTGAACTTCGACGTCATCATCTGGAGCTGGGCCGCCATGCGGCTCAAATCCTGCGATGCCTTCTGGGTGTCGTTCGCGCCTTGCGTGGTGTTCTTCGCCGCCACGGCCACGCCGCTGATGTTCTTGGCGATGTTGCCCACGCCCTGCGCCGCCTCCGTCACGCTGCGGCCAATTTCGTTGGTCGTCGCCGTCTGCTCTTCCACCGCCGAGGCGATGCTGTTGGAGATGTCGTTCACCTGGTTGATGATGTTGCTGATCTCCTCGATGGCACCGACGGCTCCCCGCGTGTCGCCCTGAATTGCCTCGATCCTCTGGCTGATGTCCTCGGTGGCCTTGGCGGTCTGCTTGGCCAGCTCCTTCACTTCGTTGGCCACCACCGCGAAGCCTTTTCCGGCCTCGCCGGCCCGCGCCGCCTCGATGGTGGCGTTCAAGGCCAGCAGGTTGGTCTGCTGGGCGATCGAGGTAATGACTTTGATGACATTCCCGATCTCCTGGCTGGACTCGCCGAGCTTCTTGACCGTCGCGTTGGTGGTCTGCGCCACGCTGACGGCGTTCTTGGCCACGCGCGCCGATTCGTTGGCGTTCTTGGAGATCTCGCGGATCGAGGCCTGCATCTCTTCGGAGGCCGATGCCACCGAAGCGACGTTGGCCGAAACCTGCTCGCTGGCCGCGGAGACCACGTTAGCCTGCGTCGCCGTCTCTTCGGCATTGCCCGCCATCTGCTGGCTCACCGCCGTCAGCTCTTCCGACGAAGATGCCAGGGTGTTGGCGCTCTCCGCCGTGACCTTGAGCGGCTCCACAACGACCTCGAGCATCCGGTTGATGCCTTCGATGATCTTGCGGAACTCGCCGGGATGCCGACCGGCATCGGCGCGCGTCCCCAGCTTGCCGTCGGCCGCGGCCTTGATGAGTAGATCGGTATCCTTGATCAGGGATTCGAGGTTTTCCATGAGGCGAATGAGGGACGGCACAACTTCGTCCTGCT